>Ga0155151_106_pt1 | contig 1413 bp, 2 predicted proteins | sample RifCSPhighO2_01_FD_106119 | JGI IMG/M metagenome (GOLD analysis project Ga0155151, IMG submission 106119) | Candidatus Roizmanbacteria bacterium RIFCSPHIGHO2_01_FULL_38_15 | reverse complement strand
GAATGCAGTTGAGGAGGGGAGAAATATAGTAAAAAGGTTAAAAAACGCTATTAAATACTTACTTACCGGAAATTTGTCCGAAGGATTGACTCTGCTCGTCGGTCTTATGCTTGGATTGCCTCCAATACTTGTTCCGATACAGATTTTGTACATCAATCTCATTTCAGATGGTGTGCCTGCGCTGGCGCTGGCATTTTCACCCCGTGATGAACATGTGATGAAAAGCTCGTTTGACCACAAAAAAAATATCTTACAGACCAAGGATATCCATTACATTTTTGGAGTCGGGTTTATAGCAATGATTATTGTGATCGTAGTGTATAGCTTTTTGAGCGGACAGGTTGAATTGATAAAGAGCACTGCCGCATTCAGTGTTCTGGCCATGATACAGACATTCATTTTTGTGGATATGTGGATGTCTCACAGGTCTATTTTCAATCACGTCCGCACCCTTTTTTCGAAATTTTTTATCTTTACTCTTTCACTACCGATTATCCTGCAGTTTATCATCCTTTCTGTCCCGGCTATAGCGCACTCATTTTCCAGCACCACGCTGCCAACAGTTCAGTTTATCTTCCTTGTTTGTGTTTCTTCGCTTATCCTCGTCGGGATAAAGGCTGTGAAGATGACCGTGAAGATATAAATTTTTTCTTACATAAAAAACTTGACTGAAGTTATTCTGTATGATAGTATCATATGCATTACACATTTAATATACATTTAATGGAAAAAAATCCAAGTGGTTCGATAATTGATCAAATTTTTCAAGCTGAAGAAGCTGAAGCGATTTCAAGCGGAGAGCAAGTTGATTCTGATTATAATGCTAGAATAGCTTTAACATCTGAACAGCTTGCTGATTTACATACAAGAGTCTTAGGAATAATGGCTCAAGTAGGTATTCAATTACCAATAGAACCAGGACAATAAATACTATCTCAAGGCCTTCACAATCGCCTCCGCATCAATACCTTCCCATTCCATAAGCTCCTGCGGTGTGCCCGAACGAGGGATCTTGTTCACGGCAAGATGAGTGAATTTGATATTGGGCAGTTTCTGGGTAACCTTCAAAACCGCATCACCCAGACCTCCATCCGGATAGTGATCTTCGACAACTATGACATGGCCGGTTTTTTTGGCATGTTTCACGATCGTGTCAGCGTCAATAGGTTTGACACAGTAAGCATCAATAACGGCGATATTAGTGCTATTTTTCTTTAATTCTTCATACGCTTTCAATGCTTCGTGCAAAGTTATGCCTGCTGCAATGACGACTGCCTTGTCATCTTGCGAAGATCTTAATACTTTGGAACCTCCGATTTTGAACAATTCATTTTCTTTATATAAAACAGATGTTTTTTCTCGGGTGAGGCGGATATAAGATACTCCATCATGTTTCTTCATCTCTTCGATAAG
>Ga0155151_127_pt1 | contig 6873 bp, 7 predicted proteins | sample RifCSPhighO2_01_FD_106119 | JGI IMG/M metagenome (GOLD analysis project Ga0155151, IMG submission 106119) | Candidatus Roizmanbacteria bacterium RIFCSPHIGHO2_01_FULL_38_15 | reverse complement strand
TAAAACAATAAAACCTAATATAAGTGAGATAATTCTATTAAATTCCATGTCCTATAATTATAACACAAGCAATGTTTAATTCAATTCTTTACCGATAACCACGGGCAAAACTAAATAGATAGACGTTTTTAGCTCCAATTTTTTTTAACTCTTTTGCTAGTTCATTTGCTGTGCTTGAGGTTGTACAAACGTCATCAACTAAAATCATGGTGTCATAAATGAGTTTTTGTTTTTTATCTATATGAAAAGCTTTATTAATGTTTGTGATACGTTCATGTTTATGTTTAATGTACGCTTGTGGTGTGGTGTTTTTAATTCTTTTAGCAATGTTGATGATCGGGAGATCGAGTTTTTTGGAAAAAAAATTTGTGAGCATTTCAGACTGATTAAAACCCCGTAAAAACCTTCTTTTTTTATGAAGCGGGATTGTTTGCAAACAGCAGTTAGAAACTGTATTTTTAAACTCAATAAATTTTTGGGTAATTTTCTCCGGCACAAGAGAAAGAACCTCTTCGTAAATCCCATACTGTAATTGATACTTAACGGCAAACACAATTTTTTGTGCGGTTTTATTGTAGCCGCACAAACTCAACACTCCATCAAGACTCTCCTCTTTTTTACACCATTTATGGGTGTTACCAAGATGGCTTGGAGCTAAACAATTCAGACAACGATCTTGATTGAGAAAATCGAGTTTCATAAAACATTTTTTACATAAATAACTTCCGAATTTTTTACAACCAACACAGATCTTTGGAAAAAACAAATCTAACAAATTAAGACTTTTCATGTTATGTAATTAAATATACAAAATTTCTAGTCAAAAAATCAAAAATATACTATTGAAAATCGTTGTTAATATGTTTATTATTTGTGGATAAGTTATCCACAAATTATTCTCTTTTATATAAATATCTATTATGGAGCTGTCTTTTTGGAAGTCGTTTCTCGAATCAAATCGTGATTTAAAAAATAAAAATCGTATTTTTTACTCTATCATCAACTCTCTAATTCCGATTGAGATGAATAATGATGAGATAATAATAAGTTGTGATAGTGATGGGGCAAGGAAATATATAATCAACAATAAAAAAGCCGAGCTTGAAGAGATGATATCGGCACATGCCGGTAGAAAAATCACACTCTCATTTGTTGTAAAAGAGAAAAAAACAACAAAAGAGATGCCTTTGTTAAACTTTCAACCCTCTGTAGAAGACGTTTTTAGAAAAGCTGGCCTTGATACGCATCACAACTTTGATAATTTTGCAGTGTCAACGACCAACCAGGTGGCTTTTGCCGCCTCACAAGCAGTTGCACAAAATCCCGGAACTTCATATAACCCGCTTTTTTTATATGGTGGTGTCGGTGTTGGGAAGACACACCTTGCCCAGGCAATCGCCCATAACATCCTAAATGAAAACAAGGAAAATAAAGTAATTTTTTGTTCAGGTGAACGATTTATGAACGACCTTATTGAGTCTATTCGTGAAAAAAACACACCGAAATTTAGAAAAAAATATCGCTCACTTAAACTCATCATTGTTGATGATATTCAATTCATAGCCGGTAAGCAGACGGTACAAGAAGAGTTTTTTCACACCTTCAACAGCATTGTTTCTGCAGGTGGACAGGTGGTGCTCACTTCAGATCGTCAACCACATGAGATAAGAAATCTTGAAGACCGCCTTCGCTCTCGCTTTTCTGGTGGACTTATAGTAGACATCCAACAACCAAACTTTGAGCTGCGTTCAGCTATATTACTTATTAAAGCTCGTGAAAAAAATATCAAGATTGATATTGAGGCGGCAAACGCGATTGCCGAAACCGTGCTTGACACACGTTCTCTTGAAGGGACATTGTTGTCTCTTTATGCTCGCGCCCTTGACAGTCAAAAAAACATTGATTTAATGGTGGTTGAAAATTTCTTTCAAAACACCAAAGAACAAACAAAGAAAAGACTGAATCCACAAGACATAATAAAAAGAGTTTGTACTTTTTACAACGTCAAACAATCTCACCTAAAAAGCACATCGCGCGTAAGTAGGATTGCGCTTGTACGCCAGATTGTAATGTATTTACTAAGAAAACAACTTGATCTAAATCTTGAAGAAGTTGCTTATATTACTAAAAGGAAAGATCACACAACCGTTATTTATGCTGTTTCCAAAATTGAAAATATGCTGATGAGAGATAGTAGTTTTAAAGGAGAGATTGATAGTATAGTCCAAAGCCTTAGTTTATCAACATGATTTCCACGGACTATAAACAGTGTTTTTTTTTATTTTACTTTGTCTTGAAAATCTAGGTCATTTTTTATACACTTATGCACAGCCTCTAATACTACTAGATAATATATACGAAACAAAATCATGATAAAACTCAATAAAGATATATTTTTAGATATTTTAAATACTGCGAGTAAATTTACTTCAGATAAACTTAATATATCTGATGCACTTCAAGGAGTCTATTTGTTATTTAACAAAAATAAGGTCGATATATATGCTACTAATCTTACGATCTTCTATCATTCTCATTTAAATACAACCAACGTAATTACAGATGAAAAAGGCGTTATTATAGAGCCAAGGAAGATGGTTGAGTTTTTACAATTATTACAAGCAGGAGATGTATCGATAGTTTTAAAAGAAAAGCAGATTGAGATAATTCAGGAAAAAACCAAAGGCACGTTTCCGATAATATTATCAAAAGATTTTCCGTTTCCACCTAAACTTGAAGAAAAAGGTCAGGAAATGAATAAAAACTTCCTGACCGACAATCTGCCTTTTATTCTCTTCACCGCCTCAACTGACGACGCAAGGCCTGTTCTAACCGGAGTGAACTTTACGGCAACCGACGATGAACTTGCAATTGTTTCGACTGACGGATTTAGACTTTCGTTGGTTAAAGAAAAAAGAAAAGGCGTAATTTCTTCGATGATTATACCGGCCGATTTTTTACAGGAAGTACTCAAAGCTATAATAAATGCTAAAAGAATATCGTTTACTCACTCGCAGAAAGAAAAGATTATCTTGTTTGATATAGACAACGAGGAGTTTTATTCGCGCCTTATTGACGGCGAGGCTCCTCCTTACGAACGTGTTGTACCAAGCGAATATAAAACAAGAGCCGTTTTAAATAAAGATGATTTTTTAAGAAATACAAAACTTATATCTATTTTTGCTCGTGATTATTCAAACGTGATCGTATATGAGTTTGAAAAGAACGGACTTACTCTAAAACCAAAAGAAGAAGGAGGTAGAGACAACGAGACATTTCAGGATATTGAGTTTGAGGGAGAAGCTCAAAAAGTGGCGTTTAACTATAAATATGTTGTCGATTTCTTAAATCACATAAACACAAAAGAGATAATAATCGAGATACTCCGTCCGGACGCTCCTGTAGTCTTCAAAACAAAAGGAAACGACTCCTTTATTCATATTATTATGCCGGTGCGATTACATGAAGCTTAGATAATGTATAATTAATTTTATGTTCAAGGACGATAAGGTTTCAATATCTATCAGTTTTAAATCAATTGCTTTTTTTACTCTAATTCCTCTCACGATTTATTTGTTATGGTTTGTTCGTGATCTAATTTTTTCATTATTAATAGCCTTCATATTGATGAGCGCGCTTCGTCCTGGAGTTGTTTATTTGACAAACAAAAAAATTCCTCACCCGTTGTCAGTGATAATAATATATCTCCTGTTTATATTTGTTTTTGTGATGATCATTCTCTTGATTGTCCCACCTATAGTTGTTGAGACAGCAAATCTTTTTAGGATCCTACCACTTATACTCGAAGAATCGCTACCTTATCTAAGTAAATATCTTGACCTTCGTGATTTAGGTGCTCTTGTTCCAAACGCAACCAACAATATATTTGGTTTTATTTCGGCAATATTTTCAAACACTCTTTTTATAATTACAACCCTTTTTTTTGGTCTTTATTTTTTATTGGAGGAAAACCTTCTTGATAAATTTTTAAAACACTATTTTGATATAAAAACAGCTCAAAAAGTCGGCAGTATCATATCCAAAGCTGAAAAAAGGATGTCTTCATGGTTTTGGGGAGAACTGACTTTAATGACGGTGGTTGGCCTATTTACCTTTATAGGACTAAATCTCATCGGCATAAGATACGCCCTTCCTTTGGCGGTGTTTGCTGGATTACTTGAAGTGGTGCCAAATATTGGTCCGGTGATTTCCTCTATCCCCGCCATAATCATAGGTTTTAGCTCGTCATATTTCAGCGGTTTTTCGGCAATGGCTCTTTATATCATAGTACAACAGTTTGAAAACAGTCTTATAGTCCCGATTATTATGAAGCGAGCCGTCGGTTTAAACCCAATACTTACATTGATTGCCTTAATTTTAGGTGGTAGAATCGGCGGAATTCTAGGTATTTTACTAGCTATTCCAATATTTCTTTTTGTTGAGACCATTGTTCATGAGTTTCTTCATTCAACAAACATTGCGGAAAATGATCGGAAATAATGCGGGAATTATTTAACAGACCTTCATTATAATACAGAATGCCAAAACAAGAATCGATCTACAGCGTTATTCATCTTTTGGGTGAACTTACTATATTTAAAAGTTTTGATTTTGAAGGCTTCTTAAAAAAACTTATTCGTTTGATTTTGCAGATAACACCCGTTGATTCATGCTTTATTTATTTTTTTGACCGTTCTAAAAAAGAGTTTATTTTAATCGCATCAAAAAAACCTCACTCAAAATTGCTTGGTAGGATTGCGCTCAAAAAAGGAGAAGGAATAACGGGTTGGGTTGCCGAAACAAAAAAAACAGTGACGTTAAATAAACAAGCCTATAAAGACAAACATTTTAAAGCCTTCAAAGAGCTTCCGGAGGACAAGTATGAAGCCTTTCTTTCGGTTCCGATAATTGATAAAGAAGGTGTTGTTGGAGTTATAAATCTTCAAAATAAGCGCCCGTATATTTTTACCAAAGAACAAATTAGAGCTATTGAGGCTATAGTTAAGATCATTTCCTCTGCATTTAAAACAATTGTGCTTGAACGGAAGGTGAATAAGCTTGAGAATACGCTTGAGGAAAGAAAGATTGTAGAGAGAGCAAAGGGCATACTTATGAAAATAAAAAATCTCAGCGAGTCGGAGGCATACGAAATGATACGATCGGAAGCCATGAAAAAAAGAAAAACAAAACGCGACATCGCGGAGGCTATTCTTATGGTTTTTGGCTCTTGATTTTTTGCTACTCGAGTTTATAATTAATACAACTTCTCAAAGTCGAGAACTTCTTTCTATCTTCACAAAGCTTGTGAATGTTCCAAGTACGACATTGTTGTCATAAATATTGTTGTTCATATTATCAATTTTAGATATTTTTATGATTTCTCTTAACAAAGCTTTGTCGATGATTAAATCAAAAGAAATTGAATTTGTCGATTTAAAATTTTGTGATCTTCGCGGAACTTGGCAGCACATGACTCTTTCAGCTCATGAATTTACCAAAGAAACCTGTGAGACTGGTGTGGGCTTTGATGGTTCAAGCATCAAGGGCTTTCAGAGTATATATGACAGCGATATGTTACTCATGCCTGATGTAAGAACAATTTTTAAAGACCCTTTTTTTGGAAAAACATTTTCATGTATTTGTAGTATTTACGATCCGCAAAGTGTTTTACCTTCACCAAAAGATCCAAGACACACTGCGCAAAAAGCAGAAAAGTATTTAAAAAAAACAAATGTGGGCGACGTGTCTTACTGGGGTCCTGAACTTGAATTTTTTGTCTTCGATCAATTAAGTATCGATCTTGGTCCTTATAAGCAAGCCATTAATATTTGTAATCGAGAGATACCTGGCGAAGATCATAGTTCTTCGTTGTCTCAAGATGGCTATAAGATACCTGTTAAAAGAGGTTATTTTCCTGTTCCTCCATTTGACAAACTACAGGAATTTAGATCCGAGATGGTCTCAATGCTTGAATCCTTGGGGGTCGTAATTGAAGTACATCATCATGAGGTGGCAACTGCGGGTCAGGTGGAAATAGATCTTCGCTATGATGGGCTTGTAAGCATGGCCGACAAAGTCATGCTTTATAAATATGTTGCCAGAAACCTTGCTAAGTCGTATGGCATGGTGGCTGTTTTTTTACCCAAACCTATTTTTGGAGACAATGGGTCGGGTATGCACACCCATCAGAGTATTTTTAAAAACAATAAAAATATGTTTTATGATCCAAAAGGTTATGGTGAGATTTCAAAAATCGGACTTTCTTATGTTGCCGGTCTGCTCAAACATGTGTCGGCAATTCTTGGTATCACCAATCCCACCACCAACTCATACAGACGACTAGTTCCTCATTTTGAAGCGCCAACCTCAATTGCGTTTTCTGCGCGAAACAGAAGTGCTGCCGTCAGAATACCCATGTATTTCAGTAAATCGGAAAAATCAAAACGACTGGAGTTTCGTTGTCCTGATCCAACATGTAATCCATACTTATCCTTTGCCGCGCAGCTAGTTGCCGGGATTGATGGTGTAAAAAATAAACTTGATCCAATAAAGTTGGGATTTGGACCGTTTGATGACAATATTTGGGAGAGAAAAGACGTTGCTCAAACTCCAAAAAGTTTGTTTGAAACATTGGCGCAACTTGAAAAAGACGACATATTTACGATGTCAGGCGTCTTTTCTAAGGAGCTTATTAAAAGTTATCTCGAGATGAAAAGCGAGGAGGCGACCGAGGTCATGATGTACCCGACGCCAGCAGACTTCTTTTACTATGGAGATATTTGAAGCTTCACTCAAGATAATATTCCTGAGTTTCCCATTTAGTGCGGTTTGTTAAAACTATTTGTATTTGTCTTCTGTCATTCCCTCGAAGGA
>Ga0155151_119_pt1 | contig 10948 bp, 9 predicted proteins | sample RifCSPhighO2_01_FD_106119 | JGI IMG/M metagenome (GOLD analysis project Ga0155151, IMG submission 106119) | Candidatus Roizmanbacteria bacterium RIFCSPHIGHO2_01_FULL_38_15 | reverse complement strand
GTATCGGTTTCAGTACCGAGGGCGAATCGGTAACAGCGATCGAGTATGGTACGGCACCTGACCCATCAGGTTTTAAAACAATACCGGTTTCTGGATCGCCATCGACACAACATAATATCGATCTCCCCTCACTTGAGCCAAACACTACGTACTATTTCCAGATCAGAGTCGGAGAAATAGTGTATAACAATGATGGTCAGTATTGGACATTTACTACAAACGCGCCAGAAGGTGAAGGGGTGGCAGTGCCAGATACGGCAACTAGTCCAACAGGTACAACGTCGGTTGTTCCGACTCCGACAAAAACTGCTTCGGCTTCAGCGTCAGTAACTCCCTCAACAACAGGAGTGCCAACAGGTTCAATAACTCCGACTCCTGTTTCAATCTGTCAGTCAACCGACTGTACTGAAATACAAGACAATTTGGGAACATTATGTACGACACAAGATTATGTCCGTTGTATTTATGGTGATGAAGATGTCACTGCAACGACAACACCAATCGATGACGAAACAAGCGTAACCGCCACTCCCGAAGCAACAACAGCTCCGCTTAACGCGGCTACAAAAGGTCTTTGCAAAAGTAGCTTTATTCAGGCAAACAACTGTAGTTCATGGAGTTGGGAAGGGATGACGAGTAAAGATAAGGTTTGCGCTGATACTTTTACCCGTTATTTTGTCCAGTGTAAAAGCAACAGTTTCAACTCTACCGATGCCGCAACTTGGTACTGTAACGAAACAACAACCGACAGCACGGTTGCTCTACCTTGTGGAAGTGCACCTACACCGGCAGCCGGACAATCTGTTTTCTGTCGCGTCCGTGCCGAAACCGAAGATGGTGGTGCCTCAAATTCGACCGACTGGATATATGGATCGACTACCTGCTCGGCATACACAACTAGTAATATCAGCGCTTGTGAGATCAAATATCTTCAGTCAAATGAATGTCGCTCTTGGATCTGGGATTTGGTCAATAATGAAGATACTACTTGTAAGTCAGCCTTTTCAAAATATTTCTTACAATGCACAAGTAATGGTAATTTCGCCCTCACAACCACAACTCCAACACCTGCATTTTGGTATTGTAATATTACCTCAACAAATCATTATCTTGACTTTCCATGTTACAATGCAGTTACTCCGGTTGATGCGGCACCGATCACCTGTCGTGTTCGCGCCGAAGATGCCTACGGCGGCACCAGTCACTCTACCGCATGGACGACCACATCTGTGAACTGCCCGACATCCACACCAACGCCTAGCATAACCGCAACGCCAACAGCGACGCCGACGCCGACTCGCACGCCTACGCCGACGCCGACTCCGTAACGTGTAACGTTTGTTTAAGGTTTAATTTCCCTGTACTTTCGCCCTTCCTTAGCAATATGACGGTTGCCTACTTTGACAATGTCTGTAGTAAAATCATTACTTCCTTTCAAGAGCGATGATCCCACGCCATAAATATTAACCGGGGCTTTGTATTTTTCAAAAAGCCTAATTTTGTGAGCAGTAAATCCGCCTGAAGCAATGATTTTGACATGAGAAAATCCGTTTTCATCAAGAGCTCGCCTGACCCTTTTAACAAGCTCGACATTCACGCCTGTCGGAGCTTTGTTCTCATTGGAAAATGTCTTATCGATTACGGTTTCCGCACTGTCAAGGCGAACGCCAAATAACTTTTTCCCTAAAACACGAGCAACTTCAAGTGAAGTGGTGACGCAATCATTATTAAAATCAACCAGGCAGATAAGCGGAATCTGTGGATAATTTTTACTAAACAGTCTTGCGGCTTTAACTGTGTCTCCTCCATAAACTGCTATAAGCGAATGAGGAATAGTTCCGACTGCCAGCCCGTCCCACCATTGAATATGCGCTTGAGTACAGACTTTTTTAACACCGCCAATGTATGCCGCATAGCCGTCACCTGTTTGATTTTTGAAATAGTCGGAGCGGGCTGCAAAAAATATTACTTCCTTTTTCCCTGCCGCTTTCACCACTCTATTAACATTGGTTGCAATAAGCGTTCGTCGAGATAAAATACCGAGGAAAACCCTTTCGAGATGAGCAAAGTAGATATATGGTCCGGTAATATGTATAATCGGCTCCTCTGACATAATTGTTGCTCCTTCTCTCACCGATCGAAGCGATAAGGTATCTGATTTATCAATCCATTTTGAATTACGAAAAAAACCGCTGCAGTTTTTAAGCAGCTCTTTAACCTCATTCAAACCGCAAAATATACTGTCGATATTTTTTTGAAAAACCTGCATCGTGACAACTGCCTGATTATTTTCTTTTTGGAGAATATTTTTGGTCCTATTTAGATACACATCAGTATAATATCCATTCCTGATTTTTTGAATGTCGTCTTTTGTAAAAAATTTAAGCATAGATGACTTATTGAGATAGTATAATAACATTATGTCAAAACTCATACTAGTTCGTCACGGTATTTCCACGTGGAACAAAAAGGGCTGGTGGACAGGGTGGAAAGATCCGGAGCTAGCGTCCGAAGGTTATGAAGAAGCACGCAACGCTGCTCAAGAAATTAAAGATGTTAAAATCGACAAAGCATATACTGCCGATCTAAAACGCACTATTCAAACTCTTGACGAGATTAAAAAAGAGTTAAAGATAAAAGATATTCCCACCATAGTCGACTGGCACCTTCGCGAACGAAACTACGGCGACTTGGCGGGCAAAAATAAATGGGAGGTCAAAAAACAATACGGCGAAAAGCAGTTTATGAAGTGGAGACGAGGCTGGGACGAACCGATACCCAACGGCGAGACACTGAAAGATGTTTACGAACGATTGATACCGTATTATCTAAATACCATCCTGTCCGACCTGAATGCAAACAAAAATGTTATCATTTCTACAAGCGGCAACAGTCTACGCGCTCTTGTGAAATATATTGAAAATGTACCAAATGAACAGATCGCCAAACTTGCAATCGGCACTGGCGAAGTCTATGTCTATGAGACAGATAAAAACGGAAAGATGAAATCAAAAGAAATACGGGCTATAAATCCGAAGAAAGGGAAGGTGTAGGAAGCTTTTTAGCTTATTAGCTTCTTAGAAATTCTTTAAGATAATGTATTTATCCTAAAAAGCTAACTAGCTAATAAGCTACAAACTATTATAAACTTTTTTCAAAGCTTCGATGCCCGACCAAAACATTTCCTCATCAAAATTCTCATTTGGAGCGTGTATGTTGTCGTCTGGGAGAGTAAAACCAGTAAGTATGATCGGTGTGCCATAGTTTCTTTGTAATATCTCTGCCGCCGGAACAGATCCGCCGGCGCGGTCATAAAGTGTTTTATTCCCAAAATGTTCCGAAAGCAATTTGCCGGTTTTGTTTATGTATTCATTGTCAATTGCTGTATAAAATGGAGAATCGCTCGCAAGTTGATGTAACCTACATGTTATATCCTTTGGGATCTGCTGATGAATGAATTTTTTTACTTTTTGAGCGATATCCTTTGGATTTTGATGCTCAACCAGCCGGAAAGAGAATTTTGCTGTCGCCCGATGTGGGATGATAGTCTTGGGTCCCTCACCAGTATGACCTGAAATTACTCCGTTTATGTCCATTGACGGCAGGATTTTTGGTGAAAGATATGGCGGATACTTCCCTTGAAAAAGAATGTTAGCTCCTGTTTCCTTTTTGATCTGCTTATCACTTACTGCAGCTTTTCCCAAAAGTTTCAGCTCATCATCATTTATTTTCCTCACATTGTCATAAAAACCAGGTATCAATATTTTCCCGGTCTTATTATCTTTCATTCGGAAAAAAAGCTCATGAAGTAGCTGTGCCGGATTATATACACTATTACCGTAGACTCCGGAGTGGAGATCACGAGGACCAATACTTACATCGATTTCAAAATATACTAAACCACGAAGAGCGTAATAAAGTAGCGGGACATTTTTGGCGTGCATGTTGACATCGGTAACAAAGAAAACATCAATTTGCCTTAAGAGACGACTATTTTTTTTCAATAACGATTCAAATCGCTCACTCCCGATCTCCTCTTCACCTTCAATGAGAAACACGATATTATGATAAAGTTTTCCTTGTTTTTTAAGTTCGGAAACCGCAACGATATTTTGAATAACATGTCCTTTATTATCGGCTACACCTCGGCCAAACAGCTTACCTGATCGCCGTGTCAATCTATACGGCACGGATATCCAGTCCTTAACCGGATCTTCATGCTGAACATCATAATGACCGTAGATGCCGATGGTTTTTTTAGCATCAGGAACTTTTATAATACCCATAACTAGCCCAGGTCCGGCATCTCCGTCCAGAATTTTGACTTCACAACCTATTTCGGTGAGAAGACCTTTCAAAAAACCGACTGCCTTTTTCATCTCTTTTTTGCGTAATGAATCTGAAGACACTGACTCTATCTCAATAAACTCCGAAAGAAGCTTGATTACCTCCTGTTTTTTCATAAGGGTATTATAATTAACATATGCAAATAATCCCAACTCTACTTACAACTACAGTGGAAGAATTTATCGAGCAAATGAATGTTTTTCAAAAATACTTTGATCGAATTCAGCTTGATATCGCCGATGGCAAACTGGTTTCGAATGTCACAACTCACATTGAAGAAATCGAGTCCCTTATTTTAGATAAAAAGGTGGATATTTCAAGTAAAGTGAGTTTTGATTTTCATCTTATGGTAAGTGATTACGCTGCGGAGCTACAAAAAATTATTAAACTTAACCAAATTGGTCTTAATATTAAAACTATACTTATCAATGCTAGCCTTCACCCAGATATCGAGGCAATGATAGACCTACATGAATTTTCTATAGGTCTTGATGTCTTCCCTGAAGTTCAAATTGATGATTTAGCCCTTGAATACAATCTAACGAAAATACCCTCAATCCAGATCATGACCGTCAATCCCGGCTTTCAGGGATCGCCTTTCTTGCCAAACATGCTCATGAAAATAGAACAGCTTAGTAAAAATGACTATAGAGGGGAAATCATGATCGATGGAGGAGTAAACGAAAACACATTACCAATAATAAATTCCAAAGAATATCGTCCAGATTTATTGTGTGTTGGTAGTTATCTGACAAAAGCAGGAGAAAAATTGGAGGAACGAATAGCATTATTAAACAAACAGTAATAATATTAGCTGTTAGCGCTTCGCAAAAGAGATTTTGCTGCTCCTTTATAAATTCTACTCAAAGCCAACGACAACACACCAACCCCAAGTAATCCTATCTGTCCTAAATGGGGAATAAAATCAACAAATTCGTTATGATCGGCTACAACCTGATTTCCGTAAAGATATGACCCAACCGCGATTGCCGCTGTCCCTAATGTAGTTGTGACAGCACGGTATATTTTTAAATTTCTGTAAGCTTCTTGACCCCTTGTAGACAAATTATCTACTGGAGAAGATTTTCCTGGAACCTCAATATTTGCCATACCTTTAATAGAATTTGTAATAGCGATCTTTGAGATCCAATAATTTATTTTTTGCAATTGCCAAACGTATATTTTTCATCAGATCAGTAAAAAACTGGATATTATGAACCGTGGCGTACATCGGACCGCGTGGGTCTTTCTCTACAAACATCTGCCAAATTTGGCTAAATTTTACTCTTTCCCTGCAAGAGAGACAACCACATTCTTTTTCAATAACTTCAGTCAAATGCTTCATTTTGCGAAGCGGTAATCTCCCATTCTTGGTATAAACCATGCCGTGACGAGCCTCACGTGTAGGAATAACACAATCAAACAAATCAACGCCATGCTGGACAGCTTCAAAAACGTCTCGAACCTGCCCAACACCCAGTAGGTGCCTTGGTTTTTCTTCTGGTAACTTTGAAGTAACCCAGGCAACGACTGTTGACAAATTCTCTTTGAACGTCCCGAAGCTCCCACCGATACCAAAGCCCTGCACATCTTTTGAACCAACTATTCTGGCTGATTCTTCTCGTAGATCCTGATATTCTCCTCCTTGAATGATCCCAAACAGTGCTTGCTTATCTCTGTGATTTTCGTGTGCCCCAATGCAACGGTCCAACCATTCATGTGTCCTTTCCATTGATCTTCGTGTATATTCCTTGCTATTTATGGGCGATGTACATTCGTCAAACGCAAAAATTATGTCTGCACCCAGCCGATGCTGGAGATCGATAGATTTCTCGGGACCAAACTTGACAGTCTTCCCATCATATACGAACGAAACTTCTTCATCACTAATTTCAAGAGGACTGGCGTCATCTGTCCGCAAATCTTTTTTATTACCGATACTTTTTGCCAGTTTGCCGACGTTGTGCTTTTGGCCAAAACCCAGTGAAAAAATCTGAAATCCACCACTGTCTGTAGCAATGGTTTTATCTTTCAAATTCATATAATTATGTAAGCCTTGGACTTGATCGATTTTAGTAATCAAACCTTTTGTGTAGGTGTGGTAAGTATTGACAATTAGAAACTTACAATCGAGCTCCTGCCACAGCTTTCCTGGTACGGCGCGAAACTCCGCGTCGGTCGCAACGATCGCGTACTCGGGAGTTTCAAGTTGATGATGCGGAGTATGAAAAATACCGGTGCGGGATCGGGTCTTATCGAGGCGGGATGTGATTTCAAACTTAAACATACACAACATCCTCCTGCGTCAACCTGAACAATCCTTCGTCAAGTCGCCGCTGATCAAGGTAATGAGCAGTAAATCCAACACTTCGCGACAACACAAATAAGGCGTTGAAAAACTCAATATCGATGAGTTCTTTAAGTTCAGCATCCGAGCATTGCTCTTTTTCAGATAAAATATCAAGTAATACTGCGGCAATCGCCCCATCTACGTTCAAAATGAGGTTGCCTTTTTTAGCAGTGGTCACTTTTTCCACCCCCAGAGCGAAACTAGTGTATTTTTTATATTTAAGTTTACCTGTAAAAGCCATGATCGCCTTGACACGAGGATCAGGATAATCGATGCGATATTTCCTATGCCCAATGCCTGAAATACGCTTCTTTGCCTTGGCGATCTCTTCGACGAAAACATGAGCTTCAACCTGGCGACCAACGCCATCCAGCCAATGTTGTGCGGCCTGATTTATGGCGCCGCCAAAACGGGGTCCTATCGTCAGCAGTCCGCTGGCAAGAGATGAGACCAAGTCGCGCCCGGCGCGCGCTGCAATCATCGTATTTACTGCTCCCGAGACATATGGACCATGATCAACGAGTAGCTTGAGAACGAAATCAAAAAACTCGGCAAGTTCTTTTGACTTCACCGGTTTGCCAAGCAACATAGAGGCAACTATCCAGCCATATGACTGCTTCTTTACCATTGTCAAAAGATCTTGTTTCACGATCTCGACTGAACCACCGACATCGTGGGAAACAGAGTTGATAAAGAGCGAAGGACGTCGGTTTTCGATTATTCGTAGAGACGAGGCATGCCTCGTCTCTATAGCAATATTATGGATTTTTGCCGGAATTTTTTTTACAAGAGATAAAAACTCCGTAAATGAATTTGTGGCTTTGATACGAACCCGACGCAGTGCCTCGGCCTTGGCTTTTGAAGTCTCTTCGCCTCGGCTGGCCATGGCTTTGGCATGACCAAACTGTGGCGGAGTCTCAAACATGTCAGAGATCGTGCCGGCAATATAAGCAATGACCGGCTTGGTAACTTTTTTACTTTTAATAAGATCTGCAAGCTCGTACTCATCATACCCGCCAAGCTCACCAAAATAGATAATATGAGTCGTATCCGTGTCTTTTTCAGCGGCCAAAAATGCCTCTACCGGAGTGCATATTGGGAATCTATCACCTCCAAATGAAAGTGAAAACGACAGGCGTTTGCCTGCTTGAGAAGTAAGCCTTATAAGCTCATTAGTCATCCCGCCCGAAGCCGAAAATACGGCAACGCTTCCTGGAGTAAAAACCTGTGATTCAACCAGCTGTTTGGCCTGTGTGCCCGCGATTGCGCCAAGTTTGAGCTTGTTTGAGATCAAAAGCCCAACGCTTGATGGCCCAACAACAAATACATTTTTTTTTTGAGAATAGTGATAAAGCTCTAACTCATGTTTTTCAGGCACATTTTCGGCAAAAATTGTCCCACCCATGAGGTTGGGAAACTCGGCAATTACATCACAGGTTGAGGAGAGGACACGGCGAGCAGAGGAAAGGTTGATAAAAAGAGTTATTTTGTTTCTAATATTACTAGGCAAATCTGAAACAGATGAGTAAACCGGGATCAAAACCTCTTTTTTTCCAAAAAACATGCGAATATATTTTCTACCGGTTGCAATAATAGCCTTCAAGCTAGGCTGATCATATTTGGCCAGATACTCAAAATCTAACATCGACTGGAGGATAGGGATGTGGGATCCAATAGAGATGATCGCGTGATCTGTTTTTCTAAGTTTATTTATGTTTAACATAATGACTTGTCATCCTCGCGAAGGCGGGGATCTCAACTCTTTAATTGTTGCACCTACTACCTCATTGAGAGGCAATACATGGCCTGACACCAACCCGTACATCTTATTTTCTTTCAACCACTCCTCTATTGCGGTAAGACCCTCAAACTCATGCGGTCCCCCGCGTCTAACAAATATTTTTATCTTCTTTTTTTTCAATTTATTTTTGTATTCTGCAAGTGCCTGAATGATGCCTTTGAAGGTGATTCTAATATCTGTAAAATTGGCAACTCCCCCACCAATTATCAACATTAAACGACGTTGATTGCTCTTTAACAAGAGCGCTAGCAGACTACAGGTATAAAGATAGGTCTCCTCGGCATTTGGATTGCCGGAGTATTCGCCGTAATTACCAAGTTGTTTTCCAAAACCCAGATTGTGTATCTCATCTGCGATTGTCACACTGGCTCCGCCGCCCGACAAAAGAACCCAGATAGAACCATTGGGGTTAAGTAGAGTAAGGGTGAATGCCGCTTGGCTTTTTTTATTCAGGGCGGCAACTGCGATCTCTTCGGGGGTTTTATGTTTTTCAGAAACTATGTCGTTTTCATTCCATCCATCACGGATAAAAAATTGCGCCGTGCTATCGACCTCGATTGCAAGGTCAAGAAGCCAGACTTTTCCCTTTCGAACAACAAGCGGATTGATTTCAAGAAACGAGACAAAATATTTTTCGCAAAATTCCCGCAATTGCTTTAAAATATTGATGTCTATCCCCAATTCTTTTGCAATTTGTTCAACGTCATCCCGATGAATATCGGGATCTCGATTAGATCCTGAACCAAGTTCAGGATGACGATAATAAGGGATGACGGCTCGTTTTACTTCTGAAGCATGTTCCTCGACATCGATCCCGCCTTTTTCTGAATAACTTACTAGCCATCCCTCGCGTGTGCGCTCCATCGCCAGATACTTTTCATCCGATTTGTCATAATCAACCATTTCCTCAATAATAAACTGGCCATAACCTTTCTTTGCAAGCTCATCAATCGCATCTCGTAACTCGTAACTCGAAACTCGTAACTTAACTAATCCCTGCTTCATTCTCTTTTTGATCCCTTGATCTACCTTGACCACATATTTTTTGTCTTTTGATAATGTATGGGCGTATTGCGATAGGCCCTTACGATCGATAGAAACTCCATGATAGGAATATCCTAATAAATCGTAGAGAAGCGACTTGGCTTTGTGTTCGGTGAGTTTAACTCGCGCCATTTTTGACTCGTAACTTAAAACTTGTAACTTCATGTTTTAGTCGTATTAAAGCGAAAAAACATTTGATATTATAACCTACACGTTTTTTTCTCCGCCATTTACTTCTTTTATAAAAAAGTCCACTCCGTCTGACTCTAATAAAATAAAGCCATTGTTTTTCATGCGGACAGGTTTTTCAGCCGTCGCATATCCGAGATGGATAAGTAGAGCTTTCATTAAACCGCCATGAGCTACGATAAGAATTGTCATACCGGCATAACCCACCGCAACCTCTCTTAGAAAAGTGATAAGCCTTATCGCTGCCTCTTCTTCGCTTTCAATATCTTCAGATAATTTAAATCTAAACTTTTCCTTTTCACTCAATTTCTCCCAATTAGTAAATAGTTTGTAAAATTCTCGCCTTGGCATACCTTCGTATTTCCCAAAAAATCTTTCGCGCAATACTTTGCGAGTTTCTATTGCTAGTTTTCGATCAAGCGTGATTATCTCTGCGGTCCGCCTGGCGCGAACAAGATCGGATGAAAATACGGCGTCGAACTTAACTTTTTTTACTTTCTTGGCAAACTCTTGGGATTGTTTTATTCCCTTTTTATTTAGATGAATATCTGTTTGGCCTTGTAAAAGGTTCTGAACATTCCAGTCCGTTTCACCGTGACGGACAAGATAGATTGTAGTAAGTTTAGTCATCATTTTTTTTATATTTTACCATGGCAACAGTAAGTCAAACCTTCTCAAATCTGTGAACAAAGCTCCAAAATCATTCCATCTCAAAGCACCGTCTCCACTAAAATCGACCGGCAGCATCGCTTTAAATGACGCATTATTCTCATTCTTTTTAAAATTGAGATAAGTCTGTCGGGGCAGGTAATATTTTTTAAGGATCACCAGACGATATGGTCTTTCCAATGCTATATTTTCAACTTCATCAATCATGCCCTTTGAGTTTTTTATTTTTATATTTGACTCCCGAAATACCAGTTGTTCGTACTGATCAAATATCTGCAGTTCGAAGTCCTCATCAGTGCTCACAACTTTTGGTAAAAGACCTACCTTGATCTCAAGTGATGGCAAAGGAACAACTTCAAAGCTCCAAGAGCTACTTTTAATAACCGGCTTTTCACCTCGATAAAGCTCAAATTGAACCTCATTTTTACCTACATCATAAGTATTAATATATACATCAGCTATCTTCGACTCAAAAGGTTTTATAGGTGAGATAGGAGAAATTAGATAACTTGACTCGGACATGTTCTTTATTTTTATTGAATAATCCT
>Ga0155151_105_pt1 | contig 12446 bp, 12 predicted proteins | sample RifCSPhighO2_01_FD_106119 | JGI IMG/M metagenome (GOLD analysis project Ga0155151, IMG submission 106119) | Candidatus Roizmanbacteria bacterium RIFCSPHIGHO2_01_FULL_38_15 | reverse complement strand
AAGTAAAAATATAATAACCCGTGATTTACTTCAATAAAGTATTTTTATACTCAATTAAAAACGAACATTATAATTAAAAGAATACTCAATTTTAGATTTATACTCCTGGCCGTTGCCTTAATGGTCATACTATCTTTTTCTCAAAAATTGCTATTTAATGCAGACAATAAAGGTCTCCAAGCAGAGATTAAACAAGCAAATAAACAACTTATAAAAGCAGTAAGAAGTAATAACAACAGCGATTATACTGTATCGTTGGCTAAAAAAAGAAAAAAACTATTATTAAAAGAAGCTAAGGAAGATCCAAAGGCTTTTCTAAAACATATACTTTCTCAAAAAGAAAGAAGAATTCTACCAAAAACGCTTAATGAGCAAGGGCTTCTTGAGCGTGATATTGAAATAAAAGGAAAGGTCAGTACTGTGCACTTTGACAATTTTGACAAAAAACACCATAAGGATGAATATGAAATTGATGTACAAGAAGGCAAAAAAATTAAATCGTATTTATTAAATTTTAGCAAAAAGCCTTCAAACTTTTCTGATGGATCCATCATATCAGTTAAAGGTGTAGCGATTGATACACAAATTGTAGTTCAATCATCAGAGTTAAATCAACCTGCTCAAGCAGTAACGGAATCTTTATCATCATATATCGGTGATATAAAAGTCGCAGTAATTATGATCGACTTTGCCACGAATACTTCTCCAACGCCTACTCCTGCGCCTCCACCTGCCGGATATGACGATTGGTCTTTTACTGTTGAAAACATTAATTCTTTAATATTTACTGCTCCCAACTCGGCAAGTGCTTTTTTTCGTGAAGTATCATATGGTCAAACTACGCTTTCTGGAGATGTATTTGGAATACATACTTTATCTGCTGATCCTACTAGTTGTGATTGGCTTACATATACCGAACTTGCTAACAATGCAGTTGAAACTGATGGGAATGATTTATCCCAGTATGATAAGCGTATTTATCTTTGGCCACATCTTAGTACTTGTAGCGACAATGCTTGGGCAGATTTAAATGGCTCTTCAGCTTGGTTAAATGGAACAAGTGCACGATTTCGAAATATTGTCGTTCATGAACTTGGACATACTTTTGGGTTACATCATGCGACTTCAATAAATTGTGGTATAAAAGCGATTGATGATTATGCAAACTGTAATACTGCAGAATATGGAAATTTGATTGATACGATGGGAGCTTCTTTGGACACCAACGGGCATACCAATGTATTTCATTTTAGCAGCGCGTACAAAACTCTCTTGGGCTGGATTCCATCTTCAAAAGTACAAACAATAACCTCAAGCGGCGAATACTTACTTTCTCAAGTTGAAGCTGAAGTTCCAGCAGGTTCAATCCAAACACTGCGGATAAAGAAAAAAGATACCGACGAATATTATTATGTTGAGTATAGGCAACGACATGGATTTGATGAAGGTTTGCCAGAAAGTATAACGGGCGGAGCGGATATAATAATCGCTGATGAAATATATACGATTAGAACAAAACTTGTTGATGCTAACCCTCAAACACAAGGCAACTTTTGGGATGCTTCGCTTACTGACGGTTCAGAGTTCCATGATTACAGAAATGGTATTATTATTAAGCAATTAAGTCATTCAGCAAGCTCCGTTAACCTTTTTGTTACCATTACTTATCCAACTAATGAGCCAAACATTTCACCGCCAATTATCACTACAAAACCATCTGCTACACCGACACCATTGCCCCCACCGCAATCAGTGGAAGATCTGACTATCTCGCTAGTTGATAACAATTTAGAGCTTAACTGGCTATATTCAAGCGGTGCAACTTCTTACAATATTTACAGGCGAACAGTAAATTTATTTAGTACGAGTAACCCATACCTTCGGGGTAATAAAATTGCCTCTGTTACAACTAACAAATATCTTGACAGTACTTTAGGTATTATTGGCAATCCGGACAATAATTATTTTTACATAGTCACTGCAACAAACGCGAACGGCGAATCGGACAATTCTGACATTGTTGGTGAGTTTGATTACCGCTTTCCGCCTTACGAATATGTGTTTATTGCCCCCCCATTTATTACTTTGCCTTTCAGCAATGCACAGAGCTTTGCTCAATTTAGCGATATTGGTTCTGTTATGGTCATTGACTATAATAGTAATAAACAAGGATTAGATTGGTTTATCTGGAGACAAAATGATAATTTTAGCGCGGGTACGAATTTTCCAATTTCGCCTAATAACGGTTTTATTGTCAAAAAAGAAGGTCTTGAGCAAGATGCAAGTATAGTAACTTTTGTGGGACAACTACCTAACCAAACGCAAAATTATACTTTTAATCGAGGAATGAATTCTTTTCCAATGAGCATGCTCTATCATGATTACACCCTTTCTTCCCGACCTGCTGCAAGTTCTTTTGATCCATATGGATCAAAATTTTATCATACCTACTTTAAAATAAATAATGAGTACAAATTTCTTGAATATATAGATGGCAGCTGGCAAGGAACCGATTTTCCAGTACTTAAGGGCTATGCTTACATGATTGAACTGTCACGACCTTTGCAATGGACTTATCATGGAGTAATCATACCGGGTCCGCGATGGGATTTACCACAAAAACCTCCTGAAGGAGAGAGACTAATTTATGATATTTTTCAGGGAGAACAATTTGTCTTACAAACACAAGTTTCAGATCCCGACACTTCACCTCAAGAATTACAATATAATATTAACCACCAACCCGAGGGAGGAACATTTGATACAGACACTTTGCAATATAGATATACTTTAAATTCTTTCAATGTTGAAAGTGATTATGGCAATGATTATGTTGAGATCTTTGTAAGTGATGGGACATCCAGGGACAGGCTGTATTTTGAGTTAAGATTCAATCCTAATAATCAAACTACAGAGCCTTTTACATCAGATACGTCAGCTGTTCTAACACCAACAAATATACCTACCCCAACTACGACTACGGTAATTACTCCTTAATTTAATAATACAGCTCATCTTTTTTAAAAAGTTTGCGGAGTATGGGATAAGATTGGAACTTTTTGTGTACTTTGTACTCCTAATTCCTAAGCAAAACTCAGTGGAAAAATCTAGCAGAATTATATAAAAATCCAGATTTTCTAAAAGTTGGTGATATATATTTCTGATACTTTTTAATTAGAAAAGTGCTTCATTAGTTAATTAATTTTCCCGAAAATACTCACAATCCGATGTCTTTCTAATAAAATCCCTTTATCTTTCTTAAATTTTCGTTCATAGGTTTCCAACAATTTTTTATCTTTTTTTGAATCAAAATCTTCAAATATGGGAACTCCTTGTAAAAATAAATCAAGGTCATTGTATGATGCATAATATTCTGAATATATAAAATCTTTCATGTAGAATGCTTCGAAACCAACATTTTGCGCTTCATTTTTAATTTTCGTAAGATAACTTTCTTTTTTCCAGTCACCATAATTTTGACCTTTCCCAAATACTTCCTTTATTCCCTGGCAATCTTTTTCTCCAATATCAATTTCTATATAATTTCCGCCCTTTTTAAGTAAACGATATATTTCTTTGTATGGCGTTGGCCCGCGGCGGCTCCAAACAACATCAAATGATTCATCTGCAAAACCGGTCGCATCGGCATCTACTTTTTTTAAAAATACATTTGTAATTTTGCTTTTTTTTTGAAATTTTTCTGCTGCAGATAACATTCCTTCAGATATATCGATTGCAATTATTTCTTTAAAATGAGGAGCTAACGATAAAGTAAATCGCCCATCGGCACATCCTAAATCGAGTGCGTTTTTATTTTTATCGCTCAAACTTAGTAACTTTTCTTTAAATACTTTTTCCGGATCCTTTTCAGGATATTCGCTGATGTATGAAGAGTCAGTATGATAGCTGCCGAATTTTTTGGCTACTTTATCGTAGAATTGTGAGTCCATGCAGATATTATAACAAGCAAAAAACAGTGCGGGGTGCGTGGGTCAACTTCGTTAAAACTCCGTCGACTAAAAACGATTGTGAAATTTTTTTGTTAACTCTCTATAGAATTAATAAATTTGCAAACACCCTAATGTTTCATCTTTTTCTAACATTAAAATGTCTTTATGATGTTTTATTAATATTTGTTCAATGTTTTGAGTAGTTGTATTGCCAGTTCGCAGCCAGATTATTTTAACCTGATATCCATATACAAGACTTCTTTCATAAAAATCTGAGTCTTGAGTAACAATGATAAAATTATTGTTTCGCGCGTAATTCCATACTTCTTCATCTGAAGCTATTTGTAATCCCAATAGATAAACATGATTTGTTTCTGGAAATAAGTTTTGAAGCTTCTTAACCAGTTTGCGGGATATGTTTTGATCCAGTAATAATTTCATTTCCAGCTGTGGTTAAAGAATGCTCTCTTTCTGAAGCATAAGATAGGACGGCTTGAATATCTTGTTTTGTTAATTCAGGGAAGTCTATTAAAATGCTCTCTTCGTTCATACCCGATGCCAGCATTTTTAAAATATCATAAACAGTAATACGCATGCCTCGAATAGTTGGTTGGCCTCCACGTTTACCGGCTTGAATGGTAATAGTACCTTTATAATTCATAATTCAATTTTACTAAAATCATTGATCATTATCAATGATAAGAGTATTTTATGATAACTATATCGCTTTGCGGAGCGCAAGGGTCTACTTCGTTAAAACTCCGTCGACTAAAAACGATTGTGGAACTTTTTTCATGAAATTCAATTTCTTTTTAGAAAAATAGCATCGAAGCATTTTCTTGATCGATCGAAGTCCATATCCTGATTTGAGGTATCTTTCTCGATTGAGCCCGTCACGTAAAAACGTTTATTTTGCCTGCAGAATATTACGTTTAACGTGACAGCCACGTAAAAATTGCTGTGCAATTTTGTACGTGGCGGAGAGGGCGAGATTCGAACTCGCGGTTAGGTATTACCCCAACGACGGTTTAGTAAACCGTTGCTTTCGGCCACTCAGCCACCTCTCCTATTTTGGCTATTAGCTTTTTAGCTCTTAGCAATTAGCAATATTATATCAATAAAGACATAAGCTAGCCGAAGTTGGCACGGTAACCCAGTTTATGTACAATAGTATTATGAACGAGAAGAAAAGAAACGCCAGGCACCTCATCCACCCTTTTCATTTTACATTTCTTACCTTTCTGCCGGTATTTATCATCATTTTTGGCGCGCTTTTTTTGTTTGCTTTGAACAAAGCAAATGAGGATCAGAAATATTTTGGTAGATTATTGAGAGGTCTCCAGGATCCGAATGTCAGACAGACCGTGATAAATTATCGTGTTTCGGAGTTTGACACACTTGAAACTATTGCCAAAAAATTTGATATTTCTGTCGATACCATCATTTGGTCAAACGAAATACAGGAAGAAGAACCGATAGTCGAATCCATCATCACCATTCCCCCAGTGACAGGTGTAGTGCATATAGTCGAACCGGGTGAAACGGTTGAAACCATTGCCAAGTTTTACAAAGTAAATCCGCAAAATATTTACAACTATCCTTTTAACGTGTTTAGCGTTGATCCTGCATTCCCGATCACAGTTGGTCAAATATTGATAGTACCCGATGGCAGGAAGGACTCGAAAACTGACAACATCGAAGAATATAAGAATAACATCAACAGATTATAGTAAACTTTTTTAAAAATCAGACTTATCAAGAGAATCCTGGAAACTTTTTTACAAACTTAAATATCAGATTTTGCAGCTCGATGGGATTGTTAAATACGACGATATGATTTGCATCAGGAATAATTTTTAGTTCGGAGCCTGTGACTAAACTGTTAATTTTTTTTGCTTTGAGAACATCAAAAATAGTATCGTTCTGACCTACCACAACAAGCACAGGTTTTTTCATGCTTTTTAATATTTTTACGCCATTGAATTGACCCAAAGTTTGGAATGTAAACAACCACGATTTTAAAGTAGTGTTAGTAATATCAGAATAAATTCTTCTCATGTCATAATCGGACGTGCCTTCAAATCTACTAAAATCAACATGTGAAAAGTACTTTTTTCTTAAATTCATATTTCCTACGATCAGATTCATTATGTTGATTAGGTAGGGATGTTTTTTACGTAAATACTCTAGTTTATCTGGAGCTTTGTAAGTAGTATCAACAAGAATATACGATTTAGCAAGGTTAGGGAAAAGTTTATGAAACATTATAGTTACCACACCGCCGAAGCAGTGTCCTACAATGATTAGTTTTTTGATTTTTTCATGATCAATTATTGTTTTTACATCCCTGGCAAAATATTCAAGCTTATATTTATCTAGAAGATCAGGTCTATCTGATTTACCATGTCCCCGCAGATCAACTGCCAGTGTAGAAATACCTTTTGATTTGAAAAAATTTATCTCTTTTTTCCATGCAGTCAAATCACCACCTAGTCCATGTAGAAAAACCAGATAAGCGCAATTTTCCGACTTTTTAGATAATGAATAGTTTATTTGAGTGCCATCAAATGAAGTAATCTTTTTTTGCATGTAGATTATTATATAAATTTCTTCAACTTATGTCCCGAAGTATCTATCTCCATAATCTCCAAGACCCGGAACGATGAATTTTTTGTCATCCAAACCTTTGTCGAGCGCGGCAGTATAAATTTTTACGTTTGGAAATTCTTTTTCTATTAAAGCTACTCCCTCCGGCGCCGCTATAACTGACACAATAATAATTTGTTTAGGTTTTTTGGGAAGGATTTGTCGCAAAAGATGGACCAATGATCCACCGGTTGCGAGCATAGGATCGATGACAATGATTGTGCTGTCTTGTGTTATTGGCGGAAGCTTCCAGTAATATTGTGAAGCAACAGCTGTATTTTCATCACGCTCCAAACCTACAAATCCTACTTTCGCATTTGGAAGTAATTTTATTGCCTCAAACAACATTGCCACACCAGCCCGAAGCACTGGTATAAAGACTACTTCATCGTTAAGTTTTACTCCACGAGCTTTACCGATAGGAGTTTCGATTTCGAGGTTGACTAATTCAAAGTCCTGCATTGATTCGATCAGCATAAGTTTGCAGATTTTGTCCGAGTGCTGTCGAAATTTTTCCAGAGAAGTACTACGATTACGAAGATGAGTCAAAGAATCCAGAATAAGAGGGTGATTGACAATTTTAAGATTGCTCACAATTGAATTGTAACAAATATATCGCCTTCGCGATCTAATGAAGCGGACATGTCCGCCAAAGCGAGAGCGAAGGCGGAAAGAGCGGGCGGTTTAAAGTTTTCCTTTGGCGGCAAATTTTTTCGGCTTACTTCCTGTAAAGATACAGTATCGAAACAATCCTTTACTTACCATTTTGTAATATTCGTATCCGGCAGTCGTGTTGATGAAAAATTTTTGTAACCCAAAAAGTTTTATGAATTTATACGGAAATCTTGAAAGTTTATGTAATCTGTAAAATGACGGGCGAATATTCTCCGTTATATTTTGTTCTTTTACATTTTCAAATCCTGCATTCTTCACCACTCCAGTAAATTGGTCGTGTCGAAAATCTTTTAGACCCATCATTGCCGAACCTTCTATAACGACATCAAGCATTTTCTTTTCCCACTCTGAAAATTTTTCATCTGGTGCAAGAGTATATTCAAAAAGAGCGACTTTACCTCCGGGTTTCAAAACTCGAAAAAATTCTCGGAGTGTTTTCCTGATATTGGGAGAATGTGAAAGTGTTTCGGTAGTATAAATTGCGTCAAAATAATTATCAGGGAAATTTGTAGCAGAATAGTCCATTACCTGATATTTAGTTTTTTTTTGAACATTTAAATTTTTCGCTCGCTCTTTCGCCCTTTCAACTTCAAAAGGAACGAGCGTTATGCCAAAAATTTTAGGCCCATATTTTTTTGCTAAGTAAGTTGATACAACGCCTTGGCCACATCCTGCGTCCAAAACTATTTGATTTTCTTTGAGGTCTAAATTTTTGGCGACTAAATCTTGATGAAGAATTTGAGCTTCCTTTTCTGATACATCTACTTTTCCTGTTGGATAAAACCCAAAATGTTTTGAACCCCAGAGAACATAATCAAAACCAAGTTTTGTTTCGGGATTAGTGTAATACTTTACGACTTTTTGTTGGTTTGTGTTCATAAAAAATAATTAATAACAATTTAATTGTAGCCTTATTCTCTAAGATGCGGAAGGGGCGAGATTCGAACTCGCGGTGAGATTTCTCCCACGACGGTTTAGTAAACAGTTTTTTTCGACCACTCGGCCACATTTCCAAAGTTTTTGACATTATACTTGTTTATCAGTCTTATATCTTTCCATATTGTGCTTTATCATATTCAGAACCAAACCTCCGTTTTGAATACCGAGTAAGCCAATTTTATGCATAAAGAACGAATGTGCTTTCTTAATTTCCTGCACATTCAAAGGTTTGCCGTTAATAGTTATATTCATGTTATTTAACTTATCTTTACTAGAAAGATCCAAACCAGTTTCATTATTTATTTTGGATTTTTTTAAAGTTAATATAATATCCATTGCGTCCTTACGATTTTTTATATTATATGTATTTTCAAATTCACTCCATTTATAATAATTCACAGAATTATCATTAAACTCTATTAAATACTGGTTTGTACCTGCATACCAATGTCCTTTTTTCCGGATAAATAGCAAACCTTTTTTAAAAGTAAGGAGCATCGGAATTATAAAAAACAAAGAGAATACCGCTGGTATTAACGCAAAAACTATTGCTCCCCATGGGTTTGATCGGTTAAAAGTTTGTAGAATACCGTTAACTTTTATTTGTGTACTTCCAGATACAATAATGTGAATTAATGGAAATGAAAATGCCAAAGGAAAAATTAATGCAGGAGAAAATAATGCGGATACTACAAGCAAAATACTACCAAATCGCCGTTTTGCATAATCGTGAGAAGACTGCACAATAAAATCCACCGGTTCTCCTTTAAGAGTATCTTTAATATATTGTGGAACGTTATTGTACATTTATTTGATTATAAATGAAATTTTTTCCTGCGGAAGGGGCGGGATTCGAACCCGCGGTAGTCTTTCGACCACATACGCTTTCCCGCCTAAAACGGCGGGTCGCCATCTTAGGCGACCAGGCGTACTAACTAAAAACTAATTCTATATGCGGAGAGGACAGGATTTGAACCTGCGAGAGCTTTCGCTCACACGCTTTCCAAGCGTGCGCCTTAAACCGCTCGGCCACCTCTCCTGATAAATTAAATTTTATGTTTTAAAGCTTCACGTCCAATGCCTGATTTATAAAATAATTCCTGCTTACTCCACACCATTATTATGTCTCTTGATTCTTTCTTTTAAATTTTTAGTTTTACCTACATATAATTTTCCATCCTTTTTGCTTCTCAATACGTAAATATAATAAAACATAGTTTAATAATATAGCTTTCCCGCCTAAAACGGCGGGTCGCCATCTAAGGCGACCAGGCGTACGCACTAGGCCACTATGCGACCCTTCCTAAAACTTGAGTCAATTGTAACAGATTGTGGTAGTAAGGTAAATTTCACTATGCTACACTGAATATTGTGAAAATAAAATCCGCGCTTTCATATTTTAAACCACTTCATGCACCTCTAAAATTGCTAACTTTTTTATTTGCTTTAGTCCTTGTCGTTTCAGTAGTCATCAACATTTCTCAAAAAAAAGAAAACGATAAACTTGCACTTGAACTTGCCGAAACTAAAAAAACTCTTGATGTGCATATAGAAGAACTCACAGCGCTTAAAAAAGAAGATCAGTATGTAAAAAATAAGCAACTTGAGGAAACCATCAAAAATATCGAAGATACCTATAAACAATCGGTCGGCATGTATGAAAAACTTCTTGATTTGAAAGGGAAAACAAAAGAAGTAGAAGATCTCGATACTTTATTTGCTCAAGCACTAACTTATCTTTCCGAGCGCAACTATGCATCTGGCGCAGCAACACTTAAATCAATTGGCGCCAAAATATTGGAAAAAGATCAGGAGATAGCATCAACCTTTTCCATACCTGTAAATGTCGTTCAAAGCAACGCTCCACCTGGCGCAGGTTATAAGCGTCAAACCGTCAAAGCAGAAATCGGTGAATATTTAGTCGATATCATTGCTGCAGATCTCAATTCAACAAGAGTGATCGTAGACACGGCCTCTGACGGTGACTGTAAAAACGATTGCCCGGTTTCATCACTTGCCGATTATGCAAGCAGGAGCGGTGCATTTGCCGGTATTAACGGGCCATATTTCTGCCCGGCAGACTATCCAAGTTGCGCTGACAAAAAAAATTCCTTTGATACTCTTCTTATGAACAAAAATAAAGTGTATTTCAATTCCGACAACAATGTTTACAGCAGTGTTCCGGCAATTATATTTTCTGGTGGTTCCGGTCGGATTGTCGGTCAATCCCTTGAGTGGGGTCGAGATACGGGAGTTGATAGTGTAATAGCGAGCCAACCGATGCTCCTTTCAGGAGGCAACAACGTGTTTGGTGGCGACGACGAACCAAAACGCGGTACCAAAGGGTCGCGTAGTTTTGTGGGAAGCAGTGGAAATATGGCCTATATCGGCGTCGTTCATAATGCAACTGTTGCCGAGGTAGCTTACGTCCTGAAGTCGCTTGGTCTACAATCTGCCATTAATCTTGATAGCGGTGGCTCCACGGCTCTTATATATAATGGGAGCTACTTGATTGGCCCGGGAAGAAACACCCCGTTTGGGATATTGTTTGTAAGTAAATAAAAAATGAACCAGTCCAATTCAATTCAGACTATAATCATAATCGCCATTCTTTCAATCCTTGCCGGTCTTGGGCTTCTCCAATTTTTTGCGCAAAATTCTTTTATTCAACCACCTGCTGTAAATCCTATTCCAACTATAAATATTACCGGGTTACCCATAGGCTCAATTACCCCTGTTCCTTAACCAAAGACTAATCAATATTCTTCCGAAGGTTTGTTTCTCTCTTTAATGAGGTGTATTACTGAAGGCAATATCGAGGCAATAATAATTACTATTACTATTGGGATGAGGTATTTATCAACATCCGGAATGACTTTACCCAAGAAAAATCCTGTTACCGTGACACCGACTCCCCATAAAAAACCACCAATAATATTGTATGTAACAAAAGTTCTATAATGCATGTTGCCGATGCCGGCGACGATCGGCGCAAAAGTACGGACTATTGGCATAAAGCGTGCTATTACGATAGTTTTTTTCCCATATTTTTCATAAAAATGTTGAGCGCGAGCTAAATGTTTTCTATGAAAAAGCCATGAGTCCTCACGTGTAAATAAACGCGGTCCAATATGTCTTCCAAAAGCGTATCCGACACTATCGCCAGTTACTGCCGCTATAAAACACAACATTGAAAGTAATTTAATATCGAAAATACCTTGTGAGGCAAGGAAACCGGCTGTGAAAAGCAGACTGTCACCGGGAAGAAAAAAGCCTATGAATAGTCCCGATTCGGCAAAAATAACGGCAAAAATGCCTATATAGCCAATAGTTGGCAGTATGGTTTCTAAATGCATAAAGATCAATTATAATAAAAAATTTCACAAAATTGTCGTGATATAATATCTTGATAAGACAAGCTTTGTAGTATAATTGTCTTTTAATTAATGTGTTGCCGAAGTGGCGGAACTGGCAGACGCGCACGGCTTAGGACCGTGTTCCCGATAAATCGGGATTGGGAGTTCAACTCTCCCCTTCGGCACAAAGTAAATGAGGTTTCCTGCAGAGCAGGACTAATTTGACTAAATCCGACTATCGTTGGAAAGTTTCATTGAACAACTCCTCTTTTGTCGCCGCATATATTTTGTTACTTTTATAAACTCATAGCATGATAAAAAGTGTTTTTGACTTTTTTAATTTAGGCTGTCATATTAATTACTATATAAGATACTTAAGTTAAATTTGATGCAATATTTGGTTATATTATTAACTTATAGTATTCTAACATTGAATTATACCTTTCTTGCTTACCCGTTTTACTTGATAGAATAGCCTAACTATATATATTGACAAAAAATGACTAGATACTTTCATGTTTAGATTGTCAGAATAGTCCAGATTATAAGATTAAGCTTTTTAGCATACTTTCAATCTGTCTGCTAGGAGTTTAAGTATTTCTTCTATAAGGAGAAAATTTTGACACTTTGGACAGTAACAACAGTAATTTCATTTTTTTATAGGTAATAATGACAGTAGTAAATTAGTACCCGTCATATTAATATTATAGGTTATAAGTTCATATATTTAATATTCATTGTATTTGTTACATATGTATATCAATTTACAAGTTTGCTTTACAAAAACTTACGCTAAAAATTCAATAAATCAGGAAAGCTCTAAATATACAATGCTTTTTCCATTTCTGTAATAAGCCTATGGAACAATATTATCGCATTA
>Ga0155151_112_pt1 | contig 14154 bp, 12 predicted proteins | sample RifCSPhighO2_01_FD_106119 | JGI IMG/M metagenome (GOLD analysis project Ga0155151, IMG submission 106119) | Candidatus Roizmanbacteria bacterium RIFCSPHIGHO2_01_FULL_38_15 | reverse complement strand
TGGCTCCAGCTCCAGATGAGCTTCCTGTTCCATCTCGAGTAATAGTAATTACTTGTCCGACAATAGAGACACTTCTCCCACCATCAAATCCGCTCCAACTGTCAAATGTTGCGGCTGAAAAATCAAATCCTGAAGGAAAGGTAATGACAATCTTTCCATCGGCTGGTGTTGATGTTACTGTTGTGAATTTTACTGTATGTTTTCCGCTCACAGAAATATCTGAAGACCAAGGAATGTTACTAACGCTAGTTAGAGCAGCAGCTTGAACCGATGATGCTAATGACGTTGTTAAGAAGGTGCAAAGAATAAGTGAAACTGAAAATTTAAATTGACGTTTAAAAAAGTTTCTTCTAAGCTTGTTTAGATGAGATGAGTCAACATACATGTAATTTTATTGAAATCTGATATTAATTTCTAAGTTAGATCATATAAATTTTGAGAAATAAAATCAAGGCTATATAAATCGTTTTTTGTAGGGAGGTCAGCACCAAAGATACTAAATTCCTCCAAATATTTCCCTGCCTTTTTCTATATAATAAAAACACGCTATGAACAACCTTCTCAAACGAACTAAAGAGTTTATCTTTACCCAACAAACCAGCATCGTCGCCTCAACACTGGTACTTGCATGGATGATGATCCTATCGCGACTTGCCGGGTTTGTCAGGTATCGAATACTTGTTGGCGCTTTTACAAAAGAGGAGCTTGACATTTTTTTTGCGGCATTTCGTATCCCCGACCTGGTTTTTGAAGTTCTTATAATAGGAGCGCTAAGCACTACGTTTATTCCCTACTTCATCGAGTATCAGAAAAAATCAAAAGATCAGAGCAAAATCATTTCATCAATAATCAATATTGTCAGCTTGTTTCTATTTGTAAGTGTGATTATTTTAGTACTCCTCCTGCCGTTTATTATTCCGCTTATTACACCCGGATTTACCGAAGATAAGATCACTTTGATCATCGACTATTCAAGGATGCTGCTTCTTGGGCAGCTGCCGTTTTTAGTTCTGGGAAATTTTCTGACCGGAATCAGTCAGGCAAAGAAAACCTTTATTCTGCCTGCTATTGCTCCGATAATTTACAACCTGGCGATTATCGTCAGCACTATTTTATTCTCGCATTCGCTCTATCTCCTGGCCCCGATTATCGGGGTGATCGTAGGCGCGGTCCTGTTTTTCGTAATTCAGTTACCGATACTGAAGGCGGTAAATTTTCGCTATCAATTTGTTTTAACACATCTTAAAGAGTCAATACGTTTCTTCAAAACTGCACTCCCGCGGATAATGACCATTGTGGTGGCGCAAATTGATGCTACTGTTGATCTGACTCTGGCCACGCTGCTTGGATCGGGATCTTATACAATCTTTTACCTGGCACAACATTTACAGTTACTTCCTGTTTCAATTATCGGAATGTCATTCGGACAGGCATCGCTACCTTATCTGACAGATATTTACCAGGAAGGAAAGATTAAGGAATTTAAGAATATTATTATTACTTCCTTACTGAACATTCTTTTTCTGACGGTTCCTGTCGCTGCATTTTTTATAATAGCCCGCACACCAACGGTGCGTCTTTTTTACGGCGGTGAAAAGTTTGACTGGGAAGGTACTGTGTTGACAGCTCAAACTCTTTCATTTTTTTCTCTGTCACTTCCTCTGCACTCTGTATATTATTTTCTGACACGTTGTTTTTATTCGTTTTTTGATACGAAAACACCATTTTATATAAGTCTATTTACCATCGCATTAAATGCCGGTTTGAGCGTTCTTTTCACCATTGGACTTCACCTGCCCGTTTGGTCACTGGCACTCTCTTTTTCAATTTCTATGAGTTTGAATGTCGTGCTGCTTTATATTTTTATCCATAATAAAATCAAAGGTCTCGATACAATATACTTTCTTCAGGAAAATTTCAAAATTATTATTACGACATTCAATACCTCTGTGCTGACATATTTTTTAATCAAACTCCTTGACGGACTCATTTTTGACACATCACGAACTATTAATGTTTTTTTACTGCTTGTTGTTGCCGGTACTTTTTTTACAAGCGTCTATTTATTCCTTTCCTGGATCTTTAATATAAAAGAAATGTATATAATCACAAAGATGCTCATAAAAACCCGTGAGTACAAACAAAAAATTGTTGAGATTTACAAAGGGGTAGAATAAAAATATGAACGACAAAACAAATCTATTACACGCCATAGATGTGATCAAAAAAAAGCTGCGCGGCAGACAACTAAACTACAAAGAGATCTATACGCTCATGGACGAGATTGCCGGAGAAAGGCTCGGCGATGTACTTACTGCCTATTTTGTTGCCGCAGGGTTTAAGGATGGATTTACACCGGAAGAGCTTTATTTTCTGACCAAAGCCATGGTTGAAACAGGTACCGTAATCGATTTTAAGGGTATTGTCGCCGATAAACATTCGATGGGCGGGGTCGCCGGCACTCGAAGCACTATGATCGTCGTTCCGATCGTGACAGCCGCCGGCTTTATCATGCCAAAAACCTCATCAAGGGCGATTACCAGCCCGGCCGGTACCGCAGATGTCATGGAAGTACTGGCAAAAGTAAACTTTACTCCAGAACAGATTAAAAAAATAGTAACCGATGTCGGAGGCTGCATAGTTTGGGGCGGCCATTTGGGTATTGCCCCGGCAGACGACGTGATCATCAGAGTAGAAGAACCTTTGTCGTTTGAGTCATTTGACAAAATCATTATGTCGATCATGGCAAAAAAAATCGCGGTCTCCGCCAATCATCTGGTTATTGATATGCCTGTTGGCAAAACTATGAAAGTGAAGTATGAAAAAGATGCCGAAAAAATTAGGAAAAAATTCGAAGATATTGCCAAAAGATTTGATATTACTGTTGACGTTGACATAAACAATACTCATGAGCCTGCGGGTGACGGTATCGGACCAGTGCTTGAGGCTATAGATGTTTTAAAAGTGCTTGAACAAACCGATGATCGACCTAAAGAACTCGAAAAACGTAGTCTTAGACTGGCGACAAAATTACTCAAAATGTGTTACAAAACCAAAGGAGAAAAAATCGATGCGGAGATTGAAGCAAAAAAAATTTTAGAATCCGGTCGTGCACTTGAACAGTTTAGAAAAATCATCAAAGCCCAATATGGGGACCCGGATATAAGTTACAAAAAAATTAAGATAAAAGCCATAAAAAAACTGATAAAAGCGTCAGAATCTGGTACAATTAGGTCTGTCAACAATTTTAATCTGAATTCTATTGCAAAAATTTTAGGAGCTCCTTCGGAAAAATCTGCCGGCTTAAAATTACTAAAACGCAGAAGCGACAGTATATCAATAAATGAACCGTTAATCGAACTATACGCAACCAACAGTTACCAACTAACAGAAGCCGAAGATACTTTAAATAATTTTCCAATCTTTGATATACAATGAAAAAACCGCTAATTGTCACCATAATCATAGTTGTACTCGCGCTTGCCGGGTATCTGTTTTATACAGAAGGAACCCTTCCTGTCAATAAATCAGACCTTACTCCGAACCTTTTTGTCATTTCACCAGGCGAACCACTTGATTCAATTATCAACAAACTGTCAAGCGAAGGTCTTATCCGTAATCGACTGGTCTTTTATCTTATTGTCAAGCAAAAAGGCATTGAGACGCAGATACAAGCCGGTGATTTCAGACTAAATCCGTCAATGAATGCTTATGAACTTGCAGACGAGCTTACTCATGGCACTATAGATGTTTGGATAACTATTAAGGAGGGATTGCGAAAGGAAGAAATTGCCGAAATTTTATCTCACGAGTTTGATCTATCGGAGGCGGAGTTTAACGGTTTGACCCGCGAAGGATATCTTTTCCCCGATACTTATCTTATTCCAAAAGACCCAACTTCACAACAAATCATCGATATTACGACAAAAAATTTTGATTCCAAATACACCTCCGAAATTGACGAAAAAATTACGGCAAAAGGTTTGACAAAAAATGAAGCCATAACTATGGCTTCCCTTGTTGAACGCGAGGCAACCGTGAATGATCGACAAGGAGTCGCCAACATTATTTACAAGAGATACGTCAATGACTGGCCGCTTGAAATTGACGCTACTGTTCAATATGCGCTGGGATATCAGCCGGCTCAAAAAACCTGGTGGAAAAAAGATGTAACACAAGAAGAATACAGGTCGGTCCGATCACCATACAATACTTATCTAAACGTCGGACTGCCGCCTGAACCAATAGCCAATCCTGGTTTGGCCTCAATTGAAGCGGTTGCCAATGCCGATAAAAATACTCCATATTGGTACTATTTTCACGATCAGGATGGGAACATCTTTTATTCAAAAACTCTTGAAGAGCACGTAAAAAATTCGACTAATTAATTTGATTACTCTATTGTTGTGCTTGCCTTTTAATCACTTCACGCGGTTTTGAACCTTCCGCAGGACCGACATATCCGTCGGCCTCAAGTTCGTCAAGAATTCTCGCAGCTCGCGCATACCCAATACGAAGTTTTCGCTGGAGCAAAGATGCAGAAGCCTTGTCAGATTGGTTGATGATGTTTATCGCTTCGTTAAAATATTCATCATGATCTTGTCCTCCGGCACCAATTGGACCGCCGACAGTATTGATAATAGGTGTACTTTGCAGGGTGATCTCCTCTGTATAATGGACAACAGGGACCTGGGATTTGAGGAAACTCACAATATCATGAACCTCGCTTTCAGCTATAAATGGTCCTTGGATACGTTTCGGCTTTGCTTGATCAGGGGGTAAATAAAACATGTCTCCACGCCCAAGTAATTTTTCAGCGCCCGGCATGTCGATGATGACTCTTGAGTCGATCATCGAGGAAACATTAAAAGCGATACGACTTGGGATATTGGCTTTCATAAGACCCGTAATAACATCGACAGACGGTCGCTGGGTCGTGAGGACAAGATGGATGCCGACTGCCCTAGCCTTTTGGGCGATACGGGTAATCAGGTCCTCAACCTCATTTGCGGCATAAACCATAAGATCGGCAAGTTCATCGATGACGAAAATAATGTATGGTTTCTTCTCCAAATTTAGCAGTTTGTTGTAACCTGCAAGATTGCGTACTCCGGCCGCCGCAAGTGCTTTATATCTGGCTTCCATCTCTCCAACCGACCATCGCAGTGCGGAAACTACCTTTGTCGGGTCGGTAATGACATCGGTAAGCAAATGTGGGGCACCATTATAATTAATCATTTCTACTTGTTTCGGATCGACAAGTATCATTCGCAGCTCATCCGGTCTCGTGCGCATCATGAGCGTGGTGATCCAAGCGTTGAGCATCACCGATTTACCCGATCCGGTCGTACCGGCAATAAGCACATGCGGCATTCCGGCCAAAGTTGCAACTTGGGTCACACCCGCAACATCAAGTCCGAGAGGAACAAGTAATGGATCGTCAGGTTCTGAAAGAGATGACGTTTCAATAAGTTGCTTTAATGTGACAAGCTGTGGCTTTATATTTGGAATTTCTATACCTACCAGTGATCTCCCCGGAATTGGGGCTTCAATACGTACCAGGCCAGTTGGCGCAGCAAGAGCAAGCGCCAGATCATTGGTAAGTGTGGTAATTTTGGATAATTTTGTACCACGGGTTATTTCAATTGCATACTGGGTCACGGTCGGGCCATAATTGACTTCTTTCACTCTGGATCTTATGCCGAAGCTGTCTAGCGTCTTTTCGATCGTATCGGCATTGAGCTTGACATCACCTCGATCGGCTTCGGACTGCTTCACATCATGCAAAAGAGTAGTAGGCGGATATACCCATGTCGAAGAATCTTGAATTACGGGTTTTATCGACAGGTCGGGAGTCAATTGTGCTGCATGATGTGGATTTACATGGGCTGCGACTACAGAAGCATCGGGTTTATTTTTTATAATTGTGTCTTTGATAAACAGATCATCTTTTTTTCCTTGGCTGTCAAGTTTTGCCAGGTCGGGCTCCTTGCCTTTGAGAAGTTTTTTTATGCCTTCAAAAATCGGCGTTAAAACTTTGAATATTGCCAAAAAAATAACATCTATTGATGTATCCAAAAATAAGACCAGCCCTAAAATAAACGCAACGAGCAATATTGAAATCGCCCCAAGTGCCGTAAAATCCAGGGCTAAATTACTGAATATCAAGACGCCGGTTCGTCCGGACTGCAAAAGTCCAAGAAGAGATATTAAAAGTACAAGAGCTCCGATCGTAACGTTAAATCGTACGAATTTGAATTTCTTTGAATTGAAAAAATGTCCGGCAATCAAAAATATTATAAAAGGGATAAAAAAAGATAGGCCACCAAAAAGATCAAAAAGTTGTTGATTTATCTCGGTCAGTATGCGCCCGTCATCGGATTTTGAGACAAGGGTGTAAAACGATACTAGCATCATTAGACCAACTAAAACCAAAAAAAAACCCAGCATTCCAAAAAAAGTTTTACCCGTAATTTTAAAAGAAAGGAATCGTGATTTTTTTCTTCTGCCCATAACAATTCTATTAACCCTAATAACTCATCATATCACGAACGAGCGGGTTCGATCATCTGAAGATTTATTCTCCCCTGATTGTCGATCTGATAAACCTGCACATTCACTGTCTGCCCTATCTTCACAACATCCGCAGGATCGCGTACATATCCTTTGCCCATTTTTGATACATGAACCAGGCCTTCTTTGCCCGGCAGGATCTCAACAAAAGCGCCAAATGGAAGGATGCGTTTTACCGGTCCTGTAAACGTTTCACCCACTTCGATTGAACGGGTCATATTTTTTATGGACTCGGCGGCCTCGTCGACCTTCACTTTATCTATGCCGGAAATAGTCACGTTGCCCTCCTCGTCAACATTGATCTCACAGCTTGTTTTGGCGATAAGTCCACGGATGGTTTTGCCGCCCGGGCCTATGACTTCACCGATCTTGTCCTGTGGGACGGTGATAACGGTTACTTTGGGAGCAAACTTGGAGACCTCTCCTCTGGATTTTGATATTGCTTTTAACATTGCTTTAAGTATTGTCAGTCTGGCTTTTTTGGCTCTTTCAAGTATTTCTTCGATCATTTTATCTGTCAGGCCTTTGTTTTTGACGTCAAGCTGTACAGCGGTAATACCCTTTTCGGTGCCGGCCACTTTGAAGTCCATCTCTCCCGAAAAGTCTTCGATACCCATGATGTCGGTGAGAATTATGTAGTCATCATCCGAATTGGACATGAGTCCCATCGCAATTCCGGCAACCGCTGCCTTGATAGGTACTCCTGCATCCATAAGCGCTAGTGTCGAGCCACAGGTCGACGCCATTGACGTCGAACCATTGGAGCTCAATACTTCGGAAACGATGCGAATGGTGTAGGGAAAATCTTTTTCGGAGGGTAGGACAGGTTCGAGGGCCTTCTCGGCCAGTGCACCGTGACCGATCTCGCGTCGCGAGACAAATCCGATCCGACCGACCTCGCCGACACTATATGGCGGAAAGTAATAATGATGGATATATCGTTTTACTTCCTGACCTTCTGGCCCTTCTATAAGCTGTTCAAGACTTGGAGGGCCAAGTGTCGCGATAGATAAAACCTGTGTGTCACCCCTTTGAAAAATACCGGTTCCGTGCGTGCGCGGAAGTACCGCCACCTCGGAGTGAAGTGCGCGAATATCGTCTGGTCCACGACCATCAATTCTGGATTTTGTCTTAAGTGTTTTCTCACGAATCATCTGTTTTGTAATGTAATCAATTGCCGAGGCAATAATTTTTTTGTCGTATTTGTCCTTCAGCTGTTCACCAACTTTTTCAATCAGTTCTGTCAATGACTTGATTTCTCCAAACTCTTTGGAGGCGATTTCGGCGACTATTCCCTCAAGCTCTTTTTTATACTCGCCTTTGAGAATTTGTGAAAGTTTTTCATCAACGACGGCTTCCTCCGCAATATCTTTTGGCATGCCGATCTTTTCTCGCAGCGACTCAATAAATTTTATTATCTGCTCGTTTTCCCTTTTTCCTTCATCAAGAGCGTGTCTGAAAATGGTCTCGTCTATTTCTTCACCACCAGCCTCGATCATAACTATCTTTTCCTTTGTAGATGCGACAATTAAATCTAACGTTGAGTAACCTTTTTCGTGGTCATTTGGATTGACAATAAAAGCTTCACCTTTTTCTTCGGTCGGAATGTAGCCGACTCGAACCGCGCTTACAGGTCCTTTCCAAGGAACGGGTGAAACATGAAGAGCGGCCGATGTGGCAATAGCCGCCAAAATCTCGGGATCGTTTTCGGTGTCAACCGAAAGTAAAGTAATTACTATCTGTACTTCGCGTTTGTAACCTTTTGGAAAAAGAGGTCTGATCGACCTGTCGATAAGTCTTCCTTTCAAAACGGCTTCATCAGAAGGTCGCCCTTCACGTTTAACCCAACGTGAACCTTTGATGATACCTCCGGCGTAAAGTTTCTCGGCATACTCTACATGTAGTGGAAAATAATCAAGATCGTCACGCACCTTTCCTGCGGTTACTGTAACTAACACGCATGTCTCGCCAAGCTTGGCAAAAACCGAGGTTGTAGCAGAGATCGCCAACTTTCCAAACTGTAAGGTCAATTTCTGACCCTCAATATCAATAGATTCTTCAAGAATTTTCATATTATGAATGTACCACAAAGTAAGATAAAAGTGGTAGAAAAGCAGTTTCCAATCTGAACTTGTTTAAGATCTATTACTTATCTCTTAAGTCATTCCCGCGCGTTCCTCGATTTGACAGACTCAAAGCGGGAAGGCAAGAATCTAGTTCTTAAATAAATTCAGAATGTGGATATACTCTTCCTACTTTTTTACAAACTTACTTTAAATTATAACTACTTTTTTAATGACAATTTATCTATAAGACCCTTATACCTTTTATTGTCTAGTTTTTGTAAATAATTCAATATTCTTCGGCGTTTTGCAATAACCTTGAGCAAACCTCGTCTTGAGTGATTGTCTTTTTTATTTTCTTCAAGATGGTTGGTCAGCCGAAGTATTTTGAAGGTAAGTAACGAAACTTGTACTTCGGGTGAGCCTGTGTCGCCCTTTCTTTGGGCAAACAAATCGATAATTTCTTGCTTATTATCCGGAAGTTGCAACTTTACCATAATCTTTGAGATTATAATAAATACGGTGACAAGTTGCAAGCGTAGAGCATAAAATAGCTTTCTTAGTGCATAAAGCTCATCGTCTAAAAACTAACTCAAATGAATTACTTTTTAAATCAAATTTTATTTCATCACCTAGAATAGTTCTTTTCTTTCCCTTTGTGAGACTAATTCCAACAGTTGCAGCCCAACTTCCAGGAAAAAGATTCCTATCTGCGCCAGAATCTAAAAGACAGTTAACTGGAGTTTTAGATTTTTTGCTCCCATATTTGAGAAATAAAGGGACATAAGGTCTATCGACGACTTTATATACTTTCCCATTTTTATGATAAATGTCAGGAGTAAGTTCAATTTTTTTTTGTAAAGACATACGGAGCGTAATTGGAATTAAATGGAAGGATAAATTGAATAACAGAGGCTTTCTTATTAGTTTTCCTCAATTTTTTTTCAACTTCCATTATTGAACTACCTGATGCAATAACTTCATTTTTATTCTCACTAAATGCGACCCACTTATTTATAAATGGTTTTAATAATGGAACAAGTTGTTTCAAATTTGTTTGTGTCATTTGTAAATGATATTATACAAAATTCGCTCAGAAATTTTATTACAATTGCCAAAAAGTTTATAATAAATATGTCGAACAACGAACTACCCCGCAGCAGAGCTGCGAGGTATCTGTCATTCCCACCCCCGATCGGAGTCGAGGGCAGGCTCCGGTGGGAATCCAGACTTAAATTACTATTTGTGCATAGACTGGATCCCCGTCTACACGGGGATGACATATGTTTTCACGACGCAGAGCGTCGGGGAATTACACCCTGATTGATATTAAATAATAAATATTGAAATTCAAAAAATGAAAGTAATCAAGCCTGATCCATTTAAACTAAATGAAAGAAAAGATGCCCTGATTGCAAAAGGCGCCATGGTCGATCATCATAAACATCGCAAGACCCATTATAAACACAAAAAAGCCACAATGATGTGGAGACTGCTGGCAATTGTGAATGAAATCGTACTCATTTCGGCAATTATTTTTTTTGTACCGCCAGTTAATCAAACTTTTATACTTGTTTTAATAATACTTGTGACCGGACTTGCATACAGCATCACAGTTTTTTTGGGAAAAAAAACTCAAATTCTGTCGACAATATTTGTTTTTGTCTTATTAACATTATCGTACTTTATCGGCTTCGATCTAATAAATACAATCCTTCTGGCATCGTTTATAATAGGACTGTCACGATTATTCAAAATTATGTGATTTCAGATTTCTGATTTCAGATTCAGAAATCGCTAATCAGTAATCAAAAAATCAATATGTCAAAAGTTTATATCACAACCACACTTCCCTACGTCAACGCCGACCCGCACATCGGCTTTGCTCTTGAAATAGTTCAGGCAGATGCTTGGGCCAGAGCACATAAATTGGCGGGTGACGAAGTAATTTTTAACACCGGCACCGACGAGCACGGGATGAAAATATACGAAAAAGCCAAGGAAGCCGGTAAAGACCCTCAAGAATATGTAGACGAATATGCCGCCAAATTTCACAACTTAAAAAAGGCTCTTGATCTTAGCTACACTCATTTTATTCGGACAACAAATCCCGACCACAAAAAAGCAGCGCAAGAGTTTTGGCATAGGTGTGAAAAAAACGGTGATATTTACAAAAAAAATTACAAAATAAAATACTGCATCGGTTGCGAGCTACCCAAAACCGACTCCGAACTTGTAAACGGCAGATGTCCGCTACATCCCAACAAGGATCTGGAGATCATTGCCGAAGAAAACTATTTTTTCAGATTTTCAAAATATCAAAAAAAACTCCTCGATCTTTATGAAAAAAATCCCGATTTCGTCAAACCGGCACACAGGCTGGATGAGATAAAAAAATTTGTGACTGCCGGACTTGAAGATTACAGTATTTCCCGACTAAAAAAGAAAATGCCCTGGGGAGTGTCCGTGCCTGGCGATGATGATCATGTGATCTACGTCTGGTTTGATGCGCTTATCAACTATATCTCGACATTGGGATGGCCAAACAACGAAAAAAACTTCAATGATTTCTGGCCGGGCATTCAGGTCGCCGGCAAAGACAATCTACGCCAACAATCGGCAATGTGGCAGGCGATGCTCATGTCGGCGGGCTTGCCGCCGTCTAAACAGATTTTCATTCACGGATTTATCACCAACAAAGGTGAAAAGATTAGTAAATCGCTGGGAAATGTCATCGACCCGTTTGAACTTGTTAAAAAATATGGAACTGATGCGGTGAGATATTATTTGCTTGACGAAATCCCAACACTTGAAGATGGGGATTTTTCATACGATAGGATGGCTCAATTATATGAATCAAATCTTGCCAATGAACTTGGAAATTTGGTTTCAAGAGTTACCACACTTGCTGAAAACGACGGTCTGGAAATTAAGATAAAAGAAAATTTTAGTTTTAAGTATATGAGTGAAGTTAATGAATTTAAAATTAATTCTGCTCTTGAGGACATCTGGAACCAGATTAAAAAATTAAACAAAACTATCAATGAGAAAGAGCCATGGAAAATGGACTCGAAACAAAGATCTACTTGGCTCATAGACTGGCTGAAGGGACTTTATAATATCGCAAACGACCTTAAACCATTTTTACCAGATACTGCAGAAAAAATCATGACGGCAACTTCCGGAAAGATCAAAAAAATCCAGCCACTATTTCCACGTATAAATAAAATTGGGTAATCTGTATAATTTCTAAATATACTGATTGACAATTTAATGAGAAAATATTTCCGCATTCCCAAACACGTAAAGAAATTTTTCTATTTCATCTCTTTTTTTAGTGGCGGAACAATTTTTATTGTCATAATTGCCGCAGCATTGTTTTATTATTTCATTATTGCCGGCTTGCCCTCTCCTTATTCACTAAAGGATTACAAAGTCATACCGCTTTCGACACAAATCTTGGACAGAAACGGAAAACTGCTTTATGAAGTATTTAAAGAGGAAAATAGGACTCCGGTAAAACTGAACACTTTACCAAAATATGTCTCCGAGGCAACAATCGCAATTGAGGACAAAGATTTCTACAGGCACGGAGGGGTTTCCATAATTTCCGGCGTTCTTCGAGCCGTCAAAGACATGTTGCAGTCCGGCGATTTGCAAGGAGGGTCAACGATTACTCAACAGCTGGTAAAAAGCGCTTTACTTACTCCCGAAAGAACTATTCAAAGGAAGGTCAAGGAGATTATTCTGGCGCTTTGGGTTGAAAAAATTTTTACAAAAAATGAAATACTGGAACTTTATCTTAATCAGGTACCCTATGGTGGTTTTGCCTATGGTATCGAACAGGCTTCACGCACTTACTTTGGCAAACCGTCAAAAGACTTAAAAATTCATGAGGCGGCCTTCTTGGCCGGACTGCCACAGGCTCCGACATTATATTCACCGCACAGCAATCCCGAGCTTGCCCTGCACAGAAGAAATGCCGTGTTAAAACGTATGTTAGAAGAAAAATTTATTGCCGAAGATCAATATAAAACTTTGGTAAAAACAACGATTGAAGTTTTGCCGCCAAAAGTGAGTATAAAAGCTCCACATTTTGTATTTGAGATAAAAAGACTTCTTGAGGAGGAATACGGTTTAAAACAGCTCGAAGAAGGCGGACTCAAGGTAACTACTACTCTTGACCTTGATATCCAAAAAGAGGCGGAAATAGTACTTCAAGAAGAAATTGAACAGATTAAAAACCTGAATGTAACCAATGGCGCAGCACTCGTGACTCGTCCGCCAACGGGTGAAATACTGGCTATGGTTGGTTCTGTTGACTACTTTGCAACACCGTCAGGCGCCTTCAATGTCGCAACAGCGCCTACCAGACAGCCAGGTAGTTCGATCAAACCGATTAACTACGCAGTTGGTATTGACAGCAAAAAAGTGACTGCCTCGACACTGTTTTTGGACGTACCAACCTGTTTTAGCTCTCCGGGTCAACCTAGTGCTTACTGTCCCAGAAACTATGACGGCAAGTTTCACGGACCCGTGCAGCTTCGTTACGCGCTTGCCAACTCGTACAACATACCGGCCGTAAAGATGCTTGCCTACAACGGAGTGGAAAATTTCATTGCCTCATCATCAGCTTTTCTTATATCTACCTTCAAAGATCCAACACAATATGGCCTTTCTCTAACGCTTGGTGGTGGTGAAGTACCGATGACCGAGATGTCCCAAGCGTTTTCGGCGCTTGCCAATCGGGGTATGCCTCGCAAGCTAAACTATGTTTTAAAGGTCGAAGATAAAACAGGAAAAGTGATTTACAAATTTACCGATCCTAACTTTGAGCAAAATGTAAACAAACCACTACCTCTCCCAAATTATCTTGCCATGTCAGGCAAGAAAGCAATCTCTGAAGAAACGGCCTTTATAATTTCTCATATTCTTCAAGATAATAATGCCAGAGCTTCCGCTTTTGGCAGTTTTTCCGAACTGGTAATACCTAACAAATCCGTTTCAGTTAAAACAGGAACTACCGACGATCTGCGTGACAACTGGACCATCGGATACACTCCCAATTTTATGGTCGCTGTCTGGGTAGGCAATAATGATTTTACACCGATGAATCAAGGCGTCGCATCAGGATTAACAGGAGCCTCACCTGTATGGAACAGCGTTATGACATATTTACTTCAAAATCAGCCAAATCTGCCACCGGTCAAACCTGCCGGAGTTTATGGAACGCAGGTGTGCAATGATACCGGACTCATAGCTTCAAAACAAGGTGAAGGCTTCAACTGTCCGACCAGATTTGAATACATGATAAAAGGAACAAACTCTTCAGGAGGTATTAAGAAAGAACAATTGCCTGTAAATAAAGAGACAGACCAGTATCTGCCGGAGGCCGGAAATCCTGTTGTTGAGATGCGGGAAAAAACTGTGATCAATGACATGTTTGGCAAATATTGTGTAGACTGTAATCACGACAAGGAGCCGCGACAGACAGTCGTGTTAGAGTAAATTAAATTTA
>Ga0155151_116_pt4 | contig 26174 bp, 19 predicted proteins | sample RifCSPhighO2_01_FD_106119 | JGI IMG/M metagenome (GOLD analysis project Ga0155151, IMG submission 106119) | Candidatus Roizmanbacteria bacterium RIFCSPHIGHO2_01_FULL_38_15 | reverse complement strand
CAACGACTTGTTAATGTGCTTTATCTCGGTAACATTATTCTACCTGGCAACACGAGTTTGTGGAGAATTTCTTTTATATACTGCTAAAGTAATAAGAAGCATTGGAAGACTCCGTGATATAATCAAGTCTAGTTCAATTCGTGTTTATGAAAACAGTCATTTTATTTATTCTTTCAGTTCTATTTTTATTCATTGTCCCTCCTCATAGTTTTGCTGCAAACGATTTTACTGCAGAATATTTTGATAACATGACTCTGTCCGGCACTCCGGTACTCACCCGATCAGAAGCGGAAGTAAATTACAATTGGGGTTCGGGTAGCCTTGATGCAAGCATTCCAAACGACAGATTTTCGGCAAGGTGGACAGCAACATTTCATTCCCAAACCGAAAAATTTGTTTTTACAGTCACCGCCGATGATGGCGTACGTTTATTTGTTGATGATCAGATTGTTATTGATCAATGGAAAGATCAGCCACCCACAATCTATCAGGCAAGCGTAGATTTATCTGAAGGTGATCATAACCTGAAGATGGAATATTATGAAAACGGAGGAGGAGCAACTGCTAAACTGAACTGGCAAACTCAACAACCAACTACGAACGAAGGTATCCGTATTATGCCACTTGGTGATTCTATTACCGATGGGTATGATATCCCTGGTGGATACCGTATCGAGCTTGAAAATCTTATTCCGAATAGTAACTTTGTGGGATCACTGCAAAATGGTCCTGGGGAACTTGTCGATAAAGATCACGAAGGTCATATCGGTTGGAGAATAGACCAGCTCCAATCAGATATTGTTTCGTGGCTTCAATCTTCTAACCCGGAAATGATTCTTCTTATGATTGGAACAAATGATATGATCGGCAATTACGATGTTGCAAATGCACCCCAAAGGTTAAGTAATTTAATTGATACAATATCTCAAACAAGTCCAAATGCCGATATTTTGGTCGCCTCAATTACTCCACTTGCAAACGGCGAAATGCAGCAGCGAGCGAATGTCTATAATGATTCTATAGTAGGAATTGTACAGCAAAAGCGTGATGCCGGAAAAAAGGTCCATTATGTAGATATGCATACTGTCATTACAGTTTCCGATTTGCCTGACGGAATTCATCCAAGTGCAAACGGATATACAAAAATGGCCCAAAAATGGAAAAGCGCTATCGATACTATCCAAAACGGAACAACGCCAGAACCTCCGCAAAACCCTCCGCCACTTGAAGGTGATGGACCGTTTACCGTTCGCTATTTTAATAACATGAAAGTAGAAGGAACACCGGCCTTGGTACGATACGAAACGCAAGTAAATAATGACTGGGGTCAGGGTTCGCCACATCCTTCGGTAAACTCTGATTTTTTTTCTGCTGATTGGGCCGCAACACAAGTATTTGATCAAGGGATTTATGAATTTGTGGTCACCGCCGATGATGGCATCAGACTATTTATCGATAACGAATTGGTGATTGATCAGTGGAAAGACCAAGCTCCCACGACCTATACCATATCCAGAGAACTCGATGGCGAAGTTAATATCCTTATGCAATATTACGAAAAGCAATGGGGAGCTGTTGCCAAACTTAGTTGGCAGAAAACCGAAGCTAATCAAGAAGTAGAGGAAAATGAGGAAGAACCTGTCGAAGAGGAACCGGAAATAGAAGTTCCTATCAGCTATTATAATGCGGAATATTTTAATAACATGGATCTTGCCGGAACTCCTGTGTTAACGAGAGTAGAATCAATTCTCTACAATGATTGGGGGTCAAGCTCACCACACCAAGATGTTCAATCTGATAATTTTTCCGCAAGATGGACATACAAAGACAACTTTAGTAATAGCGCCTACAGATTTACAGTTACGGCAGATGACGGAGTTCGATTAAAAGTAGATGGTCTGACCGTTATCGATCAATGGAAAGATCAGGCACCAACTACCTATAATATCGATCTTAATTTAGTAGCAGGAGAACACACGGTTGTTATGGAATATTATGAACGTGCATGGGGAGCTGTCGCGAAACTGTCAATAGAAAAGGTTGCTACCCCGACACCTCCAGATGTTACTGAAGGATCATTTTTTGTAGAATACTTTAATAATTCCAATTTAATCGGTGTTCCCATTCATTCAGAAGCCAAATTCGTGCTTAACAATGACTGGGGATCAGGTGCTCCACATTCATCAGTTAACAAAGATTATTTTTCAGTAAGAGCAAGTAAATCGGCTAATTACACTGCCGGTAATTATCGATTTACTGTCACCGCCGATGATGGTGTACGCGTAAAAGTTGACGGAGTTACTGTAATAAATAAATGGATAGATCAAGCTCCGACAAAGTACATGTATGACCTTGTTTTATCAGAAGGCAGCCATACTGTCGAAATCGATTATTACGAAAAGGAATGGGGAGCAGTGCTGAAATTTAACGAAGAGAAATTATTGTAGCTTTGTTATACTTCATTTGTAAAAATATTTTTATTACAAGATTTTAATAATAATTTGTTTATACTACCCATATGTTAAACCTTAACTCAATAATGATCGGTAGTTCGCAAGTCAAAAAGCTTGCCGAATTTTATGAAAAAGTATTTGAGAAAAAACCGGATTGGGCCGAAGACAAATGGCACGGCTGGCAGGTTGGTAGTGCTTTTTTCACTGTTGGCGAGCATTCGGAAGTGAAAGGAAAAGCGAAAGAACCGCAACGGGTCATCTTCAATCTCGAAACAAAGGAAGTCAAAGAAGAGTTTGAACGGATAAAGAAACTTGGAGCTAAAGTCATTAAAGAGCCATACGAAATGGGTGGAGGATGGATCGCCACATTTGCCGATCCAGATGGAAATTATTTCCAGCTCATGACTCCGTGGGAGGGTGCAAAATAATTCCGTATGCTCATTTTTGAATACTGTAAAATAAAGGGATGAAAATAAAATTCCTCGGCGCAGCCGGTACGGTCACCGGTTCTTCTTATGCACTTACGTCTTCGTCTGGAAAATCTATACTCATTGATCTTGGAATGTTTCAGGGACATGCAAAAATTGAAGAACTAAATTATGCTCCATACGATTATGACTGCACAAGGTTTATCGGAGCCGTTCTTACACATGCCCATCTTGATCATTGCGGTAGACTCCCGATACTTCTTCCAAAAGGATTTAGAAAACAAATTTTTATGACCCCGGCGACACGGGATTTGACAGAATTGTCACTTTTGGATAGTGCAAAAGTTGCTATCCAAGACAGCATGAAAATACTTTATGACAAACAGCTTGCACAAAAAACGATTGACCGTTTTAAAACCGTAAATTATGGTGATGAAACTCCGATCGGTGATTTTGCCGTGCGATTCAGAGATGCCGGCCATATTCTTGGATCGGCAATTCTTGAAATAGAAGATATGTCCACCAGAGGCGGATCCGCCGTTGGCGGAAGCGCAGGTTCGGGTATAAGGAAAATTGTTTTCAGCGGAGACCTTGGTAATTTTCCTGAAGATTTGGTTTTTCAAACGGAGTTTATAGATAAGGCAGATGCGGTAGTAATGGAGTCTACTTATGGGGATAGGTTGCATTCGGAAGAAGATCCTTCAGAAGTAATAAAAGAAGAAATTAATGCTGTTGAAAAATCAGGCGGGACACTTCTCATCCCGGCGTTTGCTCTTGAAAGAACTCAAGAGGTTTTACATAAAATAATGCATTTGAAAAAGACAGGAAAAATTAGAGGGCAGACCCCGATCTTTTTGGACAGCCCGATGGCAGAGAGCGCTACGGAAATTTATCTAGATTATCCAAAACTTTTTAATGATCATCTGCGGCAAGATTTTAAAAGTGGTAGTCCGTTTGTATTTCCGGGACTTGAGAATATAAAAAGAAGAAATGAAAGTTATGCCATTCGTCATATTAAAGGTCCGAAAGTAATTATTGCCGGAAGCGGTATGATGACCGGAGGGAGAATTGTCGGACATGCCGCGTATTATCTCTCAAATTCTTCGACGCGGTTACTTATTGTGGGTTATCAGGGAGAAGAAACTCTGGGCCGCGAACTTATGGAAGGAAAAAAAGAAGTTGTCATCGATGGTGTAAACATACAAGTAAAAGCTTCGGTAAATACCACACTCGGAATGAGTTCGCATGCCGATCAAGGTCAGCTGATGGACTGGCTGGGACATATACAAAATGTAAAGAAAGTATTTTTAACTCACGGCGAAGACGGTCCACGCAAAGCACTTTCGGAAATAATTTCCAAGGAAATTGGTATCAAAGATATTACTTTACCCGTTTTAAACGAAGAAGTCGCTTTGTGAATGTTTATTTTACGTCAATAAGCTCAACTTTTCATTCCGACTAAATATAAAATAGCCAGCAGCAACAATTATCAAAATTCCCTAACAAGATTAGAGGGAATAATTATGAACAAAACTTTATTTCGAGAGAAAATTTATAAATTGACAAGACAAATACCGAAAGGGAAAGTCGCGACTTATGGTCAGCTTGCACGACTTGCGGGAAGTCCACTCGCGGCACGCGCTGTTGGTATGTTTATGAAAACTAATCCCGATGCTCCAAATACACCTTGCCATAGAGTGGTTTCTTCAAAGGGGGATCTTACCGGTTACTCTGCCGGAAGCGGCATATCTACGAAGAAAAAGATGTTAATTGCTGAAGGGGTAGAGTTTAAAGGCGAACGGGTCAATCTTGCAAGTTCTATATGGGAAAAGTAGTATAATTTTTTTATGTTAAAAGGATTTCGCGATTTTTTACTTCGGGGAAATGTGGTTGATCTTGCAGTAGCCGTAGTTATCGGAAGTGCATTCGGAGCGATTGTAAACGCGCTTGTCAAAGACCTCATCACGCCACTTATCGGCGCAATAGGAGGCCAGCCTGATTTTTCCAATATTGTTTTTACCATCAATAAAAGTGATTTCTTGGTCGGGGATTTTTTGAATGCTTTGATATCTTTTTTGATAATTGCGGCTGTCATTTATTTTTTGGTTGTACTACCCATGAACAGTATAGTGAAGAAGCTAAAAGGTGGGGAAAAATTCGACCCGAAAGAAAAAGTCTGCCCTGAATGTTTAAGTCTTATTCCGCTTAAAGCTAAACGCTGTAAATTTTGCACTGCGGTTGTAAAGTCTTCATAAAAAATATTAGCCATTTCTCGTGTTGATTTTTCGTTGAGTCAATGTCAAATATCTTTTTCGCAGTCGTAAGTTTTTTGGAGTTACTTCAAGAAGTTCATCATCTGCGATGATATCCAAATACTGTTCCAGACTAAGTACAGTTGGTGGCTCAAGTATGACTTTTGTTCCTTCACCTGACGAACGGTTATTTGTCAATTTTTTACCTTTACAGACATTTACTTCAATATCTTTTTCCTGGGAGCTTAAACCCACAATCATACCTTCGTAAACATTTGTACCGGGTCCATAAAAAAGCGTTCCCCGCACCTGGGCGTTGGCAAGTCCGTAACTTAAAGTTGTCCCGCTTTGAGTCGCAATTAGTGCTCCGTTTCTTATGCTATCCATCTTCGTGCCCTCGGGTTCATAACCAAGCAGATATGTATTCATGATTGCCGTACCGCGAGTATTTGTCAGAAGCTTACTTCTTATTCCAATAAGATTTCGACTTGAAATATTGTAGACAAGTCTGATCCCGGTGTCGCCAACGGTGTGCATATTTATAAGTTTTCCTTTTCGTTTTCCGATTTCATCACTGATGACTCCCATATAATCTTTATGAACATCAATTGTAAGTTCTTCGTATGGCTCACATGTTTTACCGTCAATTTTTTTGAAAATGACTTGAGGTTTACCCACTTCAAGCTCGTATCCTTCACGTCTCATGGTTTCGATTAAAATTGCAAGATGCAGCTCGCCACGTCCACTCACAATAAATGAAGTAGTTTCAAGATCGTCTTGGACTCTGAGTCCAAGATCGGTTTCAAGTTCTTTATAGAGTCTTGCGTGAATTTGGCGCGAGGTTACAAACGTGCCTTCTCGACCACAAAACGGACTCGTATTTGGACCGATTTTGATCTTGATAGTCGGTTCTTCAACTTCAATTGCAGGAAGAAAAACAGGCTGTGCCGGGTCGGTGACAGTCTGTCCGATCGTAAGCTCCGGAATTCCGGCCAAAGCAACGATATCTCCAGCAATAATATTTTCTACTTCAACTCGTTTGAGTCCTTCGCTGGTAAATAATTTCGTGGCTGTATATGTTCCGATCTGACCTTCTTTATCAACAAGTGTTATTCGTTTACCTTTTGCAAGTGTGCCTTTCGACACTTTTCCAATACAAATTCTTCCCACATAAGGATCATTGTCAACTGTGGAGATTAGCATCTGAAACGCCTCATTTTCTCCGATATTGCTGTTTGGAATTTCGGAAATAATTGTTTTAAAAAGCGGTTCCAGATCGCCAACGGTTTCTGAAGTATAATGTTCGGGAAGTTTGTTAAATATTTTTCCATCACGACCAACTCCATAAAGAGTTATGAAATTAAGCGCGTCCTCATGTTCGACAAGTTCAAGGAATAACGACTCAACCTCATGACGTACCTCTACAGGTCGGGCATCTTTTTTGTCGATCTTATTTATCAGAAGGATTATTTTCAGTTTTGCTTCAAGCGCTTTTTTTAACACAAATCTTGTCTGCGGCAGCGGGCCTTCGGCCGCATCAACAAGCAGAAGTGCTCCGCTTGCCATATTTAAAACCCGTTCCACCTCGGAACCAAAATCGGCATGACCAGGGGTGTCGATGATATTTATTTTTTCGTCTTTATAATGAACACTTGTATTTTTGGCAAGAATCGTGATCCCTTTTTCCCGCTCAAGATCATTTGAATCCATGAGAAGATCTTGTTGCATCTCTTTCTGATTATCACGAAAGACGTGCGATTGCTTTAAAATGGCGTCAACCAGGGTAGTTTTGCCGTGATCAACGTGGGCGATAATGGCGATATTTCTGATATTCATAACTATTTCAAAAAGATATATAGTATATCAGAAAATGAAGCTAAAACCGTCATATGTAGTAAGGTTTAGATTTAATTTTGTAGTAAAATTGTAACGTCATGCAACCAGCTAAAAAACTTTCATATAAAGAAACCGGTGTAGATTATGATGCAATGGATCCTTTAAAACGCATGGCGCAGATTGCCGGTAAAAAAACTGCAAAAAATTTAACAGGTTCTTCGTTTGTAGAACTAAAATCAAGCCGCGGCGAGTCGGCATATGTCGTCGAACAAAAAGACTCTTATCTTGCATTTGTGATGGAAGGACTCGGGACAAAAAGTTTGGTCGCAGACGAAATGAAAAAAATAACTGGTAAAACATATTATGACTCTATTGCGCAAGACACTGTAGCTATGATAATAAATGATCTGATTACAGTTGGAGCCCGACCTATCAACATTCTTGCTTATTGGGCAGCCGGCAGTGCGAGATGGTTTGAAGATAAAAAAAGAATGGGAGATTTGGTCAATGGTTGGAAGAAAGCATGCGATGTAGCGGGAGTAGTTTGGGGAGGCGGTGAAACGCCGACTCTTTCAGGAATTATCGAGCCGGAAACAATAGATTTGGGGGGATCCAGTTTTGGAATAATAAAACCAAAAAAACGTCTGGCTCTTGGTGAAAAATTACAAGCTGGCGATAAAATTATTTTATTTGAAAGTAGTGGTATCCATGCAAACGGGTTATCACTTGCCAGAAAAATTGCTAAAAATTTGCCAAAAGGTTATGCCACAAAAATGCCAGATGGAAAAATGTATGGTGAAGATTTGTTAACACCAACTATTATTTATTCAAAACTTATTCAAGATTTATTTTTAAATAATGTTGATATTCATTACATGGCACATATCACCGGTCATGGGTGGAGAAAAATTATGCGGTATACAAAACCGTTCACCTATAGAATTCACACCATTCCACCAGTGCCTGAAGTTTTAAAATTTCTCTGCGAGAAAGGACTGCTTGATGAAAAAGAGGCATACGGAAACCTGAATATGGGAGCAGGTTACGCGGTATTTATACCGAAAAAAGATATTGAAAAAGTAATGGAGATCGCTAGGAAAAACAAAATAAAAGCATACAATGCAGGTGTTGTAGAAAAAGGAAAAAAACAAGTCATTATCGAACCAAAGAATATTGTGTATGAAGCGAGTACTCTGAAGGTGCGTGTGTAATCAAGAAATATACGACTCAAGCACAGCCTCCAATCCTTTTACGAGATCTTCTTTTGTAATTAATACCTTTTCATCGCGGGGAAAATTTGTTACCATCTCAATGGATTCCTTTGTGCATGCAGTATGAACAAAGATATAGGGAATATGAAGATTGTACTTTTTCATCGTAACAATTATCCGGTAAATCCAGCTGTTACAGGAATACATCCCCGCCTCGTCAGAGAATGTCTGTTCGAGATTAATTCCTTTTTGTTCAAATAAACGATGCATTTTATCAAAATCCCATCGTTTTTCATCGATTTGGAGCCGTTCTTTTTCGGGTCTGTCTTTTTCAAGCGGTTTTGCAAATTCATAGGGCTGGCAGTATTTATTCTCGCTCCAGTTGATGCCGGTACGTTCCAGACGAAATTGATTTACCGATGAGGACAGACCAAAAGATATAATAACATCTGTTGAAATTTCTTTCGCTTTTTTGACAACGGTTTCACCGGGGTGCTCCACCCCTTCGGGAAGCATTGTAACCGATGGAAAGACAAGAGAATGTATTTTGTGGTTTGCTATAACTTTGCCGTCGACATGGAGTGCAAGCCATTTACTTGGATTGAGGATATATTTTCCAAACGATTCAGAGCCAGTGACGATAGCATTTTTCATATTAGTTTTTCAACATATAATTCATACCAACCAGTTTAAATATATCTTCAAATTGAGTTATAAACTCCATTGATCCGTCGGGTTTCACCATGATGATGGTATGAAATGATACCATCGGGATATCGGGGTGATCTTTTACAGTAGGGCGGGCTTCATTGGTGAAAGCCATACCGGCCTGTACCGGTAATGTTTCGATAGAATTGATAAATTTTCTTTTTTTACTGATCATGTTTTTCAGAGATTCATAATTGGCGTTTCCCTGTTGCAAAAGGTTCAATTCATGAGGAGTCCAATCTTCATAGGAAGCTGGTATGGTATGACCCAAATTCGTCCCTGTTGGATCAGATGTGCTTACAATCTCATTGACAAATCCGTAATCGTGCCATAATCGTTGTGCATAATTATAAATTTCCTTAAAAGGCATACCGATCTTAATATGATTATACAGTTCACGGTCAAGCTGTAGGCAAAGTTTAAGATGGTTGACAACATCCGGATTATCACCAAAATAAAGAGTCATACCAAAGTCCCCGATCATACCAGTTTCTCGATCAACGGGTGAAGCGTACACATACATCAAAGGATTATCTTTATTCAAAAATATATTTGAGGCAGGCCATGACTGTTGCAGACGAAGGGTATCATAGTTGTGTCTTCCGTATTTTGTTGCGGTGCCTATAAGGACTCCTATTCCATGAGGTGGCGGCATATACCAGCCATCAGGGAATATGTATGGGTTTTTTCTCAATTTTTCTAGCCACCGATCACGTACTAAAACCTCGGAGATTGGTTGGTGTGAATGTAACAATTCTCCCAAAGCAGACTGTAAAGTATCAGCGGCGAATTGTCGCGTTTTTTTGCAAGATTCTAGTTTTACTTCCGCTGAATGCTTAGAAGTAGTTTTGATCATAGTTCCATTCTATATTGTATTAAATCCGAGCTGATTTTAGATTCCGAATAATCCGTTCTTTGATCGGATATTCAAACATTTTAAAAGTTTCACCACTGATCTTTTCATAAACTCGTATATATCGTTTTGCTAAATCTATGATCAGATCTTCCGGCATTTTTGGTGGCGTGCCATCACCGCGATATCCAAGTTCATTTGCGTATCGTAGTCGCAGGAATTCTTTATCAAAGTTTTCAGGTTCTTCACCTTTCTGGAATCTTTCTTCATAAGTATCTGCTATCCAAAATCTTGAGGAATCGGGTGTGTGAATCTCGTCAATGAGCATTAGTTTTCCGTTATAAATACCGAATTCGTATTTTGTATCGACTAAAATAAGTCCATGTTTTTTACACCATTTAGATCCGAAATCAAAAAGTGTGAGTGCCGTTTTTTCCATTTGTTTATATGATTTTTCATCAATTATCTTATTCTCTATTATCTGTTCTCTTGTAAGTCTTTCATCATGAAGTCCGCTGCCAACTTCCGGATGAGTGGTTGGAGTAAGTATCGGTCTTGGAAGTTTCTGATTTTTTTTCAGACCTTCAGGAAATTTTATTCCATAAATAGTGCGTTCTCCTTTTTCGTATGAATACCAGATTGAAGTTTTTGTTACTCCCGTCATGTATCCGCGGACAATCATTTCCACCGCTGTCGGTTTGCAGTTTTGGGTGATCATCACATTTGTGTCAGGCACAGAGATCATGTGATTGGGGACAATTTTTTTAGTCTTCTTAAACCAAAACTCCGAAAGCATGTTAAGCACAGCGCCTTTAAAAGGTATATGTCCAAGGATCACATCAAAAGCAGATTGTCGGTCGGTGGTTATCAAAATCCGCTTATCACCTTTGAAATAGATGTCGCGTACCTTTCCTTGTTTCTTTTTTCCAAGACCGGGGATGTCGATAGATTTGAGAACATACGGGATTGCTTTTACTATTTTGTCTGTAATTTCCAGATTTTGCGCTTTTTTTAAAACTTTTTTTTCAAGTTTTTTTTTATAATCTTTCAGTTTTTTTTGTAATGTTTTGTCGCCGACAGCCAAAATTTGCACTGCAAGAATACCGGCATTTTGAGCTCCATTTATGGCGACTGTTGCGACAGGCACTCCTGGGGGCATCTGGACTGTCGAGTAAAGCGAGTCAGCACCACCAAGTGTTTTTGTTTTAATCGGTACTCCGATAACCGGCATGGTTGACAGTCCGGCAATGACACCTGCTAAGTGCGCGGCACCGCCTGCAGCGGCAATTATTACTTGGATACCTCGAGATGGTGCATTTTTCGCAAACTCGAAAGCACGATCAGGTGTGCGATGAGCGGAAACAACAGTTATTTCGTATGAAATGCCAAAAGATTTTAATGCTACACATGCTTCTTTCATAATAGGAAAATCAGAATCAGAACCCATAATTATGGCGACCAGTGCTTTTATAGTTTTCATATTTATTTTAAATATTAACATTCTTTCGTCATGCCGAACTTGATTCGGCATCTAGATCCTGAAACAAGTTCAGGATGACGTATTGATGATTTTTTTAATTTGTTTTGTCAATTTTAATGCTCTTTCAGAAGCATTTCCGATGTGAGATGAGGCATCAAGCAATTTTATTATCTCTTCTTCCGAAAGAAATTTCTTAATTGTTTTATTTTCTTTTAATAATTCAATCATTCGATTTTGCTTTCCTTCCTGTATCTCTTTCCATGCAACAAGAGAAATCTCACGTAGAGTCTCGTGCATCTGCAGGCGATTAGCTCCTTGTTTGACGGTTTGCATGAGTATTGCCTCTGTTGCTGCAAAGGGAGAAAACTGCATAAGATTGAACTTTATTCTTAACTCATTGATAATCATACCATCAAGTATTTTTCCGGCGGTCTTCATAATTTCATCAATTGCAAGAAATGCTTCGGGAATAATTATTCTTCGGTTTGCCGAATCATCGAGAGTTCTTTCCAGATATGAATGCGTAGCATTTTCCAAAGCAGCGCTTGGTAATTTATCTATATATCTTGCGAGCGAACAGATTTTTTCGCAGTTAATCGGATTTTTTTTGAAAGGCATAGCCGAAGACCCGACCTGTTTTTTTCCGAAAGGTTCAGACCATTCGCCATACATTGGCGATTGTAAAATGCGTAAATCTGCTGCAAATTTACTTAAAGACGATGCAGTAGAACTTAGTAGATTTAAAACAAAATAATCCAGCTTTCTCGTGGAAACTTGAGAGGTAACGAGTAGCGGATCGATGCCCAATTTTTTCATAGCCATATCCTCAAGTTTTTCAGCAGACATTTTATTATTTTTTAATAATGCCGTGTAACTTGCCGAAGTCCCAACCGCGCCTTTTAATCCTTTTCCTTTCATTATTTTTTTTACAAACTGTAGATATTCAAAATCCAAAAGCAGATCCTGGGCATAAAATGCAAAACGGTATCCGACAGTTGTAGGTTCGGCAGGTTGTAGATGTGTAAAACCAATGCAGGGTAAGCTTGCGTATTTTTCAATTTTTTTTGAAAACTCCTTAAGAAGATCGATTAATTTTCTTTCGACAATTTCAAGTGCTTCCTTCATTTTTATCGTGTCAGCATTATCGACTATATCCATGCTGGTTGCGCCGAGGTGTATTTTGCCGCCACCAACTTTGGCTTTTTCGGCATATTCTTTGATTGTAGCGACAACATCATGATGCGTCTCTTTTTCAATTTCAAGGATTCGATCAATGTCGATTTTATTTTGATTTTTTTCAAGATCTTTAAGTTCGTTTGTCGAAACAAGGCCTGCCTTATGTTGTGTCTTTGCAAGTGATACCCAGATTTTTCTCCAGATCTGGTATTTATATTCTTCACTAAAAATGTGTCGCATTTCGGGAGAGCCGTAACGCCAGGAAAAGGGGGAAATGAATGTTTTAAAATCCATAAAATTCAATACAAAATGCGTCATGCTGAACTTGCCTGCCTGCCGCAGGCAGGTTTCAGCATCTAGATCCCGAAACTAGTTCGGGATGACGATAAATTTAACTATAATAATCTACCGCATTTCTAAAAATTTGTAACGACTTTGTATATTCTGGAATCTTCTTGCCTTCTCTTTGATACTTTTCTTTCAGATATGTCCAGTTTGGAACATGAGTAAAAAGCATTCCCCGCTCGGGATGGGGCATCAACCCTAGTATTTTACCATTTTCGTTGGTAATTCCACAGATATCTTCCAAAGTCCCTGTCGGATTAGCCGGTAAATTCTGATAATCGCAGATTTCACCTTTAAAATATTTCAGAGCAATTAAGTTCTTTTTTTCAATTTTTTTTAGTACGTCTGGAGACGCATAAAATCTTCCTTCACCATGAGAAATAGCAGTTGAAAATGTTTTTATATTTTTAAGCCACGGAGAATTATTACAAATTTTTAAATCAACCCAGCGGTCAATATATCTTGCCTTCGCATTGTGAAGTAGAGCTACTTGTTTCTCCCCATATTTATATTCTAGAGCCGGTAATAACCCGAGATTTACAATAATCTGAAATCCATTACAAATTCCAATTGTGAGAGTATCGCGGTTAACAAACTTTTCAATGTCTTTCGACAGGTGATTTTTTAATTTGTTAGCATAGGCATTGCCCGAACCCGTGTCATCGCCGTAGGCAAAACCCCCAGGGAATGCTGCGATCTGATAATTATTTAGATCATAAATTTCGCTGATTAGATCATTGATATGGACTATATCTACTTTTTTTCCGCCGGCAAGTTCAAAAGCATACTTCGTTTCTTCTTCGCTGTTTATGCCGTATCCGGAAAATATGATTACTTTTGGTTTCATAGATTTTATGTTTATTCGCTCGCTCATTAATAGTCTTTAAACGTTTTACGATAATTATTTAACAACTTCTTGACCGGAATATTTACAATTTGTTTTCCTTTTTTATTTTTTATCTTAAAGTTCTCATTTTTTTTCACTGTTCCGATTTTTGCGAAATAATTATTCTTCATCATCTTTTCAAACATCTGTGTTTTTTTTGGGTCAATGCTTACCAATATCCGTCCCATGCTTTCGGAAAATAAAGCAGCATGATCACTGGACCAACTCCCTGAAAGTTTTTTTAGTGAAACATCAGCTCCCAACATGCCTCCTATGGCACTTTTTGCAAGCGCAACCGTTAGACCTCCACGTCCAACACTGATTGCGGAAGTAATTAATTCTTTTTTTATTGCTTTAAAAAAATCATCATAAAGTTGTTTGTTTTTTTTGGCGTCGACTTTTGGAACAGAGTTTCCGACATATGGCTTGCCTGTCTTTTTTTCTCCGATCATCGAGTAATATTCCGAACCACCAAGTTCGTCATTTGTTTCTCCAAGAATGTATATGGAGTCGCCCGGAAATTTAAAATCAAGTGATACAGCTTTTGTAACATCATTCATAATCCCAATTGAAGAAATTAAAAGCGTCGGTGGAATTGAAATAGTTATCGGTTTTCCTTTTTCGTCGTATCCTTTAAAGTCATTAAACATACTGTCCTTTCCGGAAATAAAAGGAGTTTCAAAAATAGTGGCTGTATCGTAACATGCTTTTGCAGCTTGCTTGAGTTGCCAGAGCCTCCATGGATCGTATGAACTGCACCAACAGAAATTGTCAAGAAGTGCCAGATAATTTGGGTCGGCGCCTGTGGCAACTGCGTTACGAATTGCCGTATCAATTGCCGCTGCCGCCATCGCATATGTATCAATGTCACTGTAAGAGGGGAAAAGCGCCTGGGAAATAATTACCCCTTTTTTTGAATTCAAAATAGGTCGAGCAACAGTCGTATCCGTATTTACTCGTCCTCGACCGACAAGCGGTTTTAAGGCAGAGTTACCTTGGACTTCATGATCATATTGACTTGAAATAAATTCATAACTTGCAATATTTTGTCTTCCGATCATTGTTAAAATACTGTTTGAAAAATTTTCGGATTTGTTAAGCACAGGTTCTGTATTAATAACTTTCTTAAAAATTGTTTGCATGGGTTTTTCGGGAAGACCGTAGTGCAGAAATTCCATGTCCATATTCATCACGGTTTTAGCTTTATATTTAACCACACACTTTCCGGAGTCGGTGAAAGTACCGATGATCGTGGCTTCGACTCCATGACGATTCATAAGCTTGTGAAACTGCATCCATTTATTCTTTGGGACGGCAAGAGTCATCCTCTCCTGCGATTCGGATATCCAGACCTGCCATGGCGCAAGCCCGGGATATTTTAGTGGTACTTGATCAAGATGGACCAAACACCCGCCGCTTTCTTTAGCCATTTCTGCAACGGAGCAGGAAAGACCTCCCGCACCATTATCAGTAATGCTATTAAATAACAGTTTGTCTCTCGCCTCTTTTACTATTGCATCGCTCAAATTTTTTTGAGTAATCGGGTCGCCGATCTGTACTGCGGTTGCCGGACTGCCGGTGTCGAGCGCTTCCGAAGAAAAGGTGGCACCATGAATGCCGTCTATTCCGACGCGTCCTCCGATCATGACTATATAATCTCCTGGCCTTGCTTTTTTAACATAAGCTTTTTTGCCTTTTATTTTTCTTGGAATTAGTCCGACGGTACCGACAAAAACAAGAGGTTTACCTTTAAATCTTTTATCAAAATAAACAAATCCTTGAGGAGAAGGGATGCCCGAACAGTTGCCTCCGGAGTTTACACCGGCGATCACTCCTTGCATAATGCGCTTTGGCGGCAACATTTTTTGGGTAAAGTTTGGACCTTTAAAAAGTGGCGACTCGTTATTGGGATCTGCGAAACAAAAACCATATCTATTCAAGATCGGTTTTGCCCCCAGCCCAAAACCCAGGGTGTCGCGATTTACTCCGACAATTCCGGTTATCGACCCACCGAATGGGTCAAGCGCAGAGGGAGTATTATGCGTTTCAACTTTATCAGTGATTATATAGTTGTCATCAAAAATTATTCCTCCGGAGTTATCGGTAAAAACAGAAGCGCAAAAATCTCCACCAGAGGCGGATCGGCCTTTGGCCGAATTTTTTTCTCTGATCAAACGTGTCGCACCTTTGATATACGTTTTGAATAAACCATCTTTGATTTCATCTATAGCATTTGCAAAAATCGTATGTTTGCAGTGTTCGGACCAAGTTTGAGCGATTGATTCCAACTCTACATCGGTTGGATTTCTTTTTATTTTTCTAAAATAATCGCGAATAGTTTTCATCTGATCCAAGTCAAGTGCCAGTGGACCGCGGTAACTTCCATCCTTATTGATGACACCTTTCTTGCCGATTGTTATTAATTGATCATCAGATATTTTCAGATCGATATTATCTACTTTTATTTTCGTTTTAATTACCACTTTTGGAACATTAATACCCATTCCCTGATTTTTTACAAACTCCTTATGGCTTTTTATAATTGCTCTTTGGATAAGTTGGTTGTGTAGGCTCATTGCGATTTTATCGATTTCGTCTCTTTTCAATTTCCCACTTATATATGTAACTTGAGATGAATAAACACCTTCGGCGGTTTGGAACTTTATTTTAAATCTATCTTCTATCATCTCACGAGAAGTATTGGCGATATTGTCAGTCACTCCAGGCAAATAGCCGATTTCAATTGCCCAGTCAAAATGTTTCGGGTAAAGTGGAGTAGTGTAGCTTGCCTTCTGGACAGTTGGATTGTAGAAAAGACCGGCAAGAGTTTTTAAATTTTTTTTGCTAATTTTCTTATCTATTGTAAAAATATCAACAACAGAGACTTCATTGATTTTATTCTTTATCTCAAGATTTTTGAAACCATTTTTGCGAGTTATCGCACGAGTGTCGGGGATAGAAGAAATTATTTCAAGTCTTATTGCCATAAAAAAACAAATTATACAAAACTAGGTTTTTTTCTTAATCCGATATCTTTTCTATATTGCATTCCGCCAAAATTTATTTTTTTCACTGCTTTATAGGCTTTATTTAAAGCATATTTTAAAGTTTTTCCTGTTGCGCTTACTGCCAAAACACGTCCCCCATTTGTGGCAACTCCACTGTCTTGTTTTTTAGTTGCGGCGTGAAAGACAACAACATCTTTTTGTAAATCGGCATCGGATATTCCTGAAATAGGTACATCTTTTTGCGATGACTGCGGATATCCGCGAGAAGATAAGACTATGCAGCAAGCCGACTGATTGCTCCAGCGAATTTTAATATTTTTAAGTTTTCCGTCTATGCAGGCATTGAAAATATCGTACAAATCAGTTTTTAAAAGTCTAAGATATGGTTCCGTTTCCGGGTCACCAAACCTGCAGTTAAATTCCAGAACTTTTATGCCTGCTTCTGTGACCATAATTCCCGGGTATAAACAACCTTTATATTCGATATGACGTTTTTGCAATTCTTTTAAGATTGGCATCACGACAATTTTATTAATTTCCTCAATTAAATTCTTTTTTACCCAAGGCACTGGAGCAATTGTTCCCATGCCGCCCGTATTTGGTCCTTTATCATGATCAAAAATTTGTTTATGATCTTGCGATGTAGGAAATAAAGATGCAGTTTTTCCATCGCAAAATGCATGTATGGAAATTTCCTGACCATACAGATATTCTTCGATAACGACTGTGTTACCGGCGTCACCATGTTGTTTGTCGAGCATGATATTCTTTAAAGCCTTTTTTGCTTCGGACATCGTTTGAGCTACCACAACTCCTTTTCCAAATGCCAGGCCGCTTGCTTTTATAACTATTGGAGTTTGTTGCTTTGACAAATATTTCAGAGCACTTTTATAATCCGAAAAATTCTCAAACTTCGCAGTTGGAATTCCTGCTTTTTTCATGAGATCTTTTGCAAATGCTTTTGATGATTCTAGTTGTGCCGCATTTTTCGTTGGACCAAAAGCTCTTATTCCGGCTTGATTTAAACTATCAACCATTCCCGCAGCAAGCGGGTCTTCGGGTGCAACGACGACCATATCAATCAGATTGATTTTTGCAAAATTGACAATTTCCTGATGATCTAAAATATTTGCAGGAATATTTTCACCAATTTCTGAAGTACCGGCATTACCCGGAGCAAAGTAGAGTTTATCTACTTTTTTTGACTGTTTGAGTTTCCAGCCGATCGCGTGTTCGCGACCGCCGCCGCCAATGATTAGTATATTTTTTTTCATTTGATAATATCGTCATGCCGAATTATAAACTCGTCATGCTGAACTTGTTTCAGCATCTCATCTTCAGGTCGAGTCCGTTTCGGCATCTACTAATTCTTGAAATAAATCTCTAAAGTCTGGATTTTTTTGTTTTATAAGATTAATCTTCCAATCTCTATGCCAATTTTTCAATTGTTTCTCTCTCTTAATTGCTAAAACTATATTTTCAAAATACTCATAATACACTAACTTCGTCAAATTATACTTCTGTGTAAATCCGACTACTTTCTTTTGTTTGTGTTCAAATATTCTTTTTATTAAATTTTCCGTTACTCCAATATAGAATATTGTGTTATTTTGACTAGTTAATATATAAATAAAACCTATATTTTTCATAGGGATCCCGAAACAAGTTCGGGATGACGGTCGTTAATGCCAAAAAGCTCTTCTATGTGTAAATACCATCGGTATTTCGGCTTCATTTGCGGCTTTTATCGACTCCTTATCATTTATTGAGTCTCCTTGCTCGATTATCGCACCGATTCCGTATTTTGCACTAAGTTTTACCGAATCGTCAAACGGAAAAAAGCTATCGCTTGCAAGTATTCCACCTTTTGCAAATTTTTTAGCTTGTTCAAGAGCGATCTTTGTCGCTCTCACTCGTGATGTTTGTCTTGACCCGATGCCGCGTGTCATCGGCAGATCTCGATCTACCACTATGATCGAATTTGAGGGAATACGCATTATAAACTTCCAGGCAATTTTCATCTGATCTAGCTGTTTTTTTGACGGTTTGACCTTTGTTACGATTTCCCAATTTTTAAGACTTTTTTCGACATCTATGTCCCCATCTTGAAGCACAAATCCTCCCTGAATAGGTTTTACATTTTTCCGGTTCATATTGGTTTCAGAAAAATTGCCAAAAGTATAAATGCCTAATGTTTTTCGTAATTTTTTCAGAAGCTCTAATGCATCATTTGAGATTTCGGGGACGGCGACAATATCAATGTTCGAATGCCTCTCGTCTTTAAAAGCCACGATTTCTTCGGCTATTTTTTTATCCATCGGTTTATTCATAACAATAACACCGCCAAAGGCAGATTCGGGATCGGATTCGATAGCTTGGGCCAACGCCTCCTTGGCATTTTTACCTAGAGAAATACCGCAGGGCGAGTTGTGTTTCAAAACAACGGCCGCCGGTTCTTTGAAAAACTGCAGAGATTCAAGACCGGCATTGATATCGGTCACATTGATAAGAGAAAGCTTTCGGCCTGCAAGTCTTTGTAATTTTGCAAAAGGAGATGAGGAATTGGGTTCAATATAAACTGCGCCTGATTGATGGGGGTTTTCGCCGTATCGAAGATCAAATAATTTTCTTCCAGGTATTGTATAGATTTCCGGGAATAAACTTTTGTCGTAACCCGATCTGACGTCGGAAGATCCAGTAGATTCCCGCCTGCGCGGGAATGACAGATTATCTAAATATGATGCTATTTGTGAATCGTAAAATGAAAGGTGAGAAAATGCTTTAGCTGCAAGGTTTTGACGCATAGTTGAATTCACACTTTTTTTCATTAATGATCCAGAAATGTTTTCATAGTCATCAGGGTCTACGACCACAAGAACATTTTTAAAATTTTTAGCCGCAGCTCGTAACATTGTTGGTCCTCCTACATCAATATTTTCGATTGCTTCATCTAGCTTTACATTTTTCTTCGAGATAGTTTTTTCGAAAGGATAAAGATTACAAACCACCATATCGATATCCTTAATTCCTAATTCAGATGCCTGCTTTTGATGAGATTTATTTTTTCTGTCGTAAAGTATTCCTGATTCGATTTCAAAACTTATTGTTTTCATCCGTCCATCGAAGCTTTCCGGATTGCCGGTGATTTCCTGGATTGGAACAAAAAGTATATTATGATCTTTTAAAACTTTACCTGTGCCACCCGTCGAAATGATTTTATAGCCCAAAGAATGGAGTTGCTTTGCAAAATCGACAATCCCGGTTTTGTCATAAACGCTTATCAGTGCATATTTTTGACTCCTTTTCATAGTTGTAGATTTATTGCTTAAATTTATTAAAACGGCAATTAACATTTTATGCTCTTTGGATTTAAGTCTTTTGTATAACGACCCGACGGTGTCATTCTTTTTAATTTTTTCAAAATCTCGAGCAAGTACCGGTCCGAAATCAAATTCCTGTGTCAAAAAATGGATAGAGGAGCCGGCGTACGTTGATTGATCTAAAAATTGCCGGACAGCATTTACGGTCATTTTACCTCTGTTCCACAAAGCCTTTGTTCCATCAGGAGTTTTTACAGTTTCATTAATTCTGTCAGGAATAAGTCCGGGATGAATATTGATAATCCTATTTTTAAATTTGTCGATAATACTTTTTGAAATTACTCTTATCCATCCTGCTAGCACTATGTAGTCGGTAGCATATTTTTCAAGAATTTTTTCTACGCTATCACCTTTTTTCAAAACTAGAGCCGGAATATTATTTTTTTTTGCCCGTTTTAATCCTTGTGCTTTTTTGGAGCTACTTACAACTACGCTGATTATTGCTTTAAGTTTTTTGTTTTTTATGGCATCGATGATGGCCTGGAGATTGCTGCCAGTTCCGGCGTTTGAGATAAGAATCACAAGTCGTATCATATTGTCATATTTTTACTTTCATATTCGTTGCCCTTTTTGTCGATCGGATAAAGACCGGTTATACAACCACCACAGCCATCGTTTTGTAAAAATACTTCGAGGGGGTTTTGGGGTTTATTAAAATATTTTGAATTCAGTCTTGCCCGGACAAAAGACGCTGGAGAGATGTATTTGATACTAGTTGCGCCAATCTCTTTTGATATTTTTTTGACATCGCCATTGTGACGTGCGGCGATAAGTTCTTCCTGGGTACGGATACTAACACCAAGATGACAGGGCTTGATGACAGGTGGATATCCGACAATCCAATGTACCTCTGCGGCACCCATAGCAAAGATGGCTTTTGTAATCTGCATTGAGACATTGCCACGTACAATCGAGTCGTCACCTATCACGACAATCGAGCCTTTCCAGATCGCAGGTTCGGGGACTAATGATAATTTACCTAAAACCTTTTTTCTTATTTTTTTCATTTGATCATCTCTCATAAAAAGTCGCTGATCACCTTCGGGGTCATAGTGATCGCGGACGATAACCTGTCTATAAGGTATATCTAGTGCATTAGCATAACCCATGGTCATGGAAATTCCGGAGTCAGGAACACCTACTATAAAAGTAGCGTTTCTGATCGGTGCTTCACGAGCAAGTTCGGCTCCGCATCGTTCGCGAAAGGTAGTTATCGAAAGCCATTTTGACGGAGTGTCATCGTCGCCGTTTGTCGAAAGGAGAGAATCTGGGCGGCTAAAATAAGCCCACTCAAATTCGCAAAAATGTTTTTTTGTTTTAGTGCCTCGTCTTATCACCTCCATGCCGTTTTTTGTGATACGAACTACCTCGCCGCGTTTGATCTCTCTCAAAACTTTAGCGCCTACTTTGTCAAAAGCATGTGTTTCAGAAGCAATAAGCCAATGTCCATTTAAAGTTCCGATACACAAAGGTCTTATACCGTGATTGTCACGGGCAGCATAAATATTTTCACCCACACCTACGATAAGACCATATGAGCCTTTGACAGAATCAAGTGTGGAAAGTAGTTTTTCATTCCAATTGCGGCCCTTGGCATTTGCTAAAAGTAGGGCAAAAATATAGGTGTCACTAATATTTTTCGGAAGTTTCACCGGCAGTTTGGATGCAAATGTTTGCATATTGACAAACTCACCGTTGTGGGCAACTGCGACCTCATGACCTTCTTTTGATTTAAAAATACAGGGCTGGAGATTTTCTTTTCTATAATCTCCACTCGTGCCATATCGGCTGTGCATGATGAGCCATCTGCTTGGTTTTTGAAGTTTTTTGACCAATGATGGAGTAAATATTTCTCTAAGCAGTCCGGTACCGGTAAACTTTACAAGTCCTTTTTTTGTTTTAAAGACAGTGCCCGCACCATGTGTCCCGCGATGCTGAACTCCCACCGTTGCCTGAAGCGTAAGAATGAGCTGTGAAGTATATTCTTTTGAAAACAGAGCGACAATACCACATTTTTCTTGGGTAAGCTCTTCACTCATGATGGGAATATAATTTGTAGATTGCTCGTGAAAGGGCTTCCCTTAATATTTGGGCTTTCTTGAAAATCCAAAGTATTAAAAATACAAACGAAAACTCCCATTTATGGATACATAATACCAGTTAAAGTCCAATATGTACAATCAATAGTTATTTAGCGCATTGAATATAACCTGCTTTTCAGCTATAATGAGGTTATTTGAAAGCCAAATATCCAAGATTAACTACGAAACTTTGCCATAAGTGTTCAAGTAATTTGATTCTTGTTGATGTTGTTGTTGAGAAAGTAGAAGGCCAGTATGGCAACATCACAACATCTACCTATAGATGCTCAAACATCGAGTGTCAGCAAGAATCAGATAAAGAACTGTCGCTTATAATGAAAAGGAAAAAAGAAAAAGATAAACTGAACAAAAAAAGACTGGAAAATATTAAAAGAGGTCGAAAAAAAGCTAAAGATGAAAAGCTCAAACGATCTGGTTCACGGAGTATGCGTGCCTTGTGAACAGGGTGGCGAGCCGATGAACAGTTCACAAATCGATAAATTCTCTCCCCAAGTTCCTGAATGGGCAGTAGTCGATCAGGAAAATATCGCGAAACTGATGCGAAAGTTCAAGTTTAAGAATTTTGCGGAAAGCATTTCATTTGCCGACAAGGTGGGAGAGCTTGCTGAAAAAAACGGCCATCATCCGCGACTCATCGTTGATTGGGGAAAGGTCACTGTCCTTTGGTGGACACATGCTGTAAAAGGACTTCATCGAAATGACTTTATAATGGCAGCCAAAACCGACGCACTTTCTTAAGTAGTACTTTTGAATAAAACTATTAAATTATTGCCGCAATTTTCTGCCAGAATTTTTCGACTCCATTCTCCGCAAGTTCATTTCCATGTGGGTCATTTATACTTGGATAATCTTTTTTTGCTATCATTGTTAAAAATAATCTTTCGTTTAGACACCACCATATAAATCTTGCCGCTTCATGTGAATCTTTGGGCAGGGAAATCCCTCGCCATTTTTTTGCATCATTGAGAATTTTTTTATCGTCGTCTAAAATTAACACATTGTTTTTGGCCATTTTCTCAAGCTTTTGCTGATCGGATTTTGATGGAATAAGTTCGTGCCTTGCCATAAAATTGAGATTGTCGTCCTCTTGTTTGCCGATAGGAGTTGTGAAAAGCAAGATGACTCCGCCACGTTTATTTGTATTTACCAAAGCTTTAAATGCCTGTTCGCTGGGTTTGGTGACCTCGAGGGAAACAACCTCTTTTAAGTAGATGTTGATATATTTTGTAATCACCTCTTTATCAATCGCAGAAACTTCAAGTTTTACATAAGGACGATTCAACATTTCTGAAACAAAAGTCTTTGTATACGAGACATTTTTGGTGATCACATGAAAAATAAATCGATGCGAGATTGTATATAGTTCATCTATCAGCTTAGTGAGGGGAGCGGTGCCTACGGCGGCACCTGAAATCGGGATCATCATATGGATTTGGGATTTTTTTTCAATATTGACTTGACTTAACCTATTTTCGATCTCGTCAACTGTGAGATCAGCATTTAACAATGGATTAGTCGGATAAGGATTGGTTTCAAATTTGACAACTTGTAAATTTGCTCGTCTGCCATACTGCTCAAGTTTTTTTCTGGTCCTATCACTTGGAACAAAAATTATATCTGCTCCGGGTACATACCAGATGCGATGGGGAATATCGTCTGTGATCTGAACTGCAAGCAAGATCTTGATCTTTTTTTCGCTCATTAGCCTCTCTTTTAGAGCTGCTATTTGATGGGCGAGTCCAAAGTGGGTTGCGATTATAAGTACTGTTTGTGGAGAAGTCAGTCGCTGATCAAGGATAGTTGTCAGCTGTTCATAAAGAATTTGAGTATGAGAACGTAAGTACCAACGGTAAATTGGAGTTGTCATGCGCTCAAGGGCGCCATGTTCAAACCATTCAAAGATCATTCTAGTCAAGGGATTCACACTGACTATCCTGTAAAGATAAGATAATGTCTTGTCATGTGCCCCAACAAGTAGTGGAGAAATGTTGTCAGGCAAACCCCGAAAAAGTGCATCACTTACTCTCAGATGACCAAATCCTGTTGGCGCATAGGCAAATATTACAAGAAGCGATTGGCTGTTTAATTTATCTTTTTTATCATTCACGCTAATTATCAGTTTATTTTATATTGGCAATTTTTAAAAGAGTAACTATAATACGATGGGTTGACAAGTCAATTTTTTCGTGACATTATAGTTATATGCGCATAAAACTGCTCGGATTATTGTTTTTGGGATTTATTTTTATAACTCCATTTAAAGTGATGGCGGCAACTCCTCCTCCGGAGGCATGGGATGTATCTGCATGTTTTTCTTTGGAAAGATGTAAAGATGCAGGTGACGATCATGACGAAGATGACACAATTATTAATTGTAAGATTGGAGATTCCTGGCATATAACACGCTTGAGTTTGCCTACACAAAAGTTACTGGCAAATCAAGATGCTGTATATATTACAGAATGTGTTCATCTTCCTCCTCCGGACAATATGAAATGTACCACAGTGAACCCAACTTTTGACCAAATTTTACCTGTAGGTGATGACAATCTGCAATTTCTTATAGATCATATACAGTATGACATGGATGAATTTAAAGTTAGATATTATGATGACAATTACGCCGAACTCGGTCGCGGCGTAGCATCATTAAAGACTGATGCGGTAGGGAACTTAATTCACCCGGATGGAAATAAGAAAATAAAATATATTGAGTGGAAAAGTTATAATCCTGATGTTAATTATGCAAGATCTTGGCAGATATATACTCCGATTGCAGAAGTAGCGCCAACGGAGTCTCCAAATGAAAACAGCATCGGAGCTCAGCAACAAGCAGATTTGACTTTCAGTCCTGTATCGCCACCAATTGAGTGTTCTAGTGTTTCTTATGATCCGGAGGGAAGAGTTTTTGATGCTATCACCTTGGAACCTATTCCAAATGCAAGAGTCGAACTTTTAAGGAGAAACACTAATGGTGATTTTACCGCGCAGGAAGTAGCAGATGCTCATGAAACATCGATTCCAAATCCGATAACTACAGAATCCAGCAATCCTCTTCAGGCGTTGGCAGGAATTTTTAATTTCTATGTGAATGACGGTTTTTATAAACTAAACCCATCACATGCAGATTATGACTTTCCTAATTCTTCTATTAGATCAAGCCTTCCAACTAATACGAACAAAATTTATTACAATTTATATTTTTCCGACTCACAGCCTATAGAGCAAAAAGGAGCAGTAGAGCACAGAGATATTCCATTTGTACCAAAGGACGGTATCGGAAAAACTTATCCCGAATTAATAGCAAATGTATTGTATTACAGCGAAGTACCACTTAGTCCAACCATAGTATCATTTACTGGAAGAGTCAGTCATCCATTTGCAAAAGCAATAGTTAAGATTTGTGATGCAAACGCGACAAACTGCAGGGAAGATACGGTAATTACAAGTACTTCTCAAGGTGGACCAGATAAAGAAGGTAATTTTAATATCCGTCTTGATCAAAGCAAACTGAATAGAGAACTAGGAGAAAAATACGTTGTCAGTTTTGAAAAGATCGATTTGGTAAGTAGTAATTTAACAAAAAACACTCTCTGGAATAACTTGTTATCCTTTTTAAATAATTTTCGTTTTATACAGCAAGTTGGCGCAAAGGAGTCGGTAAATTCCATAATAATTGAACCGATTGTTTCGTACCTTGAAGGTTATGCCTATGATAAAAACGGAAAAATTATTCCCAATGCTACAGTAGAAATTTATGTGCATTTTGCTGAAGAACCTATAAGAAAAATAAAAACTGATGCCAATGGCTACTTTAAGTTGACTTCGGAATATTTGCCATTAACGAGTTATTCACTTGCCTATACGGGTGGTACTGGAGCAACAGGAAAGACAAATATTACTACATCTCAATTTTTAGCACAGAATTATGAATTGCATCAGGCAGAAAAAATAAACCCATATATAAAAACTACTAGAACTACCGATCCTCGCCGCAACGTGACTCCGACTTATGTACCACAAGAGGTTATAAGCGTCATCCCAAATCCTACTGAT
>Ga0155151_114_pt1 | contig 27424 bp, 24 predicted proteins | sample RifCSPhighO2_01_FD_106119 | JGI IMG/M metagenome (GOLD analysis project Ga0155151, IMG submission 106119) | Candidatus Roizmanbacteria bacterium RIFCSPHIGHO2_01_FULL_38_15 | reverse complement strand
CAATTACGTGAGTAACATTTTTAAATCTGGCAACGTACTTGTACAAAATTTCTTTGGGTAACATTTTTCACCTTGCAATTCGGATCCGTATTCATATTGATTATTATAATACTTGCTATTATAATAGCAAGTATTATAGTTTACTCAAATTATGTCGGAAGTACTTATTGGGATGCTCTAGGAGTTGCTGGTCAAGGATTAAACCAAGTCAAATCTGGATCTTGAGTTTTCCATTTGCAAACAAATATATTCTATTTTATAATCTTTTTATCAATGAAAAATAACTCATCACTCATTTACGTCCTCCTTATTAACCACGCCTAAGGCGGGGAAGGAGCTTGAATGAATGATAAGCACCCCGCAAGAAGCGGGGTTTTTTTGTTACCTGTTATTAATTAATTTCAAAACCTATGGCACACCTTCAAACCAGTCCGTTCCCGTTCGCATTTTTTGAAAATAAAATAGTCCGTATTGAGGACGCCAAAGTTTCGATAATGACTAACGCTTTGCAATATGGCACCGGAGTCTTTGGTGGCATTAGAGGTTATTACAATAAGGAAAAAAAGTTTCTTTCACTTTTTAGATTGGACGATCATTTCAAAAGATTTTTACAATCGTTCAAAATCATTGGAGTTGAAATTCCTTATGATCATACACAGCTGAAAAAAATCACAATTGATCTTGTGAAAAAAAACAACCCACACACAGACACATATTTCCGTCCGTTTGGATATGCGGGCAGTCCGAATCTATCTCCAAATCTCGATCGCGATCACATGTTTGATTACGCAATGTATATGATGCCGCTTGGCGACTATTTGCCGACAGACAAAGGAATTTCAGTGATAGTTTCATCTTGGCGACGGGTTTCAGATAATACCATTCCTTCACGAGCAAAAATTACCGGGTCGTACATAAATTCTGCACTTGCAAAACGCGAGGCCACGCTTGGTGGTCATGATGAGGCGATATTTCTTTCCGAAAATGGACACGTCGCTGAAGGATCGGCCATGAATTTATTTATTGTCAGAGATGGAGTTTTGGTGACACCTTCAAAATCAGATGATATTTTGGAAGGCATCACTCGTCGTACCGTAATTCAACTTGCAAAGGATTTGAAGATACCTGCTGAAGAGCGGGTAATCGATCGAAGCGAATTATATATTGCCGATGAAGCATTTTTTTCCGGAACTGGTGCGCAAGTTGCTTGGATACAGAGAATTGACAACAGAGTTGTCGGTGACGGGAAACGAGGACAGATTGCCGGTAAACTGCAGGATTTATTTTTTGAAGTAGTTCGTGGAAATGTAAAAAAATATGAAAGTTGGTGTACAAAAATAAAAGTTTAAATCAAATATTTTAAAACATCGTTTCGCTCGATACCTATTTTCTTTGCCTCCGTGAGGTAAATACAGCAATTTTCCTCAAGTCGGCATAAAAAGGGTATCTTCGCTCAACTTGTTTTTATAAATAATGAATAATTTTGAGTATGAAACTAACAGGTTCACAAGCGGTGATGGAATCACTATTAAAAGAAAATGTCAAAGTAATATTCGGATATCCCGGAGGGGCAATCATGCCTGTTTATGATGCGCTTTATGATTATATGGATCGTATAATACATGTTCTTGTGCGTCATGAACAAGGTGCAGCTCATGCCGCCGAAGGCTATGGACGTATCACCGGCGAGCCCGGAGTTTGCCTTGCTACATCGGGTCCAGGTGCAACCAACTTAGTGACAGGCATTGCCGATGCCATGATGGACTCGGTCCCAATAGTCTGTATCACCGGTCAGGTTGCGAGTCATTTGGTTGGGTCTGATGCGTTTCAGGAAGCCGATGTCATGGGGATTACCGCTCCGATTACAAAGTGGAATTATCAGATAACTGATGCCAATGAAATTCCTGAAGTTTTTTCAAAAGCATTTCATATTGCAAAAACAGGACGCCCCGGCCCAGTGCTTATCGATATTACCAAAGATGCTCAATTTGCGACATTTGATTTTTCTTATCCAAAAGAAGTAAAGATGGAAAGTTATCAACCCACCACTCACCCCCACCCGAAGCAAATAGAACTTGCAGCGGAACTTTTAAACAAAGCGGAAAGACCATATATTCTGGCCGGACACGGAGTAATTATTGCGAAAGCAGAAAAAGACTTGATTCGACTTGCTGAAAAAGGCGGCATTCCAGTTGCACAAACACTTCACGGTGTTTCAATTTTCCCAACTGCTCATCCTCTTCATGTTGGATTTTTGGGAATGCATGGCAATTATGGACCAAACATTTTATCAAATAAAGCCGATGTGGTGCTTGCTGTTGGAATGAGATTTGATGACAGGGTGACCGGCCGGTTAAAGGACTATCTGCCCGATGCAAAGATTATTCACATCGATATTGATCCTGCCGAACTTAACAAAAATGTACAGGTAGAAATCCCGATAGTTGCTGATGCCAAAAATGCAATTCAGGCACTAAATAAGGAAATTAAGAAAAGAAGCCATTCAGCATGGATTAAAGAATTTCAGAAATGTTATCAGCTTGAGGAAAAAAAGGTAATTCAAAATGAATGTGATCCAAAAAAAGGAAAAATTAAAATGGGTGAGGCTATTTACAAATTGAATGAATTGACAAAGGGCGAAGCCATCATCGTTGCCGATGTCGGGCAGCATCAGATGATGGCAGCAAGGTATGCAAAATTTGTAAAACCAAATAGTTTTATAACATCCGGCGGCATGGGAACTATGGGTTTTGCCCTGCCTGCTGCAATGGGAGCAAAGTACGCCCTCCTTCACCCTCCAAATGGTCAGGTTTCGGACGGGAAGGCAAGTCTTGATCGAGAGGTCATTTGTATAACAGGTGACGGCGGAGTGCAGATGAATATCCAGGAGCTTGCTACATTGGCGCAAGAAAATTTACCGGTGAAAATTGTAATTTTAAATAACGATTTTTTAGGAATGGTAAGACAGTGGCAAGAATTGTTTTTTAAAAAAAGATATTCCATGACAAAAATAAAAAATCCTGATTTTGTCACTGTGGCCAAAGGATTTTATTTGCAGGCAGAAAAAGTTGAAAAGCGCGAAGAATTGATGGGTGCGTTAAAAAGAATGCTGAAATCAAAAGGACCTTATTTACTCGATATAAAAGTTGAGAAGGAACAGAATGTTTTTCCGATGATCGCAACCGGAGCGTCGGTAGATGAGGTGAGGTTGGAGTAGCTTATTAGCTACTTAGCTAGTGAGCTTCTTAGGAATATATTTAAATATCATTGACCTAAAAAGCTAATATAAATTATGAAACAAATATATACTATTACAGCATTTGCAGAAAATAGACCAGGTGTTTTATATAGAATTGCTGATTTATTTTTACGTCGCAAGGTCAATATAGAAAGTCTGACGGTTTCGGAAATTGAGCACACCGGTCAGTCAAGATTTACAATTCTTGTTCATGCCGAACCATTACTTGTTGAAAAACTTGTCAAACAGTTGTATCGAATTATAGAAATTACAAAAGTCATCGACAGTCTTGATCAAAGTTTGATCATAAAAGAAATCGCATTGATTAAAATCACGGCAAAAAATCTTGAAAGACGTCGTGAAATTGAACAATTGGTACATTTGGCAAACGGGAAGATAGCGGCTGTTAATCAGAGTTATTTAGTGGTTGAAAAAACAGGTACCGAAGAGGAGATTGATTCGCTTCATGAACTCCTTAAGCCTTTTGGAATTAAGGAGTTTGTGAGATCTGGAAGAATTGTGGTGTTTAAATAGTCAAACACGTCATCCCGAACTTGTCCCGCCTTTTGCGGGATCCCGCTAAGCGGTGATTTTGGGGATCTAGATGCTGAAATAAATTCAGCATGACGAATATTATCAAATTAAAATTAGTATCAATAATTTGCAATATGAAAAACAAAGTTTATATTTTTGATACGACGTTACGAGACGGTGAGCAGGTACCAGGTTGTCAACTTAACACCGTTGAAAAAATTGAAATTGCCAAAGCTCTTGAAGAATTGGGAGTTGATATTATTGAGGCCGGTTTTCCAATATCGTCTCCAGGAGATTTTAATTCTGTTATTGAAATCTCAAAAGCTGTAAAAGAACCGGTAATTTGCGCACTAACTCGAGCCGTGAAAGGCGATATTGATGCTGCAGCAGAGTCATTAAAGTATGCAAAACGAAAACGCATCCACACAGGTATTGGTGCATCAGATATTCATATCAAATATAAATTCAAGTCTAATCGTGAAGATATTTTGAAGCGTGCAGTGGAAGCAGTGAAATATTCCAAAAAATTTGTTGAAGATGTAGAGTTTTACGCGGAGGATGCAGGGCGTGCTGATTTAGAATATCTTGCCAAGATGGTCGAATCAGTGATCACGGCCGGGGCGACAGTTGTAAATATTCCTGATACCACTGGATATAATCTGCCGTCGACATTTGGGGAAAAGATAAAGTTTCTGATGAATAATGTCAAAAATATTGATAAGGCCATTATTTCAATTCATTGTCATAATGATTTAGGGCTGGCAACTGCAAATTCAATATCGGGAATCCAAAATGGTGCAAGGCAAGTCGAAGTCACGGTAAACGGTATCGGCGAACGCGCCGGCAATACTTCGCTTGAAGAAGTAGTGATGATATTAAAAACACACAAACTTGGTTTGGATACAAATATTAACACCAAGAAAATTTTTTCAACAAGTCGTCTTGTTTCAAATCTGATGCGCATGCCGATACAGCCAAACAAGGCAATTGTTGGTCGAAACGCATTTGCTCATTCATCAGGCATTCATCAGGATGGGGTTTTAAAGGAACGCGAAAATTATGAAATAATTGATCCAAAAGATGTTGGCATTCAAGCATCGTCGATCATTTTGACTGCACGTTCAGGACGAGCAGCTTTATATCATCATCTCAAACGTTTGGGATATAAACTTTCCGAAAAAGAGCTCGCCAAAGTATACAAGAAATTTTTGGAGCTTGCAGATAAAAAGAAAGATATTAATGATAGCGACTTACATATACTTATTGGTGAAAAATTAGATACAAAAGGAATACAACTTGAACTTCTTGAGGTAGTTTGTGGAACTCCAATAAAACCCATGGCAACAGTAAAATTAAAAGTGCATGACAAGGAATATCTTGTTGCAGCAAACGGCAACGGACCAGTGGACGCGGCATTTAAAGCAGTTGACAAAATTGTCAAAAAGAAACTCGATCTTGAAGAGTTTTTGGTCCAGGCAATTACAGAAGGCAGCGATGATATTGGCAAGGTTCATTTACAGGTTAAATATAAAAACGGTATGTATTATGGATTTGGTGCAGATACCGATATTGTTGTCGCATCGGTAAAAGCATATATTGATGTGTTAAATAAAGTTATTTGACTAAGAGTTAGCTGGTAGCTTATTAGCTACTTAGCTCTTAGATTTTATTTTTTTAATTTATGACATTTATTAATTTAAACCTAATAAGCTACGACGCTAAAAAGCTAAGCTAAAAAGCTAATAAACTGACCTATTATGAAAATTACAATAAAAGATATTGAGGATGCAGCAAAACGTTTGAAAGACATTGCTCAAAAAACGCCTCTTCAGTATTCAAAAAGACTATCAAAAAAATATAAAGCCGATATTTATATAAAACGTGAAGACCTGCAGGAGGTGCGTTCCTTCAAAATTCGTGGAGCTTACAACAAAATGTCCTGCCTTTCAAATGAGGAAAAAAAACGAGGGGTTGTTTGTGCAAGTGCCGGCAACCACGCCCAGGGTGTCGCTTACAGCTGTAATGCGCTTAAAATAAAAGGAGTCATCTTCATGCCGGTCGTAACTCCAAATCAAAAAATTGAAAAGGTCAAACATTTTGGCGGCAAATATACTGAAGTCAGATTGGTCGGAAATACCTTTGATGATGCCAGCGTAGCCTCTAAAGTCTTTACCAAGGAAAACAATATGGTGTATGTCCATCCTTTCAATGATCCTCTTACGATAGCTGGACAAGGAACGGTGGGAAAAGAAATTTACGAAAAACTTGATGGAAAAATAGATTATTTGATTTCCACGATCGGAGGAGGAGGATTGATTTGCGGAGTTTCAACTTACCTTAAAAACAAGAATAAAAAAATAAAATGCATCGGTGTTGAACCCGAGGGCGCGGCCAGTATGTACGAGGCTTTAAAAAAAGGAAAGGTAGTTACTTTGGAAAAAATTGACACATTTGTTGACGGAGCTGCTGTCAAAACTGTGGGTGAGCTGACTTACAAAATCTGCAGGCAAAATTTGGAGAAAGTTATCCGTGTACCTTCGGGAAAAGATTGCACAGCTATGATAGAGCTATATCAAAATGAAGGTATCATTGCCGAACCTGCAGGTGCTCTTGCTGTTGCCTCATTAGATGATCTTGCTCAAAATATAAAAGGCAAAACAGTTGTCTGTATAATAAGCGGAGGCAACAATGACATTTTGCGATATCCGGAAATTATGGAAAGAAGCTTGGTCTATCAGGGAAGAAAGCATTATTTTATTATTGAGTTTGCACAAAAACCCGGACAGCTTCGAAAATTTGTCGATCAAGCATTGGGACCAACAGACGATATTGTGAGGTTTGAATACATAAAAAAAACCAACAAAGAAAAAGGACCGGCGCTTGTTGGAATAGAATTAAGGGATCGAAAAGATTTACAGCCGCTTTTGGATAGGATGAAAGAAATAGAATTAAATTATCGAAAAATTACCAATTCGGATTTGCTATACGATTATTTAGTGTAATTTTACATGTTAAAAGGGCATCGTTCGATATCCCGTTTTGCGACCTTTTTTTATATCATTTCAATATGAAAAACTGTGATTGTGTAGGTTGTTCATGTCAAAGTAATGTCAAGACAGCTGATTTAAAAAGGCGCAGTTATAAACTGACCGGCGATATGGATGATGAAACTGATTGGGTGAAACGTGCGCCGGCGCGTGCCATGATGCGTGCTGTCGGATATACCGATGAAGATTTCGAAAAACCGCTGATTGCCGTTGCGACACCATATACAGATATAACTCCCTGTAATGCGCATCTTCATCAACTTGGTGAAATAGTTGAACATGAAGTGACAAAGGTTGAGGGAAAGCCATTTCTATTTGGGACACCGGTGATCACCGACGGTGAAACTATGGGTACGGAGGGCATGAAATATTCGCTTGTTTCCCGAGAAGTTATAGCCGATTCCATCGAAATGATGCAAGAAGCTTATATGGCCGATGGAACGATCGCATTATCAGGTTGTGACAAGACTATTCCGGCATCACTTATGCCTTTGGCACGAAATAATGTCATCGGTATCACTTTGTATGGGGGCACCATTCTTCCCGGCCGCTACAAAAGCCGCGATCTTAATATTGTCAGTGTTTTTGAAGCTGTTGGAAAATATAGTACTGGGAAAATAAGTCCTTCAGAATTTAACGAGGTCGAAGGTCGATCTTGTCCAGGTTGTGGGGCATGTGGCGGGATGTACACCGCAAACACAATGGCCTCGGCAATCGAAGCATTGGGAATGAGCATTCCGGGAAGTTCTTCACATCCTGCGGTAAATCGTAACAATCAGATCTCTGAAAAAAAACGTCAAGATTGTCAAGATACAGTCAAAGCATTATTTGAATTAATGCGTCGTGGAATCAGAGTCCGTGATATCTTGAGTCGCGAGTCATTTAAAAACGCTATTGTCCTTATGCAAGCACTTGGTGGGTCTACAAATGCGGTGTTGCATTTAATTGCAATTGCTCACGAAGCCGGTATAAAAATTTCAATAGATGATTTCACGAATCTAGGAAAGAAAGTTCCATTAATTGGGAATTTCAGTCCGTTTGGTAAATATATGATGGAACATCTGGATGAAATAGGAGGAATTCCAATGGTTATGAAAATGTTACTTGATGCAGGACTCATTCACGGTGATTGTTTAACTGTAACCGGGAAAACCGTTGCTGAAAATTTGAAAGACGTCCCAAAAAGACCAAAAAATCAAGATGTCATTTATTCTTTAGAAAAACCATATGCTCCTCCTGGAAATCATATAGTCATTATGTATGGTAATCTGGCGCCGGAAGGAGCAGTGATGAAACTTTCAGGAAAAGAATTGAAACAGCATAAAGGACCTGCTAGAGTTTTTGAAAGTGAGGAAGATGCTTTGAATACGATTTTAGACGGAAAAATAAAACATGGAGATGTCATTATTATCCGCAATGAAGGTCCAAAAGGTGGTCCTGGCATGCGTGAAATGTTATCTCCTTCATCAGCACTGGTTGGCGCCGGTTTAGGAAAAGATGTGGTGCTTATAACCGATGGGAGATTTTCAGGCGGGACGCATGGGATTATGATCGGTCATGTGACTCCGGAGGCGGCAGTCGGTGGACCAATAGCACTTATAAACGAAGGAGATATTATAGAAATTAATGTAGATAAAAAGAGAATTGATATGAGAGTTAATTCAAAAGAAATGGCAAAAAGAAAAAAGGTATGGAAACCGAAAGAATTAAAATACAAAAGAGGAGTTTTAGCAAAGTATGCAAAGCTAGTTTCAAGTGCATCGCAAGGTGCGGTGACGTCATAGGGGCGTATCGCAATACGCCCATACTTAATTAATTTATGAAAAAGTTGAAGCGAAGATCGATAAGATTAAGTCATTGGGATTATAGTAATGCAGGCTGGTATTTTGTGACTATATGTGTTGAAGGGATGAGGTGTGAATTAGGAACAGTTAAGAACAATAAAGTTGAGTTAAGTGAGTATGGTAATATTGTTGAAAAATTTTGGATATCATTAATTAAGAGATATGAAGATATTTCTCTTGATGAGTATGTTATTATGCCAAATCATTTTCATGGAATATTAGCGATAAACAATTATGTAGGGGCAATTCATGAATTGCCTGTACGAAGCGAAAAGAAAATTCATAGAAAGATGTTGTTGCCAAAGATAATCGGCTTTTTTAAAATGAATTCGGCAAAAGAGATTAATTCATCACGTCACACTCAGGGCCGACCTTTCTGGCATAGAAACTATTACGAACATATCATTAGAAACGAAAAAGACTTACAACGCATTTGCGAATACATTATAGAAAATCCATATAAATGGAAAGCTGATAAATATTATCCTGATAAGTTTGATAAATAAAGAAGCAATTTTTTAGATTATTAATTATTTTTTACAATTATGCAATTTATACTACTAGCACATGATCACAAAGATGGTGGTCTTCAAAGAAGATTAAATGTTAGGGACGAGCATGTAAAGATGGACGATGAGATGAGGGCGGCTGGCAACTATCATATGGGAGTCGCCTTGCTTGACGATGAGGGAAATATGAAAGGATCTGTCATGATCCTAGAATATCCTTCTCGAAAAGATCTTGATGAGTGGCTTAAAAAAGAACCTTATATGTTAAACAATGTTTGGGAAAAGGTGGAAGTGATACCCTGTAAAATCGGACCGACTTTTCTTAAGTAAAACGTTATAAGTTAAAAATTACACGTTACACGAAATGAAAAATATTCATACCGACAAAGCACCTAAGGCAGTCGGGCCATATTCGCAGGCTATCATTGCCGATAATTTTATTTTTTGTTCAGGACAGATTGGTATTGATGCGGCGACTGGGAGATTAGTCGAAAGCATTGAAAACCAGGTTCATCATGTGATGAAAAATATTAGCGCTGTTCTTGCAGCATCGGGATCATCAATTAAAAAGGTTGTTAAAACGACAATATTTCTTGCCGATATTAACGACTATAAAAAAGTAAACGAGATCTACGGCTCATATTTCAAAAATCACAAGCCGGCGAGGTCTACAGTCCAGGTTGCGGCCTTGCCGCTTGGAGCGAGGGTGGAGATAGAGGTTATTGGAGTAAAATAGCTTTTTAGCTTATTAGCTGTTTAGCTTTTTAGGTCAACATTAATTTAGGATTTATTTCTAATAAGCTAAGTAGCTAATAAGCTGACATTATTAATTAGTACAAAACTATGAAAATAAACTTTGGTGGTGTCACGGAAAATATAGTTACTAGAGATGAGTTGCCGCTTTCAAAAGCAAAAAAGATTTTAAAAAATGATGTTGTTGCTGTTTTGGGTTATGGCGTGCAAGGTCCGGGTCAGGCATTAAATATGCGTGATAATGGTATCAAAGTGATCATCGGCCAGCGAAAGGAATCAAAATCATGGAACAAGGCAAAAGAAGATGGCTGGGTTCCCGGAAAAACACTTTTTGAGATTGAGGAGGCGGCAAAACGTGGTACGATCATTATGTACCTCTTGTCCGATGCAGGACAAAAAACTTTTTGGCCGACTCTAAAACCATTACTTAAAACAGGAAAAACTCTTTACTTTTCCCATGGTTTTTCAATAACTTATAAAAATATTACTAAGGTTATTCCTCCAAAAGATATCGATGTGGTTCTAGTAGCTCCAAAAGGATCAGGTCTAACAGTTCGACGTAATTTTATGGAGGGAAGTGGAATAAATAGTAGTTATGCTATTTTTCAGGATTATAGTGGTAGGGCTACGGAAAAATGTCTTGCACTAGGTATTGCCGTCGGATCAGGGTATCTTTTCCCAACCACTTTTCAAAAAGAAGTTTTTAGTGATCTTGCTGGAGAGCGGGGTATCCTTATCGGCGCACTTGAGGGAGTATTTGAGGCTCAATATGAAGAGCTTCGTAAGCATGGTCATAGTCCAAGTGAGGCTTTTAATGAAACTGTTGAAGAGCTTACACAAAGTCTTATTAAACTAGTCGGTGAAAAAGGGATGGACTGGATGTTTGCCAATGTATCGACCACCGCCCAGCGAGGCGCTTTTGACTGGAAGGATAAATTCAGAATAGCGGTCAAGCCGGTTTTTAAAGAGCTTTACTCCGAAGTTTCAAGCGGTCGAGAGGCCAGGCGAGTACTCAAAAAAAACAGCTCAAAAAATTATCGTGAAGAATTAAATGAAGAGATTGAAATTATGAGGAATCATGAAATGTGGAAAGCCGGTAAAAAAGTGCGCGAACTACGACCGGAAAACTGGAAAAAGACGCCTTAAGTTTTATGAAAAAAGTTTTCGATTTTAACAATGTTTTTGTAAGACTTCACGGCGCAGAAGTATTGAAAAGTATTAACTGGATTGTCACAAAAGGACAAAATTGGGTAATACTGGGTTTGAATGGGGCAGGAAAGAGTACGCTTGTCAAATCTATATTTGAAGATTTCCCCTATTCGGGCGAGAAAAACTGCATTTATTCTTCTCATGAAATTGGATATGTATCATTTGATATCGAAAAAAAAATACTTACCTCTCCCCCGTTTATAGATATTGCAAATAATTTGCAATTAAGAAAAAGACCACTGCAAGATCTGTCAACACTTTCAACAGGGCAAATGCGCCAACTCATCATCGCCCGCGCTCTTGACAAAAAACCAAAATTATTGATTTTAGATGAGCCCTTTGACGGACTTGATGAAAAATCAAGAGTAGAGTTTAAGAAAATTATCACGGATTTAATGAAAGGTATTCAGATATTGTTGATAACACACAGATTCGATGAAATTTTGGACGGATTTTCACGAATATTAGTTCTTCATAACGGTAAAGTATTTGCCGAAGGAAAAAGGACAGAAATTTTGAATAACAAAAAAGTCCGGGAATTATTCGAACATGAACCGGTATCGCTGAACAATATTTTTAAAAAAAGGAAACCTATATTGCCGCGTAATTTGATTGATATGAAAAATGTCACCGTGTGTTATGGAGATAAAGTGATTTTTAAAAAATTTAACTGGGTTATGAAACGTGGGGAAAACTGGGCGATACTCGGGCCAAACGGCGCCGGGAAAACTTCACTTCTCCGATTGATAACAGGTGATAATCTGCAGGCTTATTCACAGAACATAAAGATTTTTGGACGACAAAAAGGAACCGGCGAAAGTGTTTGGGATATCAAAAAAAATATTGCCGAAGTGTCGGGAGATATTCAAATCAAGTTCCAGAAAAGCATTACGGTTCTCGAAGTGGTTGAGTCAGGATTTTTTGATTCGATCGGTTTATTCCGAAAAGCAACATCGAAACAGTATAAAATTGCGAAGAACTGGATTAGTCGGCTTGGACTAAACAACTTAAAGGATCATAAGTTTGCTGTACTTTCACAAGGTCAGCAAAGGATGGTAATCATAGCCCGAGCAATGGTGAAGTCTCCCCTGCTTCTTATCCTTGACGAGCCGACGACGGGACTCGATATGAAAAATAGAAAAAAAATTCTTGAGCTTATTGATTTGATCGGAACAGATTCGGATACTCAACTCATTTTTGTGACACATTATAAGGATGAAATACCAAAAAGCATTACAAAAGCATTAGATTTATATTAAAAATAGATTGTTGTGACTTGCTTTTATAGAAAAAAGTGCTATACTTTTTTTATAAAATGTCCGTACCAATTGATGCCAGAACCAGTTCTCCTGTAATTTTACAATCACAATCCATCCTTGAACAAAGAGGGATTGAATTTGATCACTCAATTACAGCTAATATTTCTCACGGGGTCGATAGAATCTTCTCACAATTTTGCAATATGACTCCAAAGGAATTGGCATTTCAAGCTAGAGTCGGAGATGAAATACAAAACATGATAATGAACTACGGAGGAAGCAATAATTTAATCGCCCATTCAATAGGAATGGAAGCACTAGATCATTTTGGCACTATGCTTTATACGCACGGAATGCAAGGTTCTCAAACAGTAGTAGAGAATCCAGAATATGCGGTAAAATTACAAGAGGGAGTAAATAAATCACTAACATTAGCACTAAAGGCTGTTGAAATAACATTAACTTTTCAGGAAACCAGAGATCCGAAAATTTTAACTGATTATTTTGATACAATGATTGAACAATTAACAGAATCTTTGCAAGAACTCGAACCTAATGCCAATAAATTAAGGAATTACCTAAAGGCTGATAAAGAACGTTATGAAAAGTTAAGGTCAAGAGTTGAACTGTAACTATGAGTAGTATTTTTTTAAACTATTTATTACTTAAAAGCTCTTAACTTAAGGGCTGGAGATAAAATGGAATAATCCGCCCGCAAGGCGGTTTTTTTATGAAAAATCCAAAAACTCTTTTTGACAAAATTTGGGACGCACATGTAGTAACACAGGAAAAAAACTATCCTGCAGTCCTTTATATTGATGTACATCTGATTCACGAGGTAACTTCGCCACAGGCTTTTACCGGATTGAAAAAAAGAAAAATTCCCGTTTTTAGGACAAACAGGACTTGGGCGACTGCAGATCATAATGTTCCAACAAAAAATCAACACTTACCGATCAAAGAATTACTTTCACGAAAACAAGTTGAAGCATTGGTAAAAAACTGTAAAGACTTTAGTATAGATTTATATGGTTTAGGTCATCCGTGGCAGGGTATTGTTCATATCATTGGCCCAGAGCTTGGTATTACCAAACCAGGTATGACCATAGTTTGCGGCGACAGTCATACATCGACTCATGGTGCATTTGGGGCGCTTGCGTTTGGCATCGGCACGAGCGAAGTTGAACAAGTGCTTGCGACACAAACTATTTTGCAATACAAACCAAAGACAATGAAGATCGAGGTTAATGGAAAGTTAAAAAAGGGTGTTGTAGCCAAAGATATTATTTTGTACATTATTTCAAAGTTGACAGCATCTGGAGGAACCGGATATTTTGTCGAGTATGTCGGTAGTACAATTCGCGATCTTTCCATAGAGGCACGCATGACGATCTGCAATATGAGCATCGAGATGGGAGCTCGAGGGGGCATGATCGCACCTGACGAAAAAACTTTCAAATATATGAAAGGAAGACAGTTTATGATTAAAGGAAAAGAGTGGGGAAAGGCAGTCGCATATTGGAAAACATTACCATCTGATGAAGGAGCAAAATATGATCGCATTGAAATATTCAACGCTTTAGATATTGAACCTATGATCACCTATGGTACTAATCCGGGAATGGGAGTTAAAATTAAATCTCAAATCCCAAAACTCAAATTTCAAAAAAATAACTCCGAGAAAAAACAGTTGAGAAAGTCTCTTGAGTATATGGGATTGAAGGAAGGTCAGAAGATGATTGGGCAGCATGTTGATTATGTTTTTTTTGGAAGCTGCACAAACTCAAGGATTGAGGATTTCAGATTGGCAGCCAAAATTTTGAAAGGAAGAAAAAAGGCGAAGCATATTGAAGCGTTTTTAGTACCTGGCTCGACTCAAGTATTGAGACAAGCAAAAAAAGAAGGACTTGATAAAATATTTAAAGAAGCTGGGTTTGAATTGAGGGGTGCTGGATGTTCGGCGTGTTTGGGTATGAACGAAGACAAGATACCAGCAGGAAAATATTGTGTTTCCACGTCGAACCGTAATTTTGAAGGTCGACAAGGTCCGGGCGCAAGGACCATGCTTGCAAGTCCGTTAACGGCAGCTGCAACAGCAATAACGGGTGTAGTTACAGACCCACGAAACTTTTGTTAAATGTATGAATAACTTTTATAGATCATTACTTCGGTTCGATGAAGAAAGAATAATGGTTGTCACTGCATTAATAATCAGCATTTTTTTTGCAATTATGTTAAGTTATTTTCTTTTTGTTTACGGGTATACTGGTTGCGGGGGACGCTTCTATAAGAGTTGTCCGATAGGCACTTGTGTCTATGAAAACTATCCAACCAAAGAACCGGTTGGCCGATGTAAAGTAATATTACCGTTCACATCATCAAATTAAATTAAGTCTAAATAAATATGAAATCAAAAGTTACAAAAATTATTTCAACTTGTGTACCAATGCCAGACGAGAATATTGACACAGATCAGATTATACCCGCGCGTTTTTTGAAATCCACAACACGAGAAGGATTTGGAAAAAACTTGTTCCGCGACTGGCGATATGATGCGGCCAATAAACCGATAAAGGACTTCATTCTAAACGATCCAAAATACAAAGGACAAATATTAGTGGCCGGTCGTAACTTCGGCTGCGGCTCGAGTCGAGAACATGCCGCCTGGGCACTGGTTGATTATGGATTTAAAGCCGTTATCTCAAGTTTTTTTGCCGATATTTTTAAGAGCAATGCCTTGAATAACTCACTATTACCCATTCAGATTTCCGAGGATGAATTGCAGCAAATATTTCAGTTCATTAAAAAAGATCCAAAAGTAGAGTTCGTCATCGACTTACAAGGTCAACGACTATCCGCTATGCGCTATCCATTATCTACTAAATTCGAAATCAATGCCTACAAAAAAATGACTATAATGAACGGTTATGATGATATAGAATATTTACGATCAATGCAAAAAAAGACGGAAGAGTTTGAAAGCAATCGGAAAAATGATTATTCAATTGATTATTGATTTATGAAAAAACAAAAAGGAAAGCTGCTACAAGTTGCACATTTAGGTCATCCAATTTTGCGTAAAAAAAGTAAAGAGATTTCTGATACTAAAAATTTTGAAATTCAAACTCTAATAGATGATCTTATTGCTACAGTATTGGAGGTTGATGGGGTAGGCATTTCGGCACCTCAAGTTTACCAGTCCATAAGAATTTTCATTCTCGCTTCTCATCCAAATCCACGATATCCGCATGCACCAAAAATGAAACCGGCTGCAATCATCAATCCAAAAGTTCTTGATATGTCAAAAAGAAAAATAAAAGACTGGGAAGGTTGTTTAAGCATTCCTGAACTTCGCGGATTGATTCCAAGATCAAAATCAGTCGATGTAGAGTTTATGACAAGAGATGGAAAAAAAGTTAGAAAAACTTTTACAGATTTTGTGGCGCGGATTTTTCAGCACGAATATGATCATTTAGAAGGAAAATTATTTATTGATAGAGTTGAAAGTTCGCTGGATTTAATTTCGGAAAAAGAATTTCAGAAGATTATAAAAAAAAGCAAAAAATGATATGAAAAAACATATTGCACTTTTGCCAGGTGACGGAGTCGGACCAGAAGTAACTACAGAAGCTGTCAAAGTGCTTAAGAAAATTGCCGAAAAATTTGACCATGAATTTATTTTTAACGAAGGATTAGTTGGCGGTGCGGCTATTAATAAAACAGGAAATCCGTTCCCCAAAGAAACAGAAGAATTATGTTTAAAATCTGATGCGATCCTTTTTGGAGCTATCGGTGACCCGAAATATGACAATGATCCCTCGGCAAAGGTACGCCCAGAGCAGGGGCTCCTAAAAATGCGGAAAAAGTTGGGGCTGTATGCAAATGTTCGGCCGATTTTTACTTATGAATCGTTGTACAATAAATCTCCTCTTAAAAAAGAAGTAATTAAAAATGTAGATTTTGTCGTTGTACGTGAGCTTACCAGTGGGATTTACTTCGGCAAACCACGTGAAAGGAGAGATAGTGGCAATACAGCGGTTGACACGTGTGTGTATACGCGTTACGAAATAGAGAGAATAACTCATACTGCATTTAAGATTGCTCGAGGAAGAAGAAATAAGGTAACACTTGTTGATAAGTCAAACGTTCTTGAAACTTCAAGATTTTGGCGTGAAATTGTAATTGAAATCGCAAAAAAATATCCTGAAATTGAACTTGATTATTTACTTGTCGACAATGCCGCAATGCAGATCATCAAAAGACCTAGAGATTTTGACGTCATACTTACCGAAAACATGTTCGGGGATATCCTCTCTGACGAAGCATCAGTCATCACCGGTTCAATTGGAATGCTTCCGTCAGCTTCAATCGGCCAGAAGACATCACTTTACGAGCCGATACACGGATCGTATCCAAAGGCGGCTGGAAAAAACACCGCAAATCCGATCGGAACCATTTTGTCTGCAGCCATGATGCTCGAGTATAGTTTTGGAATGTTTGATGAAGCTGAAGCGATAAGAGAAGCTGTAAAGAAAACTCTTGAAGATGGATACGGGACAAAGGATATTGTTAAGGATAATCCGTTGTCTACATCGAAGCTGGGAGCAAAGATTTGCGAGCTAATATGAAAATTATACCTTAAGGGGGAGATTATTATTTGTGTTTAATTTCCTCAAATCCAGTATATTTTTGAAGGACATTTGGTATCTTAACCGATCCATCCTCTTGCTGATAATTCTCAAGAATTGCAATTAAAATCCTTGGTGAGGCAACTGCGGTATTGTTAAATGTGTATACAAATTCAGCTTTTCCTTCCTTTGTTTTATACCGAATATTTAGTCTTCTTGCTTGGAAATCCCCCATAATGCTGTTTGACATTGTTTCTCCATAGGCATTTCTTGACGGCATCCAGGTTTCGATATCGTATTTTTTAAGCTGCGGTTCGCCCATGTCGCCCGTACACATAAGAAGTTGGCGATGGGGAAGTTTTAACTCCTGTAAAATCTCTTCGGCATTGTTCTCAAGTTCTTCATGAATTTTTCTTGCTTCATCTAAATCGTTTTTGGCCAAAATTACCTGCTCGATTTTCCAGAATTCATGAAGTCTATAAAGCCCTTTTGTATCTTTTCCATAAGCCCCAGCCTCTTTTCGGAAGCATGGTGAAAAGCCGACAAAACGTTTCGGAAGATCATTTTCTTGAAGAATCTCACCTGCATGGTAAGCGGTGATAGGAATTTCTGCAGTGCCTGCAAGATACATATCGTCATCATTTAGTTTGTATACATCCTGTTCACTTCCCCAAGGAAAATGTCCAGATCCAACTAAAGTGAATTGTTTGATAATTGATGGTGCTATAAACGGAGTATATCCTTTGTTTGTAAGCTTTTGTAAAACATAAAAGAGTAGGGCTACTTGTAAAATAGCACCTTCATTTTTTAAAAAATATCCTCGGAATCCTGACACTTTTGAACCGCGCTCCAGATCAAAAATATCAAGTTCCATTCCAAGAGTTATATGATCCTTAATCTTAAAGTTAAACTTGGGTAGTTCACCCCATTTTTTCAACTCTTTGTTGCCCGTTGCATCCTTGCCAACAGGTACTTCATCGAGCGGAACATTTGGGACATAAAGCAGAAGATTGTTAAGTCCTTCTTCGATTTTCCTTAATTCTCCTTCTATTTTTTGCAGATCGGATTTTATTTCTTTACCCCTTGATATAGTCTTTTCATCAGGCTTTCCTTTGGAAAAGGCATTACGTTCCTCACGGAGTTTTTGTGATTTTTGAATATGTTCTATGCGCTTTGTATCAAGTTCGAGTATTTTATCGATATCAACTTCTCTATTTTTATTTTTAGCAGCCTCTTTTACTTTGTCCGGATTTTTACGAATGTAGTTTATGTCAAGCATAGCTATTTATCAGTATACAATATCATTCCAATGCAGTTTTGTCCAGTTGTACATATGCAAAGCCTCTTCGAAATTCACGATCCATCCAGTTTCTAAGACTCCTCGATAAACGCGCGATCTAAATATTCCACCTTCATTTTCATAAACCTCCGGATATCCACCGTATTGTTCTATGTTATGAATATAAGCTCGAAGCTGGTCCCGAGCATCAGCAAGGTAAAAAATATTGCCGGTTTTTTGTGAAAGTCTGACAAGTAGTTTTGTATACTCCATGCCCCAGTGACTCCAGATTGCTGTTGATCCGTATTCACGGGCAAAAAGCCTGACTGTATTATGAAGTTGTTTAGGACGCGAATCGAGTTGATATCTCAAGCCAAATGGTTGATCGATATTGTTAAGCTGTACGTACTCTACAGATCTTGTTAAAAGTTTCAGATCTCGCTCGTTTTCAGCATCAAGAAATCCTGTTTGATACGCGATCAGCCAGTCTGACGAGTACCATTTTTCTTCCACTGCTTGCGTGCTTAGTTCTTCCAGAAAATACCCCTCATCTTCAAGCCAAAATTTTTGGATTATCCTGTTTTTCAGTTGATCCAAAAATGTCTGATCTTTTTCAATGATATTTAACTCTTGGGCTAGTGAAATGGTTTTCCAAAAAATGACATTATCGTAAAAGGAGCTAGAACGTTTTACCGAATCTTTGGCCGAAGAAAGTGAAACATCTTTTTTGACAAGACCTGTGTTTTTATCATAGACTTCTTCGAAATAATTGCTAGTCATTTTAGAAAGTTCGCCAGCATAGGTCACAAGAAGTTTTTTAGCAGCAGCTGTAGTTATCAGTTTTTTACCATTAGAAACTGTATATGGATAAATACGTTCAAGCTCACTAGTATTTTGCAAAGATTTGAGACCGTAGAGAATGCTGTAAAGTGTATCCGAAGGCGGTGAGTAAATATTTATCAAAGTGACTGTTTTTCGACTTATCGGAACAATGGTGGTAGATAGCCGATCAGTATTTTGATAGGTTGAAAGAATTAGCGCCAGAGTTTTGAGATAAATTACTTGACGATTTTCCCAATCCTTTGCATTAAGTGCTGTTCGTGGATCAAGAAGAGAATGATAAAAAATCCCAAGCGAACGAGGATATAGCATACTGAAGTGCTCACCTGAAATAAGAAACGCTGCCTCTTCACTAAATCTCTCTTTATGAATATTTTTTATGATCTCATTAAGCTCAAAACCTTTTGTTTTAAGACGAGGGTCTAATCGATTGACGATTATGTGCCAGCCTGATTTAAGCTTTCCCAATGATTCATAAAACGGTCCCGAATGTACATATACCGGTTTTATGTCGTCTATTTTTATTTCATTTCCGGATACGGAAATTTTTATTAGATTGCGATCAAATATTGAAAAGCGTGTAAACGGATTGGTTAAATAAGAAAAAATTCCAAGTATCACAAAAAACGCCATAAGCAAAAAAATAAGTGCACGTTTTCTACGAAGTATGTAGTGCCTGATTTTATTTAAAAATTTCTGCATTTATTATATTATTGCGTCAATCTCAAAACGCTCAAGCCCGACTTCAATGAGCTTTTTTTTCGCATGTTTCCGGCCGCCGAACATTTTGATAAATGCCCTTGCCGTTTCCCGAAGCTCATATGGAAAGATGATCCAGGCATCGATGTTTTGTTTCCAGAAATCCGGAATAGTTTTCGTATGCGGCTTGATGTAAGGTGTCAACGTGTAAATTTTTTTTGGAGATTTTTTTTGAAAGTATTTTTTAGCAACATCAAGCGCCGCGCCTGTGTCCGAAACCTCATCAACTATCAGCAATGTCTTATTTTTAAAATCTGTGGGCGGCTCCTCGGTAATCACAGTCTTTTTTTGTTTTTTCAAGTCTTCGTAGCCGGTGATTGTAATCTGGGAAATGTGGAGATTATCAAGAAGATCCGAGAAAATGCGAGCAACCACAATGCCACCTCTAGAAATTGATACGATTAAATCGATGTTTTTATCTTTTACCTGCGAATAAAGCTCAAGACAGTCTCTTTCAAGTTTGACCCAGGAGAGTTTGTAGAATTTTTGATCTAACATATTTATTCCCACTCCGTGGTACCCGGAGGTTTGTTAGTAATATCATAAAGCACCCGATTTACCTCTGGTATTTCGGTGACGATACGGACACTGATCTTTTCAAGGATTTCATAGGGGATGTGAGAAAAATTACCAGACATGACATCGGTCGATTCAAGAGCTCTTAGTGCGATGGTCTCACCATAAGCTCTGTTGTCGCCCCTTACACCGGTAGTTTTAATTCCCGTCAACACCGCAAGATACTGCCAGAGTCTTTTATGCCAACCCGAAGACTCAATTTCATCTCTGAAAATCTTATCTGCCAGTCTTAGTATTTTCAGTTTTTCTTTTGTTACTTCGCCGATTATTCTGATCGCCAGTCCCGGACCCGGAAACGGTTGTCTATGAACAATAGTTTCAGGTAAGTCAAGTATTTTACCGATCGCCCGAACCTCGTCTTTGTAAAATGTCCGCAGCGGCTCAAGCAGCATCAGGTTCATCCTTTCGGGCAAGCCGCCAACGTTGTGATGGCTTTTTATATTCTTGGCGTATTTTGTACCTGCGCTTTCGATGACATCGGGATAAATAGTTCCCTGAACCAAAAATGTCGCTTTAAGTTTTTTCGCTTCTCTCTCAAAAACATCGATAAAAGTTTTGCCGATGATTTTTCTTTTCTTTTCAGGGTCAACAACGCCTTTCAGATTTATTAAAAATTCATCCCGTGCATCGATTATTTTGACATCCATTTTGTAATTATTTTTAAAAACTTTTTTCAGCTCATCGGTCTCACCCGCACGCATGAGTCCCGAATCAATATAAATTGCAGTAAGTTGTTTACCTGCCGCTTCATGCACCAGAAGGCAGGCGATAGACGAATCAACTCCACCTGAAAGAGCGCCAATTACCTTGGCATTTTTCACGGAATCTTTGATATCAAGAACAATCTTATTCACAAAATCTTTGGTGATCGGTTTTTTTTTGGGAGAAAGACCACAAATCATGGCAAAATTTTTGAGCATCTGCATGCCAAACTGGGTATGGACAACCTCGGGATGAAACTGGATGCCGTACTGTTTTTTTGATTCATCGGCTATCGCAGCATGAGATATGGTTTCGGTTATACCGATTGTTTTAAAACCTTTTGGAGCTTTTGTAACCTCGACTCCATGATTCATCCAGACTTTAAATACTTTCACGTCATTCCGAACTCGTTTCGGAATCCCTTTAGATCCTGAAACAAGACCTCCGAATCGGAGGTCAAGTTCAGGATGACGGAAATCCAATAGAGGAGAATTGTCAATAATTGTCAGGATTGCCGGGCCGTATTCTTTCTTTTTTCCAAGCTTTGCTTCACCTCCAAGCAGGTGAGCCATCAGCTGTTGACCATAACAAATACCTAGGATAGGTTTTCCCAGATCAAAGATTTTTTTATCGATTGTTGGAGCTCCCGGTGCATAAACGTCTCCCGGACCACCGGAGAGAATAATACCTTTGTATTTGATATTTTTAGTTTCTTTGAAGAATTTTTCCGGCTCAATAATTTTAGTTTCTATAGAAAGTTCACGCAGTCTTCTTGAGATAAGGTGGGTTGTTTGAGAACCGAAATCGACGATTATAATCATTAAGTTTGTAAGTTAAAAACTCTTAACTATTATAGTTTTTTCCTCCATTTGTTATCAAAATATCATGAGGGTGACTCTCGGTCAATGATGCATGTGTAATCTGAATAAACTTTCCTTTTTTCTTAAGTTCGCAGATGTTTTTTGCACCAACATAATACATGCCAGATTTTATACCTCCAACTGCTTGATCAACAATATCTTTAAGTTGACCATTGATTGGGACGAGTCCTTCGACGCCTTCGGCAACAAGAACGCGGTCTTTATAACTTTTTCCATGGAACTCTTCTTCGGATTTTATATTTGCACCATTTTGCATGGCGGCAACCGAACCCATGCCACGGTAGGATTTGAATTTATAAGTATTTTTTCCTTTTTTAAAAATACTTTTAAATCTGGACGGTACTTGTTCTTGAGTAAGTTCCACAATTTCACCGGGTGCTTCGGAACATGATGCAAAGTAGCTACCCATCATGACAGAGCTTGCTCCGGCGGCCAGTGCTTTGACGATGTCACCGGAATATTGTATACCGCCATCGGCAATTATCGGTACGTTTGCAAGCCGAGCTGCTTTGACAGTTTCAAATATTGCAGTGATTTGAGGTACACCCATGCCGGAGATAATTCGAGTGGTGCAGATTGCTCCCGGTCCCATGCCCACCCGCAACCCGTCGACGCCTGCGTCGATCAGCGCTTTTGCACCATCATATGTTGCGACATTGCCACCGATCACTTGAAGATCAAGGTACTGCTTTTTAAGGAATTTTATTGTTTCAATAATATAATCTGCGTATCCATGCGCGGAGTCAACTACTATTACATCCACTCCGGCTTCGACCAGGGATTTTGCCCTATCATATGACCCGCTACTTGCCCCAATAGCCGCACCAACAATCAAACCTTCGTTCTTAACTTTTTTTACCTCTTGAGATTGTTTTTCAACAGTTAGATTTCTATGAATTATACCTATCCCCCCTATGCGAGCAAGAGCGATAGCCAGATCCGATCCCGTCACCGTGTCCATTGGTGCAGATACCAATGGTATCTTCAGATTTATTTTTTTTGTCAGTTTTGTTGAAAGATCTATCGTATCACGTTTAAAATCACTGTATCCCGGTAGCAAAAGAACATCGTCGTAGGTTATGCCTTTTCCGATAATTTTGTCAGAAATTTTTTCTTGATTGTACATAAGTTTTTATAGATATAAATTACTTTCATTCACTTTCATAGGTATAAATGTCGACTCAAATCCCCAACTGACTATCTGTTTTATTTGTTTTTCATCCAACATCTTTTTTTCAAGGATATATTCATATTGGCTTCGCAAGTGACCATTTTCTATAGTTTCGGGCCAATCAGAGTTCAATGTAAATCGTACACCATTTTCGTAAAAAGTTTTGAGAATAAATTCGAGTTCCGTATCGTCTTTGACAGCCTTTGTCATAAGGTTGCTCAAAGGACAGACCTCAAGAGTGATTTGTCGTTTAGCAAGTTCTGCCATCAATTTTTTATCATAAGCCGCTTTCACGCCGTGACCGATGCGTTCAGGATTGATTGATTCAATACATTCCCAAACATCGTTGGTGTCATCGGTTTCGCCGGAGTGGGCGGTAACCTTTAGGCCATGCTTGCGAGCTTTTTCTACGAGGATAGTGTAATCCTTGAAGTGAAATCCTTCTTTATTGTAGTTTGCGAAATCTATAGCCACCACGCCGCGTGACCTATATTTTATAGCTTTTTCAACAATGATCTGGTTTTGTTCAAAAGTAAACTGTCTGTCGAGACAAAATATAAGGCCGGCGCGAAGTTTCGGAAACTCAAGAAGCGCTCTTTCCATACCGCGGATCATGGCCATGATGGCGTGATCAAGGTCGACGCGGCCCTCGCGATTGTGTTTCATCGGGTTGCCTCGTAGTTCATAAAGAGTGATATTGTTTGAACGATAGGCTCCACTGAAAATTTCATAAACACCTTTTTCAAGGGCGATAGCTCCGGCTGCAAGTTTATTAAAAATCGGATGATAGATATTATCGAGATATTCCTTCAGTGTCATTTTGCGCTGCGGTGAAAGCACGACGTGTTTGACAAACTCATGATAATCGCGTTTTGGAAGTTTGTAACCTTCGGAGTTAGCAATATGCCAGTAAACGTAGGGCGCAATCGAAGAACTGATATGTGCATGAAGTTCGGGAAGCTGTTGTAAACTATCTTGTGTCTCCATATACAATTATACTTATTATAGTCTAAAATACAACTTTAGATTTCTGATTAATGATTTTTTGATTTCCCAAACAGTTTTAATTATGCAAGAATCTTTTTTAAAAAAAATAAACACAAAAAACGGAAAAGAGGCGACGATCAGATATCCGACTTTAGATGACGTTATTGAGATGACACAGTACATAAACGATATCTCCCGCGAAGATACTTATATTACTTTTTCCGGCGAGCAGATCACACTCGATGAAGAAAAAATTTATTTGTTAGATTTGCTCAAGCGCATCGAAAACGGCGATGCTGTCAATTTATTATGCGTAATTAATGGAAAGATCGTGGGGATCACTGGCATAGAACGCAAGATTTCGGCAAGGCGACGAGGAAGTCATATAGGTATTTATGGCATCTCCGTAAAAAAGGAATATAGGGGATATGGGGTCGGACTCGAGCTTTCGAAATCGGTCATAGAAGAGGCGCGAAAAAGGATGGCGGGACTGAAGATAATCACACTTAGCGTTTACAAACCAAATGAGATCGCATTTTCCATGTATAAAAAATTGGGCTTTGTAGAATATGGGGTTTTACCTCAAGGCATATCGTTTCATGGAGAGTTTGTCGACGAAGTGGAGATGTATCTTTCAGTAATTTAATTTATAGTAAAGATATGGATCCAGAACCAATAGAACCAAAGAATACACAGTGGAAAAGGTTGATGAATAGGAATGTTATTATCGCTGTTGTGTTGGCGCTTTTCTATGGTGGGAGTTTATTTTTCTTAGGAGTTCAGATCGGCCAACAAAAAGCACGCGACAGTTTTTTAGTTCCCATAAATACCTTTACAGATGTCAATCCTAAACCATCTGATTGGATAGCTAAAAAAGACGACGAATTAATTGTTGATTCAAGCAATGAACCAACTCCTTTTGAATTAAAGCCCCACCTTGAACCAGGAATGAGGATGATCTTTCCTGAGATTGGTGCCTCATTTATTTCACCGGATAAGTTGCAAATCGATTCACGGGATACAAAACGTATTAGTTTCCTCTATTCATCAGATGGAAAATCAGAGTTTGTAGAAACTTATAGTATTACTATTGATCGAGTAACCAAAGAAGAAACCATAGATCTTGAAACATTCTCTCAAAAATTGGTTTGTCCAGATGGAAAAATAATATTCATTTGTAATAGTCCTTCAGAAGAAATTGTGCATATGGGGAAAACTGAATGCATGCAAAAAACATATCAAACCTGTATTTCAGATCTCAAAAAAGCCACCAAACCAATTTCTAACACGTTCGGTACAGGTATCATGTTTGAAAATAACCCCTACGAGCAGTCAGTATTTCAAGTAATCTTCGAGATAAACCCAACAGAGCTATTTATTTTTTCCACTTCAGGAATAAATGCAGGAGATGATGTTTCAGAGAAAGGGAAAGCAACGATATTGGAGATCCTATCTTCTCTGGAGCTTGTGAAGTAGCCAGGCTACTTCTTCAATTCTTCCATCTTCGCAAACACTTCAATTAGTTTGGCGGCATGATCTTTCAATTCTATTCCCAGTCCTTCGACGCCGATCATGATCTCGGCACGATCGATTTTGGCAGCAAAGGCCTTGTCTTTGAATTTTTTTATGGCTGATTTTGCTTCCATGCCCGCAAATTTTGTCGGTCTCATGAGTGAATAAGCATACAAAAGTCCCGACATCTCGTCGCAAGCAATGAGTGCAAAATCCATTTGAGTTTTTGGAGGAGTGTCTGTTCTTTTTGAGCCAAAAGCATGTGCTGATATTGTATCGATGAATTCTTGAGGATAAGCCCAATCTTTAAACCAGATCAAAGATCTTTTCGGGTGTTCGTCTGGAAACTCAAAATAATCAAGATCATGGAGTATTCCAGTTATGTACCATAGATCTTCATTTTCTCCGAACTCTTTTGCATACATTGCCATTGCCGCAGCAACCATTTTGGCATGTATTATTTGGTATGGCTCTTTCACGCGTGCCTCAAGTTTTTTTAAAGCTTCCTCACGAGTCGGAAGTCCGTTTACAGGTTTGCTGTTATCGGTTTTTTGTACCTTTTTTGTTGCGTGGCCAAATTTTACTTTGTCCTTATAAATTTTTTTTGTAACTTCCTCAACTTCGCTTCGCATTTGAGGGAAAAGAGTACCTTCACGTGCCGTTATATTTTCCAAAGCCCAAAAAACCCTTTCACTATGTCCGTAACCACACGTTGGTGGCATACCGTATTCAAGCATTTCTACATAATCGATATCAAGCATCTGCGCTTCTTCATCACCCATATCGCGTAGTTTTTGCTGTTCTAAAAATCGCGAAAGCTGGTCCGCGGGGTCATTTAACTCGGAGTAACCATTTCCAAGTTCCGAACCTGCAATGATTATCTGAAAACGTTGAGTAAGTTCTGGTCTCTCGGGCAGAGATTTTGCAAGCGGCGAGATAAACTGTGGTTGATTTATCAGAAATGCCGGGCCGGCGACATTTTTGCGGATTGTTTTCCATAAGTTATCAATAATTCTGTTTTTATTGATCATGCCGGGAAGCTCAACACCCTGTTTTTTCAGAACCTCAAGCATTTTTCCTTCAGAATCTTTGAAAATATCAATGCCATATTTTTCTTTAATGACATTTATGTAGTCAATTTCTTCCCAATCAGAAGCTAAATCAAAAGTGTGTCCTTTTGTGGTAAATTTTGTTTTACCATATACTTTTTTGGCTATTTCGCGAAACATTTCTTTGATAAGCTCCATGCCGTCACGATAGTTTGCATAAGCACAGTACCATTCAAGTTGGTAAAATTCCTGTAAGTGTTCATCGCTCAATCCTTCATTTCTGAAGTTTGGGCCAAGAGTAAATATTTTTTCAAAACCCGCACCAATTAGTCGTTTTTGATAAAGTTCTGTCGAAATTCGCAGGAAAAAATCCTGATCAAGCGCATTATGATGCGTGGTAAATGGGCGGGCGTCGGCGCCTCCTGTGACGTGTTCAAGAACCGGAGTTTCAACCTCGATAAATCCTTTTTTCATCATAAATTCACGGCTGACCTGCCAGAATTTTGCCTTTCTTTCAAATAGTTTTTTTCTGTCATGATTTACTGTAAAATCTACATAGCGTCTTCTAAACTGCTGTTCTTTATCTTCAAATTTAATCGGAAAAGGTCGCAAACTCTTGGTCAGCAGTTTCAGATGTTTTACAAAAA
>Ga0155151_116_pt3 | contig 29089 bp, 39 predicted proteins | sample RifCSPhighO2_01_FD_106119 | JGI IMG/M metagenome (GOLD analysis project Ga0155151, IMG submission 106119) | Candidatus Roizmanbacteria bacterium RIFCSPHIGHO2_01_FULL_38_15 | reverse complement strand
CCCAAATCCTACTGATATGGCCCTTGCCCAACAACCAACTCAATTACCTGGTGACCAAGCTACTCCGCCCGCAGAAGAACAAACTTCAAATACGGTCGCACTTGTTGCCGCCGTATTACTTCTTTTACTTGCTGCTGCCGGAATACTTCTTGCGGTTTATTTATACAAAAAACGCATGGCCGAAGAGAAGGTCTAAGCAATTATTTTTTTGATTTTAAAGATCAACTCATCCACATCAAACGGTTTGGCAATAAATCCGTCAGCACCGTAATCTGCAAAGTTTTTAGACGCCGGCAAATAACCGGAAACAAGAATAATTGGAATGTTACAAACAAGTTTATCGGTTTTAAGCCGTTTACAAATAATTCTACCGTCATGATTGGAAATCAAAACGTCAAGCAGTATGAGTTGAGGTGAACAATTTAGAATTAGTTTGTATAAATGTTTGTCATTTTTATTTCGAGTAATTACCTTGTAGCCTTCAAGTTCAAGGATAGCCTTTATAGAGTTTAGTATACTTTCGTCGTCATCCACAATCAGAATAGTTTTTTGCATAAATATTTATCTCAACAAATTATCATTAATTTACTACAATAAGATCAAAATAATGTAAAAAAACGTTTAAACATTCAATCTTCGTGAAGAATAATGCTTTTTGAGTTATAATCTATTGTCAGTATGACCGTCACAAATACAAAATCACAAAAATTCATACTACCTACGATCTTTGTACTTTTTGGCATCACTGGAGATCTGGTGAAAAAAAAGATACTGTGGGCATTATACGATCTATATCTTAAAAATTTTCTTCCACAAAAGCTTCTCATCTATGGTTTCGCCAGACGTCCTTTTAAAGATGAGGAAATACGTGCATATTTAAAAACAATTCTTCAAAAAGGTGGGGTGGAGCTGAAAAACGTTGAAAAATTTCTTGCCGCCTTTCATTATGTTCAAGGAGATTTTTCGGAACTTGATGCCTATACAAAACTGGCAAAAATCCTCGGACGCGCCGATGGAGTTTGGCGCGTTTGTTCAAACAAGTTATTTTATTTAGCGGTACCTCCTTCGGCCTATTTGCAAATTATTAAAAATCTTCATGAGTCAGGACTTACTACTCCTTGCAGTCCCGAGGAGGGTTGGACCCGGGTGATTTTGGAAAAACCTTTCGGCACCGATCTTAACACCGCAAAGCAGCTGGACATGCAGCTTGGATCTTTATTTAAAGAAGAACAAATATATCGTGTTGACCATTATCTTGCCAAAGAGACTGTTCGCAATATCGTTGCATTCAGGTTTAGCAATGTTTTTTTGGAGCCGGCATGGAATAACAAATTCATTGAAAAAATCGAGATAAAACTTCTTGAGCCCACTGGAGTAAGCGAACGAGGTGATTTTTATGATAAAGTTGGGGCGCTAAGAGATGTAGGACAAAATCACCTCCTGCAACTACTTGCTCTTTTTATCATGGATGAGCCGATACGATTTACACCCGAAGCCATCAAAAAAGAACGTGCCGACGCATTATCCTCACTAAAAATCATGACATCTGACGAAGTGAAAAAACATACTGTTCGTGGACAATATCAAGGTTACCGAAAAGAAAAAGGCGTCAGTCAAAAATCAAATATGGAAACTTACTTCAAAATAAAGGTGTTATCGGACAAGCATGATTTTCGCGGTGTGCCGCTCTACATTGAAAGCGGCAAATGCATGAAACAAGATCTGATTGAAGTTGTGGTGACTTTTAAACCTTCAACGTCACCATTTATCAATGTCAACCATGATCCGCAAAACGTTCTCCACTACCAATTGCGCCCTGAAGAAAAAATCACTATGTGTTTCCTTGCCAAAAAACCCGGCTTTGAGTATATGGTTAAAGAACACGAGCTTGGATTTGATTATCATCAAGCTTATGATCACTCGCTTTTTGTAGACGATTACGAAGCATTGCTTTATGATATTATCAAAGGCGATCAAACTCTTTTTGTTTCGACACAGGAAATCATCACCCAGTGGAAGTTGATTGAGCCGATCGTCGAAATTTGGAAAAAAGGAGCACCAAAGTTAAATTATTACAAACCACTTTTATATGAAGGAGCAAAGATCAAATAATAAAAAAGAAATCGGAGTTATTGGACTTGGGAAAATGGGAAGCGGAATCGCTTTACAACTTGCAGAAAAAGGCTGGCGGGTCATCGGCTATAATCGTTCTTCGGAAAGAACCAAAGAACATGCAAAACACGGAGTAACAGCAGCTTTTTCCGTCGGAGAATTTGTAAAAAAATATCAAAATACTCCACGTGTTGTTTGGATAATGTTACCTGCAGGAGATGCGACAGAGCAGATGATTTTTGGCGAAAATGGGCTTGTGCATTTTTTAGAAAAGGATGACATTGTAGTTGAAGCCGGCAACTCATTTTACAAAGACGATGGACAGCGTGCAGAAAAATTAGAAAAAAAAGGTATTCGCTATGTTGATGTCGGAGTTTCTGGTGGACCAAAAGGGGCTAGAAACGGTGCTTGCCTTATGATCGGCGGACCTTCAGAATTATTTAAAAAACTTGAGCCGCTATATCAAACGGTTTCTATCGAGAATGGTTATGCACATTTTGATGGTGCGGGCGCGGGACATTTTGTAAAAATGGTTCACAATGGCATTGAATACGGTATGATGCAGGCGCTTGGTGAAGGATTTAATGTAATGAAAAAATCCGATTTTAATTTGGATTTAAAAGAAGTATCAAGAATTTATAATCGTGGAAGTGTAATTGAGTCAAGACTTGTGGGTTGGCTTCAGAAAGCCTATGAAGAAAGCGGTATAGAACTTGAAGACATATCAGGAACTGTTAATTCAACAGGTGAGGGCGAATGGACAGTAAAAACGGCAGAAGGAATGGGCGAATCAGTTCCAGTTATCAAAAAATCATTTGAATTCAGACAGCAATCAAAAGATAATCCAAATTACATAGGAAAAGTAGTTTCGGCGCTTCGGGGGCAGTTTGGGGGGCATAGCGTTAAGAAATCAAAAATATGAGATATTTCCATATTTTTGTACATCTTTAAGGTAGACAAAATAAAAGTAATAAACTATAATATTTACAATATGGATTCTGACTATGATTATAATGAGGAAAAGAATCAACTTTTAAAGGAATCCAGAGGTATTAGCTTTGAAGATATTATTAATGCTATAGAGGATGGCTATCTAATTGCTAATATTCCTCATTTCAAAAAAGAAAAATATAAAAATCAATTTTTATTACTTGTTAAATTTCAAAATAGCATATATGTTGTTCCTTATGTAAAGGATAAAAAACATAAGAAACTGTTTTTAAAAACTATATATAAAAGTAGAAGGTTTACTAAAATTTATTTAAAACAATGAAAAAGATTAATAAAGAAACCGAAAACCAAATTCTTGACCATTACGAGCAGGAGATAGAAGCTTCTATTCCAGAAGATTTTCGTCCAATTTACATGAGTGATAAAGAAAAAGAACAGTTTAAAAAGATTGCTCAGAAACATACGCAGTATAAGTCTTCTAAACGGATAAACATACGTATAAAAAATGAAGACTTGATTAAAGTAAAAATAAAGGCTAAGGAAAGTAATATTCCTTATCAAACATTACTTAGTGCTTTGATACATAAATTTGCCAAAAACGATGTAAATATTACTTTGTAATTGTCTGACATGAACTATCAACAAATCATCGACATTTCACTCCCATTACATGAAGGTACTATCGTCTACCCAGGCAATCCCGCTATTGAGATCGAAGAAATAAAAAGTCAGTCATCGGGATCTGTATTATCAAAAATAACATTAGGTTCTCACACTGGCACTCATATAGATTCGCAAAAGCACGTGGTCGATCGCGGAAAGCCACTGGATAAAATCGCACTTGAAACATTTATCGGGAATTGTCGAGTTATCGACTGTACTTCAGATGAAAGATCAGTTAAAGTCGAAACCCTTCAGAAAAATAATATTCAAAAAGGAGAACGAATTCTTTTAAAAACTACAAACTCAAGTCGTGGATTTGAAACATTTTATGATGATTATATTTTTGTTTCCCCGGAAGCTTCAAAATATTTGGCTGACACAGAGGTTGCACTTGTCGCAATTGATTATCTTTCTATAAAACAACGTGGTTCAAAAGACAATAGACCGCATACATATCTTCTTGAAAAAAATATTCCCATTATTGAGGGAGTAGATTTGTCAAAAGTAGAAGCTGGAGAATATTTTCTTGTTATTCTTCCTTTGAAGTTTATAGGAACAGACGGTGCGCCTGCCCGGGCGGTGCTTTTGAAGTAATTTGTTAATTTTCTTTATTCAGGTTCGATTTGACCAGAAATTCATTCCTTTTTCCTTCTGTGTATTCTTTTATCTTTGTCATGTCTTCTTGTTTAATCTGTCCCATATTAACCAATTCTACAAATATATCATTAAGTGTCAGAAGTGAGTTGGTATGGTATCCTTTTGTTTTTACTGCTTCAAGAGCTCCATATCCACGATCTAGTAAAACGAAAATGCCAACTATTTCAAGTCCGCTTCCCTCAAGTCTGCCCAATAATTGAAGAGTTGATGAAATATCATCAATCTCATCGTCTACAACAACAACTTTTTGGCCGCTTTTGAAGTTCCCTTCGACCAACCGTTCCATACCATGTTCTTTGCGGATTTCTCTGACAAAGATCATGGGCCAGTTAAACGCGAGAGATATTGTTGTTGCTAAAGGGATATCTGTAAAAGGTCCAGCTAACATATCAAAGTGATAGCCTTTTAAAGCTGAACCAAAATAATTACCTACGGATTTAAGTATGTCAGGATAGGAAGTAAGAACCTTAAGATTAATTTGATAGGGAGCAGCCAAATCACCAGTATTGCTTTGTTCTACCACTTTTATTATTTCTGAACCAATAAGCTGACTGATTAGTTCTTTTTTTTGATCAATATTTAACATATTATTCAGAGGCAACAAGTTGTTTAGACTTACTTGTTTTTAATTTTGTCATACCGTCACTAGCTCTCGTTTTTTTCATAAATTTTTTGCATTCTTGATATTGTTGTTTGGTTATTTTATTTCTATTATAGAGAACTTCTAAAATTTCGTCCATTGATGTGATCGCATGACACCTATAACCTGCTTTTTTTAACAATTCCGGTCCACCCTGACCACGATCCAGAAGGACAATAATGTCGTGAACCACCAAACCTACATCTTCAAGCGGTTTAATAATTTCCAGTTTACTTGCACCGTCAGTGATTACATCGTCTATTATTACCACATGTTGTCCTTTATGAAAAATTCCTTCAATCAGTTTGCCTTTGCCATGATCTTTCTTTTCCTTGCGGACAAATATGATTGGCCGGTTATGTCTCAAAGAAACCGCAGTTGTAATAGGCAATGCTGCATATGGAATACCGACAAGTAGATCAAAAGTGATAAGGCGTAGTCTTTCCCAGATAACATCGCTCACGGTTTCTAACAAATGTGGAAAAGATACAAGGAGTCGTAGGTCCATGTAGTAAGGGCTGATGCTGCCTGACTTAAGTTTAAATTTACCAAAATCTATTGCTCGTACTTCAAACAGTTCAAGAATTAAACGTTCTTTAGAAGGGTAGTTCTCCATATGTCAATAACTATGTTAATTTATCACACTATACACTCAAAGTCAAAGTTTTTTCGCCCATTCATAAGGGTTATCAAACCAGTCGATAACCTTCTTTTTTTCCTTTTCAGTTAAAATATTTTTTTCAAAAGCGGTTTTGGCAACAATTTTACCAGTTGTCAGAGTTAATGTTTTTATGTCGTTTTTTTTAAAATTGATTTCCGCTTGTGGGATTTCGTAGGTCATAATGGCCATCGAATAATCTACTTTACCTCCTACTCTACGTATAGAGTCGGAGTTATGTATAGCACTACTGCCGGTGGAATAGATATCTTCAATCACAACAACTTTACTTCCTTTTTTTAGGTAGCCCTCTATCAGATTTTCAAGTCCATGTTTTTTAGTCGCTTTTCTAACATAAATCATAGGTATATCCAACTTTTCAGCCATTAATGCAGCTAAGGGTATTCCTGCTGTTGCTGTGCCCGAAACATAATCAATATCATCAAAATTTATAATGTTTGCCATAAGTTCAAAAAGATAGTTGACGACTTTCCGCCTCACATCGGGAAAAGAAATGACGCGACGAATATCAGTGTAAATAGGGGATTTTAATCCAGTTGTATAAGTATATGGTGGATCAAAACGAAATGTTACTGCTTTTATCTTTAGAAGCATCTCGGCGACTTCCTGTGCAACTTGTTGTGTTTTCATTTTTTAAATGTATTTGTCTATTTTAATAATTTCTTAATCAAATCTATGGTCTCATTTACATTCTTTGCAGTATACACAAGCTCTGGTGCAATTTCTTTAAAAAATGCTTCTGCTTTCTTGCCGGTTCCCAAAAGTATAGTCGGTTTACCTACTTTTACAGAATGGCCTACCTCCGATGATGTTCCCGCACCCATTCCGCATGTAACAACAACATCACTTGAAAGTACATTTATCACATTTCGTGCACCTCCCATTGCAGTGACGATCCTGATATCGACGGCTTTAGATGCGTCACTTCCGTCTTTGGAAGGTAGTATTCCAACAACAAGTCCGCCGGCATCTTGAGCTCCGTGACTCACTGCATCCATGACACCTTGATATCTACCCCCAGATAGAAGTACCCAGCCTTTTTGAGCTATAGCTTTGCCAAGTTCATAGGCATTTTTCTTGTCTTTTTCTGTTGCGCCTGCGCCAGGACCCATGACACCGATTATGGTTTTTCTCATATTTTGGTCTGTTTTTTCCTCAAATTTTTATCAAAAGTCAGAATATTTCCGTTGTGTACCTTACTCCAGGCAAGAAGATAGCTGTCGACGAAGTGTCCCCCTTTTTCATAGTATTTCCAAGCATATCCGATGATCTCTTTATCTTCAACTTCCAACCACGAGGGACTTAATACACCTGAAACCTTTGAAGCAATTTCTTTACGATTTTTTTTATATACCGATTCAAGGACAAAACAAATTTCTGCTACAACTACTGCTTTGACGAAAAGTATCCGTTTGCCTGCTTCTGCTTCCTTAAACCATTTAAAAGCTTGTTTGAAAAATTTTTTATTATCTACAACCAGATATCGGATAAAAACATTGGTATCGACTATTTCTTTCATGGAAGTTTTCGCGGCCATTCTGTAACCATTCTTTCTCGGGCTTTACGCAAATCCTCGTCTGTTGCAACGATATCGGACTTAAGTGATCCAGCAAGAGACCAGAAATCTTTTTTTGGTTTTACCAAAATACCTTCTTTCGTACGTTCAATTGTCGCTTTGTGAGAACCTTTTATGCCATACTCTTCACGTATTTCTTTTGGTATAGTCACTTGTCCTTGGCTTGTTATTGTAACTGTATGCATAAGATTTTAAATAATAAATAGAACCTTTAGTATTATTTTACTCAAAAAATAATAAAAATCAACCTATTATTATCTATATCTATTTATATTATTTCGTAACTTCGTCGCTTCCGCCTTTGGACTTTCTGAAAAAATAATTCCTCTTGATAAGTTAATAATAAGTCCTTTTTTTTGAGAGTTTAAACCTAACTTTAACGTTTTTTCGAGCTCTCCTTCTTGCGCGCCCACTCCAGGTACTAAAATTGTCATATCACCAATTATTTTTCGTATCTCTCCAAGTTCTTGAGGGTAAGTGGCACCTACTACTGCCATACAATTCCCATTATTGTTCCAAGCGTTTGCAACTTGTTTAGATACCACTTGATAGAGAGGCTCATTATTCACTTTTAAATCTTGAAATTCACCGGCTCCAGGATTAGAAGTACGGCAGAGAATAAAAACGCCTTTATTTTTGTGGTCAAAAAAAACTTGTAGTGCCTCTCCTCCTTGATACGGCTGCAACGTTATCGCATCTGCCTGCAAGTATTCAAATGCAAACTTTACATAACCTTTATTTGTATTGCCGATATCGCCCCGTTTTGCATCAAGAATTATCGGAATATCAGTGTAGGTAGTACGTATGTAGTCGCATGTTAGTTTAAGCTCTTCGATTCCACGTATTCCCCGAGCTTCGTAAAATGCAGTGTTTGGTTTGAATGCAGATACCAAGTCAGCAGTTTGATCTACAATCCATTTATTAAAAGTAAACTGGGGATATTTTTCTTTTTTAAATTTGTCCGGGAGTTTTTCAATATCCGAATCCAACCCAACGCAGAGAAGAGAATTATTTTTTTCTACAGCTTGGTCAAGTTTTTCCTGAAAAGTCATTACGGTATTATAGCATTAGTCTATAAAGTCCATAAAGCAAAAAGTCTTTAAAGCTACAAATTATCATTGCAGAGCTTTATAGTCCTTGTAGACATTTAGCTTTAGACTAATTTCAACACATTCCACCATGCCTTGACATAGTCCGGCCTTCTGTTTTGGTAGTGCAGATAATAAGCATGTTCCCAGACGTCAAGACCAATGAGCGGTGTGTGTCCTTGTAAGTGTGGAGAATCTTGATTGGCGGTCGAATAAACCTCAAGTTCTTCGCCCTTATCAACAAGCCACGCCCATCCGCTACCGAAGCGCTTTATCGCAGCTTGTGTAAATTCTTCTTTGAAAGTGTCGACAGATCCAAACTTCGATTTAATCTTTTCTACAAGTTGTTCATCCACAGCTTTTTTAGGACCCATGATCTCCCAGAAAAATGAGTGATTCAGATGCCCTCCGCCGTTATTGCGAAACATGGTTTTGTCGGCGTCGGGAATATCGAGTGAATCAAGTTTTGACATAGTGTCTTTCAAATCTCCATTTTTGAGAACATCGTGTTTTTCGATAACTATGTTGAGATTGGTAATGTATGTCTGATGATGTTTGGTATGATGAATCTCCATAGTCTTGGCATCTATATGCGGTTCAAGAGCGTCGTATTCATAGGAAAGTTTTGGTAGTTGATACATAATTGATTTAAAAAATTTTTAACGATTAAAAGTCAGTATATGATATAAGTATAAAGGTTGAGTAAGAAAAGGGAAGTCCCTTATAATTATAAAACCATGAAAAGACTCATTTCGATATTATTGTTTTTGTTTCTTCTTATTCTGATCTATGATTTCAGAGTTAGATTTATCGGCTCCGATATCTCACATACTCCTTTTCTTTTAGGATTTCTCTTGCCGGTTGTCAGCGCACTTTTATGGGGATTTTTGCCAAGTATGTTGGTCCTTTTGAGTACGGCACTGCTCATGGGTTTCTTTTCTCTTACACCTTATAATCTGTTTCTACTAACAGCGGCGGATATAAAGGAAATGAGTCTTTTTATGCTTGAGGGCAGCATTATTCTCATACTTATTTTGGTGCTTAAAAAGTCTCGCGAGACAGAACATGACCTTAATGAGCGTTTTCAAATAATTTTATCAAGTATTCAAGATGCGGTAATCTCGACGAACTCGAAACAAAAAATTGAGTATTTCAATGATTCTGCGCAAAAACTATTTCGTAGCCAATATATTGCATTTGAGACTACAAACATAACCGAACTTTTTATGTTTCAAAAAAAAGTGGATAAAAAATTATTTCTCAATACATTACAGCGGGCAAAATCACAAAAAAAGCTCGTCAAGACAAATAGATTAGTGTCGCTTACAGTTGGCGCAGTTCATCTTGATGTCTATATCACAGTGGCACCGATCAACGATATCAATAAAAATATAATCGGATATGTTTTTATAATTCGTGACATTTCCGAACAGCTTGAGATGGAGCGTCAACGAGAGGCTTTACTTGGATCAATCAGTCATGAACTGAAAAACTACATTGCAGGTATTGAAGGTTATGCACAGGTTATTACTCGTAAGCTGCAACGCACACAAAACTCCGAGCTTGATACCTTTATGACAAAGCTCAACCATAAAATTAAGACGATGCGTCTCATGATCACAAGTATGCTCGATCTTTCAAAACTAAAACTTGGCAGGCTAGACATGCATCAATCAGAGTTTTTGATTGAGGAGCTTATCGGGGCGACCATTCACGATATACAACTTACTGAAAAACAAAAAATAATTTTTACGGGAAAAACCTCACTTAAGGTGTATGCAGACAAGTTGCGCATCGCACAGGTATTGACTAATTTCATCACCAATGCCTTGAAGTATTCACCTGTAAATAGTCAAGTAGAAGTGATTTTGCATAGTAAGGACGGCGAGGCCATAGTTGGCGTACGTGACTATGGTAAGGGCATCACGGCTCAACAGATGAAGATGATTTTTACACCTTTTTATCGAGGCGGTTCGGAAGACGAGAAAATGAAGGTGTCGGGATCGGGACTGGGATTATACATTTCCCGTGCCATTATGAGACAGCATAACGGTCGTATCTGGGTAAATTCAAAAGCGGGTAAAGGCTCAACGTTTTATTTCTCGTTGCCATATATTGAAAAACCAAAAAGATTGGTGGTGAAATCTGAAAAAACTATTCTTGAGAAATTTAAAAAAATGATCAAATTGGACCAAATATCGATCAAAAAGAGTAAGTCAAAAAAATCTACAACCTGATGTTAAAATGAAAACAACATATGAATTATTCAAAAGCAGACCTTGAAAAACACCTTGCGGAAGAACATCAAATATCACCGTTTTCAACATATCTCAAAGAAATTGTTTATGGCGGCAACGATGGTATTGTGACTACATTTGCGGTCGTTGCCGGATTTACCGGAGCCAACGCCAACATCGGCAGTCTGTCTTATTTGACGGTTCTTTTATTTGGACTTGCCAATTTATTTGCTGACGGGGTTTCGATGGGACTTGGGAATTTTTTATCGATGAGATCGGAGCGCGAACTTTTTCATAAGGAAAAAAACAAGGAACTCAAGGAAATAAACGAAAATCCAAAGATTGAAAAAGCTGAAACACAAGAGTTGTTGATGATACGCGGATTTTCAAAATCCGATGCAGAGACACTGGTAAATCTTTATTCAAAAAATCGAGATTACTGGGCCGATTTCATGATGCGCTATGAGCTTGAGATGACTAATCCTTTGGAAAATCCTTACCTCACTGCAGTAGCTACTTTTCTGGCGTTTGTCGCATTTGGATTTATTCCACTTGTTCCTTATGTGTTTTTTAAAAACGATCCGCAGACATTTATTTATGCAAGTATTGCGACTGCTCTAGCCTTGGTATTATTGGGACTTTTGAGGTGGCGAGTGACTCGTGACTCAATTGTGAGATCGGTCGGAGAAATACTGATCGTTGGAGGATTGTCTGCAGTTGTCGCCTTTGTTGTTGGCACTTTTTTCCGGTTTTAAATCATTCCTTGATTGTATAGCCAAAACCACGCACAGAACGGATAAGTTTTTTAGGAAAAGCTCGATCGATTTTTTTTCTTAAATAACCTACATATACATCAACAATCCTTGTCTCAATATCAACAGATGAAAGCCATAGTCGATTTAAGATCATGTCACGAGTTAGAACCTTACCCATATTTTGCATGAGATATTCAAGTAATTTATATTCTTGGGCTGTCAGATGAAGTTCCTTTTTGGCACGAGTAACCTGCATGGTTTGTGTATCAAGCTTCAGATCACCTACTTGAAGATTTGCGTTGGTGCCTGTTTTTCTTCGCAGCCTTGCCTGAATACGTGCCAGCAGGACTTCGGCGTCAAATGGTTTGGTCAAATAATCATCGGCTCCGAGTTTCAGGCCTTGAATAATATCTTGTGGAGTATCTTTTGCCGTCAGCATTATGATCTGAATATCAGAAAATTTTTCTCTGATCTGACGACAAAGGGTTTCACCCGAAGTATCGGGTAATCCAAGATCAAGGATCACTAGATCAGGAGCAGTTTTTTTTATAATCGCCAGACCTTTAGCGCCGGCTGTAGCGGTCATGACATTGTAGCCATGTTCAAATAGGAATTCTTTTAGATAAGTTAATACGCCCTCATCATCTTCTATGATAAGTATAGATGCAACCATAATTGTTCTACATTGTAGCAGATAATCCGAAAAGTTAAGAAGCTATTGAGTTTGTTACATGCCCTGGGCGTCAGCAATCGTCGTAATCAACCAGACAATAAGTATTATTACCCCTATGAAAGCCATCTGTCCGACATGATACAGTACGTGATCTTTTTGTGAGCGCTGTTTTTTAGCAGCTTTTTTATTTGCCATACTATTAATAATATGACACTATAAATAATTGTTGTCAAGTGAATTTAGGTAACTATTCAGTTGTTTCCAGTAACATCGTCATCCCGAACTTGATTCGGGATCTATCTTATTATCAAGTAGATGCTGAAACGAGTTCAGCATGACGCAATTTCGGAAAGAAGTGAATAGGTACGAATTTAGAGCTTACCTCTTGTATAGAGGTTGCAGGAGGGTAGATATGATAATATATCTTTATGAAAATTGGAATAGTTGGTGCGGGTTTTACCGGATTGAGTGCGGCGTACAGTCTTCAAAAAAAAGGACACGAGGTTGTTCTCTTCGAAAAAGAAAAACTCCCAGGCGGTCTTGCTATAGGTTTTAAAGAAAAGCATTGGCAATGGGCTCTTGAGAAACATTATCATCATATATTTACAACTGATCAGGCAATTTTGACCCTTGCCAAAGATGTCAGACATGAGTTTATTTTCAGCCGACCAAGCACTTCGTCACTCATTGATGGACAGATACTACAACTTGACTCACCTGCAAAGTTACTGCAGTTTGCAAAATTATCTATTGCAGATCGTCTACGCATGGGGGCAGTGCTGGGTTATCTAAAATATATTGCCAATTGGAAACAACTTGAGCATGTGACCGCACATGTTTGGTTAAAAGAAAAGCTTGGGAGGGTACCGTACGGTACCCTCTGGGAACCTCTGCTTCGGGCTAAGTTTGGATCTTATGCACATGAGATCTCACTTGCCTGGTTTTGGGCGCGGATCAAGTCACGATCCACACAGCTTGGCTATCCGCAAGGAGGATTTCAGGTATTTGCTGACAAACTTACCGAAAAAATAATAGAACAAAATGGAGTGATCCATTTCGAAACTACGGTGACTTTTATTGACAATAAAAAGGGTAAGATTGAACTGCAATTCATTCATAATAAAGAAAAATCTCAACACCAATTTGACACTGTGCTGGTGACGGCACCGAATTTGTATTTTGCAAGCATGGCGCGACTCCCAAGCGATTATGAGAAAAGACTGCGGTCATTTGATGCAATCGGAGCCGTAAACATGGTTTTAGAGTTGGACAGCCCATTTTTACCAAACGATGTTTACTGGTTAAATATCTGTGAAAAAGATTTCCCATTTCTCGCAGTAGTCGAACACACCAACTTTATTGATAAAAAATATTATGACGGCAAAAGACTAGTGTATGTTGGAAATTATTTGCCACATAATCACAAGTATTTTTCTCTGACAAAAGAAGAGCTTTTGCGAGAGTATGATCGATATTTGATGAAACTTAATAAAGATTATAAAAAACATCTGATCAATAGTTACGTTTTTAAAGCACCTTTTGCCCAGCCTATCGTGTATACGAATTATTCCAAAAAGATTATGCCTTTTAAAACACCGATTGAAAACGTATTTCTAGCCAACATGCAGCAAGTTTACCCTTGGGATCGAGGCACAAACTTTGCAGTTGAGATGGGAGAAAGAATTGTCGAGACAATTCATGGTAAAATAATATGATGGAATTTCGACGGTCTTCAGGTAAAATCACCAGCGGCTTTGCTGTCGCATCACTTATTCTTACTGCAATAGGTTTTCTAGACGCTTTGTATCTTAGCTATCAACATTATGCAAACACCATCCCACCCTGTCATGTAGGTTTTATCAATGATTGCGGCCAGGTGCTCCAAAGTGTGTATGCGACCCTGTTTGGAATTCCAATCGCTCTTCTTGGCACGATCCATTATGCCTTGATTTTTGTAAGTTTATTTATAGCTTTTTATTCCGGTAAAATTGTTTGGATTCGGACCTCATTTATTTTGACAGCTATCGGTTTTGTTGCTTCCTTATATCTCATTTCTATTCAAGGTTTAGTGCTGTATGCATGGTGTTTGTACTGTCTATTTTCTGCAGTTACCAGTTTTGTTCTTTACTTTCTCGTTCGCTACACTTTTTGGCATGAATATAGGATATTTTTTTTGAAAAAAGTCGAACTGCTTTACCAGTCGGTCATTCGTCAGCTGTTTTTTGCATTTGATCCCGAATGGGTCCATGAGAATGCTATGTTTTTTGGCTACTGGTTTGGTAAAGTAGTGCCGTTTAGAATAGTTTTTGATCTGTATTTTCGTTATAGACACAGTGCACTTGAGCAAAAAGTTGCCAATATCGATTTTGCCAATCCGATCGGGCTTGCCGCAGGATACGATTACACCGCAGCCTTTCCACAGATACTACCTGCTATCGGTTTTGGGTTTGAAACCGTTGGAACTATTACAAACCACCCTTGTGAAGGCAATGAAAAACCACGTCTTGGTAGGTTAAAAAAATCGCGCTCACTTTTGGTTAATAAAGGCTTTCGCAATCCAGGAGCCCGGGCGATCATCCGCAGGCTTACCGGGCAGAATTTTTCATTTCCGCTAGGGATAAGTATTGGCGTTACCAACACAAGCGCAATAAAAACTCAAAAACAGGCAATAGATGACATCATTTCTGCCTTTAAAATGTTTGGAAAATCAAAAGTAAAAAACGCTTATTATGAACTCAACATAAGCTGTCCCAATTTGCAGACCTCGGTATCGTTTTATCCTCCTAAAAATTTAAACTCACTTTTGAATGCTGTAAAAAAAATAAAAATCAAAAAACCCGTATTCATAAAAATGCCTATCGAAAAATCGGATACCGAAGTAAAACATATGCTTGATGTCATCGTAAAATATCCGATTGCCGGTGTAATTTTTGGAAATTTACAAAAGAACAGGGAAGATAAAGCACTTGACCCTTTGGAGGTTGTCATGTGGAGTAAAGGAAATTTCAGCGGCAAGCCGACACAAAAAAGATCGGATGAACTGATAAAACTTGCTTATAAATATGTCGGGAAAAAACTAGTCATCATAGGTTGTGGAGGAGTATTTAATACAAAGGATACATATCGTAAAATTAAAAATGGCGCAACGCTAGTACAGATGATCACAGGCATGATATTTGAAGGACCACAGATAATTGCAAGGATAAATCGCGACCTCGTTCATCTGCTGCAAAATGATGGTTATGCAAATGTCTCCGAAGCTATTGGGGTTGATGCGAAAAATTAGTATGAATAGTTTTTACTATACAGTTTCCGTTCCAGATTCCGTCCTCGCTTTCCTCCCGCCAGTGCTCCTGAAATACCGTGCGCGCATGTCGGGATCCCTCCAGCTCGGCCACCTGCTCGGTTTTCTTATCATAATGATAATTTTTATTTTTTTTAATGCTCCTAGAGTTCATGCCCAGGTTGCGGAGCAAAGATACGAAGCCGAAATTATATCACTGAACCAAAACAAGGTTGAGGTGGTGATCGTGAACGGCGACCGGAAAGATCAAAAATATCCGGTCGCCTTGTTTGACACCAGGCAGATCGAAGCACAAAATCTACGATTAGGAGATCAAGTTATCGTGGTTCTGACTCAAAGCCAGAGTGGGATCCAATCAGCGCTAATTCAAGATCATGTTAGGCGAACCCCACTTTTTTTGTTATTTATTCTCTTTCTGATCGTTGTCATCGTCGTTGGCAGACTCAAGGGCGCACTCTCGTTTGTTGCGATGGTGGCTACTTTTTTTATCATCGTACGCATGGTTATACCGCAGATCATGATCGGCAATGATCCTATATTGGTTGCACTCCTTGCGGGACTATTTATCATTCCGGCAACGTTTTACATCTCACATGGATTGAAAACACAGACTACGATTGCTGTCATCGGCACGTTTGTCGGGCTAATTGTCACTGCATTTCTGGCTTATATTTTTGTTATTTATGCAAAACTCACAGGCTTTGCCGCAGAAGAAGCCGTATATATTCAGGCATTTGGAGAGAACATCAACATCAGAAGTTTACTACTTGCCGGTATCATCATCGGCTCCATGGGTATACTCGATGACATCACAATTTCGCAAACATCAATCGTTGCAAAGCTGAAAAAAGCCAATCCAAATTATAATCGCAGGAAGCTTTATCAAGAAGCGATGGATGTGGGACGTGATCATATCGCTTCATTGGTTAACACTTTAATTCTTGTGTACACTGGTGCCGCATTGCCTTTGTTTGTTCTTTTCAACACTTCGCGATTTTCATACAGTGAAGTAATAAGTATGGAGATCGTCGCAACAGAGATTGTAAGGACGCTTGTCGGCAGTATCGGAATTGTCACCGCGGTACCGATCACTACGTTTATTGCTGTATTGTATTTAAAAAGGAAGTAGATTCAGTTACATTTTCCCCAAAGTCCACGATTTTCATCTCGCGCTATCTTTTCCGCGGCTTTAAAAATCTCATTATATTTAACATCAGGCGGGTAGGTAAGTAGGTGAGCATAGCCTTGCTCTACCAGGTATTCGTTCACAAAAATCGCTTCACCAGTGTTTTCGGGATTAGGGAGATAAACATATCTCAAGATTCTTTGATATCTGTCGATGTCTGAAATATCTTTTTCAATATAAACATATTTATTTTCAACCAATGCTTTATTCGCATCGGATGCCTCGCGTCCAAAACACTCGACCGGCTTTTTTGGATGTTTGGTTTCTGGAGTATCAACTCCTATGTAGCGAACTGTTCTTCCCCCTTCAATTTTTATCGTATCGCCATCAACCACCTCAATAACTTTTGTTTTTTCCATTTTTGAAAAATCGACTTCAGTTACAGCGGTTGTTGCTCCGGCAACGTCTTCAAATGAAAGTGATTTTTTGTATTCCAATATGCCAGTTTGAATTGCAATAATGAGAAGAATGATGAGAAAAGGGGTGATAAAAAGGTGACGATTTTTTACGCGTGGGAACATGAATACATTATATATGTTTGTCGAGAGGAAGCAGAGAACCTTGAACTTTTGATGAAGGAAATAATTGAAAATTGGGATAACGCTAATCTGAATATAAATGTATTGGATTGTAAGAATAATAATCTACGTGAATATATTTACTAGAAATAGGATCAAGGTATTACAACTTGAATATCTTTCATAGGGAAATGTTTTAAGTTCAAAGAGACGAGTGTTGCATTATTTATATGTGCTGTTGCTGCAATAAGGCAATCCGTTAGATTAAGAGTTCGTAGCTGCTTTACAAACTGCTGCCAGTATAATCCTCCTTGTTTTGCTACTTCCGTCGTCACATCCCATACTTGAAACTCATTGAACAAATTTTCGGTTTTAACTATTTCAGAAGGGAAAATATTTTTATATATTTCCGCAATGGTTATCGTGGATATAGATAGCGCCGCTTTATCTTTAAGCGCAAGCAGGAGGTCTTGGTACTCTTTATTTCCTCGTAATACCCATATAAGTATGTCAGTATCGATTAAATACATATTTTTAGAAGTTACGATCGGCAATTTGTCTACCTTGTTTGACCCATTTTATTACATCCTGTTTTGTTTTCCATTCAGGGTGTTTTTTGGCAGAAAAAATTCCTGAAACATTGTGAATAGCATTTTCAAAAGTTTGAGGATTAAACGTTTTTTTACCTACAAGCTGGCCAATTTCCTGCCCTTTTTTTTCATCTTTTAAAACAATAATATGACCCTCTTTTGCTTTTGCAATATAATCTGCAATATTTTGACGGAATTTTCCGATAGATACAGTAAGTGTCATATTTCTATATTAGTACATTATGTACATATTATCAATGCGTCGAGAAGTAAGTAAGAGTTCACAAGTCTTGACAAAACTCTATCATAATATATCAATTATTATTGTGTGTCATCCCCGACCCGATCGGGGATCCAGATTGTTGAAATAGTCTGGAGAATGGATTCCTGCCTTCCTGCCGGCAGGCACGGCGCGGGAATGACAACCTGCCTGCGGCAGGCAGGTGTGTGTCAAGAAGTGTGAACTCTTACCTTCATCATGCCGTGTTTGTATTTCATCGATTATTTGATATAATCGTTGCAATTATCTATTCATACTATCACTATGCCAAAAACCGCAGTTTCTGCCAAAAGTACAAAACAAGAAATTTTAACTGCTTATGAACAACTTACGAAAGAGTTAGCAGAAAGAGATGGTGAAAGTATGCAACTAATTACTTCTAAGGAGAAAAAAGATGCGGAGAAAGTTACTTCTCAAACTCCAAACCAAGTAGTAAGTCGACTAGGAGGACTTCGACTTGAGATAAATAAAAATCTTGGTGAGATTGTGGACAGACTTGTTGAAGAATCAGAAAAGTTACATATCCTGAAGGATGAGTCAGATAAGATAAGAAAAGAAATAGAACTGATGCATAAGATTAAAGTTCAGGCAACTACTTTACAGAACTTTATAACTATTAAAGAAGAAGAAGAGCTTACATTAGAGAAAAAAATGAATGGAATACGTGAGGAATGGGAAGCAGAAAAAATAGAGTTACAAAAACAAAAGAAACGTGAGGAAGAAGAATATACATATGATCTCAAAATAAAACGTCAGAAAGAAGAAGATGAATATAGGGAGAAAAGGAAACAAATCGAGACAGCATTGCAAAAACGTGAGCAAGATATCCTGGAGAAAGAAGAAGAGTTTAAAAATTTACAGACACAAGTGACCACGCTCGAAAAGCAACTTGAAATAAAAGTTGTACAAGCAATCAAAAAAACTGATGAAAGTGTAAGGCACGAACTAGAAACTGAATATAACTTAGAGAGAAAGGGAATTGAAGGAGAACAAAAAATACGTCAACTGACTATTTCAAATTTGCAGAAAATAATAACAAATCAGAATGAAGAAATAAAAGATCTGAAGCAGCAACTGCAAAGAGCTACACAACAAATTAAAGATATTGCTGTAAGTGTGATCGAGACGAAAAAACCGATAATGAATGTTACAACTACAAAATCGGAATAGTATTTAAAAAAATGGCCTCGAGAAAGCGATGGATCTTGAACTGTTGACGGCTACTATATTATGTTGTTGGGAAAAGGAAAGATTAAAATTTGATAATAATATGCTCTTTAGGTATATCTATTAATCTAGATAGTTGACATATTTATTTTCCTTCTAATTGATCACGTGTTTTGAAACCTCTAAAATGATCGTACAAATAATTTGGAGCTTGACCTAACTGTAATTCTAAACCTTCATTAAAAAATTGCATAAACGAATTATAATCTCCTAAATTGAAATAACTCATTACTAAGTTGGCATATTTTTTACCTTTTTTTGTGCAATTGTTAGATATATATCTCTTGCTACAGCGACAGCATCAGAATAAGAAATATCTTTATAATCGCTGTGTTCTACCGGTTCATCATCTATCAAGTGAGTAATAAATTCAGTAAACCCTTCTAATGCAGCTCGTGCTGGCAGATCTGCAGGTTCTTCAAACAAATTTGAACATTTTTTTATAGCTGATTCAAATTCTTTAATAAAGAAGGATTTTTTCGGATCATAATGAACTGCTTCATGTGCAATAATCTTGGATACTCCCTTATAATTTCTGTGAAATAGTTTAGGATCATATCCAAACTGCATTACACCTTTTTGAGAATCATATTTGCCTGCAGAATTAAGATGAACAATTTCCATTTCGCCATTAAGTAAAGATTCTTCATATTTATCGATAGATTTTTTGGGAATATCTGCCCTTTCCATGAAAACACGCTGTGAACGAATTACCCTATTCATTTCCACTTGGTATCTTCGCCTTGAATATTCATCTGTTCCACTTAATCTTTCTTTAAATTTTACCCAACTTGAAGGTTTTATTTTAATGTCATCTAGTGGTGTGTTTTGAGCAAGACAAAAAACATCTATTAACGGTATGCGATAATTTGGTGATAAAGGATCGTAGGACTCAACAGATTTTTTTGAACCGAAATGAACACTATAATCACTCAAACGATTATCAATCGCAATACTGGCACCCGGTTCAACTTCTAATATATTGGGTGAAGTTACTAATACTTTCTCTCCTTCAAAATTCTCTTCTATATGCTCAGTTTTATCCAAGATATACCATGTACCTTCACTTTGATTTAAAATTGAAACTTTATCACCATTTACTTGTATTTGAATGTTAAAGTTATCACTGTGATCCTCTATAAACTCTTTAATTTTGTTTGTAACATCGGCAGGTAAATAATCTAATCTACTGGTAGCATCTACTATAAATGTAAAATTACGTTGATCCTGAAGAGTAGTTTCTTTAGTTTCTGTATTAGGTAGTATGGGTTGTTGAATTAACGGCACTTCGGGATTACCATCCATATCTTATTTTAACCTGTATTTGGTAAACATTATACTTTCGTAAGTAAAATTATTGATTGTTCATATGTTGATATACTAGCTATATGAAACAAAGAGTTATAGAGATTATTGGATGGTATGGAACTATAGCAATTGTTGGCGCTTATGCTTTAGTAAGTTTTTCATTTATTCAGTCGAATAGTATTTTGTATCAACTTCTTAACCTAACAGGAGCTATCGGGATTGCGCTTATTTCTCTATATAAAAAAGCATATCAACCAGGAGTTCTCAATATTATTTGGACAATTATTGCACTCGTTGCAATAATCAAAATTATTTTGAATTACTAATAGTCTACTAGTTTAAATTTTCTATAAGCTGTCTTGCGAAATCAATATTAAATTTTTACAAAGGTCCAAAGTCGGGGCGGCGAGACTAACTTTTTAAGGCCAAAATGAGTTATAATATTGGTATGATCGAACAAACATTGCCTTCATACATTACTAAATATTTCTGGGATGTTCAGCCAGAAAAAATCAATATACAAACTAACAAAAAATATATTATTGAACGTTTACTTGAGTATGGTAATGAGGAAGCGCTACGTTGGATTAATTCAATTTATACTCCTCAAGATATTAACAAAGTCATTCGTACATCAAAATTACTAAGTCGCAAAAGTGGAGTGTTTTACTCATTATATTTTGATATTAATCCTCAAGATATTTTGTGTTTACAAAAGGACTTTCAAAACAAACACAGGCAAATCTGGAACTATTAACTAAAGTTTCCTTTGTTGCCAAATACTATTTAGCCGAAGGAACAGCTTTGTCATTACATTTTGGTCATCGTTTCTCTCATGATTTAGATTTTTTTAGTCCTCATGCTGAACAACCGGAAGTTATTATCTCATCTTTAAAAGATGCAGGTAAGCTTGAGATATTTCAAAACGATTTTAAAACGTTTAATGGACAACTTAATAAAGTGAAACTGAGTTTTTTTGAATATCCCTATAAACTACTTAATCAAACTACACAATTTCAAAATATCGAGATCTCTAGTACCATTGATATTGGCTGCATGAAAATTGATGCCATTTCTTCACGGGGCAAAAAACGTGATTTTATTGATCTTTATACAATTTGCCAGCGCGAAAAACCCTTACACGAACTTTTGGATTTATTTAAAAAAAAATATGCGGAGATAGAGGTTAATAGACTGCATCTATTGAAAAGTTTTATTTATTTCGATGATGCAGAAGAGGATGTAATGCCGGAAATGATAGAAACTCTGGATTAGAACAAAGTAAAACTATTCTTTCAACAAGAAGTAAAAAAACTTTTGTAAATCTTGATACACTACTTTGTCTAGTCGGGGCGGCGAGACTTGAACTCGCGACCTTACGCTCCCAAAGCGTACGTTCTGGCCATCTGAACTACGCCCCGAATGTTATGTGATAGATATTAAATAATCTACAATTAATTTTTTTAAATTACGTCCTAACCCTGTTTTATAAAAAAGTTCTCTTTGACTTGCATCCTTTAAGCAAAAATACTTTTCATAGTACACAAGTTTAAATGGTCCATTATTTTTTGACCAAGTATTTGTTCCATTATTATGCTCTTTTACTCTTACATTTGGTTCTTTTGATGTTTTACCTACATATACCTTATTATTCTGTCTAGTCTGCATAAAATAAACATACCAGTTTTTCATAAGCCATCTGTCCGCCAAAGGCGGATCCGCTTTTAGCGGAAACTACGCCCCGATGTGACACTATTTTATCATATTGTTAGAGCTTATTTTGCATTGCGAAGATATGCGTCTAGCTTTTGATAAGGATATATTTTGTACCACACAGAATTTTACCTCTCAATCCCCATCACCTGCAATGACGATACATCTGATGTCAGCGTCCCACCCGAAGTTTTGGTCTTGATCTCGACTGTGTGTGTCCCTGCCGCCACTGATAAAGAAGTATTTAAAGCGATCGAAACACTCCCGTTTGCAACAGGAATAGTTGCCTGGCTGTATGTCGATTGATCTTGCCCGTTTAGAAAAACCCCGTAAGTATTAACATTATTTGCAGAATTGTTTTTAGAAGAGGTGTAAAATTCTATCCACAGCGTACATTGTACTGGACAGTTAATATTGACAAACATGGCCATGGGTGAATAGCTTGTAGAAGTGGTAGTAAAACTCGATCCTTTGGCATTCGTCGTTGTCAGTATTTTATGGTCGGAAGCAGTTGAAGACGCGGCTACAGTGGCTTCATTTTTTTCGGAAAGGTCTTTTATAGCCAGATCTTGATCTACTTCATTTCTTTCGAGTTTGGCGATACTGTCTTCAATTTCCTGCAGACGATCGGTGGTCATCGAATCTTTACTTTTTTTTGGTTCGGTTGCTTCGACCTGTTCAGGTTCGACGACAATCTCACGATCAACGTTTTGTTGTAGATTTGATTGGACGTAGAAGATGATAATGACTAGGACGAAAATCGTTGCGCCTATGATGATACGGGTTATTGTTTTTGTGGACATTAATATCAGTATAATATTTTTGATGACCAAAAATCTAAAGCTTCTATTCATCCATCACTCGACTGGTGGCAACTTGATAAAGTATGGAAAGGTTCGTGATTTAGTAAGAGAAAAACTACAGAATATTGAGTTTTGGGATCATGGATACAATTTGTATCCGATTTTTCCGAGACTTCTTGCGATGTTCACATTTCATACAGGGTTGACTGATAAAAACGGACAGATTACCGGAGAAGATTTCGACATAGTCCTAAGTAACAATTCGCCTCGTGAGTACGCAGACATTTTCTCGCGAGATCCTACTAGTTTTACTCTTAAACAAATACTTAATCACGACATCATCATGTTCAAAAATTGTTTTCCGACTACAAAAATCGAGTCAGATGAAAAACTTGAAGAGCATAAAAAATACTACACACAGGTAGCAAATTCTCTAAAAAAATATCCCGATAAATTATTTATCGTTTTTACGTCACCGCCTTTACGTTTAGAAGTTACAAGACCTGACTGGGCGAAACGAGCTCGAGAGCTTGCAAATTGGATGAAAAGCGAGCTGATTGAAGGCAGTAAAAACTTAAAAGTTTTTGACTTCTTTGATTTGCTAGCAGATAAAATAGGAGAAAATGCCAATATGCTTCGACGTGATTATTGTCCCTGGTTTTCGCGTGACTCGCATCCAAATACAAAGGCTAATCGGGAAATAGCCCCGAAGCTGGCTGAATTCATGAAGGACATATCTGGCAATATTAGGTAATATTAGGCAATATTTGGTAAACTATACTCCATGCTGATTCCTCCAAGATATACTCTAAATTCATCCATTTATCCCCTTCGCGTAAAACTCCAAGCGTTAGCTCGAGGGAGCTTCATTCTACTTTTGGTGTTTTAGTGAGAGTTATGGACATGACATTTGGTGCAGGTGGATTTTTCATTTTTAAAGAAAAAAGAAAATGCTGTAGGTTAGTTTTTAATTATCATGCAAATTAAAGTAGTTATTTTTGATGTAGATGGCGTACTGTTTAATACCGATGAGATATATTTCACGTATTTACAAAAGGTACTACAAGTGATTGGAGTACAAATTGACCCAGAATTTTATGCAGTTCACGGTTTCGATGACTGCATTTATAGTCTTTCTCTTTCAAGAAAACAGATCACCCAGGTGAAGAAAAAAATGAATGAATGTTATTATGGAGATCGCATGATCGCCAATATGAAAATGAAAAACGGTGTACTTTCAGTTCTAAAAAATCTTTCCCGCATGGTGCATCTTGCTACAGGATCTGGAGAAAATAAATCACAAATACAGAGATATCTTAAACATTTTTCTCTTTCCGAATTTTTCAGCTTCATAGGGCACGGCAGACTCGTACCAGGAAGAAAAAGTAATCCTGCATATTTTTACGCGATTGCTAATCATTATGGTGTAAGACCCAACGAATGCTTACATGTTGGAGACACTCTTACCGATCAATACGCTTTACAAGCTGGCCTACCGGTTGCAATCGTTCCAACAAAATATTCTAAATATCTCACTTTTGACCCACGCTGTCATATGCTACAAAGCATTGAATCGCTTCCCCTAATCTTTAAGAATGAATTTGCTACTTCTTGACCAAGCTCAATGTTTTACCTTTTTCTATCCATCAATTGAGTCCCACAGTACACAACAAGCATAAGTTCTATAAGGCGACCATGGGGCACTGATTTTAAGTAGCTGTTTTGCAGTTGGCTCTTTTTTGATTTTATAAAGTTTTTGAATTGCCCTTTTCAGTCCCAGATCACCTGTCGAAAACACATCAGGTCTACCCAGAGAAAACATAAGAAACATCTCTGCAGTCCATGGTCCGATGCCTTTGACTTTTGTCAGTTCTACGATCACTTCCTCATTTGACTTTTTTTCAAGATGTTCAAGCTTTACCACTTTGTCATCAACTTTAGTTGCAAGATCGATGATAAAGCGCGCTTTAGCGTACGACATACCGACCGATCGCAGCTCTTCAACAGATTTTTTCCGTACCAATTTAGGTGAAAGTTTTTTAGTCGGAAATAATTTTACAAATCTTCCAAATATCACGTCACTGACGCGACCAGAAAGTTGTTGACCAATGATGTCTTTACAAAGATGTAAAAAAAGATCATCTCTCACTTTAAGTTCGAGCGGTTCATCGTAGGTCAGTGCCGCCTCATATAAAATTACATCGTTTTTTTTGAAATGATTGAGTATTTTAGGATTCATGATGATGAAGATTGTATCATTTCTTTTTTTCTTGATGTCGAGATCCAAACTGCAAGGCGAAGAACGATTACGAAAACACCTACCAAAAATGTCAGAAGTCCAAATGACGGTAATGGTGAGCGTCCTTGTCCAGTCAAATATCTTAGCCAAAAAGGATAACTATTGAGCCACATATGAAGAAGTGAAAAAACATAAGCAATGTAGCCAACACGAAGCAGTATCCGCCAAGTATGTCCACCGAGCTTGTGAATCATAGAATCTGTTGAAACGATGACCATCATCGTGTATATAGATATGGCAATGAAAGCACTGATGAAAGCCAATATAGTTTCCTTTTCCAGATAATAAAATAAAATCGGAGCATTTTCCGGTATAAAAAAAAGTGAGATTAGACCATGTAATATTACATAGGCAAAACCCACAACTCCAAGTTGTTTTCGATAAATAATATAGTGATCTGCAAAGTTCCAGAAATAACAGATGCCGGAGAGAGCAAAGGAAAGTCCCATAAGTAGCATACCGACATCAGCGATCACTTGATTGAATAAGGCTAAGCTAAATGAACCTCGTTGAATTAGATAATAACCAGAAACAACAATAAATAGTATGAGGCTATAAACAATCATGTCAAACCAAAGTCTTGTTTTGGCAATTGGTTTTTTGGTCTCCTTGACCAGCTGTAGTTTTTGATCAAAAGATGTTTCTTCGTGCATAGGGTAGAATATGTTTAGTATAACTTATGAATTATAACCAATACAATTGCATCCATGCCTGAATTATGCTAAACGCAGAATTTCAGTAATTTGATGAGACAGTACATTTAATCATAATTATGAGATTTATTAAGAAAAATGGTTTGCTTTTTGTAGTTTTTATTACAGGTGCTTCGGTACTGATCGTCGAAGTAGTTGCTGTACGTATTTTGTCTCCATATTATGGTAATACTATCTTTACTGTATCAAGCGTAATAAGCGTTATTTTAGCTGCATTAAGTCTCGGATATTATGCCGGTGGTAAAATGGCCGATCGACATCCATCATATCGCTGGTTTTTTGGGATAATTCTTTTGAGTGGGCTTACTTTGCTTCTGCTTTATATTATTGGAAATATTTTCTTACCGATTTTAAGCTCAAATTTTTCTATGTCTGCAGGGCCATTAGTCTCCTCGATGATTTTATTCCTACTTCCTGGATTGTTGCTTGGCATGTTGTCTCCATACGCAATAAAATTGCAGAGCGTTCATTTTCCCAAACAGGGAGTTGGGAGTGTGGCCGGAAAAATATTTTTTTGGTCAACGCTTGGAAGTATCATAGGGAGTTTGCTGGCAGGGTTTGTACTTATACCAAAATTTGGAATAAATCAAATTATTATTACTGTCGGAGTAATTTTATTTTTTCTTGGGTTTATACCACTTCTTGGATTAAATGTAAAATATACAAAAGGTGCTATCTTCATATTTATACTTATTGTAGTTGTGATATTCTTCACTCCATTTAAGCAAAATAAAAATGACGTTTATAGCAAAGATGGAGTTTATGAAAAGATTACCATTTATGATGGAGTTGCTTTCGGTCGACCGACGAGATTTTTCCAGCAAGACAGGAGTAGTTCCGGGGCAATGTTTCTCGACTCCGATGATCAGACAGATCTAGTTTTTGACTATACCAAATATTATTCTATCTATAAAATTTTTACTCCTAAAGTAAAAAATGCTCTTGTTATAGGTGGCGGCGCTTACTCAATTCCTAAAGCATTGCTCGCGGAGTTACCAGATGTTAAAGTAGAAGTAGCCGAAATAGAACCTTCATTGTTTGAGCTCTCAAAAAAATATTTCAAGTTATCTGATACATCACGTCTACAGAATGATACAATTGACGGTCGTCAACTTCTCAAAAATTCTAAAAAAAAATATGATTTGATTTTTAGTGATGTATATTATTCATTATTTTCAGTTCCAGCGCACTTTACGACACAAGAATTTTTTACAATCGCAAAGGAAAAGCTCAACTTTGATGGAATTTTTATAGCCAGCATGATAGGAGATTTATCAAGACAACAGCCATCGCTCATTATGTCAGAAATAAGGACTTTTCAGACAGTTTTTCCCAACAGTTTTTTTTTTGCGGTTGATTCTCCAATAAAACGCGAATCACAAAATATTGTCTTTGTAGGTTACAACAGCGACAAAGAAATTGACTTAAGCTTGCCATCAATAGCAAAACATCCTAATCCAATAATTAGTTCTCTTAGAAATCAAATCATTGATACAAAGAGATTTGAACTTTCTGTTTATCCTGTACTCACTGATAATTTTTCTCCAGTTGAGTATTTAACCGGTCGAATTTTGCAAAAAAGTTTCGATGTGAGATCTTCAATTGCAGAAGAAATGTTAGCTCTTGTCGCGCAACAACTTCGCTATGGACCGAGGTATTTAAGCGCAGAAGGGCATGCAAAAGTACAAGATTTTATTTTAGCCGAAATGAAAGAGTTTACTCCAGAAGTCAGTACTCAAATCTGGGAACATACTGCAAAAAATGGAGAAGTTAATAAATTAACAAACATCGTTGCCCGACTATATCCGACGCAAAAGCGGCGTATTTTGCTTGGGACACATTACGATAGTAAAAAGCTTGCCGATAAGGATAAAAATACTCCAGATCAAGCAGTGCCTGGAGCCAATGATTCAGCTTCTGGCGTGGCAGTTCTTGTAGATCTGTCTCGTGAACTTGCAACCTCAAATATATCTCCAAATGTCGGTATTGATGTAGTTTTCTTCGATGGTGAAGAAGGAGAAGAAAATCAAGGTGGGGACTATAGTAATTGGGAACCTTTAGGATCTACTTATTTTGCTAAAAATTTGGATGAAATTTACGGAGATAATAAGCCTATAGGGGCGATTGTCTTGGATATGGTGTGTGATAAAAACTTAAAAATCTATAAAGAAAAGTCATCCTCGCTAAATGCCCCCAATCAAGTGGAAGCTTTTTGGAATATCGGACAACGATTTGACAGCAATGTTTTTCAAAATAAAGTTGGAGAGAGTATTTTCGACGACCATACTCCACTCAACCGAGTAGGTATTCCAAGTTTCTTACTTATTGATTTTGAATATCCATACTATCATACAACACAAGACACTCTTGATAAATGTAGCGCGAAAAGTATGGGAACTATTGCTACGGTAGTGCATGACTATCTTTATTCAATTCAGTAGTAATAAATATCTATGAAATATTTTTCTGCAAAAAAAATCATAATCGGTATATTGGTTTTAATTTTAATAGTTGTCATTGGATTTTCGGGAAAATATATTTTATCAAAACAGTGTAGCCCGGTGAAAGATGAACGCTTTACCAATTATGAAATTGTGAAAGTTAACATAGAGAATAAAGATATGTGCTTGCTAGTCGCAGGAACTCCAGAGCAATGGATACAAGGACTCATGTTTGTACGCAAGCCGGTGGACAATTTTGATGGAATGATTTTCAGTTTTCCAGCAGTTGAACAGCAAACGTTTTGGAATAAAAATATTTACATTGATATTACAATATACTGGATGAAAGACGGTAAAATCTTTAGTAAAGATAAGTTGCCATCGATAGAAAAAAGTAAAAATATTGTGACCGTGATGTCACCATCTGCAGTTGATACAGTCGTTGAAGTGATAGAATAAGCTTGCAGATAACAACAATTCTAATGAAACAATTTATCATCTTCGGAATAATTTGTCTTATTATTGCAGGTATTTATTTTTACATTCAAAAAAATATCGGCGATCTGCGTCCGGCTCTCCTTCCATCAAAAAAAAATCCTACCCTTCCACCCGCAAGTAAGCAAACTTCAAAAATGGGAGAATCGATTGATATTCCATTAAAACTTCCAGATGGCTA
>Ga0155151_127_pt2 | contig 32457 bp, 28 predicted proteins | sample RifCSPhighO2_01_FD_106119 | JGI IMG/M metagenome (GOLD analysis project Ga0155151, IMG submission 106119) | Candidatus Roizmanbacteria bacterium RIFCSPHIGHO2_01_FULL_38_15 | reverse complement strand
TGATACAATCAAATATGTTCCACCTATTTTTCTTGATGAAGTTTCTGCAAAGTTAGGGACTTGGAGTGGATACCATGTCCTGGCTCAGTACCCAAAAGGTTTTAATTGACACGACGGTTCACCTTTCTAAAAACAGCCCGAACAATGCCGTGAATTTTTAGCTCTTCCCGTGGATAAAACCTGGGATATTTCGGGTTGGCCGCCTCTAAAAACATTTTGTTGGTTTTTCTGTCTTTGTTAAATATCTTTAAAGTCCACTCTCGATCGATCTCGGCAAGTACAATATCTCCCGATTCAAAGTGTTTTTTTCTTTCGATCACGACCAAATCACCTTCGAAAATCCCCATATTGATCATCGAGTCTCCCTGGACTTTCAAAAGAAATGAGTTGTCCGGCTGCTCGATAAAATACTCGTCAAGCGTTATGTAGTTGCGATTTTCTTCGGCAAGTATCGGGTATCCTGCTTGGATCATGCCAAGGACCGGCAACGAAAAAAACATCTTGGTGGGAGAAAGTTTTTTATTTACTTTTTTTAAAAATCCTTCATCAATGAGTTTTTGAACATACATGTAAACCGTTCTTTTTGAAGCAACAGCAAAAATTTTCAGCATTTCAGAGTATGAAGGTAAACGTCTGTTTATACGGAAAAACTTTTTAATTGGTGTCAGAATATCCTCTTTCATAGGTTAATATTAAAAATTTATTAATGAATAAAATTCATCATATAAACAATCGTTTACTTTGTCAATGAATAAAAATATATCAAATATGATCAGAGGCAATTTGCCCAGGAAGATGAACCATTTCTTGAAAGTTTGAATGCCGCAGTTTCTATTGATTCCTTTGCTCCAAAACGCAAATCTGGATTGGTATCGAGACCCATTTGAGCACGAGTATTTATCCAAGTTTCAGTTGTAAATTGATACATACCACCGTAGTCACCATTTGCCGATCCAGGATTGATACCGGTTTCACACATGGCAATCTTTTTTAACTGATTTTTATCGACACCGTATTGACCACTGTACTGATCAAAATATTCTTCAAAAGAACTTAAAGGCAACGGAGTCGGCGTGCTGGTTGGGGTGGAAGTGGGTGTTGATGTCGGAGTTAATGTCGGGCTTGGAGTGCTAGTTGGAGTTGGAGTCAAAGTGACAGTTGGCGTCGGAGTTGCAAGAAAAGGAATAGTATCGGCAACACCGAGGACCGATCCTCCTTGACTAAAAATAAAAGCGCTGACAACTGCGGCCGAAATTATCAGAAAATACTTTTTGGCCATTACATATTATATCAAAGGCACGAATCTTCACTGTAGTTCATACTTCTCAAGAAGCTTCTGGTTGCCCTCGATCTGATAGCGCAATAGCTCGGAATAAACACCTTTTCTTTTGGCAAGATCACCTGGAGATCCAGAATCAGCGATTCTTCCACCTTCGATGACCAAAATCCTATTTGCGTTTTGAATTGTTGAAAACCGGTGGGCGATGATGATGACAAGCCTATTTTTCATAAGCTTCTCAAGTGCATCCTGAACAAGTTTCTCACTTTTGGCATCCAACGAACTTGTTGCTTCATCCAAAATCAGAATCGGTCGATCGGCGAGTATGGCGCGTGCAATCTGTATTCGTTGTTTCTGACCACCCGACAGTTTGACACCTCGCTCTCCTATCTCGGCATGAACCTTTTTAGGAAACTTCATCACAAACTCATATGCGTTTGCTTTTTTTAATGCCTCGATCACTTCTTTTTCTGTGGCGTCAGGTTTTCCATAAGCTACATTTTCAAAAACTGTGGTTGAAAAAAGTTCATTGTCCTGAAAAACCAATGAAACATGTGAGCGCACTTGGTCATGTGACAGCTTGGAATACTTTTTCCCATTCATAAAAATTTCTCCTCGGGTGGGTTCATAAAATTTCAGAATAAGATTGGTGACAGTTGTTTTTCCGGCTCCACTATGACCAACAAGTGCCACGGTTTCCATTTTTGATAAATCGAAACTAACATCTTTAAGCACGCGATCTCCTCCTTCATATTCAAAAGTGACATTTTTGAAAGATATTGTCGGATGGTCGAATAAAGGACTTGGCTCCCTGCCAGGAAGTTTTTCCGCCGACTCAAGTTCAAGTATTTCAAAATATTCTTTTGAGCCTGTTTCCGCGCGCTGTGTTTGTTCAAGAATAAAACTCATGGCAAAAAGAGGCCGGCGTATTTGGTTAAGATACTGCAAAATAAGCACCATTTCACCAATTGTGAGGATACCAAGGAATGTATTGCGAAAAACAATTACTGCAATGACCACCAGTCCTGCCTCAAGACCGAAATTTCGTAAAAAATTGAAGATATGATATGACATTGATTGTTTATCGTAAACTTGGACGCTTTTTTTCATATTTTCCGACACAAACTCTTGTTCTTTTTTTTGAGCACTGAAACTTCTTACAAGCCGAATATTGCTTATCACCTCTTGTATACGACCGCGCGTTACGTCTTCAATCCTGTTTCTTTTCACTTGAAATTCGCCCCATTTTTTTGTTGATATGTGGCTGATATAAATATAAAAAGGAAAAATTAGTAGGACCATTATGGCAATTGGGCTGCTATAAAAGGAAAGTAGAACGATGATAAATACGCTTCGAATAAGCGCAGGCACAATAAAGTTTGAAGCTGTGCCAAAAAAATCTTGAAGCGCGATGATACCACGGTTTAACTGATTGACGATCTTTCCTGAAATCTGGCTGTCAAAATATTTTTGCGGTAAAGTAAAAATCTTTTCATAAAATTTATCCGTCAAAAATTTGCCGATACGTCCCGAAGCATAATCGCCGATGCGATGATTTACGGCTTCAAGAACTATGGAAAAAATACTGCTTAAAAATAGTAGTCCTATTAAAAAATACAATCTCTGCAAATCGCCTGCTCTACTTTTGATTTGAAGCTCAATCTGATCAACAATCAGTTTAATGATGTATGGCGCGATAAGTTCGAGAGTTGTTGTAAAAACAATGATGACAGAGATGACGTAGATAAATTTGTGGTAAGGCTTGGCAAGACGGATTACTTTGAAGATGTTTTGCATTTGCCTATTTTAGCATGAAACTGACTGATCACTTTCACCAATCAATTATCTTAGATTTGTAGAAAATAAAAACTAAAACTTGTAGAATAATTCTTAGTAAGGTATACTATAGGTTTTAAATGGCCATAGTTGACCACGATCCTGTTCCAAATCCTTTGCGCTTTCAGGATCTTTTACAAAAGGCGCAAATGAACCTTGCTCAAAGAGATTATTCTCCGGGAAATGATAGCATAACCGCACAGTACTGGAGATACCTATTTGGAAGTGAAGTTCATACTCCCAATAATCCTCAAACTATTAAAGATTTGTCGCCATTTTCAACTTATCTTGAAACGATCTCCCCAATGATAGCAGTTGCTGTACAGTCGCTTTATGACCAGTCAATAGGTGACGAGGCTTCGCGTGACGCGGTAGATCGTTGGTATACAGATGGAATTAAAGATGCAAACCAAGCCTACACTGCAGTTGGTGTATTCTTTCAGCGTTTTTATGATAAAAATCCCACACCACAGCTTCAGGAATTCCTTACTACATGGCAAAATGAAATTGATCTTTCTATCGCTGAGGCCGCTGGCCTCTTTACCGGCATTGCTCTCCATTTAAGGGGATCGCCTTGTGCAGTTGTATTTGGTCAGATTCCTGTCCCTTTTCCACGTAATAAAAAAATAGAGCAAGTATATACAGAACTTTTATCTCTTTGGGGGCAACCTGAAAAACCAACTGTATTTGATATTTACCGACCAGATTTACGAAATGTTCTTGCATATTACCAAAAAGAAAACTTAAGAACTGAAATATCTATCCCCACTATAGCCAATGTGTTTGATTTAAGAGAATATCTTCGTACTCTTAATGAGTTCTGGTCTGTTCCGGCAGCTGCCAATCCCTCAGACTTTCAAGTAAGCTCTGGAAAAGATAATTCAACAATCACTATTGCTCCAAATAAATTCGATATTTTTATACGTCACAAACCAAATAACAATGCGCAGCGTCGAATTAACTTCCGAGGTAAAAACAATCTGAACGGTATCAGCTACCGAGTTGACCAAGAAAAACCTAATAAACTCGGAATTGACTTTTGTGGCGTTGACTACAATGATCTTTTGAGAATAGCACAAGGTCTCTCCAGACTCGATCCTGCATGGGTAAATAGATATACTCATGCCATAGATGAACATGGTCGAATGAGTGAAAAACCTATTCCTTTTTATACTCCTGTTTTAGAACAGGGTATCCACGGCTTAAACAAAGGGCATTTTATAGGCATGGTATCCGCACTTGGCATGCAAGAGGGCCCACAATTGGGAATAAAGAGAGGAGACACTTTTAGTTACCATTCTCATGGATCAATGGATAAGTTTGCTAAAAATTTTGAGCAATTAGGTCATGAATTGGCACAAATGTTCTAGAATGTTTTTATTGACACAGTGCGAAATAATTCGTACCAAATTCAAGAGTATATCTTCAGCTGGTACAATATACTCAAATATACCCAGAATATCAAAAGTTACCAGTCACAGAAGTGTATTTGAACTGTTAATATGATTAGAATATGGAATTAGTTGTAATTATTTTTTCACTTTTATTGGGTGTATTGGCAATTGGTAAAGGATCAGACTGGTTTACAGATTCTCTTATCCCTATTGCAAGAAAATTAGGAATATCCGGTATTGCTGTCGGACTCATTCTTGTTTCAATCGCAGTTAGTTTACCCGAGATATTAGTTGCAGTAAGCGCCGTTATAAACGGTTATCCCAATATAAGTCTGGGAGTTGCTTTGGGTTCTATCATTTGTAACATAGGTTTGATGACTGGGTTGTCTGCCACTATTAAACCCTTACGGGTACCAAAACACGTTATTCTTCGTGACGGAATTTTTTCTATAATCATTCCTATTCTGGTATTTGCGGTCGGGTCTAGCGGAACATTGACAAGGATTGAAGGACTTGCTTTTATGCTTTTGTTTATACCTTATGTCATTAATGTTTTTATGCAGGAAAGACTAGCCAATAAACTGCAAAAAGAAAAAGAGTTTAGAGAAATTGAAATTGAACTTAATCTCCTTGGATTTGATTTTGGTAAACTCAAGCCCGGTTGGGTTTCGTTTTTTCTTGGTCTAGTTTTACTTCTATTTGGAGCGCAACTTTTTAGCAATACTCTTATCCAAATAGTTAAAACTTTTCCAATAAATGAAATAATTGTTGGCTTAACAATAGGAGCCATTGGTCCTTCCATACCAAATATAATGGCCGCATATAAGGCTACGATGAAGGGCATGGGGACAGTCGCAGTATCCGAAACTTTAGGTTCTAACATTTTTACCTTATTAGTTACCGTAGGATTTCTTGCATTGGTATCTCCTGTCGCCATTTCTCAAAGATGGATTTATTTTGATATTCCAATAATGATCATTATGAGTTTAATGTTGTTTGTATTTATGATGACTCGCAAAACTATTTCAAGGATTGAAGGAGGTATACTTATGGGAACTTATTTCTTCGTATTGCTGATGCAAATATTCTTTATTAAATAAACAGGAATATTACAACAATCTAAAGTGTGGCCTGCCACGCGAAGTCCCGATTTCTTATCGGGACGAAGTGTGGACACAGTAGGAAATAACTGGGACCAATAAGTATAGTTTATAAAAGTCTCTTATTCCTAAATGCCTTTCCTTAACTTGATTTTAGATATTCTTCAAAAGTCCTTTTTAATATTGAAGATAGCTGTTTCCTGCCATGGCCACTTTTTAGAAACTCTTCTCTCGCTTTTGCATCTTTTTTGTTTACAAAGTACTCATAATGCAATAGCTTAAGTGGGAGACGATTTTTTGTTGAAGTAACTTGACCTTTTGAATGCTGTATCAATCTATTGTTTAGATTGGTTGTATATCCTATATATAATTATCTCTAAAACTGAATAAAATATAAACATAGAATTTTTCGTATATCATGTACTTATGCGACGTCAAACGTCGCTCTGCAGGAATATATTTTGCAATGTAAGTGTCGCGTCTGACGCGACACGCTTAAGTCACGCTTGACGTGACTTACAAACATGATTTCACGATTTTTTTTATGTGGTGAAACCGCGTTTGACGCGGTGGAGATGCCGGGAGTTGAACCCGGGTCCGCAAAGGCTCCCTTATAAATCTTTAGCTAGAGATATTATATTTTTAAACTCAAGCTCAAACTGGATAATATATAAACCATTGTCCAAGCTGCCGATTTTATTTATTTCAGTGAAGTAAAGATCGAAAACTTTACCTTACCTACTTCGGCATTGTTTTTCGTTAGTCAGCTCACCGATGAAGCCGACTAAGATCACTAAAAGGATATTGAACTTACGCTGCGAAAGCAAAGTTCATGTTTGCAAAAGCAAATTTGGCCTGTTGGGCTTCATAAGCTTCTACAACCGCTCTTTTAAGTGATGCAAATTCCTTTTTGAGGTTTGCAGTTACTTTTCCATTTAACGGATAGGTCCGCTCTAGCGATTTATAAAAGTGCGATCTTCACGTCGAAACCATGCATCCCCTATTTTTTCATATAATCTTTCATTTCTCTTTCCTGATCTCTTTTGATGTCCTCGTGCATCTCAAGAATCTTCTTTCCTATCTCGCCTCGACCCTTCACTAAGGCAATCGAAAGCTTAATATTACGTCCTTTAGTATAACATACTATAGGCGCTATAGTCAATTTTCCGGCACCAGAAAGTTTTGTTTGAAGCCGTATCAGTTCTTTTTTATGAAGAAGCAATTTGCGCCGTCGTGTCGGCTCATATCCGGTAGGTCTAGCAAATTGGTATATCGGAATATCGGCATTGATGAGATAAGCTTCTCTATTCTCGATACGAACAAAGGCATTTTCAAGTCTGATATTGCCCGTGCGAACCGATTTTACTTCTGCGCCGGTGAGCATAATACCCGCCTCGAAGGATTCTATTTCCTCATAAGTGCGATGGAAATTGCGGTTCATTACTTTCATATGAGATGATTGTAGCATGAAAAGGCAGTAATTGAGATTAAACTCTTGTTAAAATATTTTATGCGTATTTTATTAAGTCATAACTTTTATCCTAATAGTTCTGGTTCAAACGTATATTTTGAAACCTTAACAAAACTTTTGCAAGATAACGGACATGCGGTGAGAGTTCACGCTCTTTGACACAGGTTGTCATTCTCTCGCCGTGCCTGCCGGCAGGCAGGAAGGAGGGAATCCAGACTAAATATACTTTTATAAAGTATTAATCGACTGGATCCCCGTCTTCACGGGGATGACACAAAATAATTAATTGACATGTTATGATACAGTTTTGTCAAGATTTGTGAACTCTTACTCAGTTAAAAAACGCGAGTCCTTGTATCAAGGAACCTTACTTCCTATAATAATGACATATGTTTGGAACTATTCGCCAACTTTTTATATTAATTTCTAAATCTAATAAAATCTGGATCATTCCTGTTCTTCTTTTTCTTGTAATTGTCGTATTATTAGTTGTCGCGGCTCAAACATCCCCTGTCCCTGTTTTCCTCTATCCTCTAATTTAAACTATGAGCAAAATAATTAAAGGGATAAATCAAATATTTATATATCTTCTGCTTTTTATTTTTTACTTGGCAATTATCGGATTAGCAAAAATAATTTACCTAATATTCAAAAAAAGAGAGACAGACGATGCTTCATATTGGCGTAAGCCTGAAAATAAAGAATTAGATATTTTTTCACCATATTGATGTATATTCTTGGTATTTCTGCCTATTATCACGATAGTGCTGCTGTGCTTGTTAAAGATGGAAAAGTTATTTCTGCTTTTGAAGAAGAACGTTTTTCTCGAAAAAAACATGATAATTCTTTTCCGTCGCGCGCGATTAATTGGTGTTTAAAAACTAATAAATTGAATATAAGCGAGATCGATTATATCGCTTACTATGAAAAACCTCTTCTTAAATTTGAACGCATAATAGAGACTTTTGTTGCAACTTATCCTCGATCTGTCTTACCATTTTTGAAAGCTCTCCCCGAATGGTTTGGTGATAAAATAAAAGTCGAAGATGTAATAAAGAAAAAACTTAAATACAGAGGCAAAATATTATTCATTCCACATCATCTTTCTCATGCTGCTTCAACTTTCTATCCTTCGCCATATAAAAATGCGGCGATATTAACAATTGACGGTGTCGGAGAGTATCAAACAACAGGACTTTGGCATGGAGATAATACCAGTATAAAATCATTAGCTGCTATTGACTTTCCTCATTCAATTGGACTTCTATACTCAACTTTTACCGCATTTCTTGGGTTTCAGATAAATAATGATGAATATAAAATGATGGGACTTTCGGCGTATGGAAAACCTATATATAAAAATTTACTTTACAAAGTAATTGATGTTAAAAACGATGGCAGTTTTCGTTTAAATCTTGAATATTTTTCATTTCGTGAATCTTTTCAAATGTGGTCAAGCAAATTTGAAAAATTATTTGGAAAACCAAGAAAAAAAAATGAGTCGTTTTCAAAACGCCACAAAGATATTGCTGCAAGTATTCAGAAAGTCGCGGAAGAAGTGTATATAAAAATTTTGAATAATTTATACTCACTTACAAAAACTGAAAACCTCTGCATTAGCGGAGGAGTGGCTTTAAATTCTCTCGCAAATGGGTTAATTTATTCACAAACTCCATTCAAAAATGTATATATTTTCGGTCCAGCTGGGGATAGCGGTGCAGCAGTTGGGACGGCCTTACATGTTTATCACATGTTTTTAAATAAAAAAGTAAAAAATAAAATAAATCATCTTTACCTAGGAAGTTCGTACCCAAATATTTATATTGAAAAATTGTTAAAGCAAAATAACTTGCAATATAAAAAATCAAACGAAAAAGATCTTGTTGAAGAAACAGCTCAATTACTTTCAAAGAATAAGATAATCGGTTGGTTTCAAGGGAAAATGGAGTTTGGGCCAAGAGCACTAGGAGCGAGGTCCATTTTAGCAAATCCTAGAAATAGAAACATGAAAGAAAAAGTAAATGCAGTAAAAATGCGAGAGCAGTTCAGGCCATTTGCCGGATCTGTGTTACAAAATAAGGTGAAGGAATTATTCGAAGTACCTAAAAAAAATCATAGTTCCCCATTTATGAATTTTGTTTTTAAAGTTAAACCAGAAGCTAGAAAAAAGATTGCAGCTATAGTTCATAAAGATAATACATGCAGAATTCAAACAGTAAATGAGAAAGATAATAAGTTGTATTATCAGCTCATAAAACGATTTTACGAACTGACGGATATTCCTTGTGTTCTTAATACAAGTTTTAATACAAAAATTGAGCCGATTGTAGAATTGCCAGAGCAGGCAATATTTGATTTTCGGAATACAAAATTGGATTGTTTAGTAATTGAAAATTTTTTAGTAAAAAAAATTAATCACAAGGAATAATCTTGGTTCTTGTTAAATAATCAAATATATTTTGCGCTATCACAACATGGCCTTTTGGGGTTGGATGGAAATCATTTGCATAATAATCCTGGTTATCTTTATATATATCTTCAAGATACATAAAATCAGTTCTTTCTTTATTCTCATCGAGAATATCACCAATAATATCGTACGGAAAATTTCCTTTATTTGGAAACGTGATGAAAATTGTCTTACCTTTATAGAAATCCATATAATCACTTATTGCTCTTTGCTGGATTTCTCGTGTTTTCTTTTCACCAAGCTCATTAAACGTTTCTTCCATTCCTCTAAACCAATTCTCATCCCTGACACCGCGCGGATAGTGAGACATCTTTTCAAACATTGTCTCATTAACTTGTATTACATCATCATCTTTAATAAGCCACAAAACCAAATCTGGATTGTATTTAATACCTTTTAATAAAAAACGTTCCACTTCCCATTGTATGTCATAACCTTGGACTCCAAGATTAATAACTTCAAATTTACTATAACCTTGACAATGCATTTCGTTTTTAAACAGATCTTCTAACTGTTCTGGCCAATTATCAGGCGTATCTACATATAATCCAAAAGTATAAGAATCACCTAGAGTAATTATTCTGTATGTTTTTTCAGGCTTTTTAAGTTCATAATTGTATCTTTCAACTAAAGTATCATCATTTATGGTGTATTTGCCATTATAAGGTCCCCAATCAGCATTTATTTGTTTAACAGTATTTGCTTTCGGTTCATAATAATACTTATACTTTGATTTCTTATTTAAGACTACGCTTTCCTTCTTAATTGGAGCAACAACCGCCTCACCTAAAACTAATTTTTTATTAAAAATTCTGAAAGTTAAAAAAACTATCACTAGACATTCTATCAAGAATATTGAAGATAAAATTAATTTGTTCATTTTGACATGATTATATTTTTAATAACCACGCAGATCAATGAATAAAAATAGTTAATATAAATTTACTTTTTTTCCCATACCATCAGACGAATATATTCAAGGAGTTTCATAATTCATCATTAATAAGTTTAGTTGAAATATATACCTTTCTTAAAGTGAAATTACAACTTTAAATTAAAAAGTTCAAAAATCGGAAATTTCAAGGTTTATTACAAGAAAACGCTTATATACTTAAATACGTATAATATAACCTGTAAAAAATGTTGAGAAATCATTCTATCCGAAGTATCCTGTATCCATCAAAATAATATCCACTAGTTTCAAAATTAATTCCTCTCCCTATCTTAATAATATTTTCGTCGTTATACATGAGATTATTACCAACCTGTTTAAGCTTCATCATGACCTTCATCTCAACATCAAAAAGATCATCATCAAAACCGATATTTCTTCCTTGTATATAGACTTGGCTTATCGGCAAAACGGATTTATCGATAATTTTGATTACTTCATCCTCGCCGTCAAAATATTTGTCGCCTATCTGTATAGCTTCATATTCACGACTATCAACAAAACGTTTATAAAGAGTTACCGTTTTATATACATATTGATTTTTCGGCGCCTTATTTGAAAGGGAAATCACTGTTCCTGATAATTGTGCATTGGCAAACTCGAAATCTATCGGAGATCCGACACTAATTGTCGATCTTTTGAATGTGTATGTGCCTCTTCGATTACTGTAATCAACGGTCAGTTTCACCGTGAGAAATGTACTGTATTGTCCGGTCTGTATGCTTTGATTTTGAGCAGGATAATATCTCACTTCCAATATTTCGGCAACCGAGCTCCCCGTAAGGCTTTTCTCTGTATCGCCTTTTTTCAAATTTTGGATCATCCACAATGGTGGATTTAGGGTGTTTGCCCACCAAAGACCTTGTGAAACTTTCACAGTTGCATAAACTTCTTCTCCTTTTGCAGTAAATAATTTGAATACAGAAACAAAGCCGACGAAAGCTACAATCGTAATGAATATCGAGATAAAATAATTATCCGCTGCGATCTTCCAGGCTCGTCTTGTAAGTTTCAATATCTTTTTCATAGAAGCCTTTTTATTATACAGCAAGCTTATAGACACATGATATTATATGGCATACTCATTTTTACATATGATACAACGATTGCTGGCTCTCGTTTTATTGATACTTAATGTACCGCTTCTTGCAGTTATATTTATAAAGCTTACTTCAAAGGGCCCGTTTCTTTTTAAACAAAGTCGCGTCGGTAAAAATAAAAAGCCTTTCACGCTTTATAAAATCCGCACCATGGTGACGGACGCTGAAATCTTAAAAAACAAATACCGCGATCGCAATCAAGCCGACGGCCCGGTTTTTAAAATCTTTGATGATCCAAGATACACAAAGATAGGAAAATTGTTATCACACTCCGGTCTTGACGAGCTACCACAACTCATAAATATCATAAAAGGCGAGATGGCTTTTGTCGGCCCGCGGCCACTGCCGCTCAATGAAGCAAGACGTATTCCTAAGAAATATAATGATAGGTTTAAAATTTTACCGGGCATCACTTCATCTTGGGTTGTCAATGGGTCGCACAATCTGACATTTAAAGAGTGGATGGAGCTTGACTTAAAATATATAAAAAATCACAATCTGCTTGTTGACTTGAATATTGCCGTAAAAACGTTGCTGATAATCATGCGTGGAGTATCGAAGTATTTACTGAATTTTACTCTGATAATCGCGTTTGTTTTTATGTATTTGAATGCTTCCCAAACTTTTTCTTACTTTTATGACGAATACGAATGGGTCGGAAGAAGTTATTTTTTTGACCTTGCAATAAATAGGGATTTTGATAACAAATTGTTTGAAAGTGTGTTTTCGTACGATCAGCCCATGTTGGTTTATTACATTTATGGAGCTGTACTTTATCCCGGTTACATTAAGGAAAAAAAATTCAAACCTAATTTGACATTTGAAAAATATCTTCATACGTATGACTTATATCAAGATATTTCTATGAAGACGTTGTCTTTGCGACGGCTTGGATACAATTTTGATGAGATAAATTCAATTAAAAAAGATAGCGCGTGCGACAGACTTCTTTGCAAAAGTACCATCCTCATTGATAAAGCTAGATTGATAAATGTATTCATACTCGCAGTTGCGACTTTTATAGTCTTTAATCTATTTCAAATATTGCTTAACAATAAAATATTGTCAATCATCGGAACTTTATTTTGGGGTACAAATTTTGTTATCATGCGCTGGAGTCTGCAAGCTCAAGCCGAGGCAATTTTTTTGTTTTTATTCAATCTGGGAATACTTTTTATTTTTTTAATTTTTTACAAGAACAAAAAAAGGCCGATATATTTCCTGGCTTTTGGACTAATATCGGCTTTATGCTTTTCGACAAAAATACATGGCTTTTTATTAGTTGTATTTTTTACCGTTATTTATGTTTTTGATTTGTACGACAAAGCCGGCAAAAAAAAGCTTCCAAAAAACATATTGCCCGAATTAAAACAATTCCTGCTTGTAATGTTCGTATTCAGTATAACAACATTGGTATTAAATCCTTATCTTTGGAAAAATCCAGTTCAGAGATTGGGCAACTTATATTCTTATAGATACAACAGAGCTCTGACGCATCAAACATATTACCCTGCTTCCGCGCTTCAAGATGCGCCGTCAAGATTAAACGCAGCCATGCAGCATTTGTTTTTGGAAAAAAATGATGGTGACTACAGTCGCAACTATCATTTTGGCAGTATACCGGCAGTAATTAGAGTAATACTTTTTATAATCGGATTAATATTTGCAATTAAAGCTTCCTTAAAAGAAAAAAGAGTGATCTATTTCTTTATAATTACTTTCATATCGATGATATTTATAGCGTTTTACCTTATGCTTGACTGGGACAGATATTACAATATTCTCATTTTCCCGTTAGTTGTATTTTTTTTATACGGGATAAAAGGTATTTATAAACTAATCGTAAAGCTAATAACACCACTGCAAAATCGGTAAAAACCATAAGTCGTTGATATAGAGGTTGAGGCGACAATGTCAAAAGTAACAAAAATCTTTCAATTCCTGCCTGAAAACGGTTCTGATTTGTGAAAACTGTACTATTAATTCTGCTCATCAAAAAAACGTTAAATAAATGTTTTGGGCTGATTTTTGAAAGAAAAGCTCGCGGGACAGAAACTGAATAATAGTCTTTGAGAAGTATAAACACCGGAAAAACAAAATTTTGTAATTTATATTGCAAGATAAATTTCCCAAGCTGTCTCCATTTCTCGCTTGAAAATTCCTTGTCTATTATTTCCTTAATTAGCTCTAATCGATAAATACCGCGGTAGTTATGATGAAAAAAATGTAAAGCTAAATATGCCACAAGCTCAACCGACTTTAATATCGAAAAACTGTTTCTGTTGACTTTTATTTCGCGCCGGCTTTTCAATAAATGACCGGTCAATGAATTCAAAAGCTTTAAATCATAAAATCTATGATTTATGTACAGTTTGGTCATCATAAAAGCGGGTTCAAAATGAACATCAAATACGACGCGTACACCGTTGACCACTTTGTAATAATTTGTCTCCGGTTTTGGATTTGCGGAAATGCCGCTCATCATTGATTTTTCCGTTAATTTTTTATATCCGAGTTTATAAAAAATATTCTCGATATTGTTTCTCTCGCTTTTATCAACAAATACGTCGCAATCGGCATAAATACGTTGCGGATGTCGTTTTTCATAGTGTAAATGCAGAGGCAGCCCTTTTAGGAATAGAAATTTAAAATTATTCTTACGAAGAAATGAATTGATGAGTTTAATTTCTTTGAAATACAAAATTGATTGCAAAAGATAAAGATGGACCAAACGCACTACTTTGCCTTTTCTTTTGATCTGGTAGACTTTTCCAACGATCTGTTCTCTCATCACTTTTCGATCTGGAAAAGGATTATTGTCGCCCTTTGTCACTATATAATCATCATTCTTAAATATGACCCTGTGGGTAAAATATGACTTTCTTGATTTGACAACGATGATGTCATTGGTTTTAATATCTTCATATAGTATTTGCCTGTAATAAATGACGTCTCCGTGCTGTAGGAACGGAAACATGCTCTGACCAATGGTTTTAATACGATCAAATTTTGACAAGTCTATCATTGTTATTTATTTTTAATACATCCTACTATGTCGGAATATAAAGTCAATAAAGGATTCGATATCGAACAAATAAAAAATGGGGTAACTCTTTTTGATCCTGAAGGACTATATGTTTTTACATTAAATGAAACAGGTGCTTTTATTTTTAAAAAAATAAAAAATCATACTCCGATGATAAAAATAATTAAAGCTTTAGAAAAAAAGTACTCCATATCAAATATTGAGGCTGAAAGGGATGTCAAATCACTGCTAGTCAAGCTTGTTAAGAACAAAATAATACGTTCTGTATAATACTTAAAGTTATGGAAGTTGTGTATCTATCATTTGCGGGTTTTATTATTGCCGTCCGCTTTTATCCGCCAAATGAAGGATGGCTGCCCGAAGTATTTAAAGAGGATCTTTATAATTATCATGGCGGACTGATCATAAAAAATCTAGGTAGAAAAAAAATTGATTACACAATACGCGTCATTGATGAAAACAACATTCAATTTGTCAGACTGGCAAAAGTCAATCGTAACTTGGTCCATTTTTACGAAAAGGAAAATGATAAAAGCTTAACTACTTTTTATCATATCGGTATATATCAATTCCAAATAGTATTGCGTATCGTGGCCAATAAACTTCTGGCAAAACATAAAAGTTTTCTGCTTCACAGTTCTGGAAACGAAATCGGAGATAAAGCTCACCTCTTTTTAGCTAGAAGTGGCGGCGGGAAGTCAACCATCATGGGGCTGTTACACCCGACATACAAGGGTATTGCTGACGATACGATCATAATAAAACAGGAAGGAAATCATTATTATGCCTATCAAACTCCTTTTTTAGAAAAAAAACCCTGGATAAAAAAAACCCCAAAACGATACGAAATTGGAGGAATGTATTTTTTGCATAAAAATCCCGTCTTTTCTCTAACGAAAATCACAAACAAAAATGACCTCTCGGAACGAGTACTAAAAAGCATTTGGTTTGATGTAGACTACCCGCGTCAAAAAGTGAGTCAAATAATAAAGTTAGTGAAACAAGAAGATTATTTTTATGATCTTGTCTTTGCCAAAGATCAAAAAAGGATAAACAAATTGCGCGCCTTGTTTACAAACCTATGTTGATTGGCAACAGCCAGGGGTTTGAGCTAAATAATTAAAAAGAAAGACATCTTCTGAAGCAATAAAACGTTGTCTTGAAAAGCGGTTAAGCGTAACTCTTATTTTTGTGAGTTTCGGCTTTTGATATGAAAAGGTGTGTTTTTTTGCCGGTTTTTTTGACATAAATCTGTAAGTATAAATATACAACATGCTAGTGTTAGGAGTCAAATCAAGGGTGCCATTCTCCCAATAAAGTATATTATGGGGATTAATACCGAAGCAATCAATGTAAGCTTATAATCATCGGTTTCGGATTTTTCCTCTTTATATATCAGCCCTCCAACAATGATAAACGTCAAAAAAATAGTATGTGATCCGTGATAATAGCTAAACTGAAACAGGATCAAGAGCGACACATAGAGCATAAATAATTTCATTCCTGCCTCATCATGTAAAGAAACCGATCTATAGGCATTGATCGCAATTACAATAAAAAAGTAAAAAAAGGCAACACCCGCAACTACTCCATTTTCAACCATAAAGTCGAGCAAAATATTGGTGCTGGTTGTAGTAAATACGTATTTGTTTTGAATATACTTTTCCGAAGCAGAAAAAAAATTATGAGGACCGAAGCCAAAAAGAGGCTTCTCAACAATTGCATGAAACGATTGTAGATAATAATAATCACGAGCATTAAGCAGTGTTTTGTTATTTACATTAACATGATTTATTTTTGTATTGAAAATTCTTTTGATAGGCGATTCTCCATAATCAGGACTTGTTACCATAAAAAATGCCAAAAAAAGCAAAAATAAAACAACTGAAGTGACGACAAATACCTGCGTTGGTATCTTGCGATATTTGTAAATCAAAACTAGTAAAGCTCCAAAAAAAGCTATATAACCAGCCCGCATAAAACTTATCAATAAAGCAGCTAAAGATATTATGAAAATTATTAATTGATTAAATGTTATTTTATTGAACAGACTAACAGATGTGATAGATACTAAAATCAGTCCAACAACACCGATTGGATGATGGGTAAGATAACCAGCAAATGGGTGGATTAATTGATAACCATGACCGGGTATTAGAAAAGTAAAGTATGATGAAAGAAAAAATTTAAATGCTGTCCAATAGAAAAAAGTAAGAATGCCAAGTGAAAATAATACCTTAACGTAAATACTTTTAAGTGACTCGCTGTTGTTAAGTACATAAATAAAAATTACAAACAACGAAAAATAATACGTAAGATAATCGCGTGATCGCTGAAAATCAGTTGAATGGAACGTTGAAAATGCATTAAAAAACAGAAAAATTGAAAACCAAATAGCTATTTTGGGGATGTATATCTTTTTTTTTGTAAAAAGATGCAGTAACATGAGTATGGATGGTGCGAAGATAAGGACGACCAAGCTCAAACTGCGTCCTTGGGGCAGTCCCCAACCATCGATGATAAAAACGGCGATAAATATGATAATGAATATTAAATGCGATAATTTTTCAAGCATAAAAAAGTAGCATCCAAACTTAAAAACTGTTACTATTAACTTAAATAGTATAGTTAAAATATAAGAGTTTTATATGTTATTGTCTTCAAAAAAACTTATTATCGTCGTCTGCTTTTTTATTGCAATAATCTTTTTTGTTCCTTACTTTTTATCATCTTATGCTCAAAATCATCCTGAAGGCGGCGAACCTCCTGCGGGCGGAAATCCACCAGCAGGCGAAGATCCACCTCCGGCAACTGGAGAAGGAGGAGCAAATCCTGGAGGAGCGGGCAATGAAGATTGTGTTTGCGGTACAAAAGTTGAAAGCAACTCCCCTGATTGCCCTGGAAAAATAAAGGTTATAAGGACTTGTAACAATATCTGTGATCAGAGTGGTTACGATTGTGTAGCTGATAATGGTCTTGGATTTGCTCCATTATGGACAGCAGTCGTATCATTAGAGCAGCCATCAAATATACGCACCTACTGGAAAGGCTCACAAGATGAAGATGCGGTTGTAATCGATGAAGGAAATACCCAGAGCTGGAGCGTGGATCCGGATGACGGCGGAGGACTTGATGATGAGGGATATTTCAACTTATTCAGAGTTTTCTATGGTGACTTTGTTGCGGGCAACATCGGAAGAAGATGGATATTTGATAAAGCATCAAACCATATTGATGCTAGTGGGACTATGAATATCTGGATTGAAGATTCCGTTGGATACGAGGAGTATTGGTCAAATCACTTCTGTGGCAATGGTTTAGCTTGGTATCCTCACGTTGTTTATTATAACTCTGGTCATGGAACTGTATATGATAACAGAGATATTCTAGCTACAGGAAATATGGCAAAAGGCATGGGTGGTGGAATTCCAAATGGCGGAGTTAACCCCTACTGTAAGCTAGCTGATGGATTCGACCCGGATGAACCTTTAACTAATGTAAATCCTTTCTGTGCCCTGGACTATGATGGTTGCATAGGCCCATTTAGCGGCGGGAAACCCTGCCTTGATGGATCATGCAAAGCCGAAGGTTTTCATGACTCAATAAATGCATTTATCATAGACGCCAATGAGGGTTTTTACAACGAAGGAATTACAAATCCTTTTAACATCGGACCACGTTATGCGGGTGCTTGGGCAGCCTCATTCTGGATGTACGGGGACAGACGCGAACTCAATAGCTTTGAAATACGTCTTCGTGCTCCACTGGGGTATCTATGTAAAGCAGGAAAAGGCAGAAGAATAGCAGATTTAAGCAACGCAAACCCAGGTAACTTTACAAAATCTACATCAACTGATTTTTCTTTCGATGAACATGGTGATATTGTCTACTCAGAATTTGTTGTAGATGATGATGGTCAACTTGTTCTTGATGCATTGGGCAATCCTATTCCAGTTTCTGACGAGTTAAGTGGCTTTACTAAATTGTCAGAAGCATCGTGTTATATAGAAATAAATAAATTCCATGATGGTGGCGGAAAGGGTATCAATACAATTTTTACCATTGAAAAAGATCCTAACTTCAATATTTCAGGCTGGTACAAAATTAAAGACGGCTCATTTCATAAGAAGGGAAATATTACTGCAACTTATCCGGCACTAGTAAATAAATACGATGACATTGACGATAATGGCAAGGTGTATCCTATTATAGATGCTGATAATGTGTCAAATCCCGGCCTGACCACTCTGACCCATGACACGTTTATCGTCTCCAGCAACAGAGACGAACTACTGGAGGTTGAAAGATCGGACAATATAGGAACAACAGATCCAAGAGTCGGCAAGATCTCGTCCACAAACTGGAGGATTGGAGGTTATTTCCCAAACTCCTCCTTCCTGTCAAACTTAGGTAATTTTCTTGAAGTATTACGTAGTCAAAGTTCGACAGATGAAATAAGCAATATAAACCAGATAACACAGCCAAATAGAGTTTATATCTACGATACTGGAAGCGACCTTGATGTAACAGCTCAATTACCCGTAACCAGCCCAGCAGGACCATACGTTCTCGTGGTTAATGGCAATTTGAGGTTTGGAAATAATTCCGGGACCGATGTTGGTGGTATAAAAACCATAAATACTTCGGGTCAATCAATAGCGCTTATTGCAACTGGAAACATCAACATACATTCGTCAATTGAAGAAATAAACGCAGTCCTTATCGCAAATGGATTCAATCTTGCTTTTAATCTCGTTGGTCTCCCTAATCCTAATTCGAGCGACCCTCTTAAGATCAACGGTAATCTCGTTTCAAATACATCGGTTCAAACATGGCGCCGTGATCGACCTGATTATGATAAACCTTCATTATTTGTGGTTCTTAAACCGAGAACGTACATGGACCTCCTGCCGCTTTTATCATCGGCAACTCTAAGCGGCAGACAAGTACAATAAATTACATGGCTATGAAAAATTTGCCGAATATCCTTGTTTATCTATTTATTTTTTTACTTCCCATCCAGCTTGGGCTACATTTTTTCCCCTCTTATGCTTTTATCGACGGCATACGTATCGATTATCTTGATCCGACATTGTATCTGACCGACATAATTGCAGTTGCTCTCATAATTACTAACTACAAAAATATTGTTTTGCCTAAAACAAAACTATCATCGGTTTTGATAATTACTCTTGTGATCAACGTCATATTTTCTCTTTCCCCTCTTGTAACTATATACAAATCAATTAAGTATCTTGAAATATTTTTACTTTTCCTGATTTTTTCAAAAATCAACCTCAAACCCAAACGTCTACTTATCATATTTTTGTTTTCAACAACGATACAGGTAGTTCTGGTACTGGCACAGTTTCTAACAAAGAGATCACTGCAAAATGTATTTTATTTCCTAGGTGAAAGATATTTTTCCATCTCGACTCCCGGCATTGCAAAAATAGTTATCAACGGAGTCGAATTTTTAAGACCGTATGGGTCTTTTTCTCATCCAAACTCACTTGCGGGATTTTTTTTAGCAATTCATGTATTTGTTTTGTGGAATAATGCATATAAAAATACTCCGCTGTTAAAAAATTTGACTCTTGCGGCGACAGCTATCCTAGTCTTTATGAGTTTCTCCAAAATTACGATCTTGCTCCTTGCTGTGGCCTATGTTTTGTATGGATTTAAAAATTATAAAACTTGCAAGATCTGCTCTATCGGCAAGGCGGTCTCCATGATCATAATTGCTGGTTTGTTTTTGATGTTTAAAGGCGACCCTAATACTATCCAAAAAAGGGTTTTGCTGATGAGCCATGCTACACAAATATTTATAAACAATCCCTTGGAAGGTATTGGCATAGGAAACTATGTAATTGCGGAAAGTAATTTTCCCAACCCTTTTTCTTATGTTTTTATTGAACCAGTTCACAATATTTTTCTGCTGTATTTGACCGAAGCAGGACTTGTCTTAACTTTTTTGACAGGAGTCATGATTTTTCCATTTTTAAAAAGGTTGTGGAACAATGAAGTTGCCCGAAATGTAATGATGGTTGTCGTCGTGACCGGACTTTTTGATCATTATTGGCTTACCTTACAGCAAAATTTACTCCTCTTGCCGGTATTATTTGGACTTCTGCAAAGACACGAACGTGTGGTAGAATAAACCAACTATAGTTAACAAATGCCCGGTCGGCTAATGGTAGGCCCGATGGCTCTGAACCATCTAATCCTCGTTCGAATCGAGGCTGGGCAGCAAGTTTTTTTAAATCATTCCTTTAGGAAGTATAGTGATATCTCTTAAGGGAGTTCCGTCATGATAAAAAGCTCCCTCAAACAGAATTTTATCCCAAGTCTCATCTCCCATAGCGAACAGTTGCCCTATAATCCCTACTGGCACATTGACGGGTGTTACGCACTCTGATCCTGAATGTTTTGATCTCGTCCCTCTAAAAGAATAATGCTGACTTGAATCAACCTCTATAACTGCCCCGTGTTGTCCTTTGTCCTGAACTTCAAGTCTAAATGGCAGTTGATTATCACCATTCTCATAAGGAAAGACTAAAACTTCACTGTTATTATCGGGTATAGATAAAATTTTTCCGCTTCTATTACGTACATCAGTTGCATAACGAAACATTTTTTCTTCCATTCTTTCAATAGCACTCATATAACAATAAAAAACTTAATAAGTATGATAGTATCATACGATATACTCCTTGTCAAGATTTCTTTGCTAATTATGATGTTTTTTTGGGTACAATAGATTAAATTTATACTTGTCGATATTGAGTTAAAATTCATGAAGCATTTACTAAATCAATTTATGTATTTTTTGGTTATTCTAGTATCTATTTTTGTGGTGTTTATTTTTTCCATTTCTTTTGGGAAAATTTATCAAATTTCGACCCAACCAAGCGCGCAAGAGCCATTGCCTACTCAAATACCTTCTCCTACCTCGACATTAACAATACTTGAAAAAAACATCACTGAAATCTTGAATAATAAACAAGGTGATTATGGAATATATTTTAAGGATTTAAAAAGTGAAAAAACTTTTGTTTTAAATGCCGATCGAGAATTTCAAACAGCCAGTCTCTACAAGCTTTGGGTTATGGCAGAAACCTATCGACAGATAAAACAGGGCAAACTCGATAAGGAGCACGTTATGACAGCAAAAATTGCAGAGTTAAATGAACAATTCAAGATTGCCACAGAATCGGCTGACCCTTCCAAAGATATGGATGATGAAGTTAGTTATACAGTTTTTGATGCTCTAAATGAAATGATAACGATTTCGGGAAATTACTCCGCGTTTATTTTGGGGAGACAAATTCGTTTATTCAACGTCAGCGATCTTCTGGAAAGTTATAAACTTAATCATTCTTCAATTGGTGACAATGCCATAGGCATACCTACAACAACGGCACGAGACACAGGTGTATTTTTTGAACTTTTATATAAAGGTGAATTGATTGATGAAAAATCTTCAATAGCGATGCTTGAGCTCCTAAAAAAACAACAACTTAACGATAAAATACCCAGACATCTACCGGAGGACATAGAAATCGCCCACAAGACGGGAGAACTCGCGCCATTCAATCATGATGCAGGTATTGTATATACAGATAACGGAAATTACATTATTGCTATACTTTCAGAAACAGATGATCAAACACACGCCGAAGAGGTTATTGCCAATATTTCCAAAACCGTTTATGACTACGTGGTTGATGAATATTGATGTTTTAAATAATCAAAACAGCTCCATCTGACTTTTTTTGTTTAGCCATTTTTCTTTACGTTTTTTTTGTTTTTCGATGGCAGCGTCCTCGATTTCTTCAAGCTGTTTGTTTTTTAATAATTCATAAAATCTGGAAATTGTTACTTTTTTATGCTGGCGACTATCTGTATAAAACAGATATAAATCTTGTTTTGCCCTTGTTATGGCAACATATAAAAGGCGCTTTTCTTCATTTAAATCTGTTTGGTTTTGCTTTTTTAAGAGAGGTATCAAGCCTTCTTCAAATCCACAAATAAAAACTGTATTAAACTCCAGTCCCTTGGCGGCGTGCATTGTCATTAAAGCAACTTTATCGGCCTTTGGATCGTAATACTCATGTTCTTTTAGATAATCTAAATAGTCGATAACCTTTTTAAGCGGATTTTTTTTCTTCTCAAATTGCGATAAATTGTTGATAAATTGCTGTAAGTTTCTTTGTTTAGATTGACTTTGAGCTATTTTTTTATTCAAGTTAAATATTTCCATTATTTTGTGGATAAGTGTAGATAAAGGATCATTTTCTTGCTTTTCTGACAATTTTTTTAGAGCATCATAATATGTGGATACTATCTTGATAACTTTTTTGTCGGAACCGCCCGACCTTGAAACAGAGTCTAAAATCTCTTTATTCTTGTCATAAATATATCTCAACACTCCGATGATAAAGCTTATTTCTTTTTGATCATAAGGCGAATCTCCACCTATCACTTGATAAGGTAAAGCGGACTGGCTAAATCTTTGCCCAAGGACTCGGCCAACATGATGAGTCCTGTATATAACGGCAAAATCTGAAAGTCTAAGATTTTGGTTTTTATTTTTTGAAAAATCTGAAGCTTGTAAAAGATCGGTGCCTCCTATTGATTCATTGATCTTATTGACAATCCAATCTGCCTCGGTGTACTCATCTGCCGTATGCACGAGCTGGATTAAACCACTGCTTTTGTGCGCCGACTCAAGTGGAGTCTGTCCCGCAAATAATTTAGTGCTCGTGTCAATGATGCTCTGTGTGGATCGATAATTGGTTTCAAAAATAATCTTCGAATAACCCGTAAAATCCTCTTTGATTTTCTCAAAAACAGTCGAATCTGCTCCCCGAAAGGTATATATAGATTGCAGCGGGTCTCCAATGATAAAAAGGTGAGAGCTTGCTAACTTTTTGATTATTTCGTACTGCAAATTATTGGTGTCCTGGAACTCGTCAACAAGAACATGTTCAAAGCGAAAATCATCATTTGTATTAATCGTTTTATAAAGTAATAACAATAGGTCATCAAAATCCAGTAAATTACTGTCTTGTAAAAATTTGTTATAGAGAATAAATACCTCATTTTTATTATGTAAATCACGATTGGTTTTTGACAGAGAAATTTCCTGAAGAAGCTGTTTTAAATTTTTTTGAGTCAAACTCTTTTTGTTTTTGATCATGAGCATCTCAAGTATGGAAAGTTGCTCCTTCTGATCAATGATGCGAAAGTTATTATTTGGGATTGATTGAGAGGCAAAGGCATGAAAGGTACCGATAAAAGGCAACGACTTTAAATGTGCCAGCCGTTCCTTCATCTGTGCCGCCGCCTTTTTAGTGAAGGTGAGAGCCAAAATTTCTTTTGGACCGGCTTTTTTTTCGGTCAAAAGATATTCTACCCTTGCAGTAAGCGCTCTGGTTTTGCCGGTGCCGGGACCGGCGATGATGACGACTACGCCGTCTGATTTAACTGCTTTTTGTTGTTTTGGATTAAGATTATTCACATGCAGATTATAATCCCAAACTCATCTGTGGGCCTGCCTGCTGCCGCTCTATGTCATTTCTAAAAAACTTGATGACTCCATACACTCCGTCGTAACCCGGTTCAATATACACATCTCCTCTTCGCATCCGTGTGATCACGCGAGCAAGTTCTACAAATCCACCTTTCATTATTTCATCCGTGGAAATCTTTCGCAGGATACTGAACTCCTCACCAAGCGTTTCATAAATTTTTTTATATTCTGCCCAAACCGGCTTTGTCTGAACATTTTTTCCAAGCATTTGAGCTATTATCTCAACCAAGGGAATTATATACTCTACTTTTTTATGCTTTGCAGGTTTATAACTTTCGGGATGATCGGCTATTTCACCCACACGGTAATCAACGCCAACTGTAAGCGGTTTATGACAAACAGGGCAAATCCCTTTATGTTTTTTGGTTTCTTCGGGAGAAAAACTTATATTGCATAATCTGTGGCCATCAAAATGATATTTTCCTTCTTGTGGAAAAAACTCGATTGTGCCAATAAAATCATCGTTATTAGTCTTTATCGCCTTGATTATCTCCTTATAAATAGGTTTACAAGCTAAAATATTTGCCTCACGTCCAAGTTTTTGCGGTGAGTGGGCGTCGGAGTTGGAGATTACCGTCACTTTCTGCAGTTCGTCAAGACGCCAATTCATATAAGGATCAGAAGAAAGTCCAGTTTCAATCACCTTTATTTCAGGAGCAAGATCTTCAAAAGCCTGCTTTATAGAGTTAAATCCCGATTTTGAGCCAAACATCGCAAACCATGGCGTCCAGATGTGCGCCGGAAAAAAAAGACTATCTGGATGAGAGTCTAAAGTGATCTGAAGAAGATGTTTGCTGTCCATGCCGAGGATCGGACGTCCGTCTGCCTTCAGATTACCGATGCGGTCAAGCTTGGAGTTGATTTTAGCTGCTATTTCGAGATTTGGGGCAACAACCACATTGTGCAGTTTGCGAACAGCTCCTCCTTTTGAATAAATATTACTGATCTCGACTGTGGGCACAAAACGAATGAGGTTATTCCGTACCGATTGTGGGAGGGTTTTGTCGATCTCTTTGGTAATTTCATCTTTGAGTTTATAAAGACCTTCATCGGTCATCACCAACTTTTCTTTCATTTCCGCAAACCAGGCAGGGTGAGTAAAATCACCTGTTCCAAGAACATTAATACCTTTTATCTTTGCCCAGTAATACAAGCCTTCAATATTGCTGTTTTTACTAGTTGCTCGGGAATGATGGGAATGGATATGTAAATCAACTATGAGCTCCATAAAATATTTTATTCTTCTTAAAATTACAACCATCTTCTAACCGCTTTTTTATATCTTCTATACTCCTTGCCAAAATATTGTTCCAAAAATCTTTCTTCTTTATAAACAGCAGAATTAAAATAAACCAAAGGGATGATCATTGTAAATACAAGATAACTGCGAAGCGAAATAAAATAGCCAAATCCAAAAAGAAAAATCGCTATATAAATTGGGTTGCGCGAATACTGAAATGGACCGTTAGTGATAAGAGAACTCTGTCTTTTAATATTATGTTGCGCAGGCATTCCCCAAGATTGTTTCATGACAACTTTTGCCCAAACTGCAAGTATAACTCCCACGATAAATACACCAATACCAATTGGCTGTAAATAAATTCCTCCTGGCAATAAAAGTTGTGGGTAAATTTTTAAAACAATGAATTGAAAAATAAATATTACTGGATAATAAACAGCGTGAAAGCTTTTTTTAAAAATAAAAACAATCCTTGTTTTAACGGTACGGGGATCGGTGATAAACCAAAATATTCCCAAAAGTTGAATAACTATGGATTCTATGATAAATAGTTTAAACATAATTATTTCAAACAGGTTATAAATATTTTACTGATATCTCATGACTTGCTAATAGACAATGTCCTAATGTAACATAAGATTACATAAGTTACAAAATCAAGTATGAAAATACTTATTATTTACGAAACATACTCTGGAGGGACCAAAACCGCAGTTGAGTTTATGGCAGAAGAGTTGATAAAAATGAATCACGCAGTCGACATTATCCACGCGATAGATGCTAAACCGGATAGTTTCTCCAAACATGATTTGTATATATTTGCGACTCCAAGCTGGCTCGAACGTGATCGCGAAGGACAACCACATATCAACTTCATCAAATTTATGGAAAAATTTGAGAAAGAATCGTTTGAAAATAAAAATATAGCGCTTATGGGTCTTGGGGATGCAACATATGCACATTTTTGTGGAGGTATTGATGTCTTAATGAAATTTCTTGAGGAACGAGGCGGAAAAATATTAGCTTCACCACTCAAGCTTGATAGTTACTTTATGAAGCCGGAAGAATGCAGAAAAATTATGAAAGAATGGATTTCCAAATTCACTCTTAAAAATTAGCGGTAGAAGATCGGTTTTTCGGTCTGTGGGAGGATCAAACTCATGCGTCTGTCTCTATCAGAGACTCTCTCAACAAAGACTTTTACCTTCTTACCTATCTCGAAGTTCTCCTCACCTGTTAGTTTACTTACATGGATAAGGCCTTCGACTCCCGGCTCAAGGCGAACAAAGTAACCATATCTTTCACGACGGACTATAGTACCTTCATGCTCTTTGTCTTTGGGATACTTCTTTTCAATATCTTTCCATGGGTCTTTCAATAATCGTTTAATAGACAGATTGAGCTTGAGATCATTTTCATTCTTCTCGACAACTAATACTTTGATCGTGTCCCCGGGTTTGACGTAGACCGAAGCATTGGTCACCTTTTCCCAAGAAATTTCAGAGATATGCACCAAACCTTCAACTCCCTCGATCTCGCAAAAGATGCCAAACTCGGAAATACCCAAAACCTTGGCATCATATGTTTTGTTAACTTTGATTTTGTCAAAAAGTTTTCTAAGTTGTTTTTGAGAAATATTAAGTGCAGCAGCTTTCTGCGAAACTACCAGTCTGTTTTTTACTTCATCAACTTCAAGCACCTTGACTTTTATTTTTTGACCCTCAAGTTTTCCCGGAGTGCTCAAAAAATCCTGCGTAAGCTGAATTTTGGGAATGACACCCCGTATCCCCATAAAATCTATAAACACTCCACCTTTGCCATATTCGCCGCAAATGACTTCAATGTCTGCTTCTTTCTTTTTCTTGTCTTCGAGGATATTCCATTTCCCCTTTTCAAAAAATTTTCTCATTGAAACAACCGGATATCCTTCTCGAGACTCATCTGCGATAATACGCACCCTTACCTCATCTCCTTCTTTAAGGTATGGCAAATATGTCGAAATCTCCTTGAGCTCCTTCTCACCAAGCACGGCCAGTGCTTTGGCGCCGACATCAAACAGGACGTTCCTTCGTGAAAGATTTAATATCTTTGCCTCCATTTCAGCTCCTTGATGTATGTTTGACACGGTGCTCTTTTGAAGCAGAGATTCCATCAAGTTTGTAGATTGATTTTGCTTTGAGTTTTGAGAGTTTTTTGGCATCAACTTTAACTGTCCTCCTTTTTTTTTCTTTACTGTGTTTTTTAATATACCATATTTTCCACAAAAATCAATGCAGATCGTCTTGGCAGGAAAAGCTATAAACCCGCAATTTCCTTTGTCGCTTGCTGGTTCATCTCAAGAATGCTTTGAAAAGTTTTTATCTCTGCTTGATTTAGATCTTTCATTACATCTGTAATGACCTCTTTGTGTTTTGCATTACTCTGTTGGAGTTTGATAACAAAATCTTCGGAAAAATTACTACCCTGTTTTTTTGCGTCTTTAAGCAGAGGTGAAATTTTTAAAAAATAGGTTTCTGCATTAATTAGTTCGCGTTTTGAGAGCTGTTCTTTACCTTTTTGGGCAAGCTGTAAAGCAGTCGCCATACGTTTATCAGATAGATGAAGATAAAATTGTGCTTTTTTTACATTGTCGCGTGTTGTAAAAATGAGAATTTTATCGCGTAATTCTTTTAAGGGATACAAAGGGTGATCGGTGAGTAACCCTGGATATGGAAGAGGATAAATAACTTCGGGTTGTTCAAGCTGCAAACTGTCAGTCTGCGCCTGAACATGAAAGACCACTATCGATGAAACTAAAACAAAAATTCCTATTAAAATTGATATAAGGCTTTTCATGTTGTGACATTTTACCACTTCCTAACAAAAAGACAACCCCGCCAGATATAAACCTTATAAATCATTATAAAACTTATATCTGGCGGGATTTTGTTATTATTTAACTCGTCTTTTAAGACTCTTTCCAGCAGTAAAGCCTGGAGTTTTGGTTGCAGGGATCTGGATTTCTGCACCAGTTTGAGGATTGCGTCCTTTTCTAGCGGCGCGACTTCGTACTAAAAAGGTGCCAAAACCAGTTACAACAACCTTTTCTCCTCTTTGCATTGCGTCGGCAACGGTTCCGAAAACAGAATTAACCGCGTCCTTTGCTGCTTTTGAGGTAAGACCGGCTTTTTTAGCAACTTGAGCAATAAGATCAGCTTTTGTCATTTAGTGTCACCCCCTTTCTAGGCATTCTCATGTTTAGAGCATGAGACTAGGATATAATTATTATCTGCCATAAAGCTTAGTTTGTTTATCGCATCTTGTCAATCCTTATTTAAAATATCTTATTGTTACAATCTATATCAATTGTACTTTGCGATAGACTCTGTCCTGAACTCCCGTATGACGCTGATCTTTATTTGACCGGGGAAAACCTCAAATTTTTTTTCAAGCTCGTCTTTGAGTTTTGTTGCTAATATTTTAGCCTCGTCATCTGAAATCTCGTTTGGCTGAACCATCACTCTAAGTTCTCGACCGGCCTGTAGGGCATAAACATCGCGTACGCCCTTGTGAGATTTGGCAGTATCTTCGATGGTTTTGATACGTTTTAGATACTCTTCAAAATCTTCATGTCGTGCGCCTGGTCTGCCACCTGAAACTGCATCGGCAATATAAACAAGAACCGACTCGACTGATGGAAAAGGAATGTCTTCATGATGGGCCGCAACACAATCGATTACTTTTTTGGGAAAATTGTGTTTTTTCAAAAGCTCAACACCCAAATCCACATGCGAGCCCTCTTTGTCGGAAATTACCTTTCCGATATCATGAAGCAGGCAACCAAGCTTCACTGTGTTGACATCGGCCTTGAGTTCGTGGGCAAGTGACACACCAATCCTGGTTTCCTCAAGAGTGTGCGTGATCATATTTTGACCGTAGGAATAACGATATTTAAAATAGCCAAGCAGACGGACAACATCGACCGGCAAATTAAACACTCCAACTCTATGTCCTAGATCTTCCCCTGCCTTCATAATGATTTGATCAATTTCATGTTTTACTTTTTTTACTATCTCTTCTATTCTTTGTGGTTGAATACGTCCGTCTTTAATGAGTCTTTCCAAAGAAATTCTTGCGATCTCGCGACGAACCGCGTCAAACGATGACAGTCTGATTATCCCTTCCTCTTCAAGATCAACATCAACCCCGGTTGCGAGTTCAAAAGCGCGAATATTTCGTCCGTCTTTACCAATAATTCTACCTTTGTAATCGTCATTTGGTAGTTGGACAACCGAAAGAGTGTACTCCGCAGTATAATCCGTTGAGCCATATCGCATCGCGTCAACAAGAATTTCTTTTGCCTTTTCGGTAGACTGCTTTTTGACTTCTTCTTCAGATTCGCGAAGTTTTTTGGCAATGTCTCCTTTCATACGATCTTCCCATGCTTGAAGCAGTAGTTTGCGTGCTTCATCTTTGGTCATCTGCGCAATTTTCTCAAGCTTAACCAAAATTTTTTCTTTACTTTCCTCGTATCCTTTTTTAGTAAGGTCTGCCTGTCTTAATTTTTCTTCAACGCGTTGGTCTTTACTGCGCAGCTCTCTTTCATGCAGCTCTATTTGCTGCTCTTTTCTGGCGAGGCGCTTTTCTATCTCGATACTTTCATTAACCACGCTTCGCGCCTGACGTTCGGATTCTTGTTTGATTTTTAATGACTCCTCATTGGCTTTTAGGATTATCTCTTTGGCCTTAGTTTCTGTTTTTTTTAGCTCTTCCTCTTTTTCCTTTCGAAAAAGACTTTTCAATATTGATTGAAACATAAAAGTACTTTTATTAAGCAAGATCTTTCTGATAAAGAAGTTGACTTTGTGTTACAAAGATGTGTTTTCCATAGGATAAAAATTGAAACATCAAATCAGAAATTATCTTGTCTTGAAAAATTTTAACTATACTATTTTACTCGCTCTCCTCAAATTCTTCAATTGTTTTTCTAACAACCTCGTAATCAAAACCCCTTCGTAATAAATATTGGGTGGTTTTTTTGTAACGATCAAATTTATTTAGACCACGATATCTTCCCCACACTTTATATAGCGCCATTTTGGCAAGTTGCTCTTCGTCAACGCTGTTATTGGCAAAATAGGTGTTTATAGCGTCGGATTTTATACCCTTTTTTTGTAGTTCGTAAATAAGTCCTCGTTTACCTTTTTGTTTATTTTTTGTCCGTATATCTACATAATCACTTATATACTGGGAGTCATTAATATAATCAACACGTTTTAACTGGGAGATAACTTCTTCAATGAGGTCGGAGTCAATTTTTTCTTTTTGTACAACTCGGTTGAGGTAGTCACGTATTTGACTCTCTGTACGCTGTCTTGAGCTCAACACTCTTAAAGAGCGTTGATATAGTTTGTTATACTGCTCTTTTCTGTCCATGACATTTTCAGTGGTTTTTGTGTTGTTTTTTTGAGTCGATGAATTTTTCGTATACTTGTTTATGAATTTCTTCATAAAGTTTTTTGTCTTGAGAAATGGTGTCTTTAGCCTGATCAATACCCTGTCCTAGAACATTGCTCTTGTATTTTATAAAAGCGCCACTTTTTTCAAGAATGCCTTGACTGACGGCAGTTTCGATCATGGCGCCAAGATTGTCTATTCCTTCGCTATTTATAGTAAATTCAGCGATTTTAAAAGGTGGTGCAACCTTATTTTTCACAATCTTAACTCTTATGCGAGCACCTGTCACCTCATCGCCTTTTTTGATTGTTTGAATTTTTCGTACATCCATGCGGATCGAAGCATAAAATTTCATAGCCAGCCCACCGGGAGTCGTTTCGGGATTGCCAAACATTATTCCTATTTTGAGTCGTAATTGATTTGTAAATAATATAGTAGTTTTTGATTTTGAAACTACTGCGGTAAGCTTACGAAGAGCTTGAGACATAAGTCTTGCTTGTAGTCCCATCTGCGAGTCGCCCATATCTCCCTCAATTTCTGCACGCGGCACAAGTGCCGCAACCGAATCAATAACTATAAGTTCGATACCTCCGGAACGGACCAATGTCTCTGTGATTTCCAGAGCTTGTTCTCCTGTATCTGGTTGCGATATGAGCAATTGATCAAGATGGACTCCGAGTTTTTGTGCCCATGCAGGATCCATAGCGTGTTCGGCATCAATAAAAGCCGCAGTCTGACCGTCTTTTTGTACTTGAGATATTAGAGAAAGAGCAATTGTGGTTTTTCCTGACGCTTCCGGTCCATATATCTCAATAATTCTCCCTTTTGGTATTCCGCCTACTCCAAGAGCCGCATCAAGAGAAAGTATGCCTGTTGGTATTTTTGCAACAGGGGAAATCGGGTTTTCTCCAAGCTTCATAATCGCCCCTTTTCCAAACTGTTTTCTTATTTGTTCTATTGCAAGATCAATAGCTTTATTTTTGAGGTTTGAAATATCTTTTCCCGTCATATTAATAATTATACAACTGTATAACAGCGTCTATTATGACAGGAATTTTAAAAAAACGCAAATAGAAATTTGAGTTCATTTTAAAACCTACGACGAAGATATACTCCCAAAGAAAAAGCGGAAAACATGACCGGTAGAGCGATAGTAGCAATACCTGTTGAAGGTATTTGTTTTACACCGGTTATATTGTATTCAGAAGTCTGACCGGTATTGTTGTTGTGATAATCAACCTGTGTTTGATTTGTTGTTTCTTTCTTAACAATCGCTACTTCACCCGAAACGGTGACCGTTGCTTTAGGCGTCACTTTACTTGTTACAGAAGGAGATGGCGTTTTAGTTCCGCCAAAGAATAAAAATCCAAATGGATTCCACCCTTTATTTTCTCCTTTTGTAGGAGTTGGAGTAATGCTTATATTTGTTGTTGGTGTGCTTTCCCGTGTGGCAGAACGAAATCTACTCCCCACCCAGACAAAAATGAGTATTAAAACAATAAAACCTAATATAAGTGAGATAATTCTATTAAATTCCA
>Ga0155151_117_pt1 | contig 32576 bp, 35 predicted proteins | sample RifCSPhighO2_01_FD_106119 | JGI IMG/M metagenome (GOLD analysis project Ga0155151, IMG submission 106119) | Candidatus Roizmanbacteria bacterium RIFCSPHIGHO2_01_FULL_38_15 | reverse complement strand
CCACTAAGTCTTGCCGCCAAATTCACATTAATTCCGCCCTTGCCAATCGCAAGCGGTGCCTGTGATTCTTCGACCGTCACTTTGGCTATTTTGGCTTCCTCATTGATATCGACAGACACGACTTTGGCTGGAGATAATGAGCTTATGATGAATATTTTCGGATTTTCGTTCCATTGGATGATGTCAATTTTTTCAAGTCCGCTAAGTTCTTCTGTCACTGTTTGTACTCGTACGCCTTTTTGACCAACGCATGCGCCGACTGGATCGACGCCACTCTGGCTGCTGAAAACAGCGATTTTGGCACGCTCACCAGGTTCGCGCACCACTTTTCTGATCTCGACAGTACCGTTTGATATTTCGGGAACTTCACGTTTAAAAATTTCGGAGATGAGCTCGGGCGCAGAACGAGAAACTATAATTCTAGAATAACCCAAATTGTTGGTACCGATTTCTTTAAGATAAAATAAATAGCGATTGTTAACAGAGTATGACTCATTTCTCATCTGATCCTCACGAGGTAATATTGCTTCTGTTTTGCCGATATCCACATAGACAACACTGCCTTCCTGTCTAATGACTCGACCTCTGACAGTCGTACCAACCTGATCTTTGTAATGAGAAATAACGGTTTTTTTCTCGGCTTCGCGGATTTTTTGTATGATGACCTGGCGGGCAGTTTGGGCGGCAATTCGACCAAATCCGGGAGGCGTAATGTCTTTTTCTTCTTTGAGAATATGGGTCTCACCCGTGGTCATATTCACCTTGACTTTAATTTTTGCTTCTTCTTCCTCGTCGGCAACCATTTCTGGATGCTCTTTTTTGAAAGCGGCAAGAATAGCTGCTTCCATCGAAGAGATGACATCTTCGACTGTAATACCTCTTTCAGAGGCGACCTGATTTAGTGCCAGTGCAAACTCACTTTTTACTATTACCATACGGTAATTCTAGCAGAAAAGGCTTAAAAAGCAACGCAGGAAACATGGATGTGATATACAAAATACGATATAATAAATACCCTAATGACACTATTCATCTGTTCCAACTGTGGAGAAGGCGCGGCGTCCTGGATGGGCCGCTGTCCAAGCTGTCAGCAGTGGAATACATTTGTTAAACAACGAGAGTTTGGGAAAGATAGGAAAGAGAAGGTAAAAAACTTTGAAGCCAAATCTTTGTCCTCGATAAAAACCCTTGATAACTCACGCCTCAAAACCGGTATTTTTGAGCTTGATCGTATTCTTGGAGGCGGATTTGCGAAGGGAGAAGTAGTTTTGCTTTCAGGTGAGCCTGGGGTAGGTAAGTCTACACTTTTACTCCAATCACTGAAAAACCTAAACACTCTTTATATTTCTGGCGAGGAAGCAGCAGAACAGGTAAAAGATCGCGCAGACAGATTGGGGGTCGACACTGCACGGCTCATATTTTCGGATACGTTGCAGGTTGAGGCGATCATCAAAGGACTAAAGGATCTTCATAAAAAAATTGACATCGTTGCCATAGACTCTATTCAAACCGTCTATAGTGCCCAAAACGCCAGTCCGCCAGGCAGCGTTTCCCAACTTCGCGAAGCGTCATCCCAACTCATCACTGCAGCAAAACAAAATAAGCTCCCGCTTGTCATTGTTGGTCATATCACTAAAGAAGGTGATATTGCCGGCCCCAAAACTCTTGAGCACATGGTCGACGCGGTGTTGCAGTTTGAGGGTGAACGAGTCTCAACTTATCGCATTTTGCGGGCGCTAAAAAACAGGTTTGGGTCAACTGATGAAATTGGTGTTTTTGAGATGAAACAAGGTGGGCTTGTTGAGGTAAATAACCCCATGGTTTTTGTTGAGGATGATCTGGCAGATAATACTCCGGGCAAAGCAATTGCAGGAGTTATGGAGGGAAAAAGACCATTCTTTTTTGAAATTCAGACCCTTGCCACGCCATCTATACTGGCGATGCCAAGAAGAGTTGTGAAAGGAGTTGATTATAATAAGGTATTACTACTTTTAGCTGTAATACAAAAACATCTGCGATTATCGCTTGGAAGCTATGACATCTATCTAAATGTCATTGGTGGAGTAGATATCAAATCAACTGCTGCAGATCTTGGTATCGTCGCCTCGATCATTTCGAGTGTGAAAAATATTCCGCTACCTTCACGCGCTATTTTTTCAGGTGAAGTGGGATTGCTTGGCGAAATAAGAAAGTCTTATGGTTTGGAGAAAATCATGAGCGAAGCCAAGAGACTTAAATTTTCAAAAATATACTCGTCAAAAACGGTAACAAATGTGAAGGAGATGTTTAAAACATTGTTGTAAAGAACGAGCGATTATTCAAGAATATACTCCTCCCTCACTTCTGTCGTCTTCCCGTTCGCTCCAACCACCGTGATTGAGATGGGATTTTTGCCTTCGTTAAGTGGTAATTCATATGTAAATCTTCCATCATCACTTGGAAAAATCTTCTCATCAAATATTGTCACCACTGCATCATGTTCAGTTTTACCAATGATACGAATTCGCTCAACATTGCGAAAGACCCGCTTTTCCGGCGACAGTATCGTGACCTGTGGCGGTGCAAAAAAATGATACAATTGAAAGCCAAAATATCCGAAGAAAAAAAGACAGATCAGGGCAATAACTAATGTGATAATTTTTTTAGTTTCTGGTAGTAAATTCAATGACGGTATACGTCGTCTGAATTTTATTATTTCCTTTTTTTCGTAGTCACGACGAAAGTAAGCCATCGCTTTTTCCGGCTCTATTTTCAAGTGTTTCGCATAGCTTCTGATTATGCCGGTTATATATGTTTTTGAAGGAAAAATATTCCAGCTTCCTTCCTCGACTCCTTTTAGATATTTCGAACGTATCTTAGTGATGTGTTCAATGTCTCGAAGCGTCAGTCCTTGTCTTTCCCGTTCTTTTTTTAGTAAGTTGCCGACGGTCAACATAATTGAAGTATAATGGATGCGTAGCTTAGTCTTGTAACTTATAACTTGTAGCTTGTAGCTTTATCTAAATTGTGTCAACGAATAAATCCGCTCCACTAAATTTATTGTTTTTGAAAAGTTATAAGTTATGAGTTACAAGTTACAAGAAAAAACTACTGTCTACCCGTATATTGTCCAGTCTCTGGATTTACGGAAATCTTCTCGCCTACTTTGATAAATAAAGGCACCATGACTTTGACACCCGTTTCAAGCTCTGCCTCCTTTTTTGCACCAGAAACCGTGTCGCCTTTGACGGCATCTTCGGTCTGAACGATTTTCAGCGTCACCGAAAGTGGGGCACGAACACTCAAGGGTTGGTCATCATGAATGTAAACAAACATTTTTTCTCCTTCTTTGAAAAACTCGATTGCGCGACCAACAACAGAAAGTGGCACTTGATATTGGTTGTAAGATTGTTCATCCATAAAATAGGCAAACTCCTGATCTTTGTATAAATACTGCATCTCAATGCTGTTCACATCAACTGTCTCTACCGATTCATTGGATTTATAAGTGTAGTCGATATTTTTGCCGCTTTTGACATTTTTAATTTTTGTCCGCATGAGAGCCGAACCTTTTCCCGGTGAGTAAAACTCGGATTTCTGTATCTGCCAGATCTCACTTTGGTGGATGATAAACTCGCCTTTTTTCAAATTACCCGCGTATGTTGACATAAGTGTATTATTTTATCACAAACTATTTGTAATTAATTGGAGCTTCTCGATAGCATCCACGTCTCCAAACACCATCGCCAGTCGCTCCACGCCGACTGCGATGCCGGAATACGGCGGCAGATCTTTTTTCATAACTTCAATAAAATCATAATCAATTTTGTGTGAAATCATATTTTTGTCTTTTCGTAACTGCGCTTCTTTTTTAAATCTTTTTTGCAAAATTTTCCAGTCGGTCAGTTCGTTATAACAGTTGCCAAGCTCAACTCCTGAAATATATATTTCAAATCTCTGCGCCGTCTTTCCATCGGGATTTGGTTTGCAAAGCGGAGCAAAAGCAATCGGGTAATCATAAATCACCGTCGGGAATCCGTTAACTCCAAGATTTGGTTCTATTTCTTGAGTATAAATTTGAGAGAACAAATCTTCGTAAGTAGAATTTTTAATGACATAGCCTTTATCTTTTGCCGCGGCAACAAATAAATTTTCGTCAAGCAAAGTCTTCTCATCAATGTTTGCATATTTATCAAAAGCTTCCGTCACCGACAATCGCTCAAATTTTTCAACTGAAATTTTTTTGCCGTGATATGAAAAACCGTTACTTTTATACAAAATTTGACTCAAATGCTGAAACAGCTCAAGCATGGTTGACTCAACGTCACGATAATCTGCAGGCACATTGTAAAATTCAAGAATCATAAACTCTGGCGAATGCCTGTCCGAATTTGGCTCGCTGTTTCTGAACGCTTTTCCCAGGTAATAACAGTTTTTCACACCTTTGGCGATCAGCCTTTTTATAAATAGTTCAGGAGATGAAGTCAGATAAAAATCCTGTTTTTGATCGAAGTAAATAAACTGTGTTTTGAAAATTTCGATATAGCTTTCGGGAATGAGAACCGGTGACATCACCGGCAGCTCAAGCTCGAGATATCCTTTTGCATCAAAAAAACTTTTTATACCGTTTTTTAGTTTGAGAAGTTTTTTGTAATTTTTAAGATTTTCTATTTTGGTTGTAACTTTCATAGAGTGCAATTCCAACTGCGACCGATAAATTCAAACTATCTATCTTGGTTGTCTGGGGGATTTTAACCGGTTTGCCGATTTTCAAAAAATCCCGATTTAAACCCGATCCTTCGTTGCCAAATATTAGCGAAAATGCTTTTTCGAAAACTACTTCATCAATGTTTATTCCTTCGAGCATAAATGGATAAAAATTTCTCGGAAATTGAGTCTGATATTCTTTAAATGTGTTGAAGTATCGATAATTGATTTGAAATACAGCTCCTTGCGAGGCTCTAATAACTCTGGGATCAAAAATGTCCAGGGCAGGTCTCATGATAGCAAGATCGTTAATCCCAAAACCGAGCATAGTGCGCATGATTGTGCCTACATTTCCCATGTCGGATGGGGAGTCAAGAACAATATGGTCTTTTTTGGGAGAAACATTTGACCCGAATTTTCGGAAAAACCCGATCGCATAACAATTTTCACTGTTTGAAAGTTTTGTCAGGAGTCCGTCGGCAATTTCTGTTTCGATATGACTTGCTTTACAGATTGACAAAATTTTTTGGGCGCCTTTATTTTTTCCTGATTTGCTGTGAAGAAATACCTTAACCGTTTGAGATAGTTTATAAGTCAATAGTTCTAACGTCGAGTAAACCCCAATCGAATAAGAGTAGTCGAAGCTTTTTTTATATTTTTTAGAAGAAAAATTCATAGTTCATTTTTTAGCTCTTCAAAAAGTTTCTTGGCTCGGCCGCTCAAATGTTCGGGGATCCGCACTTTGAAGATGACGTACTCATCGCCTCGTTGATTCGAATTTGGATACGGCACCCCGCGGCCGCGAAGACGCATCACCATCCCTGATTGTGTTCCCGGCCTGATGCGGACTTTTACTTCGTCGTCGATTGTTTCGACTTTAATAACATCGCCAAGTACGGCTTGGGTCAGCGAAATTTCTTTTTCAAGATAAATATCCTGATCCTCCCGTTTGAACTTTGAGTCCGGACTGACGCGAACCACGACATCAAACTCATTAAAACGTATGCGAGAGCCGTCATGCACACCTGCCGGAACTTTGATGTTTTTTTGCTTGCCGTTTATTACCGTAGATTTTTCCACTCCGTGCACGCCTTCGTCGAAGGTAAGCTGCATTTCATAGACGCTGCGTCTGGTTTGTCGCCCGCCCCCTCCAAACGGTGAGCGCGATCCAAAAAACTGTTCAAAAATATCAAAAGGGTCCATGCCGCCAAGGTCAAATTCAACATTTTGGCCGCCACCGAAATTCGTGTAATATCGAAATGGCCCCTGCTGACCCGAGTAACCGCCGCCTGCACCTCCACCAACACCTCCTGATGTGTAGGCACTATGTCCAACCTGATCGTATAATTCTTTCTTTTTTGGATCAGAGAGCACCTGATATGCCTGATTAATCTCCTTAAATTTTTTTTCGGCATTAACAGATTTGTTGCGATCGGGATGCCATTTGAGTGCAAGCTTTCGGTACGCCGACTTTATTTCGGCTTTCGAAGCACCCTTTTTTAAACCTAAAATTTCGTAATAATCGTTCATGTGATTAATTCGTCATGCCGAACTCGTTTCGGCATCTCTTACTTCTAGATTCCGGATCAAGTCCGGAGTGACGAGGAATATTTACTCCACCACCTCACCTTCCTCGACATCTTTATCCTCCGTAGCTTTTCCTCCAGAGGCGGATCCGCCTGTGGCGGAAGCGGAGGAGGACTTCTTTTCATCGTCATTTTTTCCCTTGTCCTCCGAAGCTTTTGCCTTGTCTTTGGGAGGGTTGGCGGAGGGGGACCCCTTTTCAGACGCTTCACTTTGAGCCTTAGCCGAATCGGAGTAAGCTGCCTGGCCAATCTTTTGTAACACCTCGGAAAGTTCTGCTGTCTTTTTATCAAGATCTTCGGCCGACGTTTCTTCTTTTGAAATCATATCCTTGAGCTCCTTAACCTTGTCTTCGATCTCTTTCTTTTGATCTTTCTTAACCTTTTCACCAAGATCTTTTAAGGATTTCTCTGCAGTGTAAACTAAATGTTCGGCTTTATTTTTCGCTTCAATCCTTTCCTTTACTTGCTTGTCCGTATCGGCATTTTTTTCCGCCTCTTCTTTCATCTTTTCGATCTCGTCTTTACTAAGTCCAGTTGAACCGGAAATAGTGATACTTTGTGATTTACCTGTTGCCTTGTCTTTTGCAGTGACAGTGAGAATACCGTTTGCGTCAAGATCAAAGGTTACCTCAATCTGTGGCACACCGCGAGGTGCTGGAGGAATGCCTTCGAGTGTGAATGTGCCAAGTGACTTATTGTCCCTAGCCATCGGACGCTCTCCTTGAAGAACGTGAATCTGTACTTGTGTCTGGCTGTCACCGGCTGTTGAAAATACTTCGGATTTCGAAGTCGGAACAGTAGTATTTCTGGTGATAAGAGGAGTGGTTACACCACCTAGCGTCTCAACTCCCAGTGTTAGAGGAGTGACGTCCAAAAGTACCACATCCTTGGCTTCGCCCGACAGAATCCCTGCCTGGATTGCGGCACCAATAGCCACCACTTCATCAGGATTTACTGAACGGTTTGGATCTTTTCCAAAAAATTTCTTCACCTCTTCGATGATCTTTGGTACTCTCGTCATACCGCCAACCATTATCACCTCTTGAATATCTTTGACATCGATTTTTGCATCTTTTAATACCTCGCGAACCGGCTGAAATGATTTTTGTATGAGTTCATCAACCAAGGATTCAAATTTAGCCCGTGAAAGTTTTTGTACTAAATGAAGCGGTTGATTGTCTTTGACAGTCACATAAGGCAAATTAATTTCTGCCTCGGTTGAAGATGAGAGTTCAATCTTTGCTTTCTCTGCAGCTTCCTTCAACCTTTGAAGAGCTTGGGTATCTTTTCGTAAATCAACTCCCTGGTCTTTTTTAAACTCGTCTGCAATATGATCAATGAGTATTTTGTCAAAATCATCGCCGCCAAGATGTGTATCACCGTTGGTTGCCTTTACCTCAAAGACTCCATCACCAAGTTCAAGAACGGTGATATCAAAAGTACCTCCACCAAGATCGTAAACTGCGATTGTGTGAGCATGTGCTTTATCAAATCCATAAGCGAGTGCAGCTGCTGTTGGTTCGTTTAGAATACGTTCAACCTTGAGTCCTGCGATTTCTCCCGCCTGTTTTGTTGACTGTCGCTGGGCATCATCAAAATATGCCGGAACCGTGATCACGGCTTTTTCGACTTTTTCACCAAGATAACTTTCTGCATCTTCTTTGACTTTTGTCAAAACCATTGCGGAAATCTCCTGCGGTGTATAAGTTTTGCCTTCAACTTCAATCTCAACGCGCCCTTCTTTTCCTTCCCTGATTTTATAAGGAAGAAATTCTTTATCACGTTTGACTGAAGGATCACTAAATTTTCTACCCATAAGACGCTTTATCGAATACAGAGTCCTATGCGGATTTAAAACCAACTGACGCTTGGCGACATCGCCGACAATTCTCTTCACAGGATCAACGACTGACGGAATGATGTTGCGTCCTTCTTTGGAATAAATAATTTTGGGTTTGCCGGCCTCCATAACAGCAACCGCCGAATTTGTTGTACCGAGATCGATACCAATTGTTTTTGCCATAATTCTTGTAACTCAAAACTTGTAATTTTTAACTAAATAAATAAATCGTAATTCGTAATTGAAAAATTGTTAATTTGTCAGACATTTAGACCGAGTTTTTTTTGAGTTCTTCACTCCGTTCAGATTGATGTAACTTACTAACTTTGACTCTGCCCGGTCTTATTAATTGCCCGTTCATCGCATATGCTTTTTGTAAAACATCAACAACCTTATTGTCTTCTCTACCTTCAACGACCTCAACGACTTCTGCACTGTGAGGATCGTATTCTTGACCTAAAAGCTCAACTTCATGCACTCCCAAATCTTTCAATGTTTGTGAGAACGAGTTGCTGATCATGGTTAAACCCGGATCTTTTGTAAAAACTTCAGCTTGGTTTATATTATCCATTATCGGTAAAAAATGCCCGATCACCTGCTCTTTGACCATGTCGCGCATATTGCTTCGCTCTGCATTTACCCGGTGCTCCAGATTTTTATAATCAGCAAGCGCTCTTAAGTATCTGTTTTTAAACTCCTCAACTTCTATTTTAAGATTTTCAATCTGTTTTGTGTCTACTTTTTTATTTTTTTGTTTTAACATAATTGAAAATCAAACTCACGCTTCCTGACTTCGAGTAATATCCTCGATCAGTTTTGAGAAAAATCTGACTTTGGTAACTACGTCTTCATACGAAATATGTTTTGGACCGATGACTCCGATTATTCCCTTGAGTGTTGGCGTCTTAAACTCACCAAAAACACTGGCACAAACGTCAAACATCGGATCGCGAAAATCTTCCTGTCCGAGAATATAAAGAACATCTTCGTCAATCAGATAAGCCTGTTTTAGTATCTCTGACCAAAAGCCGATCTCCTCAACCCGACCAAAAACTGCTCGTGTAATAGCTTTATTCATAAACTCATCCATTTTGAGCAGATTGCTGACTCCTGAATAATACAGATCGCCTGAATCCGTGGTAACTAACGACATGAGACCCGTTTTTTCGGCAAGTATCCGAGTCGCTTGTGATAACATCTTGTATTCTTTATCGCGCTCGTCCCAGATACTGTGCTTGAAGGCAACCTCATCCACAGTCGAGAGCTCGTTCTCCTTCATGATATTTTTGATATAAAAACGATAGCCTTTGGCGCTAGGCAAACGGCCCGATGAAAAATGAGTTTTCTGCAGGTATCCTTTATGTGAAAGTGCCACCATCTCGTTTCTAATTGTTGCCGGAGAAACACCAAGCTTGTATTTTTTCTCGATTATTTCCGAGCCTACAGCCTCACCTGTTTCAGTATATTCATGTATAATCGAGGTCAAAATATCTATCTGCCGCTGTGTCAAATCATCCATATTAGCAATAATATATCAACTCTGCTAATGTATGTCAAGGGAAGTTTGCTAAAATATCCTCATGCACAAACTCGGCGCCCACCTTTCAATTTCAGGCAGATATGAAAAAGCAATTGAAAGTATTGAAAACATCGGTGGAAACTGCCTACAAATATTTTCCGCATCTCCAAGACAATGGCAGTTTGCACACCCATCACAAAAACAGATCGAAACTTTTGTTAAAGCAAAAAAAGAATTTACAATTAACCCGGTTTATTTCCACGCTTCCTACCTTATCAATTTGGGATTTGATAACGGTGTCGGCAAAGTTTCGGTAAGAAATCTTATCAATGAATTTAATCTTTCAAAAAAGATGCAGGTCAGAGGAAGTATTGTTCACTTGGGTTCTTTAAAAAGAGAGAAAAAAACACTAATTGAGGATGAAGCTTATTATGATCTTATTGAGAATATAAAACAAATCCTAAAAAATACTCCTGAAGATGTTCTATTTATAATCGAAAACGCGGGCACGAATAAGCTTGGTAAAACCCTGAATGAGATTGCATTGATAATAAACAGCGTGGATGATGACCGCCTGCGAGTCTGTCTTGACACTTGTCATCTTCATGCCGCAGGCTACAATTTGACCACATATAAAGACTTTGAAGAATTTCTCTCTACTTTTGATAGCCTTATCGGACTTGAAAAACTGGAACTAGTCCACATGAACGACAGTCGCGACCTTCTCGGCTCATTCAGAGACAGACATGAAAATATTGGAAAAGGTAATATTGCTATTGAAGTTTTTAAAAACTTTTTAAATAATCCAAAAACAAAACATCTCCCATTCATTATCGAAACACCCGGTTTTGACGACAAAGGTCCGGATAAGGAGAATTTGGATATTTTGAAAGGACTCATTAGTTAACTTGTTATTAAATCTTTCAATAACTGCAAAGCCAGATTGTTTATGTTATGCTGATAATAACCTTTATATGCAAATAAATTGCATAGCTCGTTTTTAATTACTTCTCTCATTAATATAAAATAATTATGAATCACCTTTTTGTCGGTAATTGAAGTCTCACCCATTTTTTCAATAGCCTCTTCATAATCCTGAACGCTGTAAGTTGCATCTAAGTCTTTTGGATAAGTAAGCAAATTGGGAAACGAAGAGTGATTACGTAAAGTTGGCATCACCTTCCACAAAGCAGACACATTTCCTTCTAATAGTATATTAAACGATTGAGCTATTCTATTCATATCATCCTCTGAAACTAACTTACCTTCACATAATGTGGTAATTACATCTTGCGGAAATTGGGGTAAAGTTGATAATCCTGCTATCATTTCTTGAAAATTGAATTCATACATATAGTCGTCTAATCTATTTCGAGAGCCGGTTAACCTCACTAATATTGCTGGGAGATCTCCATTTGTTTCTACAATAGCAAGTTGATGCTGAATATTTTTTCGTAACTCTGGTTCTTCAGCCCATAATCTACCTATTTGATTATGTAATTTATCCTGATCAAGTACGATATATCCTAACGGCAAACTGGCTCGAAAATGCGCTTCCAGCAGTTGATTCCCAACTACCAATTCTTTTGCAGCGTCTTTTGCTCCAAAAAAGCCGCGCGGTTCTTTATATGTTGTGTACGGTACACCTCCATATTCCTTACCTGTTGATGAATTACCTTTAGACATAATGTACCTACCAAATTGATTGTTGTACGGAACATTTACCTGACCTGAAACCAAGGCTCGTGTCCAATTAGGATGTGATATATAGGTAGCAGTACTATTTTGTGGTAATGCAGATAACACAGCATGGTCTAATAAGAAATCCTCTGAAGCTAGATATCGATGTGATCGTGGCAATATGCCTGCAGCCATTGGGTTTACATGGATATCTTCAATTTCATCGATACAATCACGTACATCTGCTCCCCATACTACGGACATATCGGGAAAATGTCCAAGATATCCTGGCGGATCTGGTCTCCAGGTAGGGTCTGCAGGTGGAAATTGTTCTGTTGACATGATTTTAATAAACTATTTTAGTCCTATAGTATAGCATGCGCCAATAAATTCCGCTACACTATTCAATCTTCCAATTTATGATATTAATGCGCTATAATACTCCACATGACAGAATTCTTTGAGGGAGACATTGTTGTAGAACAACTTGTTACTATTGGCTTTGGTTCAGTTATACTGAATCCTAATTTCACTCAAGAAGTTGTAGTAGGGGTAAGAGATGATAATGATCAAGGAGTAATAGTAATAGAGTCAGCTCCTATATTTACGAGAGATTCCAAAGAATTTTTTGGAGCATCAGACTTCCATTTGCCAGATTATATTAATGGCTTAGTCGATCAGTAGGATTTTAAAGAAGTCAGTGCTGCTTATTTGGCAATGGAAGGTATGAATGATAAACGCATACATGAATTAGTTGAACTTTCCTTTAAAAGGGCTTATCAAATAGCTATGACTTTTCAGATGTTTTTGCCTGTAGATACTATTGAATATGACTTCCATTCACCTCGGAGCTAGACTATAATAATGGCATGATCAACCTTCCCGATTTCGTTCAAGACTTCATGAAACAGTTTGAAGATGCCGGATATCGAATCTATGTGGTTGGAGGAACAGTACGCGGACTTTTAATGCAAAAACCTGTTGAGGACTGGGATTTTACGACGAATGCAAAACCCGAAGAAATTATGAAACTCTTTCCAGATAGTTTCTATAACAACACCTTTGGAACTGTGGGGATTCCTCACGAAGGAAAAGATAAATCGCATGTGTTTGAGGTGACGACATTCAGAAAGGAATCAGGCTATTCAAACGTCCGGCATCCGGATAAAGTTGAATGGGCAAGCAAAGTGGAAGATGATTTAGGAAGACGCGATTTTACCATGAATGCAATTGCTTTTGATGGTAAAGACTTAGTAGATCCTTATGGAGGAGAAAAAGACATTGCCGCGAACATTATACGTGCTGTAGGCAACCCGGATACGCGCTTCTCCGAAGACGCACTGCGTTTAATCCGTGCCATTCGGCAATCTGCTCAACTCCAATTTACAATTGATGAAAAAACGTTCGGGTCGATCAAAAAAAATGCCCTCCTTATTCAACATATTTCGTGGGAACGTATTCGTGATGAATTCTTTAAAATACTTACAAGTGATTTCCCGGCTGAAGGAATGTACCTTTTAAGAGACACAGGCATTCTGCAGTATATTCTTCCCGAAGTGAATGACTGTTTTGACACAGATCAGGTAAGCCCCGAACGGCACCATATTTACGATGTGGGGACTCACCTTGTAGAGTCGCTCAGACACTGTACTTCAAACGACGTAATTACCCGTTTCGCCACACTTATTCATGATATCGGGAAAAAAGAAACGTACCGAAAAGACAATAAAACAGGCATTATTACCTTTTACAATCATGAAGTGGTCGGCACAAGACAGGCAAATGAGATAGCTGGTCGTTTCAAGCTGTCAAATAAAGAAAGAGAGAGAATGGTGACGCTGGTCCGTCATCACCAGTTCACGGTCAATGAAAAACAGACTGACAAAGCCATACGCCGTTTTATCCGCGATATCGGTGTTGAAAATATTGATAATATGCTCGCGCTAAGAACCGGCGATCGGCTTGGATCCGGAGCAAAAGAAACTTCCTGGCGTACCGAACTTTTCAAAAAACGTATTGAAGAGGTGCAGATTATTCCTTTTTCTGTGAAAGATTTAAAAATAAACGGGAATGATGTTATGAAAGAATTAAATTTAAAACCGGGACCAAAAATTGGGGAAATATTGAATACGATTTTTTCGGAAGTTGAAGACGGAAAGTTGAAAAATGAACGTGAAGTATTAATAAAGAGACTAAAAGAATAATTTCACGTTTTCCCTTTCTTCACCTATCGTACTTTCCTCTCCATGCCCCGGATAAATCACCACATCATCCGGCAATTTCATTATCTTTTCAATCGATTTTCTTAAATCATCTTTATCGCTATACGAAAAATCATACCTGCCAATTCCCATTTTGAACAAAGTATCGCCTGTAAATAAAACATTTTCGTCGGAGAAATACAAACAAATTGAGCCTGGTGTGTGTCCTGGGGTATGAATGATCTGAAATCCGAAATCAGAAATCTGAAATCTTCCTTCTTTAATATTTTTCGTAGATTCAATTGGAATGACTGCCGGTTCATAATTTAGAAAATGACGAGCTGTTTCTACAACTCTTTTTAAAAGAAATTTATCTTTCGGGTGAATAATCAGAGGTAAATCTTTACCGATTATTTTTTTATACGAAATTTGCATCTCGCCTACTGCCAAGATGTGATCGAAATGTCCGTGAGTCGCGATCATACCCGCGATCTTCAGACGTCTTTCTTGTATTTTTTCAAGAATGAATGAAGCATCATCGGCAGGATCAATGATCAGACAGTGATCCTCTTTCTCGACAAGGTAACAATTTGCCCGCATTTGGCCAAGAGGATAGGTATGGATTTTCATTTTTTCTTTCTACTTTCCAACCATACGGCAACCGGCGTCGCGATAAATGGTGAGGAATAGGTACCGGTAATCGTTCCTATCAATAATGTAACCGCAAAGAAACGTATCGTCGTGCCGCCAAGCAGAACCAATGCAATAAGCATGAAGATGATGGTCATCGAGTTGTTGAGCGAGCGCACCATAGTGTCGGTGAGTGCGCGATTGGCATAATTGTAAATATCTCCTTTTCCATAACGATGCTCATATTCACGTATCTGATCGAAAACTACGATGGTGTCATGCACTGAAAATGACATGGTGGTAAGTAAAGCGGTGACAAACAATGTATCTAACTGCGCTCCAAAGAAAAAGGAAATAAGCGAATAAGACCCGACGACTACCAGTATGTCATGCACCAGAGCGACAATCGCGGCAAGCGCGAAGTTGAACTTTTTAAATGCATAAGCAATGTATGCCAATATTCCAAGTGCCGCGATGCCCGATGCAACAAGCGTCTTTCTGACAGTTTCTGCGCCTATGGTCGGCCCGACTGTTTCGGTACGCAAAACCGTGATCTTTGTTTTCATTTCTTTAGCAAGTGATTCTCGAAGCGACTTTTCCATTTTTTCATCAATTGCATTAGTACGAATTACAATTTTATTTCTCACAATCGTAATCTCCTGTACTTTCACTTCCTGTTTTTCTATAAGTTGAGAAACTTTATCTCCGTCAAGATTTTTATCAACCTGATATTCGAGGCTTGTCCCACCGACAAAATCGATCGAGTACTCAAAACGCCACAGAATTATGGAAGCAATCCCTGCGGCGATGACTACCAGAGATATTATTGTGTATATCCGTGTGTGTTTAAGAAAATCAATCATAGTTTTTTGAAATCAAAAAATCAGTAATCATAAATCTTATTTTTTACTATAAAACAACCAAATTAACCTCCTCGTAATAAAAATTCCGGTAAATAAACTCGTCAAGACACCGATGCCAAGGGTCAAAGCAAAACCACGAACCAATCCAAACTGCGGCAAAAATTCCCAATTTAACGGATTAAATAAAATGAATGCAACAAGTATTGTCGTGATATTGGCGTCTTTTATGGCGTCCAGTGCCCGACCGAAGCCCAGACGCACCGCGGTCTCAAAAGATTTTCCGGCTCGCCGCTCATCTTTGATACGTTCGAAGATAAGAATATTGGCGTCAACCGCCATACCTATTGAAAGTACAAATCCGGCGATACCAGGCAAGGTCAAGACGATCGGAATAGTTCGAAATATTGAAAAGGTTATAAGTCCATACAAAATCAATGCTATACAAGCCGCAACACCCAGGCGACCGTAATAAAAAATCATAAAAATCATCACCATACTAAGCCCTATCAACCCGGCAATCACACTTCTTTCAACCTCGACAGCACCAAGTGAGGGACCCACATTTCGTTGTTCGACCAACTTTATCGGTATCGGCAACGCGCCGGAGTTTATAGCGATCGCCATCTGCTTTGCGTCATCCAAAGTAAACTGCCCTGTGATGACAGCTTGACCTCCGGTGATCTCGCGTTCTACAACAGGTGCAGACACTATGAACTGATCAAGAAATATTCCGACAGGTTGACCAACGTTTCTTTTGGTCACTTCGGCAAAAATTTTACCACCTTCATCTGTAAAATTGAGACCTACCTGTGGAGCACCGGTTTGCTGGTCAAAAGTAACCGAGGCTTTTTTTATATGCTTACCGTTAAATCCTGTATCTTTTGTAAGTTGAGCAAAAATCGGAGTCGATGTTGCCTCTTTTTCCCCAATGTTATCTCCCATCTCCCGAAATGTCAGCTGTGCTGTCTGTCCGATAAGCCCGACTGCCTGGCTCACATCATCCACACCTGGCAGATCGACTGTAATGCGGTAAATATTACCTGTTTTAATAGTACGAACAACAGGTTCGGAAACTCCAAAAAGGTTGACCCTTCTTTCGATGACATCTCTTGCAGACTCAAGCGCATCCTCAAGATCGCTTGGCTTCACATTTTTGGTATTCGCTTCAAACACCAGATGACTTCCTCCACGAAGATCGAGTCCTAACTTGGTCTCGAAAGATTTTCTAACAGTTGTTTCGCCAAAGTTATAGCTTATTACAAGGGGTCGTATAGATAAATCGAAGTTTCTTTCAAATAGCGTAAATTTTATAGGAATTGACCGTGGAAGATCAACCCACAATATGAGGACTAATAGAACGATAATGGTAAGGTAGCGGATAAATTTCATTTCATGAGGTCTTCTTCTTGACCAACTATCATAATTTTTGGCTGTTTAAGAAACTTCCAGATAAAAGGATCATTGTTTTTTTTGCGAAACTTTAGCTCGTCATCGGTCATCACAGTATAATTTATGTCCCATCCAAATGTTTTACGTGCCTCATTCATAATACTGTCTATCTCGGGCACGACTATAATACCGACAAAAAGCGCATAAATTTCGTCTTCCTTAATCGACAGTTTTCTTGAAAACTTTGTTGAGATTGAGATATATCTGATCTTTCCGAGCTTACTTAAATTTTTGCTAATCAACTGGGCAAGGATTGTAGTTTTCGTAAATATTCGTAGGAATTCGTCAAAAAACTGATAGCTTCTGTTAAGAGTGTAAAAAACCTTATTCATTCGGCGTTCCCGTGTCAATACCTTGGCTCCGTGAAGAATGTCAAGCTCGCGCTTGACGGCATTAACCTCTTCATCTATCTTTCTCACAATTTCCCGTAGATAAAAACTTTCTTCAATGTTTTGAAAAAAAAGTTCCAAGATTTTACGTCTTACTTTTGATGGAATAATATCTTTGAGCATGGAAACTATTAATCTAAATTTTTAATAATCTGCGCCGGATTTCCTATCACAAGAACATTAGGAGGGATGTCCTCCCTTACAATTGATGCATACCCTACTATAGAACCCTCTCCAATATGCACCCCTTTTAAAATTGCACTATTCCCTGCTATCCATACATTATTATCAACTGTTATTGGCGATGCTTTAATCTCTGCTTTCGGATTAGTCATTCTATCTGACGCAGTACTATGAAAATCGGTATCAACAATCAACGTCGAACCAAGAATACAGTTGTTACCTATCTCTATCCTGTTTTTTGCCTGACAGGTAAACCCATTTAGACGGCAATTGTTACCTATTTGTATTTCTGCATCAGAATCAAATGTAAAAAAATTATTTGCCTCTTTATGTGCCCAAGCAAGAATATTATCGCCGAAAATGACTTTACCTTTCCCTTTTATTTGAATCTTCCAGTTAGTAATAAAATTCTTGCCAAATATTACTCGATCTCCCATAAATAACCTGTACCTTAACGTAAACAAATAGCTGAGAACAAGAAGTATCCCATGATATACAGGAATTGATAAAAACTTCTCATTCATGCTGATTTTTCATTTCTAATTACTTAGCTGTTACTTTGTTACCTGTAGGCACTACTTCTATCCATATTTTACCTCTGACAAATTCAATTTCATCTCCATCTTCATTTTCAAAACGCATCATGCGTTCTTCTTTGGGTTTTGACCACGAAGCTTTGATAGATTTTCCGTTCTGAATAACCAAGGCATCACCTTCACCCAACAGGTCATAGAGGAGGTGCTGTCCGTGCTCATAACCATCATCCGCGATACTTTCATCACTAAAGACGACAACAATATTTTTTGCGGTAAGCTGTTTTCCAGTGTCTAAATCAATGTGTTTTTTGCCACCATTAACTCGTAAATAACTGTTTGAGGCGATGTCATAATTCCAAACCACCTTATAGTCCGATCCGAGCGAATTGTCCCAAAAACTAAAACTTATTGTTTTTATATTTCCACGCGCTGATTCTTTGGCGTCTTCAGCAAACTTCCATTGTTCCCAGTCTTCATCCCAGGCAACACCCTTTTTATCCACATTGGTCAGCTTGCGAGTTTTCGCGGCAAATTCCCATAATTTCTGAGTATTTGTATAGACGGTGTGCTCAGTGGCACGATTTGGGAGACGATCATAATCTCGCCAATAATTGGGAAATGGTACCGCAAACTGATCTAAATCATTATACCCCCACCATTCCAAATCTTGAAGTTCTCCGATAGCATCTGCGGGTCCTGCCATATTGGCTCCCCCAACATGTGCATATAAAGGATTGTTGCCAAAACCCTGAAGTAATTTTATGAAATAAATACGTGCCGATCTTACCGATCCGACAATTTCTGGCTGTTCACAATAGTATATTGTCAAAAATCTGGTGATGCCCCCTTCGGCGACTGCTTCGTGGATGATATCTGCAGCACTCAATCCAGATTGGGGTCGTGCCTCGGTGTTGTTTTGTACCATGATGCCTAAAGGTCGGCGTTTTTCCCAAAGTTTCTTTTGTTCTTTTGAATATAATTGACCATTCATGGGACAAGGTTCGGTTTTTGGTCCTCCATCGACCGTTGAGCCACCGGCTTCGGTTACGGGTTCCTCATATTTACTTGTGCTTACAGAAGATGCAGAAAAATAACTGTAGGAAGCAAAAGCACTTAAAAGGTAGATCACAACGGCAAAAATAATCACAACTTTTTTGTCCATGAATTATTCAATAAATTGTTAACAGAATTTCATCATTGTACCCTCTTGCATATATGGTGTCAATATGTTTAAATGTCAGATATGCCAAAGAAGACTAAAAAGCAAAAGATTGCTGCAGCAAAGCGAAAGCATACTATCTTCATAAAAACCGAGGTAAATCCCCCCTCAATTGAAGCGAAAACGACAAATACACAGGAAATGAAGATAAAAAGCGAGCCGAAAATTCTTACAAATTCACGTGGAGTTTCGTTATTTAAAAAAGATCTAACAAAAAGTCTAATTTTAACGTTTCTTATTTTGCTTTTAGAAATAGGGCTTTATCTGGTTCGTGAAAAAAATCTAATTTTGTTTTCATAAAGTTAAAATTTTAATTTAAAAAAAGGAGGTGATTGATACATGGACATGATCGAATTTTACGACGTAAAAAACAAAAAAAAAGTACAGGTTTCAGCATCAGAGGTAGAAAAAGTAACATACGAACGCAAGACCAAAAGTGGCGCAACTCAAATTAGATATGCTTTGAAAGCTGTCAAAGATGGAGTTAAATTAACAAAATTTGTCAGCAAAGAAACTTGGGATAGTATTAAGGGATAATTTTTGGCCTAGCGACTAAGTTTAAAACTGTGAACTTTTCGATAAAGCGGAAATTTAGGCCGTGCTATGCTTTCGTAAAGGTGTATTGTTGTTACTGGAAAATCCAAGTCAATGTCGGTTTTGTGCAGTTTCTTTTTTAGATGTAAATATTGTTGTTTACTTGGAATTTTTGCCCTTGCGACAGTTAGATGCGGAATAAATGACCGCTTTTTTTGTGGTAATTGAATTGATGAAAGACGATCACTCGTCGTTTGTATGGTACGGTTTTTCTGAAAAGCGACATATATTGTAATGTTCGAATTAATAAAAATATCAAGTCCAAAAGCATAAAGATGAGTTGGTACAACATCAAACAAGGCAATTTCGGTTTGGCCTACTATTTTTGGGATTTTATGAACACTTCGCTCCCCAATATAATGTAGGGTAATGTGAAGATTTGCGTCGGGGATCCAGCTGAAGTGTGCGTAATCTTCTCTTAATTCACGGGTATCATTTAAAAGATGCTTGACACCACTTTTCGGGATATCAATGGCATAAAAAAGTTTCATATCTTTGTAGAAATACTTGTTGTTGAAAACTCGGAAAGTAAAGGAGTCGTTATTTTGACTGTGGCGCCGACAGCTGCTGCTTGGAGTTGTTTGTTTTTAAGTTGAGTGTCCCCGGAAGTAACTGCTATCACCGCCGGTTTGACTTTTGTAACAAGCTCCATATATTCTTCAGTCTTTGTAAAATAAGGAAGTAAAACAACTCCATCTACAAACTCCAAAGCAGCAAGAATCTGCGCACGTTGTTCTTGGTTATGGATCGACTGTCGTCTTTTAATTTCCTTAATAAATTGGTCTGACTCCAGCGCGACAACTAAAAAATCCCCTTCAAGTTTGGCCTTTTGTAAAAAAACAATATGACCGAAGTGTAATATATCAAAACAGCCTCCAACCAACACAACTTGCTTGTTTGCAGATGCGTCTATGATGTCTTGTAGATGATTGTAGTTACATATGACCTTTTTCATATTAGAATTATACCATTGCACTAAGATGTTCTTGTAGCTCGCAACTTGTAGCTTGTAACTTTACAATATACAGGTATTAAAGTTTCGAGTTATAAGTTACAAGTTACAAAATACAGACAAAGTGATATGAAACTCATTGCCGAAAACAGTGAAAATCCACTTAAAATCCTCATTGTGGCAAGTGATAAAAATCACCTTGTCGATGTGCTAAAAAAGAAACTCAAAGAGTTTCAAGCGGACATTTTTGTTACAACAAAACGCGTCGATGATTTCTCCAAATACGATGTTTGTTTTTTCATAGATTATCCTGAAGTTATTCCTAATGAATTTCAAGACAACGAAGATAATCGTATCATTTATATACTTTTTGCTCAAAATGAAATAGCTCAAACCATAAGTAATTTTGCCTATGCAAACAAGCTGCATCATATAAAAGTTATCGACTGGGAAATTAAAAATGACAATCTCGAAAAAGACATCGAGACTATTCTATGGTTTTCCTTTTCTCGTTCTGAAGATGTTTTTTTACACATCTACGACGAAAAACTACCCGCACATAAAAAAATTACAAAACACAAACGAGCATTGAGTTTTCCAATGTTTTCCATTAAGTCTTTGTTTCGTCCGAAAAGTTTATTAACTCTTGGAATTGGACTGATAATACTTGGTCAAGTATTGTTCATACCACCGCTCTTGATCTCGACTTGGCTGCACTATGTTGCTGGTAAATCGATACAAGATGGGGATGATAATACAAAAAATTTACTTGATTCTGCCGGTATTTCTTTGAGAGTAGCCGATACTCTTTATACTGTTTCGAAACCATTGTTGCATTTTTTCTCAATGGGCATCTACGTTGATGATTTATTTTCGCTAAATTCATCAGTTCACCATGTATTAAACTCTTATTCGATAATAAAGGATGAAGCTTCCCAGTTTTCCAAACTGTTAACTACTCCGGATAAAACCGCTGATGAAATTGCGAAACTGATTGAGCATAAAAAAAGAATATTTACCGAACTTTCAACCATGCAGGATCATTTATTTTACCTGAAGGAAAAGCTACCTAACTGGACCGAAGATCTGACTAAGATGAAACTGACACTGGAACAGGCATCTGAAACTGTCAGTGGGGTGTTGGATTTAAGAGACCATGTAGATAGCATATTTGCGGCAGATGATGAAAAAAAATACCTTCTTCTTTTTGCCAACAATATGGAGCTTCGTCCAGGGGGTGGCTTCATTGGATCATTTGCCATTTTTAAAGTAAAAAACTACGAAATAAGTGATATACGGGTTTATGATGTTTATGACGCCGACGGACAGCTCAAGGACCAGATTGATCCACCAGCACCTATTGTCGATTATCTTGATCAGACCCACTGGTTTTTACGCGACTCTGCCTTTGAGCCCGATTTTTCGACAAACTACGAACAGGCAAAAAAGTTTTTAGAACTTGAACTTGGTGAAGGAGATTTTGACGGCGGCATACTCCTCACAACGACAGCTATCCAGCACATTTTGTCTTCTATGGACAAACTGTATATCCCCGATTTCCAGGAGACTATCACCAAAGACAATTTTTATATCAAAACCCAACTTTATGCTGAAGAAAATTTTTTCCCCGGATCACAGAAGAAAAAGAGATTTTTAGGTAGTGTGATGAACCAGATGATTTTGAATCTGCAGACCGCATCATACCCGACACTTTTTTCTATGCTGCAAAAATCTCTTGATGAAAAGCAGATAGTTATGTATAGTGAGGATCCGCGTCTTCAAACACTGCTTGAACAAAACTACTGGGCCGGACAGGCGCTGACTCCAAGCTGCAGCCTTAATGATTCGATAAACTGTGTGCTTGACTATGTTTTTTCCTACGATGCCAATCTGGGAGTAAATAAGGCAAATTTTTTTGTACAAAGACCGACAAAACTGGAAATCGCGATAACTGAAAAAGGAGAGATAATCACTACTTTGACAGTGAAATTTACAAATAATTCCTATGACGAAGTTTTTCCCGGTGGCAGGTATAAGAATTACACACAGCTCATGTTGCCACCAAATACTCGGATAAAGCAGGTTACGATAAATGGAGAAAAACTGAATAAATATGATGAAACAAACTTCACTTATAAAACCATTGGCTTTCCTCTTACGGTCAAACCACAGTCATCTTCGACAGTCAAGATCACCTACGAACTGCCCACAACCATAATAGCAGGTTCTGGTGTCTATCAATTAATTGTACAAAAACAGATCGGCTCTCCAAATTATGACTTTAATCTTGAGTTTAATTTTCCTGACAATCTGACGATCCAAAACAAGAATTTCTCTCCTCTTGTAACAGGCAATCAAATCCACTATAATACCTCAATTTCATCGGACAAAATTTTTGTTATCGAGTTTTCGAAGAAATAAAATATGGAATCAGACGATAAAAAAAATAAGCTCACTGCAACGCCACGGAAAAAATTTGGCAAGGCAGTCCGCAAAATGCGAAAAGAAGGTAAAATTCCGGCAAACGTATTTGGTCGTGATATGAAATCGCAGTCAGTAACGGTGATGTCGAGTGATTTTAGCAAAACTCAAAAGAAAGCCGGCGCAACAGGTATTATCTACCTTGATGTCGAAGATAAATCAATTCCCACACTCATAAGCAATATTCAATATCATCCAAGCATCGGTAGTATCCTTCACGTTGACTTCCGTGCAGTAAATCTAAAAGAAAAAATTGAAGCCGAGGTACCTGTCAAGTTTGTCGGAGTGTCAGAGGCAGTAGAGCAAAAAAATGGTGTTCTTATCACCCAGCTTGACCACATCGAAGTTGAAGCGCTTCCTGCCGACATGCCAGCCGCGATCGAAGTCGATATTTCGGCACTTAAAGAAATCGGTACCAGTATAAATATCGCCGATCTGAAAAAAGATCCAAAATATGCCATCAAAGACGAAGCAACTCGAGTCATAGTCTCCGTAACCGAACACAAAGAAGAATCAACCGAAACCGAAACCACAGCCGAAGCACCGGAAATCCTGACCGAAAAGCCTGTTGAAGGTGAAGTGGCTGTTGAAGGCGCTACTGCTGAAGGAGCCGCTCCTGCCGCAACACCAGCTGACAAAAAAGGTAAGGGTGCAGAAAGCGCAAAACCTGCAGAAAAACCAGGAAAAGGTGGAAAATAATTAAAGTAACTTGACAAATGTCTTACATTGTCTTACACTCTTCATATGAAGATCAGTAGTCTAATCTGGGATCATTGGAATGCTGATCATATAAAAAAACACAATGTAACCTGCAAAGAAGTTGAGGAACTATGTTCCGGAAAACACAAACAACAACCAACTTATAAACAAAGAGTCTTGATCATAGGAAAGATAAAAAGTGGTCGAGCGTTAACAGTTGTACTTACCGAACAAAGTCCTGGCAGGTGTTATGTAATAACTGCACGAGATACAAGTAAAAAAGAAAGGAGAAAATTTTTATGAAAACCAAAATACCTAAATTCAAAAGTTACAAAGAAGAAGCCGAATTTTGGGACACGCACGATGTTACTGATTACATCAAAGAGATGCAGTTCAAAGATGTCGAATTTCTCCCCCGGCAAGTGAAAACTGAATCCATGACAATAAGGATAGAGCCTGAACTTAAAAAAAGGCTGGAAGAGATTGCCAGCAAGAATAGTATTTCATTATCAATGATCGCAAGGTTGTCGTTAATCGATAGATTGAAAAATAAGCATTCATCACCTTAAATATTGTCTGTTATCTAAAAATCTTTCTGTTGAATGATCGCTATTTCTGAAAACGGATTTGATGTTGATGAAGTCATAGAACAGGTTTGGTCAGTCAAGTATTGATTCCTGATACTTCTCTTGTTATACTTTCCATACAATTTGTTAAAAGCGATTTAGTTTGGTCCCCCGCCAAACAAGCTGCGTACGATGAGTACGACGGAAGGATACCGTAGAAATATTCCAAAGTGTGTCGATGAATTTTGGGAGCACTAAAGTAAAATTCAAGGTGGTATCGCGAGTATTTTAAACGCCCTCGCCCTTGTCAACTATCTGACAAAAGATAGAAGGCAACGGCGAGGGTTTTTTAATGGAATAAATGAAAAAAATTATTGTCGTCAAAATCGGGAGCAGTGTCTTGTTTACGAGAAGGAATAAACTGGATGAGTTTCGTATTGCTCAAATCGCAAGTCAGGTAAAAAAATTACAAGACCTTGAATTTTCTGTGGTCTTGATAGTTTCCGGAGCGGTTGCCTATGGCGCCAACTTTGTTGATCTTTCTGGTTCACAAATCGAGCGCCGCGCCGCTGCCGGCATTGGGCAGATTTTTCTGACATCGACATTCGACAATCAATTTCATCAAAAAAATGTTCAGATTGCACAACTGCTATTAACTAAAAAGAATTTTGAATCCAAAAATGACAAATGTTCATTGGTAAATATTTTTAATCATTACATGAAAAAAAATATTGTTTCTTTTGTAAATGAAAACGATGTTGTTAGTTTGAATAGTTTTAACGGCAATGACTATTTGGCAGCACAAATAGGAACTCTTCTTCACGCCGACCAATTAATCATACTTTCGACAATGCAAGGATCCGCATATGGTGTAGGTGGTGCCAAATCAAAACTCGAGGCTGTAGACATGGTCAGACAAAAAAATATCCGTGCAGCAATAGTTGACGGAAAAATTAAAGACATTCTTTTGAAAACCGTTCTATGAAAAAAATAATTGATTTAAACAGAATTAAAAAAGCATCTCAATATTTGTCACAAAGTACTGAAATTATGCGTAATACATTTCTCAAAAATCTTTGCAGAGAACTAGAAATGAAAAGAGAAAGCATTATCATCGCAAATATAATTGATATAAAAAATGCCCAAAATGATCATCTTGCTGACAGTTTTGTTGAGCGTCTAACTCTTGATGAAAAAGTCATAAACACACTTGTTAACAAAGTGAAGAAAATCTTAAAACTCGATAGCGATATCGGCAAGGTACTAGATCAACGTGTAGGAGATGATGGGATACTCATCAAAAAAATTGGAGTACCTATCGGTGTTGTAGCTGTGATTTACGAAGCCCGTCCTGAAGTGACTATTGATGTAGCCGCCCTTTGTATAAAGTCCGGTAACTCTGCAATATTGAAAGGCGGTACGGAGGCGATGAACACAAACAAAATTTTGTACAAATGTATCGAAAACGCATTATTGAAATCCCGCCTGCCCAAAGAAGCAATAGGTATTATTACGACTAAAAACAGAAATGTCGTAGATTATCTTCTGAAACAGCACGAATACATTGATTTAGTTATTGCACGTGGCGGATATGGACTAGTAAATCATGTTATCAATAATTCCACTATACCTGTTTTGGCACATGGCGCTGGTGGTGCACGGATATTCATCGATGAATCGGCCGATTTTACTATGGTTGAAAAAATTGTTGTCAATGCAAAAACCAGTAAGCCTGCAGCCTGCAATTCATTAAATACTATTCTCATTCATCAGAAAATCTCGGCAAGAATTCTTAAACGTCTTAAAAAGATATTGCAAGATCAAGGTATCGAAATTATCGAAAATGACTGGACAACGGAATTTTTGGATTTAAGAATTTCAATGAAAATTGTAAAAAATGTTGATGACGCAATAAGATTTGTAAATAGATATGGAAAAAAACACACCGAAGGCATAATCGCCGATGATAAGAAAGTGATTGATAAATTTGTAAAACAAGTTGATGCAGCGGCCATTTTTGTGAATGCCTCTACTCGACTTCATGACGGATATGTCTTTGGTATGGGGTCGGAAATGGGAATTGCGACCGGCAAGTTACATGCGCGAGGTCCGGTCGGTCTCAAGGATCTTACAAGTTACAAATGGCAGATATATGGAAACGGAAACATCCGAAAATAAAAAAATTGCCGTCATTGGTGCAGGTCATATCGGCAAGGCATTTGTTGAAGGGCTGATCAACAGCAACTTCAAATCGGAAAATATTATTATTACCTGTCGTACCAATAAAAAACTAAAAGACATCGGCTTGGCTTATAAAGTAAATAGTACAACGGACAATATCAAAGCTGCAAAGTGGGCTGATTTGATAGTTATAGCTGTAAAACCTAAAGATGTTAATAAGGTTTTAAGCGAGATAAAAAAATTCATTGACGGAAAAACAATTATATCTATGGCAGCAGGAATTTCAATTTCCGTTCTAAAAGATTTTCTTAATGAAGAAACGCAAAAAATAATTCGTATCATGCCCAATATTCCTATCGCAACAAACGATGGAGTTATCGGATTTTTCGCGGCAAAGAACATTTCTAACAAAGAGAAAAAAGATACATTGAGATTTCTATCTCGATTTGGATTAGTGATAAATCTGAAGCTTGAAAAAGAGTTAGATATTTTAACGCTTATTTCCGGATGTGGTCCTGGGATTGTCGCAAATCTTATCAAATTATTTTCAAGTTATAGCAGAGTTTTAAAAATGGACAAAAAAACCAATGAAGTAATCGCTCTCCAAACATTTCTGGGAACAACAAATTATCTGATTCGAAAAAAAATTACGGCAAAAGATCTGGAAAAATCGGTTGCAACCAAAGGCGGTATCACTAAAACAATTTTGAAATCATTGGAACATCAAAAATTTAGTATCATTTTTTTTAGGGCTATGACTGATGGGTATCTTAAACTGAAGCATTTGCTAAAGTAAGCAAAAAACGTTATCATATCTTGCAATGAAAGAACTTTCTATAATCGATACTTTAAAAAAAGTTAATGAAGAAGTCACGCTTTACGGTTGGGTCGATACAAAGCGGGATCATAAAAAAATTGTTTTCCTCGATATCCGTGACCGGTCTGGAATTTTGCAGATAGTCGGTGGAGAACGGTTTAAAGAACTTTCTTCCGAAGACGTTGTAAAAATAACAGGCGTCATAAAAAAACGTCCTGAAAAGCTGGTGAATAAAAATATTCCCACTGGCACTATCGAGATGGATGGGAAATCATTTGAGATCATAAACAAAGCCGAGACTCTTCCGTTACCTATTGATAGCGACGGATACAATATTGATGAAGATATCCGCCAAAAATATCGCTATCTTGATCTGCGACGAAAACGCATGACTCAAAACCTAGTTTGGCGATCGCAAACAACCATGTTTATTCGTAATTTTCTTGTCGATCGGGGATTTGTCGAAATAGAAACGCCAATTCTGACCAAAACAACTCCCGAGGGAGCTCGAGATTTTTTGGTTCCGTCAAGGATGCAAAAAGGGAAATTTTATGCCCTGCCACAATCACCGCAGCAATATAAACAGCTACTGATGGTTGCGGGATTTGAAAAATATTTTCAGATAGCCAGATGTTTTCGTGATGAGGATCCACGTGCCGATCGGGCTTATGGTGAGTTTACCCAGCTTGATCTTGAAATGTCTTTTGTTACTCAAAATGACATTTTGGAACTAACTGAAAAACTTTTTACCGATCTTGTTAAAAAAATATTTCCAAAAAAGAAAATAAAACAATCACCCTGGCCAAGGATATCACACAAAAAAGCAATCGAAAAATACAACTCTGATAAGCCGGACCTGCGAGAAAATAAAAAAGATCCGGACGAACTGGCATTTGCTTGGATAATTGACTTTCCCCTTTTTAATAAACAAACCGAAGACGATTTTTACCATGGTTCGGGAAAATCGAAGTTTGCGCCAAGTCATCATATGTTTACCGCCCCCCACCCTGATGACATAGAGCTTCTTGAAAAAGATCCGCTGAAAGTCAGAGGATTACAACATGATATGGTCCTCAATGGTTTTGAAGTTGGCGGAGGAAGCATCCGTATCCATGACCCAAAAATTCAGCAGAAAGTATTTGAGCTTATCGGTTTTAACGATGAACAAAAAAAACAGTTTGGCCATATGCTTGAGGCATTCACTTTTGGAGTTCCGCCGCACGGCGGCATCGCCCCAGGTATAGATAGATTGCTGATGGCCATACTTGGCGAACCGAGTGTGCGCGAGGTCATGGCTTTCCCAACGGTTGCCAGTGGTAAAACAGCAGTCATGGATGCACCGTCTCCTGCAACTCCCGAACAACTCAAGGAGCTTGGTATAATGATCGAGGAGTCATAACATTTTGAGTTTTTAGACAATCATGAAGCAGATTCGCTTTGTTATTTTTTTTATCTTTTTTTTCTTGTTTTTCTTGTATTATCCGGGTGGAAATCCAATTCTGAAATTGGTTGCCTACGAACGAGAACCGTTTAATATTCAATCCATTGAGCCAGCTATCAATATCAAACCGATCCCAATAGTTCAGATCGCCCCCCCATTTCTGACAGCCCAAGGATTATATGTAGTCGAGCTTGATAGTTTTACCCCAGTACTTAAGAGAAACGAACACAATCAGTTTTATCCTGCCTCAACAACTAAAATTATAACCGCTCTTGTGGCCCGTCACCAGTATAACGAAAATGATATTGTCACAGTCAATCAGGCAAGTGTCGAAGGTCAGCTAATGGAACTTGTGCCAAACGAGCGTATAACTGTTGAAAATTTGCTATATGGGATTCTCGTTCACTCCGGCAATGATGCTGCATATGCCTTGGCAAATCATGTTAACTACGCTGATTTTGTGACAAAAATGAACCAAAAGGCGAGTGAACTTGCGATGAAAAATTCGCATTTTACCAATCCGGCCGGACTTGATGACCAGGGCCAATTTACATCTCCTTACGATCTGGCTCTAGCTGCGCGCGCTTTACTACACGATGAATATCTGCGCAAAATGGTCGGAACAAAAGAGATCGTCATTTCAGATGTTGATTATCGGATCTTTCACCGTCTGACAAACATAAATAAACTACTTGGTGAAATACAAGGAATAGGCGGACTTAAAACAGGCTATACAGAGCTTGCTGGTGAAAACCTGGTGAGCTTTTATCGTCACAACGGTCATGATTACATAATAGTAATTCTCAAAAGTGAAGATCGTTTCGAAGATACGACAGCAGTCGTTAACTGGATAGATTCGGCAATTACCTACGAGTCCCCGGAGCTCTGATCAATTCTCAACCTGTAGCAAAGAACTGTCAGCAAGAGCTGTCACATAGGCAACAAATCTGTTTTCTCCAAGAAAAACATACACTGGCTGAAAATACTCCTGATAGACATCAGGGTCATAGTAGGCAAAAAATACTTTTTTTATTGCTATTTCTCCTGCCTCCTGACCAGCCGAAACCACATAACCTTTTCCCGACTGCAGATCTTCGAAAGCCCGATCGCCGCTACGGACTGGATAAAGCCCTATTTTGTCAGTCGATTTTTCGAAATATTTGACCTGGGCTCTGATTAGTAAACTTACGTTATCTTTAAATCCGTATAAAACATAGTTTGGACTATTGTAATAGGTTGAAGTAACAATAGGAAATCCATTGAGATCGGGTCGATAAAAATCGACCTCGACCATGTTGGCTCCTTCTGCTGATTCAAGATTTGTAATTTGTTGGTTATCGGGGTTGAACCGAAGATAAATAATGTTTGTTTTCCCCTGACCTAATTCTGCTGGATAACGGTTCATTCGTCGCAGTAGATCACTGGCTTGTGACTGAATTTGTTGATCAGTCAAAGCCGCCGGCGTCTCCAGATTTATATCTTCAGTTGTGAGAACGAAATCAAATGTGAAATTATAGTTAGTTATGTCAATCGACAGTTTTCTTTTTCCATCCTCAAAAGTGGCAATCTCATCTGCTGTTTTATAATCCAGACCATCTGTGTTAAAGCCCGCTTCCTTTGCCATGAGTCCGATTTTTGGTACATATCCAAATGTTGGACGTTCACGTGGAAGAAAAAATACCTCTGCTGCTGATGATGCTTCGGGAATATTTGCCGTACCGTCAAGGGTATCTAACACAAACGTATATTCCGACGAAGATTTTGCTTGTGGGATAATCGGTGGCTTGATCTTGCCAAATACTTCGTTTATAGGAGGTGGTGTGACCACAGGTGCCGATGCAGGTTGAATAGATCCTAGATAGGAAAAAAGCAGTTGTCCGGCAAAAAAAAGTATCGCAATCACGAGAATAACGATGACAATGACGGGAAAAAGACGACGAACATAATAGTTAACTTCAGTAAGTGTCATGTTTTCATGATAGCAAAAAATGATATAATATTTTCCCAACAAACCAGGGGTGCCGGAGTGGCCAATCGGAACAGACTGTAAATCTGTCGGGCTTGCCCTACGAAGGTTCGAATCCTTCCCCCTGGACTTTAGGATTAAATCTTACATTGAAAATTAAGGCAAAGAGGATTCTGAACAAGCTTTACTTGATCTCTAGTTAAAATCCCAAGCGTAAGCTTGTGGGTTGTTTATATTAAATAGTATCTTTAATAACTTTAAATAACATAAATTTAAAACTAGTATTATTAATCATTTTTTCAATATTATTTTTCTTTACTGATTTTTGAATTTTATTCCTAAGTTGTAAAGTTTCAGCGATATATCTTAAATTCCATAGAACTGCTTTGCAATCGGCCCAGAACATAAGAAATTTACCGCGATATAAAAAAAAAGCCATTTCTCCAAAAAGTAAAATCACATACATTGGAATTATTTTTAATAAATGCCGGGTGGATACATTTTTCAAAAACATTCTTATGCTGTTACGCTCAGCCCAATATCTTTTTAGAGGTTTTTCTCTAAAATTTAAAGTTGCGGAACCTTTATGATATGCAAAAGATTTTTTAGTATAAATTATTTTATATCCAAGTTGCCTCACCCTCCATGAAAGATCGAAATCTTCATTTAAGTTAAACATCCTTTCATCGAATCCATTAACTTGTTTAAAAAGTGACCGCTTTATAATAAAAGAACATCCATAAGAGAAGAACACCTCTTCCCTTTGTGGAATGCCGGAAAACAATTCATTCGGATATTTCTGCATTCCAAAGCCGTATTTATCTACAATACCACCTGCGTTATCTACGATCCAATTCCCCTTTGAATCGGGTTTATACCTTACCAATACACTTGTTACAATACCGATTTTATTATTTTTATTAATTTCTTTAACCAATGATTCTATACATTTTTTATCGAGCCTGAGATCGTTGCTTTGAAAAATCACTAAATCCCGTGTCGAATGTGCAAAGCCTACATTCGATGCACGGGCAGTTCCTAGGTTAAATCTATTTTCACTTACAATGATCACATTAGGAAATTTTTGTTTAACAAACTCTATGCTTCCATCTGTACTCATATTATCCATCATAATTATCTCGTCAGGTACAAGTGACTGTTTATAGACAGAAGTAAAATACTCTTCAAGATGCGCCCGGCCGTTATAATTAAGTACTATAAGAGAAATTTCTTTCTTAGTTTTCATTTTTTTATACAAGAATGAGTATATTATATAAAATCACCTGAATTCTAAGTTGAATCCGAACAGTTAATTAAATAACTGGTAAAAACTTCAAGTGGCGTCTGATATTTTAACACTTTCTTTGGTCTGGTGTTAATCTCCAAAACTATCTCATCAAGCTCTTCTTGGGTAAGGGTTGAAAAGTTAGTTTGTTTTGGTAGATACCGACGTAAGAGTCCATTGGTATTTTCATTAGTTCCTCGTTCATAAGATGCATAGGGGTGACAAAAATAGGTGCTCATTTGTAATACTTCTGTTAATTGCATATGGAGATGATTTTCCCTCCCATTATCTAAGGTGACCGATCTTCTTGCTTGTTTGGGTAAGTGACCAAAGATTTTAATCTGAACTTTGATCGCTTCTTCAGAATTAATTTTATCTATCTTTTTTGCAAACAACATCCGTGATACGCGCTCTACTTCAGTATGGATTCCATCTCCAATAGACCGTCGTCCTTCAACTGTATCACCTTCGTAATGGCCAAACTCTTTTCGGTTGTTTACTTTAGATAAGCGCTTACTTATTGATATTCTCGCCTTGATATGACTCGTATGAACACTTCTCCCTTTTTGTTTCCTCCGTTTCTTCTGGCCGCGGGGTAAATATTCCCATAAGGCATAATCCTTGTTTTTTGGATCATAAATATATCGATATATTGTCTCCATTCCAACAGTTCTTGATTTGATTAATGGATGTTCCCGTTTCAATCTTCCTGATATCTGTTCTGGTGACCAACCAAGTTGTAAATGATCAACCGTGTATTGGTAGAGCCACTGGTTCTTTAATTGTGCACGTTTGCCTGCTTTAGATTTCCTA
>Ga0155151_117_pt2 | contig 34756 bp, 37 predicted proteins | sample RifCSPhighO2_01_FD_106119 | JGI IMG/M metagenome (GOLD analysis project Ga0155151, IMG submission 106119) | Candidatus Roizmanbacteria bacterium RIFCSPHIGHO2_01_FULL_38_15 | reverse complement strand
TTTGTACGTACCGACAGTTTTGAGCCAACACTTTTTAATACTGCGTGACTTGATGCATTGTCAAGACCGTCTATCTCAAAAAGCACCTTTCCCGGCACTACAGAGGCCACAAAATAGGCGACATCGCCCTTGCCTGCCCCCATCGTTACTTCCGGAGGTTTTTTTGAATAAGGTTTGTCGGGAAAAATCCTGATCCAAAACTTACCTTCTTTACGCGTTGCACGGGCAAGCACCACACGAGCGGCCTCAATCTGTCGATCTTTGATCCATCCAGGCTCGGTTGCCTTCAGTCCATGGCTTGCAAAATTAAGGGTATTGCCTTTAACGGCAATAGTCCGCCATGAACCTCTGAACTGTTTTCTATATTTCTGTCTTTTTGGTGCTAACATATTTTTATGCCTGACATATCCAAACTTTAACACCCACGTATCCAGATTTGGTCAAAGCAGGATACTTGGCAAACTCTACTCGTTCCCTAATAGTTGAGTTTGGGATAGTCCCTTTAAAATATTTTTCTCTTCGTGAAATCTCCGCTCCCGAGATACGTCCTCCAAGTTGAATACGTACTCCACGGGCTCCGGCTTCCATGACGCGGCTCATCGTGCTGTGTACCACTGCGCGGTGAGGGAAATTACGTGCCAATTTCTCGGCTATCGATTGAGCAACATAATAAGGGTGTGTGTATGGTTTCTTTACAGGTTCAATTTTCAGTTCAATCCGCGATTGTTTTTGCTTCTCGTCTTTTAGGTTTTTGATATGGGAAACAATAATTTTCTTTACATCCTCAAGACCTTTTCCGCCACGACCGATGATCATACCCGGCTTAACCGAATAAATAATCACGGTTATTTTTTTTATAGCACGTTCTATCATGATATCGGTTACACCGGCATAACTATACTTATCCATGAGCTGCTTTCTGATCTTTGCATCCTCATAAACAGACTCACGATATGTTTTTTTATTTGAAAAAAACCACCGCGAGCTCCAGTTATAGATTATTCCCAATCGTAGTCCGTGTGGATGTACTTTTTGACCCATATTTATTTACTAATTTTTTTACTTTCAACCTTAGTCTTTTTAATTTCCTTGTCCGCCGACTTCGTCTGCCCAGAGGCTAGCTTCTTCGGGCCGACGGCCGAAGCGGATTTTTTTTCAACAATTATTATCTTTATATGGGACATGCGTCTTTTTATAGGTTTTGCCATTCCGCGAGATCCCGGCTTATGCCTTTTTAACACATTACCTTCCTCTACAGCGAAAAGCTTAAATTCTAACATATCATCCTTGAGTTTTAAAGTATTTGTCGCGTTGGAAATCGCCGATTTAATAACTTTATAAAAAACCCTTGCCTGTTCATTTGAGGTATACATCAAAAAATCTAGAGCCAAGTGAGGCGGCATGCTTTTGATCCTGTTTAGCATCATGCGCAACTTTTTTGGTGAGGCTTTTAGATTTTTGAAATATGTTAAAGATTCCATGTTGTTTTAGCTACGAGACGAAACAATTAACTTTGAACTCCATTTATTTGGTTTTCGCGTCTTTTTGCCGCGAGCTGGTTTGCCCCACGGTGTTTTTGGATGCATTCCCTCGCCGCTTCGGCCTTCACCACCACCATGAGGATGCGTCCTCGGGTTTTGCGCCGTTCCTCGAACAGTTGGACGTATTCCCATTAGACGACTGCGTCCGGCTCTGCCGATAACTTCGTCTTTGTGGGTAATGTTTGACACGCGACCAACAGTCGCAAAACATTCACTCTGAAATCGGCGAACCTCACCCGAAGAAAGTTTTATGTGAACATAAGGTCCTTCCTTGGCGATAACAGTGGCGAATGTACCGGCTCCTCGTGTCATCATGCCCCCCTGTCCCGGATACATCTCTATATTGTGAACTTCAACACCGACTGGAATATTCTTAAGCTGAAGCGCATTGCCGATTTTTATTTCAGCTTTTTCTTTTGAAACCACTTTATCTCCTATCTGTAAATTCGTCGGTGCGAGAATATACCTTTTTTCTTTATCTTCATAAGTTACCAAAGCAATAAATGCATTTCTGTTCGGATCAAATTCGAGATGATTTACAGTGGCGACTATATCGCGTTTGTCACGCTTGAAATCTATCAATCGATAATAACGTTTTTGTCTTTTGCCTTGATGTCTAACTGTAATTTTTCCACTTGAGTCACGACCGCTGTGTTTTTTCAGGATCTTGATCAAACCTTTTTGTGGATTTTGTGTTTTTGGTATTTGCATTTTATTTTTATTAATCTATGCGCTATCCGCTTATTTATGATTGCGGGAAAAGATCTATCGTGCCTTTTGTAACTTTGATATAGGCAATTTTTTTGTCGGGAAGGATACGAGGCACCATGCGTCGACCGATCCGTTTTTCCTTGCCTTTTCGAGTTATTACCGAAACAGATGAAATCGAAACCTTATATAAATCTTCCAAGGCTTTGGCAATTTGATGTTTATTTGCACGCTTGTTAACCTCAAATGCATAAACACTAGCCTGTGCCAGGGTGCTTGATTTTTCGGTAATTATCGGGCGGATTATAACTTCGTTTGATTTCATTTTTTTACGGTCAAATGCTTAACTAATACATCTAGTGCATCACCTACGAAAACCAATACATCACTTTGAAACACTTCATAAGGATTTAAGGTTGTCGCTCCTATGAGCGAGATTCGGGCAATATTGCGACTTGACAATACAAATCCATTTTTTGATAACTGTGGCAGAACAAACAAGATTTTTTTGCCACTAAGTTTTAATGTGTTTAGGAGATCAGCAATTTTTTTGGTTTTTGGTTTCATGGAAAGTGCATCCTTGTCAACGCCAATTACGGCTTTTTGCTTTGCTTTATAACTCAAAGATATACAAAGCGCCTGTCTCCTTTGTTTTTTGTTTAGGCTTTTAGAAAAAACTCTGGGTTTTGGACCAAAAGCAACACCGCCACCAACAAAGATCGGCTCTTTACCCGATCCATGACGTGCTCGACCCGTACCTTTTTGGCGATACATTTTTGCCGTTGTACCGACAACCTCCGCACGAGTTTTTGTTGAAACTGTTCCTTGGCGTTGGTTCTGACTATAAACACGCATGTATTGTGCAATAAGCGCATCATTTTCCTTGTGTCCGAAAATATCAGGTGTAAGATCCGCGGTTGATCCTGATTTACCAGTTAAATCATATATCGGTATCTCTAACCTTTTGGTTTCACTGGCTTTAGTCTTTGCTGGTATTTTTTGTTTAACTTTATCCATAGTGTCTATTATGATAACGAACGAACTTCAACCAAAGCTCCCGTTGCGCCGGGTATCAAACCCGAAACAGTCATTGACTCATCTGCGACTTGGACAACGTGTAAGTTTTTTACCGTCTTTCGGCCGCCGCCCATGCGACCGGCCATACGTCGACCTTTAAATACTCGGCCCGGCGTAGTACCCGAACCTATCGATCCTGGTGCTCGTTCACGGTCGGATTGACCATGTGTACGAGGACCTCCCGAAAACTTATGTCGACGGACAACTCCTTGAAAACCTTTTCCTTTTGCGGTTGCAGAAACATCGACCAAGTCACCGATCTTAAATAATACAGCCGGTTTTACCTCGTCACCGATAAATAATTTTGTCTCGCCAAGCTGAATTCCAGTCTTTTTTTCTTCATCTATTTTTTGGATCGTCTTGTCATTTGCTTCAAAACGGAACTCCTTTAAATGAAGAAGCGGGGTTTTTTTCCCCGCTTTTATGTATTGTCCTGCTACTGATTTGACAATTTTTTTAGTTATGCCGAAACCAAGTTGTATAGCAGCATAGCCATCAACTTGTGGCCATTTAACATTGACGAGTATACATGAAGCAGTCGTCAACTTTGTTACAGGTACTCTCATACCTTTTTCGTTAATAACCTGTGTTTGACTGGTTTTTTTTCCTAAAATTGCTTTCATAATTTTCATTGATAAAGTTAAAGTTCCCCGAATACTATATTCGGAGAGCTAAAAATCGCCCAAATCCCGATTTTAGTTCGGGAGATGAGGATTTAAAAAAAATAGCCCCAGACTGGGGCTTTGGTCGCGGACCATCTGGTTCTTGTAATTAGTACAATTTCTTACAAAAAATTGACATGTACATTAAGTTTAGATTATATAATACGTAACCTTTATGTTCAAGTAGATTTCAAAATTGAGATAAGCGTTCACATTTTTACCTCTACCTCAACACCCGCCGGTAGTTCGAGATGCATGAGTGAATCAATTGTTTGGTTAGTGGGATTAACTATTTCAAGAAGTCGTTTATGAATTATGAGCCCAAAGTGTTCCCGAGAATCTTTGTCAGTAAAAGGAGATTTGTTGACTACATAAACCTCTTTTCTTGTAGGGAGTGGCACAGGACCGACCACCGAGGCACCGGTCTTTATCGCCGTGTCAACAAGTTTTTGACAGGTCTCGTCTATGAGACGATGATCATACGACTTTAATCTAATACGAATTTTACCCTTGGGCATTGTAAAAGTGCAAAAAAATGAAAATGTTTACTTTGTTACTTTGGTTACGACTCCAGCTCCGACAGTGTGACCACCCTCGCGGATAGCAAACTTCAAGCCTTCTTCAAGCGCAATCGGATAGATCAGCTTGGCGCTAATTTTGATATTATCGCCCGGCATGACCATTTCTACACCTGATGGCAACTGAATTTCACCGGTTACATCAGTTGTTCTGATATAAAACTGTGGTCTATATCCTTTGAAAAATGGAGTATGACGTCCGCCTTCTTCTTTTTTCAAAACATAGATTTCAGCTTCAAATTCGGTGTGAGGGGTAACACTGCCTGGTTTGGCAATGACCTGACCTCTTTCAACATCATCTTTTTCTACTCCTCTAAGCAAAAGACCTGTGTTGTCTCCCGCTCTTGCCTCATCAAGTGTTTTGCGGAACATCTCAATTCCGGTGACGACTGTTTTACTGGAAGCTTTAATACCAACGATCTCAACTTCGTCATTAACTTTAAGTTCACCGCGTTCAACGCGTCCTGTAACGACTGTGCCACGACCGGCAATAGTAAAGACGTCTTCGACAGGCATCAAAAATGGCTTATCGATCTCACGCTTTGGTTCCGGTACGTAATCATCGACAGCTTTAATAACATCCTCGATGGCTTTCATTGATTCCGGATCGTCAGCAAGTGCTTTGAGAGCCGAACCACGAATAACAGGCACTTCATCACCGGGATATTTGTATTTTTTAAGCAAGTCACGAACTTCCATTTCAACAAGATCAACTATCTCTTTATCTTGAACCATGTCGACTTTATTGAGAAATACGACGATAGCAGGTACGTTTACTTGTCGTGCAAGAAGAATATGTTCTCTTGTCTGTGGCATTGGGCCGTCTGGAGCAGAAACGACGAGAATAGCACCGTCCATCTGGGCAGCACCCGTGATCATATTTTTGATGTAATCTGCATGTCCCGGAGCATCAATATGGGCATAATGGCGCTTGTCAGTTTCGTATTCAGAGTGATGAATATTGATGGTGACTCCGCGAGCCTTTTCCTCGGGAGCTTTATCGATTTCCTCGTATTTTAAAAATTTGGCTTGACCTTTTTTCGATAATACGTAATGAATTGCCGATGTAGTTGTAGTTTTACCGTGATCTACATGACCTATAGTACCGATATTCAAATGAGGTTTGTTTCGCACAAATTTGCCTTCTGCCATAGATATTTAAAGAAAATAATAAATGATAATTCTTGAAACTCAATAAAAATACTCTGGAAACTTTTGGTGGAGTATGCAGAAATGATAAAATGTGTTGCCTCAAAAGTCAAGACCTATTTTTCCCTAACAGTCTGCAAGCTATAATTATCTATGTTACAATAAATACCCCATATGCAGGCTAACAACTACAAACTGAACACAAATCAGAAAGCTGCAATAAGCTATAACAATGACCCTCTTCTCATCGTTGCCGGAGCGGGAACTGGCAAAACGACTACTCTTGTTGAAAAAATAAAGTATCTGATCACTAAAAAAAAGGTTCGTCCCGAGGAAATACTGTGTCTCACTTTCACTGAAAAAGCAGCTTCCGAGATGGAAGAAAGAGTCGATATAGCCTTGCCTTATGGTTTTTTTCAGATGTGGATCAGTACATTTCATGCATTTGCCGATGAAGTTCTAAAGCGCGAGATCAATCATATCGGTTTAAATCCAGCATATGAACTCATGACTAAAGCCCAAACGATACTATTTTTTAAAGATCATCTTTTCGAGTTTAATTTAAAATATTTTCGGCCCTTGAGCAATCCGGCCAAGTTTATCGAAGGCTTGCTCCAGCATTTTTCCAGACTTCATGATGAGGACGTAAGTCCAGAAGAGTATATTAAATGGGTGAAATCGCTACGAAGGACGAGCAAGTCTACGGGGGACAAGGAGGAAAAAGAAAAACTGACGGAGCTAGCTCAAACTTATGAAAAATTTCAGCAAATAAAAATCAAGCATGACGTAATGGATTTTGACGATCTGATTTATTATCTACTCAAGCTTTTCCGGAAAAGACCAAATATTCTAAAACAATATAAAAAACAGTTTAAATACGTGCTGGTCGACGAGTTTCAAGATACTAATATCGCCCAATATGAACTGATAAAACTGCTTTGCCCAAATAAAACAAAGCCAAAGTTGACTGTCGTCGGTGACGACTCACAGGCGATTTACAAGTTCAGAGGCGCGTCTGTTTCAAACATCATGTCATTTATGCATGATTACCCTCATGCAAAACAAGTGACCTTGCTTGATAACTACAGGTCCAATCAAAACCTGCTTGACCACGCCTATAAACTTATAAAAAATAATGACCCTGACACACTTGAAGCAAAGTTAGGAATATCAAAAGAACTGAAGAGTCATAAAAAAAATATAAAAAATTCTGTCGAACTCACACTGTTTGAGAACGGTGATGCCGAGGCACAGTGGGTAGCAAATACTATCAAAGAGCTAACGAAGTCAAAGAAATATGCATATCGTGAATTTGCTATTCTTGTCCGAGCCAATAGTCATAGTGGAATATTTGTGAACACTCTTTTGAGAAACGGAATTCCCTATCAGTTTTTGGGGCCGGGAACACTTTTTAAACAAAGCGAGGTACGTGACCTCATAGCTTATCTCAAGGTGATAACCAAACTTGAGGATAACGTATCACTATATAGGCTTTTGAGTCTCGACCATTTTGAGCTGGACCCACAAGACATCATCCTGCTTATCGGATTTAGCAAAAAAACTTCACTGCCGCTTTTCCAGGCAATCGAAATATATCTATCATTTTTCTATCAGGACCTTTATACAAACGGCAATCATGTTTATAAAAAATACCTTCCGCTTCTCAAAGAAATCAGTCGCGAAAAACTGTATGAAATCTTGACCATGCTCAAAAGACATTTATCACGTGTAAAGAAGGATACTGCGCCCGAGCTTCTTTATTATTTTCTCGAGGACTCTGGAATGCTAAAAAAAATTACTAACACTCAATCAGAAAAGGATGAAAAGCGATTACTCAATATGACCAAGTTTTTGAATCTACTGAAACATCTTCACGATAGTCAGCGTGATTTTGATGTATTTAAGGCAGTCGAATATATAAACATGAGTCAGAACCTGGGCGAGTCACCGATTGCCGGCGATACCGACGTTGCTCTATCAAATGCCGTAAACATTCTCACTGTCCATGCAGCCAAAGGCCTGGAGTTTCCGGTTGTTTTTTTACCAAATCTTGTGAGCGGCAGATTTCCTACATACATGCGCCGCGAACAGATACCGATACCGGATGAACTCATAAAGGAACAACTTCCTGTTGGTGACTATCATCTTGAGGAGGAAAGGCGTTTGTTTTATGTCGGGCTTTCCCGCGCCATGGATTATGTCTTTCTGACAGCCTCTAAATTTTATGATGAGGGTCGCAGACAGCGAAAAATCTCTCCTTTTGTTATTGAAACCGTCGGGAAAGCGATGATAGAAAAGCAGGATTCGATACTGACCACAGAGAAAAGTCAATTAACAATATTCGATTTTAAAAAAATTGAACTCAAGGAATCTGCTTTGCAAATAAAACTTTCCCGGTTTTCCTACAGTCAACTTGAGATCTACGAAGTCTGTCCACTTCAATATAAATATCAGTATATTCTGAAAATTCCGACTCCACCTGCTGCCGCGGCATCTTTTGGAAGCACTATCCACACTGTTCTTCAGAAGTTTTATGAGGCATTTATCAACGATCGCACCATAGGTAAAGAAAAAATGCTTGAGCTACTCGAAATCTATTGGGATCCGGGAGGATACGACAACAAAAGTGCCGAAAATTACTCAAAAAAACAGGCCAAAGAGATGTTAACTAACTATTTTGAAAAAATCCATAAACGCGACGTTGTTATCAAAAATCTGGAAAAACTTTTTAAGATAAAAATCGATGATAAAACATATCTAACCGGAAAAATCGACAGAGTTGATACTAAACCAGGTGAAGTGATCGAAATCATCGACTACAAAACCGGCAGAAAACCCGAAGATAAAATCATCCAAAAAAGCCTGCAGCTTTCGATTTACGCACTGGCTGCGACCAACAAAGGACTTTATGATAAACATCTTGATAAGGTTGAACTTACATTCTATTATCTGCAAACAATGGAAAAAATGACCTTAAAACGCGAGGAAAAAGATCTCGATCAGGTTAAAACACGCATCATGACCGCGATCACTAATATGCGAGCCGGTAAATTTGCGCCGCGTGTCGGACTGCACTGCAAATACTGTGCCTTCCTCATGATATGTGAAGCAGGCAGTAATTATGTTGCAAGAACGGCATAAAGCTAACTACTTTTTTTCAACCATTTAACCCCCAGATAAACAAGCGGTGTTTCGATGACAGACATACTGCATTTGAGTAACCAGTATGGGATAATGAGACTGATCAAAAATGAAGTATTGTCGCCAAAACCACGATCTAAAGCATAAAACGCCAGCGTCATAAACACCGTGGTGTCAATCAACTGGGCGATAAAATTTGAGGCATTATTGCGAAGCCAAAGCTTTGACTTTCCAAGCTTTTGACGGATTTTGCTGAAAATGTAAATATCCAGAAAATCTGCAAGGGCAAAAGCAGTGAGACTTGCGAGCGAGATGCGTGCCGATTTTCCGAAAACCGTGTCGTAAGCACTTTCAGTTTCTGCAAATCTTTTTGATGGAGGCAGACTTATCGCAAGCATTATAAATATAAATAATAGACCTATCGTAAGCAAACCAGCTCGGACTACACTTCTTGCCCTCTCTGGCCCATAGACCTCAACAATCACGTCGTTGATTGTAAAAAGAAGCGGAATGAGAAATATACCGACACTTGCGGTCAATTTATAGAAACCGAGATCTAAAATAGAAAAAGACTTTGGACCCATAAGCTCGGCAACAATAACGCCGAAAATATATACGGAGACTAGAAAATCCATTTTTTCGATTTTGAACATAATAAATAAGTGTTAATGAATAATTAAGAAAGGTTTATACCGCGAATCCCGCCCTTGGCGGGAGTAGTGGTATTTGTTTGAAGTGCTTATTCTTATATTTCCATATTTTGCAACGATTATACTATAATTTTCGTCATGCTGAACTAGTTTCAGCATCCCTTTTTAGATCCTGAATCAAGTTCAGCATGACGCATGGCTACTATTTTGCAAGAAGATTGTATATCTCTCCGATTAGATATAAAGATCCGGTAATAACTATGTTTTCTTTATGATCCATCGCGCCTGCCAAAGCCGCTGTCAAATCGGGAATTACTTGATAATTTTTAACTGATAATTTTTCTAAAATTGCACCAATTTTTTTAGGGTCTTCCGAATAAAGTTGTCCCATCCCTTGATTCGTATTTTCAAATGAAGTTATGATTATGGTTTGAGCACAACAGGTAATGTGCTGCAAAATAGATTTGTAATCTTTACCTTTTTTAAATGAAATAAGAAAAATGAATTTTTGATTCGGATAAATTTTTACCAAACTTTTTATAAATGCCTCCATTTTCTGTCCATTATGAGCGCCGTCGATTATGAGCTGTTTTCCTTTATATTTTCGTATTTCCATTCTTCCAGGGATATGTATATAGCACAAACTTTTCCTAACTTTTGACATATAAATAAACTTCATGTGGTTATTCATAAAGGTTTTGAATGTGAGCAGCGCAAGAGCGGTATTTTCCGCTTGATACTCACCAAGCAAAGAAATTTCAATATTTTTTTCAATCTTATTATCAAACTCAAAATCGAAAGTAGTTTTTTTTTCGGTCAGGCGGATATTCTTAATATTTTCCTGTGGATCGAAACTGATGAGCTTGGCATTTTTTTTACTGGCCTCGTTTTTTATTTGTGTCATTACTTCTGGATCTTGTTTGAAAGTTATAACTGTATTTTGAGGCTGGATTATCTTGACTTTTTCCTGTGCTATCGATGTCAAGGTGTTTCCCAAAAATTCCATATGATCAAAACCTATTCGCGTGATCACAGCGATTTTATCCGAGGAAGTTACAGTGTTTGTGGCACAATACTGACCGCCCAAGCCAGTTTCCATGACAACGACGTCAACCTCTTCTTTGTCAAAAAGATAATATGAAAGTCCGATAATGATCTCAAAGTATGTCGGCTGACCGTACTTTGAAGCTTTCATTTTTTCTACAAATGGGATGATTTCGTCCAAATACTTACAAAAAAGGTCTTCTGAAATCGACTCCATGTTGATCTGAATTCGTTCGAGAATATCGTGTACATGAGGTGAAATACCCATCCCAACTGTTAAACCATGAGAATGTAATAATGTTGAAGTTATGTATGCGGTTGAACCTTTTCCTGAAGTTCCGGCAATGTGGATCACTTGTAACTTGTTTTGCGGATCGCCCAACAGTTGCATAAAATGTTTTGTTCGAGCATGCGCAAAAGAAGGCTCACCCCACTTGCTTGTTTTGGGGATAAAGCTTTCAAGATAGGCTTCGGCGTCGTGGTAGGTTTTGATTTTCATACAATGGGAGAATTTTATCATTGCATTTTTAAAAAGTACATGCTATCTTGTGTGTGTAAAACATGAAAATAAAGCAGGATAAGCAGATCTACACACTTATTAAAAAGGAGGAAAAACGCCAGAAGGAAGGCATAGAACTTATTCCTTCCGAAAATTACGCGTCAAAACACGTCCGTATTCCTCTATCCTCTCCTTTTGTAAATAAATACTCCGAAGGTTATCCTCACAAAAGATACTATGGTGGTAATGAAATAGTCGATGATGTCGAACTACTCGCACAAGAGAGGGCAAAAAAAATCTTTAGGGTGGTGCATGCAAATGTTCAACCATATTCGGGTTCTCCGGCAAACTTTGCAGTATATCTGGCAACTTGCAAACCTGGAGACACCATCATGGGTCAGGCGCTTGTAGCTGGAGGCCATCTCACTCATGGACACATGGTCTCGGCAACAGGTATTTTTTTTAACAGTGTCCAATATGGAGTCATGACCGAAGCCAAAGACGGTAATTTATTTGATTATGCCGAGATTCGCCGTCTTGCAAAAAAACATAAACCGCGTCTCATCTGGGTTGGCGCAACTGCTTATCCATTGAAGTTTAATTACAAAAAATTTGCTGAAATAGCTGACGAAGTCGGGGCTTATCTTGCCGCAGACATTGCTCACGTTGCCGGTCTGATTGCAGGCGGCGCTCATCCATCTCCGGTCCCACACGTCCATATTGTTACAACAACGACTCATAAAACACTCCGCGGTCCGCGCGGGGCCATAATCATGGTGACTAAAAAAGGTCTAAAGAAAGATCCCGACTTACCAAAAAAAATTGATAAGGCGATTTTTCCCGGTCTTCAGGGAGGTCCACACGACAATACTACTGCGGCTATTGCCGTCGCACTGTACGAAGCCATGCAGCCATCGTTTAAAACATATGCCAAACAAATTGTAAAAAACTCCAAAGCTTTGGCCGCTGTACTTAAAAAAGGCGGTTACAAACTAGTCGGCAATGGCAGTGAAAATCATCTGATCTTGGTCGACTTGACACTTACTCACGGCGCCGGATCGGGATATTTTGCCGAATATGCACTGGATATGGTAGGTTTAACTATGAATAAAAACACAGTTCCCGGCGAAAAAAGCTCACCTTTTTATCCATCGGGAATACGCCTGGGAACTCCTGCTGCCACCAGCCGAGGCATGGATGAAAATGACATGAAGTTCATCGGTAGAACCATGATTACGGTTTTGGGACTTATAAAAGCCTATCAACTGCCGAAAAACAAAACCGAAAGAAAAGAATATTTTGCCAAATTCAAGCGTGAAATCAACAGAAATAAAGAAATCAAAGCACATCGTGCAAAAGTGAAAATGATGGCGACAAAATTTCCGATTCCATAAATAGTATAATTGAACCATGTCCAAAGGGTTGAAACTTCTTATTGGTGCAGACGTTTTACAACTAGCACTTTTTGCTTGGCGTTTTAACTCATTGCCAAAACAGGTCCCGCTTTTTTATTCAAGACCTTGGGGTGAATCACAGATTGCTGACATCTGGTATATCGTCTTACTTCCCATCATGATGCACTTAATCTTTTTTCTTAATAGCTACCTCAACAATCGATTTTTCAAAGAAGACAAATTGTTTACTCGACTGTTTGCTATTGCCAACTACTGCGTCATCGTAGCTTTTACGGGTATTTTTGTCAAAATTCTGACTCTGGTCACATAAGATCCAATTTATGAAAACGATATTAATCATCAGTGTTTCCGCGCTCATCTCAAGCATTGTTACGCCGCTTACTATCAGGCTGGCAAAAAAATTTAGCCTGGTTACAGACAAAAAACGCAAGCACCCGGCTCACACTCACACTGGAGTAATACCCAGAGCCGGAGGTATACCGATCTTTGTGTCTCTTCTAATAGGCTCGCTTATTTTTTTGGAAATTAACAAAATCATATCCGGCATTCTCATCGGCAATGCTTTATTGCTTTTAGTCGGACTTTTGGACGACAAATATGACCTGTCTCCTTACACAAGATTTTTTGCAAACATTCTCATTGCCGCAGTAGTCGTCAGTTTCGGACTTGGGATTCCATATGTTTCCAATCCTTTTGGCGGAGTGATCAGACTCGATCTTTGGAGGTGGAGTTTTGATATCTTTGGAACCCACAACATTCTGGTGTTTGCTGACTTGGTTGCCATAATCTGGCTTGTTTGGACTATGAACATGGTCAACTGGAGCAAGGGTGTCGATGGCCAGCTACCGGGATTTGTGGCAATCACTGCGTTTTTTTTGGGCCTTTTATCTCAACGCTTTGTTGCCCATGATATCAGAGCATTAAGCGTCACCTATTTATCGTTCATAGTAACTGGCGCATATCTTGGCTTTTTGCCTTATAATTTTTTTCCCCAGAGAATTATGCCGGGTTACAGTGGCGGAGCAATGGCGGGATTTCTACTTGGAATTCTCGCGATTTTATCATTTGGAAAAGTTGGTACGGCAATACTGGTTCTGGCTATTCCAACAATAGATGCTGTTTATACTATCTTGCGCCGTATTCATAACAAACAGTCTCCGTTCCGCGCCGACTGGGGACATTTTCATCATCGTCTCATCGAGATCGGCTGGGGCAAAAGAAGGATCGCCATATTTTACTGGATCATCTCTTTTATTTTAGGAACCTCTAGTCTTTTTCTGAATGGCCTCCAAAAACTGCTGGCTTTTATGACAATCGGTCTCGTCCTCCTGATCTTTATTATCATCATGCAAAGGATAAAGCAGGAAGATTTGGTAAAATAGATTGTCATGAAAATCACTTTAGGTATCAGTTCCGGCATTGCTGCGTACAAAATCCTTGATCTTGCAATAATCCTGAAAAGCAAAGGTCATGATGTTAACGTCATCATGACTCCAAGCACCACAAAAATGATATCTGTCAAAGAAATCGAAAAGATAACCGGAAATAAAGTTTATGTAAAACTTTTTGAGGATGATTTTGACTATAAAAAGATTTTAAAAGACAGGAAAGTTGACCATATCGATATTGCCAAAAATACTGATTTGTTTGTTATAGCCCCTGCGACAGCAAATACTGTCGCCAAACTCGCAAATGGGATAGCTGATGATTTTCTTACGACGACTGTTCTGGCTACTACGTCCCCTATTTTGATCTGCCCGTCAATGAATACTAACATGTGGTTCCACTTTGCTACACAAAAAAATATTGAAGAACTAAACAGATATGGTTACTACGTTATGGATCCCGAAAGTGGCGAACTTGCCTGCGGTACCGAGGGTTTGGGAAGATTGCCAAAGATCGAAAATATTGCCAAGGAAGCCGAAAAGATTTTAAATCTTTCAAAAAATCTAAAAGGGGAAAAAATCGTTATTACAGCCGGAGGCACTATTGAGTCTATTGACTCGGCAAGGGTAATAACTAACCGTAGCTCTGGAAAAATGGGAGTTGCAATCGCCGAAGTCGCCTACAGACAAGGCGCAGACGTTTTACTTGTAAGATCCAAATCGTCTATTAAAACTTATCTGCCAATAAAACAAAAGATTTTCCTGACCGCAAAAGATTTAGAAAAAATTCTTGAAAAAGAAGTTGTAAATTTCGACGTTATAATCCATACAGCTGCGGTGTCTGACTTTACTACTGAAAAATTGGAAGATAAAATCGATAGTACGAAAACATTTACTCTGAAATTAAAGCCGACAAAAAAAATCATCAATGAGATAAAAAAATGGAATCCGTACATAAAACTTATCGGTTTTAAGGCAGTTCATGGAATCGATCAAACAAAATTGAAACAAGCTGTTCAGGAAAAATTTAAGCAAACAGAAGCTGATTATTTAATTGTGAATGATATTAGTCGAAACGACGTGGGATTTGACACCGATGACAATGAAGTGTATATATTTTCGAAAAAGGAAATGGTTAAAAAAATTGAAAAGACAGCAAAAAAGGAAATTGCGAAACAAATTATTTCGGTTACGAGCGATAAAAACATATGAAATACTTTATAAAAACATTCGGGTGCCAGCAAAATGTTGCCGACTCCGAACGAGTGGAGCAAGCTTTCCAGAACCGCGGCATGACTGTGGCTAAAAACTACTATGACGCAAATTACATCATCATCAACACCTGCATGGTCCGTGAAAGTGCGGAAAACAGAGTCTTTGGACTTGTAAATAATTTAGGAAAAATAAAAGAAAAAAAAATTAAAAAAAAAGAGGATTTTAAGATTATTGTAACCGGATGCATGGTTGGAGTCGCATTTCGTGATCCATCAGGGAAATATTTAAAAAGGATACGCGAAATTATGCCTGAAGTAGATGAATTCATGCCAATTGAAGAGGTGGGTTTTGATTTTGAACCGGTGCGGCAAAATCTGGAACATGCTTGGGTCCCGATTTCAAACGGATGTAATAACTTCTGTACATTCTGCATTGTCCCATTTACAAGAGGCCGCGAGATAAGTCGACCTTATGATGATATTATCGATGAATGTTTACATCTCAAGGCAAAAGGTTATAAAAAAGTCACACTCCTGGGACAGAATGTGAATTCTTATGGCGCCGATCTGATCGTAGGAAAAGAAAATATCCAAGTCATGCGCGATATAAATAAAACCTATTTTGAAACCACCCCGGTCCGATATACATCGGACCACCCCTCCTTGAAAAGGCGGGGAGATAATCTCCTCCTTGACAAGGAGGAGTCCCCGAAGGAACGTCAGACGTTCCGAAGGGGGGAGGTGGTTAATCAACTTTCGTCTATCAGAACTAAATTAACTTTTAATGGTCACCCAGTCGAACCAGTCTATGTAAAACATCTGGGCCGACATCGTATCCCGACACTATTTCCCTATTTACTTGAAGATGTAGCTCGCATGGATTTTGAAGAAATAAATTTTTATTCCTCAAACCCGTGGGATTTTTCGGATGAACTTATCGATATGATTGCCAAGTATCCAAATATTACCCGCACGATTCACCTTCCTATTCAATCGGGTGACGATGATGTTTTGAAGCGTATGAACCGCTGGTATACGACTGACGAATATTTAAATATCTTGTATAAACTTAAAAAGAAAATTCCTGATGTAAAAATTTCGACTGACATAATTGTCGGATTCTGCGGCGAAACCGATGAAGAATTTATAAATACAGTTGATATTGCAAAAAGAGTCGGCTATGAAAAAGCGTATATTTCTATGTATTCGCAAAGACCGATGACCGCAGCGACAAAAGTTATGAAGGATGACGTACCTCACGCAACGAAAAAAAAACGCTGGCAGATTTTGGAAGAACTTATTAATAAACCAAAACTGCAAAGAAATCATGAAGCTGAAAGAGCCTTCGTCAATTCTTCTTTAAATTGAGGATCACAGGCAATAAACGGATATTTTTTCGTTGGATTTTCAAGATCAAATACGATTTCTTTTCCCGAAAAATCATACATACCAAATCCTGATTCATCTAAAATAAGTTTTCCCGGTGCAATATCCCAAATACTGCATCCGGCAAGAAGCGCGGCGCCGCCAATATTTTCCGCAACAAGATAAATTTCCGTGCCGGCACATCCATACATACGCACTCCGCGAAAATGGTTTTTAAGTGCTATTATTTTACCAGGGAGGCCTAGTCTGACTTCTTCTGTATATGATAATGACGATACCAAAAAAGTATCCTTTAAATTTTTGTGTTTTGTTTTAAGTCGAGTTTTAACACCATTTTTAATGACATAAGCTCCCTTGTCTTTTTCGGCAATATACCATTTGTTATAAGTTGGAAAGTACATAACTCCAGACTGAAGTGTTTTGTTGTGTAAATAACCGATAAGTACACAAAAATCTTCTACACCGGTTGCGAAGTTACTTGTCCCGTCAAGCGGATCGATCACAAAAGTATGCTCACCTTTGGCGTGTAATTTTTCCTCACCAATAAAACCGATATCTACAACGTCAATCCCCTTCTTTCCCAAATCAGTGATAATCGAATCATGAATGATTTTTTGAGATTCTATGTCTGCTTTTGTGACAATATTCTGATGTGTAGTTTTATTCGTAATCTCAAGTTGTTCTTGTCTGAAATATTTGAGAAGCACCTCTCCTCCCGCAAGCGCGCCTTTTTGTATGACATCAAGCATAATGATATTATACTTCATTATTTTCATCAAAAAATCATACTAGATTTAGTACTAAATTTGGTTTATAATGCAATAATTACTAGTTAAATTACGATATGAACGCAATTACCATTCAGGATTTAAAAACCAGAGGCTCTAAAGCAATACCTACGGAGACAACTTTTCTTATCGTTCACTCTAAGGTAAAATCTGCGATCGTACCTATTGATGAATATAATATGCTCCTTGACGCACTTGAAGAGCTTGAAGATATAAGAGATATTGAAGCTAGAAAAGATGAAAAATCGATTCCTTTTGAAGAAGTGTTCAAATAAATATGAAAATATATGCTCTCGCGAGCAAACCGACAGTTAAAAAAGACATCAAATATTTGCCAAAGGGGATAATAAGTAGATGTAAAACAACGATTTTATCGTTAGCAGAAAATCCCCTTCCTCTGGGTGTAGTAAAGTTGAAAGATTATAAGAATACTTACAGAATCAGGGTCGGAAATTATCGAATTATCTACGAAATCAATAATAAAAAAAGAGTTCTTACGGTTCTTAAAATTGGCCATCGCAAAGATATCTACAGAAAATTTAACTAAAAAAAGTCGTTTCATGTTTCACCGAGTCTGACTCGGTTTTATGTTTTATGTTTCATGAGCTATAATTAACACATGAAACTACTAGTTACCGGAGGCGCGGGATTTATCGGCTCAAACTTCATCCGTTACTGGCTTGAGGAACACGATGAAGATGAGATCATAAACTTTGACAAACTTACTTATGCTGGCAATCTTGAGAATTTAAAAGAAGTTCAGGAAAACCCAAATTATTCCCTTGTCAAAGGAGATATTTGTGATCGGAAGGCGGTTGATGCGGTCATGAAAAACGTCGACACAGTAGTGCATTTTGCAGCCGAAAGTCATGTCGACAGATCTATACAAGATGCTGCTCCATTTATAAAAACTAATATTGAAGGTACTTACATTTTACTCGAATCTGCTTTAAAAAATAATGTCCAAAGATTCCATCATATTTCGACCGATGAAGTCTTTGGTGCACTCGACCTTGACACCGAAGCAAAATTTACCGACAAAACCCCCTACGATCCGCATAGTCCATATTCGGCATCAAAAGCAGCATCCGATCATTTGGTTCGCGCTTATCACGATACTTATGAATTGCCGATAACCATTTCCAATTGTTCGAATAATTTCGGTCCTTTCCAGTTTCCGGAAAAATTGATCTCACTTGCGATAACAAATTTTTTGGAAGGAAAAAAGGTGCCTATTTATGGCGATGGCAAATATGTCCGTGACTGGCTTTATGTTGAAGATCATTGTCGTGCTATAGATTTAATATTACATCGCGGAAAAGTGGGCGAAACCTATCTCGTCGGAGGCCTAACCGAAGACATCTCAAATTTGGAAGTCATCAAAAAGATTGTATCGATAATGAAAAAGGAAGAGAACATGATCGAATATGTAAAAGATAGACCGGGGCACGATAGACGCTATGCCATAAACAGTGGTAAAATTCGTGAAACCTTGGGTTGGGAGCCACAATATGATTTTGATCATGCTCTGGAGCTTACTGTTAACTGGTACAAAGAAAATCCCGAATGGTGGAAAAACGTAAAATCGGGAGAATATAAAGAGTATTATAAAAAACAGTATGCTTAAAATAGCAATCACCGGTCCGGACGGACTCATAGGTTCACGCATTATCGAACTTCTCAAAAACGCATTTCATATTCTTTCCATCTCTCATAATGATTTAGATATAACTGATAAAAATCAAGTCTCTGATAAAATCAATGCACTTGATTTTGATTTTCTTCTCCATCTTGCGGGATATACAAGTGTCGATGGCGCCGAAAAGGAAAAAAATCTTGCTTATAAAATAAATGTCGAGGGCACAAAACACATTTTTGAAGCTGTGGAAAATCGCAATAAAAAAATGATCTATATCTCAACCGACTTTGTTTTTGACGGAAAAAACCCTCCATTTTTCGAAGACAGTGTTCCCAATCCCTTGGGATATTATGGTTTGACAAAATACGAAGGTGAAAAAATTGTAAAAGACAAAGCTATGATTGTAAGGATAAGCTATCCATACGGAAATCCCACTTCCCAAAAACCTGACTTTGTGACCAGACTGAAACAGTTACTTGAAAAAGGGCAAGAGTTAAAAATGATGCAGGATGCCTCGATCACTCCGACATTGATCGATGACATCGCCAAAGCGCTCAAATATTTGATTGCAAACTATAAACCGGAGGTATATCACATTGTCGGATCGCAATCGCTATCCCCTTTTGAGGCAGGAATGTTGATTGCAAAAAAATTCAATATGAATGAAGATTTAATAAAACCGATTTCTTTTGCAAAATACGAAACAGGAAAAGCTCCCCGCCCGCAGTTTTCAGAGATAAAAAGTAAAAAGAATGACTTTCAGGAGATGAGAGGGTTTGTTGTGAAAACCTAGTAGATTGACTTCTAGCCCATAATAAATTATAATTCTTCAAAATTATTTAACTTATGACATTTATAAAGGATGCTTACTCCGCTTTAAGAGAAAAAGCACAGCAACGGGCCGCAAAAATTGCTGAAGAAGATGCACAGAGGCAGAGAGAATTATATGAATATCGTGAGCGTGTTGGAGAGGAAACTCAGCGAGCATATGATCAACTCTTTCAAGACGGACATCTTACATGGAGAGATTTTCCTTTAGGGAGTAATGTATTAGCTGTAAATGATGAGGAAATAATTGATGGTAAAATATCAACTTCTCATTCTCGCTTAAAAGTAGCAAAAAGACTTCATGATAATATTCATGTCTTTTTAGATAATCGTCCTTCAACTTATCCTGAAGTTAACTTATTTGGGCTTCAATGGACTGATGATGAAAGTGGATTAACTGTTGCTCAATGGGTTGCTGAAGGTAACAGGATTGATCGGTATGAATACAATGGTTATCACCGCGAAATGGAATTGCGTCAAAAGAATTCCCCTAACCACTTTTCTTTTGATCCTAATGTCTATGAAGGTCAATATACAATGAAAGCATGCTGGCCAGAAGGACCTACTACTGCAGTCAAATTAACAATAAATGCAAGTGGAATTTATGCTTATGCCCTTAAGGAAAATGTATTGCAAACTACTACATTCGCTTTAGGTATCGACAGCCAGTATGATAGAAGAGTAGGATTGAGCTTTATTTGATGTAGTTAAAATAATTCAAGTCCAAGCTCCCCGCCCACAGTTTTCGGAAATAAAGAGTAAGAAGAATGATTTTTATCAAATGAAAAATTTTCATGAAGGGTTATCACTATTAAGTTAAGTGTAAATCGTCACGTTTTTTGCGTCCGGCTTTAAAGCTTCAACTGTAGCCGCTGTGAGCTCAAGTAATCTGTCCGGTTCAACGCCGTCAATCAGTAAAGCAAACCAGCCGTCAACACCAAAATTGTTGCCATCGGAAAGAATTGTTGTTCCAGGAACAAAATTAAAATTAAGTCCAACAGCAGTATGTATCCCACTTAAATCAACATATGATCCTCCATGCTCATCTAAAACTTGTCTCGCAGTTTTTAAATCAATTGCAGGCGTGCCAACAACTCCATTAAAATATCCGTTTAACAGCAATCTATTAAAGCCACATCCCAACTCGTCATTCTCTACATCGCCATGCATTCCGGCACGATATCCTAAAGCACTGATGTCTAGAGTAGCCCTTCTTACACCCTCGAGTGTTGGTTCCCTTCTTAAAGCCGCGATACCGACAGCTCCTCCAAAAATACTTGGACCATATCTGTGATCTTCTGGCACTTCACCGTTTTTAAATCTATCGTCGCCACAATTTAAAACTGACTGAAATGAAGTGCCGACAAGTATTCCATTATCACCATGTTTTACATTCCAGCCTCTTTCCAGGAAAAAATTTTCGACCGAGCTGTATTCTCCATTTCTCGGAAAATATAAACCATTTCCATTAACTGATCGTTCTTGTATTGATGCCATATTTTAAAAATTGAAGTTCTAAATAATCTGTTCAAACCGTCCGTCCAAGTGAAGATAATAAAGATAGACTCGAACTTCCGGATATTTAGTATTAATTTCTTGCTTTGCCTTTTTTAAATCTTGGGCATGTCTCTCGGGCATGCTTTCCACCCCATATGCCCCGCAATCTTCGTGATGGATGAGGACAATCTGCTTTATCTCATGAAGCTTAACTGAAATCTCGATCTGCTTTAGCACCATGTCGAGGTCTTTGGTACTTCCGGCAAATCCGATCAAATCATAATTTTTTCCTGTAAGATTTTTGTCTGTCCAGTCGCGGATATATTTTTGAAATCTGAAGTCTATACAACACACTACGAGTGCGTCACATTGATGCTCTGACATAACAATGTTTGATGATACTCCATGTTTTATATTTTTTCAATACATACCTGTTGCATATTCTTTCTTACCTTTTTCTAGCAATATTTTGTTCTATGTTTTAAAATACTATGATATTATCATATATAGTATGAAAACTACCATTGATCAACTTTGCAGATCTGCAGTAAGTAAAATCGGGAAGGATATACATTGGCTCAAGTATGCAAAAAAAATACAACATGGTTTTTTGCTTAAAAAATACGAACACGATCGCTTTGAGGTAATACATAAAATATTTGCCAAGCTTAAAAATCTCTATCCGGCAAAAAAAGATCGCGATTTAGCCCATCATTTATCTTTAGAAATCCACGCTTTTTAACCCTCCTCCTTGTATTTTTTGCCTCATTTAAGTATCATTAGAGGTTATGACAATCACCTTTATAGGTCACGGCTATGTTGGTCTGGTGACCGCTTGTGTCTTTGCCGATTTTGGAAATGATGTCTGGGTGATTGGTCGAACTCCTGAAAAAATTGAAAAACTGAAAAATGGTGATCCGCTGATTTATGAGCCCGGACTAGCCGAACTTTTGCAAAAAAATTTGCGCGCAGACAGGCTACATTTTACTCTCGAATATGATAAAGCCATTCCGTCCTCGGAAATAATTTTTGTTGCGGTAGGTACTCCACCAAAGGAAAATGGTGAAGCCGATCTCTCAACTGTTTTTCATGTTGCTGAAAATGTAGGCAAGTATCTTAAAAAAGGTTTTACTGTAGTGTCATGCAAAAGCACGGTACCTGTTGGCTCGAACCTGGAAGTAGAAAAAATTCTGAATCATCTGAAATCTGATCACTCCGAAGTAGCCGTAGCCTCATGCCCGGAGTTTTTGCGTGAAGGCACCGCGATATACGACACTCTAAATCCAGATCGTGTTGTTGTCGGCTCAAACTCACAAAAAGCAGTTGATAAACTTCTTGAGCTTCACAAACCTCTGCCAGGCGAGCGTGTCATCACGGATCTGGCCAGTGCAGAGATAATCAAATATGCATCAAATGCCATGCTTGCAACCAAAATCTCTTTTGCAAACCTCATCTCGCTTTATGCAGAAAAAACCGGAGGAAATATAAATATAATCATGGATGCTGTTGGATTTGACAACCGTATCGGTCTGCGATTTCTGGATGCAGGCATAGGTTACGGTGGTTCGTGCTTCCCTAAAGACGTTATGGCTCTCATAAATACGGGTCAGCAAATTGGCGTCGACACATCGCTTCTTGATGCCGTTGAGGAGATCAATCGGGAGGTGCAAAACAATTTTATTGAAAAGGTGAAAAAAAATGTCATAGGTAAAAATATCGCCTTATGGGGATTGAGTTTCAAACCCAATACCGATGATATACGTTTTGCGCCTTCTTTATATATCATAAAAAATTTGCTGCAGGATGGTTATAAAATCACGGCTTATGACCCGGCAGCAATGGAAAATGTAAAAAAGATACTAAAGGATGAGATCAACTATGCATCAGATCCTTACGAGACAACAAAAGATGCTGATGCACTATGTATACTTACCGAATGGAACGAATTTAAGCAGGCTGATTTACATAAAGTAAAATTAAATTTAAAAACTCCTCTTATTATCGACGGCAGAAATATTTATCAGCCTCATATGTTAAAGCAAATAGGATTTAAGTACATTTCAACCGGGAGAAAAGAGGTTTTATGAATATACTCATCACTGGGGGCGCTGGATTTATAGGTTCACATTTGGTTAAAAAATTTATCGATGATGGAAATGAAGTTTATGTAGTTGACAATCTGCTAACGGGCAACAAAAAAAATATTTCCGATCTGGAACAAGAAAAACTTCATTTTTTTGAGGAAGATATCCGAAATTTTGACTATAAACAGTTACCCAAGATCGACCTGCTTTATCATCTGGCCTCACCCGCCTCACCCACACAATATAAGAAATATGCAATCGAAACACTTATGACCAACTCCTTTGGTACCTTTCGACTCATGGAATTTTGTAAAGAAGGTAATGTAAAAACATTTGTTTTTGCGTCTACATCTGAAGTTTATGGAGATCCACTGGAACACCCGCAAAAGGAAAGCTATTTTGGCAATGTGAATACTCTTGGTCCAAGAGCTTGTTATGATGAAGGAAAAAGATTTGCCGAAACACTAATTTTGGCATATAAAAATAAACACGATCTTGATGTTCGCATTGCCCGGATTTTTAATACCTATGGTCCAAACATGGAAGTCGAAGATGGTCGCGTGATCTCAAACTTCATCATACAGGTTTTGCATAATAATCCGATCACTATTTATGGCGATGGAAAACAGACACGTTCATTTTGCTATGTCTCGGATATGATAAATGGATTAGTGGCTCTTGGTAAAAAAGATGACATATCAGGACAAGTCATAAATCTTGGCAATCCCGACGAAAGGACAGTGCTTGAGATCGCAAATATGATTAAAGATTTGCTCAACTCTAAAGTCGAACTTGTCTATAGAACAACAGATAGTGATGACCCCAAGCAACGTCAACCCGATATAACTAAAGCAATAGAAGTTTTAAACTGGAAACCGGAGGTCGCTCTTGAGGATGGACTTAAAAATACAATTTCATATTTTAAGAAAAAATTACAACCTTTCAGTTAACTATGCGAAAAGCCGTAATCATTATCCCGACCTACAACGAAGCAAAAAATATAAATAACGTCGTCGAAAAAATTTTTCAGGTGCAAAAAAACATTAAGAACTGGGATTTGCATGTACTTGTCGTTGATAGCGACTCGCCAGACAACACGACGGATATTGTTGGCGAACTTGCAAAAAACAATAAAAACCTGCATCTTCTTAAAACAGATAAAAAAGGCCTTGGCAAAGCTTATGTTGAGGGGTTTAATTACATCATTGATACTTTAAAACCTTTTATTATCTTTGAGATGGATGCCGATCTGTCTCATAACCCACAAGATATTCCCTCTTTTTTAAATAAAATTGAAAAAGGTGCTGATTTTGTCATTGGCTCTCGTTATATTAGTGGTGGATCGATACCTGAAGATTGGGGAATTGAACGAAAATTTTTTTCGGTCTTTGGCAACTGGATAATCCGATTTGGTTTTATGAATCTGCGGGTTACCGACTGGACCAATGGATTTCGCGCAATAAAAACCTGGATCATCAAAGAATCTTTGCCGAAACTTGAAAACTACACTGGATATGTTTTTCAAGTGGCGCTGCTCGATAACGCATTAAAAATGGGAGCGCGTGTTTCGGAAATCCCAGTAGTTTTTGTCGACCGTCGCGAAGGAGAGTCTAAAATCAATTCAGGACAGTATACATTTGAGACTCTATTGTATATTTTCCAATACTCTTCTTTTATCAAGTTTGTAATAGTTGGTGTTATCGGTTTTACAATCGACTTTGGCATCTCGTATCTTTTTATTGAAATTGCACATACAGCTGTCTGGCTAAGTACATTGATAAGTACAGAAATGGCAATTATATCTAACTTTTTGCTAAATAATTTCTGGAGTTTTTCACATAAAAAATTAAAACACGGTGAAAACAACTTTTTGTGGAGTTTTTTCAAATTCAATCTGGTCTCATCGGGGTCGATCATAATTCAAACTCTTGGTGTCAGTCTGGCTACAGCTTTTTTTGGTCGGGAGTTTTGGTATATTTATAAAATAGCAATAATCACATTCATAATTATTCCTTACTCTTATATTCTTTATAATAAATTGATTTGGAAAGATAAATAAATTCTATATCTACTCAACAATTTCGACATAATCTCCAGACACCCAACCGACAGAACCGTCATCAAGAGTAATGTAATACCACCCGTTTTCAGTGTCGGTGTATTCATAAGTTTCGCCCGGGTTGACTTTTGTAACGATATCTCCGGAAACCAATGGTTCGGAACGGACATTCAAATACCCAAGATCGTTGTCAAGTATTTCAATTTGATTACTGGTATTTAATGACGCCTCATCAGATGACTCTTCATCAGTCGGACTCACGGTAAGCTTGCTTTCAGCAGTTGCCTCTTTTTGCTTCTGCTTTTCAAGTTCTTCAGGTAATGTTTTATGAAATTGGTCAACAGCCAGTTTAAAAACAGCCTGCGTCTGAAAACCGGTTTCGATTTTTATTTTCTGAATTCTTCGGAAAAATCCGGGTAAATAAACCGAAAGCTCATGATCGCCAGTTGGAATGTCTTTTAACTCAAGCGGCGACACTCCTTTCTCGTCATTGTCAAGATACGCGATAGCACCTGGTGGATCGGTCTCGATTGTTAATGATCCGGTTTGTCCATTGGGCTTGTCCTTCATTTTGACGATAGTGAGAATTTCACCCGCCGAAGTGAGCTGCGAGGTACCAAGTTCGCGACTGATGTAACTTGTAGTGTTCTTGTAGATCGAAACCTTTCCTTCCCAGCCGACGGCCTTAGTATCTTTTCCTTCGGGAATAAGTTTGATCTTGTGCTCACCCACCTTTAAGCCGCTGTTATCAAAAGGTGTCTTCCCCACAGCAACATCGTCGATAAACACACCGGCGTCAGGTGAAGACTCGATTTTTAGACGTCCTGCCGCATTCTGGCGATCCTGGATAAAAAACTTTATGAAAATAAAAGCCAAAAAGGCGACTATCAACACTGTGATCAATATTATTTTTGCTTTCATAAGTAGTTTCATCATTCTAGTGCAGAACAACCACTAATGCAAGCTTGCCCTCTTGTATCAAGCAAATACTATGTTTTGTGGTATCATAAGACCAATGATCAAAGACAAAATTACACAGATTTTAATTGAAGCAGTAAAAAAGACCGGATTGCCAGCTGATGGAATAAATCTCATCCATCCGACAAACTCAAAATTCGGCGACTACACTACAACTGTCGCCATGCAGCTTGGGAAAAAAGAAAAAAAAGACCCTTTTGTCATTGCCGAGAAAATCGCCCAGAACATTGAAATTCAAGATCCGATAGGTTCTATCAAGATAATCCGCCCCGGGTTTATAAATATATTTTTGTCGAATTCAATCTTACTGGAAAATATTCAGGAAATAACCGATGGAAATATCCATTTTCCCGAGTATTATCTTGGTAAAAACAAGAAAATTATGGTCGAGTACTCACACCCCAATACTCATAAATTATTTCATATAGGACATTTGCGAAATATTACAACCGGCGAAGCCATTGCCAAGCTTTTCGAGGCTACAGGGAATAAAGTCATTCGATCAAATTATCAGGGCGACGTTGGACTTCATATAGCAAAAACTCTTTGGGCAACACCAAAACTGATTGAGGAAGTTGGAGAAAAAAATGTTGAAGTGCTTCCAATATCTGAAAAAATTTCACTTCTTGGAAAAGCTTATGTGAAAGGTAATAAGACATATGAAGAAGATGAAGAAATTCAAAAGGAAATTATTGATATAAACAAACAAATTTATAATCAGGATGAGAAAATTTTATCGATCTACAACAAGACCCGTGATTGGAGTCTGGAATATTTCAACGATAAATATGATCGTGTCGGCACCAAGTTTGACAAACTTTACTTCGAATCCGAAATGACGACGCAGGCTTTAAAAATTATCGACGAACTTGTTGAAAAAAAGATACTGAAAAAAAGCCGGGGAGCGATCGTGTTTAAGGGTGATGACTACGGTGTCCATACACGTGTTTTTCTCAATCAACATGGATATCCGACATATGAAGGTAAAGAGCTTCCACTTGCAGAAAAGGAGACAAGCGACTTTGGAAAGCTCGACAAAATTATTCATGTCGTGACCGGTGAGCAAACGAGTTTTTTCCAAACTACCTTCAAAGTTGAAGAACTTCGTGATCCTGTACGTTATAAAGGGATTCAATTTCATTTGATTTATGGATGGGTTCATTTAAAAGGCGGGAAGATGTCATCAAGGAAAGGAAACATTATTGAGGCAGATTGGCTTTTAGATCAATCAAAAAATCAGATAAAAAAAGATTATAACTCAACAGACGATGTTGCCGAAAAATTGGCAGTTGCTGCAGTAAAATATTCATTTCTTAAAAACTCTCTGGAAAAGGATGTATATTTCGATGTGAATGATGCCACGACGTTACAAGGCGATTCTGGACCATACCTTATTTACACTTACGTCCGCTGTAACTCTGTTTTAAAAAAAGATAAAGTTTCTGTGTTGACAGGATTTGAGCCGTCAAAAATGAATGAATTGGAACTTTCATTGATTCGTCATCTATTCAAATTTCCCGAGATCGTGACCGAAGGAGCAAGCAAATTAGCTCCAAATTACATTTGCACTTATCTTTACGATCTTTGTCAAAAATTCAATCTTTTTTATCAAAAAAATCCGATATTGAAAGCAGAAAAGAACATGAAAGATTTTCGACTTTCGCTCACTGCGGCTACAGCACGTGTGATAAAAACAGGTTTAGACCTACTTGGGATACAGGTTGTTGAGAAAATGTAGTTTTTTTAAGCTTCTTAGGGCGTTGGAGTTGGCGTTTCGGTAGCTTCGGCTTCTTCTGATGGTGTTGGTGTTGGTGTTGGTGTTCCGGTCTCATCCGTTGCCTCTTCTTCTTCCGGAGTCGGAGTTACTTCTACTTCCTTGACCATACTTTCGCCATCCTTATCAAAACTACCGACAATGACGACTACATCAGCATCGGTTTCGGTGTCAAGCTTTTCGGCACTTGACTTCACCGAATATTTTGTAGAAAGTTCTTTTTTAAGTTCATCAAGCCACGCTGACGAAACATCATCACCGGCCTGAATCACAGTCTCTTCATAATCGTAATTTTCGGCATTCCCAGTACCGACAACATCAAACTCTGCCGATTTCAACAATGCTTCGGCGCGTCCTGCTTCACCTTCGATACCACTACCATTCAATACTTCAATTTTGTATTGACTGCGCTGTACTTCTTCTTCTGTTGGTGTCGGTTCTTCACTCTCGGAGGTTGTTGGTTCAACTACAGAGGTTTCTGATTCCTGATTTTGTGTAGATCGCCAAAAGAAAAATCCTCCGACTATTAATGCAAGTACAACAATTATTCCGACAATTTTGATATTCATGAAAGATTTGTTAATAATTAGCTGAATTATTATACATAATTTTGTTTCAAATGTGTTGTAAAAATGCAATTACCTTCCCCTGCACCTTTTCCCTCCCATTCCACTTATTTACATCAAGTGAATAGACAACTTGTACTTTCTGACCGGAAGAAAGTGAAGTAAATAAATCGGCCTTGCCCCACGCAACCATTTCTACAGGAAACATCATGCCGTCAGACTTAACAGTGATTTTCAGATGGTTCTGATTTTTTCCCAGAAGTTGAGCGTGGGCCAGACTGGCATCGCTGACGAATGTTGGCTGTGGATTACCAATACCAAATGGTCGTAAAACGTAAAGCTCCTTTGCCAGTTTTATTGAAGCGACATTAAGTGGTATTTTTAAATCGGCCTCAATCACACGTTCTAAATAAGAGTCTTTAATAAGTTTGTCTGCCTTTTTAACTGCAGTTTTCATAAAATTATCAAGTTTTCTACGCTCCATCGTAAACCCCGCCGCCTGCGCGTGGCCGCCATAATTTATAAACATATCCTTCATAGACTCAAAAAACTTGGTGATATGGAAAGAGACAATTGAACGAGCTGAAGCTTTTAATTGTCCGTCTCCTTCTGTCATCACAATCACAGGGCGATAATATGTTTCAAGTATTCGTGACGCAATGAGCCCTATAATACCTTCATGCCATTTTTTGGAATGAAGAATGATGAGTTTTGGCAAACCTTTTTTTTCCATTTTCACAAGTTCTTTAAGAGCTTCCTCAACACTCTGTTTTACCAGATCCTGACGTTCAACATTTTTCTGTCCCACCTTTGACGCTAAAGCATATGCGCGTTTTTCATCGGTTGTGCAAAGTAACCTTAATGCGTCGATTGCATGTTCTAGCCTACCGACCGCATTGATACGTGGAGCAATGATAAACCCGATCTCATATGGAGAAATCGGTCTGCCAGCAATCCCCGCCTCTTTCATGATATGTCGTATTCCATAACGCTTGACTTTTGGAAATGCGGCAAGTCCATGCGCGACAATACTTCGGGAAAAATCAACGAGGGGTACCAGATCTGCCACGGTCCCGATCGAAGCTAAAGCAAGATAATCAGTTTCGAAATTGATGGATAAACGACTTATCTCATCCGTCATCCCGAACTTGTTTCGGGATCCCGTTTTAGATTCTGAATCTAGTTCAGAATGACGAAAATGTTCAAAAACTTCTTTTGCAAAAAAATAAGCCGTTCCCGATCCGGAAAGCACTGGAATATGGAAAATTGCTTCGGCGTCTTTTGGGATTTTCTCAAGCTTTTGATGATGATCGGTGATAATGACCGGAATTCCGAGCTTTTTTGCATAAGCTATCTGTTTGACAGCAGTAATGCCGTGATCCACGCTGATAATGAGTGCCGGATCATACAATTTTTTGACATTATCGATACCGATATTTGAAAAGCCGTATCCTTCTTTCCGGCGGTGCGGAACATAGGGCATGGCTTTGAAACCTAAAAAATGTAAAGTCTCCCAAAGTATTGCTCCGCCGGTTATACCGTCAGCATCATAATCGGTATAAACCACTATTGACTGATCTTTTTCTCTGATCTTCTGAAGAAGCTTCATTACTTTATCGATCTCTTTTTTCTTAAATCCAAAATCCTTTAAAGAATAATCGAAAGGAAATGGCGGCTTTATAAACTCATTAAAATTTTTTATCCCGCGTGATTTCAATATAGCGTCAAGGATTTCTGATGTTTTTACTTCTTTTCCCGTAGTCAAATCTTTTTTAAAAGTTATTTTCATTGTTTATGAAAAACATTCTACCATTTTTAAAAACTTTTATTTTTTTCAAAATTTTTACTATAATATCCTGAAGATTGATAACTTATAATAATTATGCATCAGGAAAGTGTTAGAAATCCCGGCAAAATTAAAGATTTTGTCGATAAACATCTGGCTCGTTTTGGCCTACTAGCTGTTAGTTTTCTTGCTGGTCCAATAGTTGCAGCAGCAACTATCAGTAGAATTGAGATAAATGATCCAACTATGGTTTTTGAAAGATGGATGCCTCCAATATCTGTAGAAACTACTTTCATTTATAACCTTCCAAGAAATCATTTCACAAATCCACGTGGTATAAATGATGAACAAAGATTTAATGGTTTTGACATTACTGGCTGGGGTTTGTTTGCTACAGCCTATAGCGTATGTATGACTGATGGAAAGAGAAAAGAACCATTTCGACAAGTAAAAAGATTTCCGCTGGAATTTTCTAAAGCTCCACCCAATATAGTAAGTATAACCGGAGAAACTTCATGCAGGCGTAGACAAATTAATAATATCCAAGCCAAACCAGAATCTATTCCGCCTACCCCGACTCCTTCAATTCCTTCTTTTCGTTTTCAGGAAGTTTGATTGTTGATGTAGACTGAATTTTTTGTCCAATTGAATTCAAGTGCCTATTTACTTCTGAAGTCTGATTATAAGCATTATTAACGTGTTTGGACAACAATGAAAGGGCGCTATCCGTTTTTTCATAATCTTTTTCCATAGACTTAATGATCGCCAAAATCTCTTTTGCCTGTGATTGTATACGTTGTCCTTCAAAGGATATCAAGATCACTTTCAAATATGCATAGAAACTAAGGGGAGAAACCGGCACTATTTTCTGTTGTGCAGCATAGTCATATAGGCCTACACTGTTAATAATCTCGTAATATACGCTTTCTGATGGTACATACATAAGCGCATAGTCTATTGTCCCTTCTGATGTTAGTATATATTTTTGTGAAATTGACTTCATATGTTTTTTTACATCTGTCATGAATTCCTTTTTGATTTTCTCCTTCTTATCTTTATCATTCTCATTTATCATATTTTTGAAGTTGCTTATAGGAAACTTTGAGTCGATAGGTATAAGCCCTTGTGAAGTTTTGATAATAGCGTCTACAGTCTGACCATTTTTGAAGCTATATTGGAGTTTATAAATATCTGGAGGGAGCGATTGCGAAAGAAGTTCTTTGAGTACTTGTTCGCCGATATTACCTCGGAGTTTTGGAGATTGGAGAAATTCTTGTAGTTCCTGCATGGAGCGACCAATCTCCGAGAATTCACCAATACTTTTCTGCACGCCAGAAATCACTTCCGCGGCTTTATCTAACCGCTTGTTGAACATGTCCATGTTTTGAGTAAGTTTTCGATCGACCTGACGATTGGATTCACTGACATCTTTAAGCCAGCTCATCAACTCTTCGGAGACATTTGATTTTTTTTCTAAGGAATTCAACCAAAAGCGAATAGTTAGAAGTACTGCAACGATAACAACTGTAGTGAAAATATATGGTAAGTAGTTTATCACCCAAACATTATACTATTTCCTATCCACTATGCGCTAACCGCTTAAACAAGTCCACCGCTTTCGGAAAAGACTTTTGGCTTAAGCCAGTTTTCCGTGTTATCGTTTGAAGCAGTATTGGTGGTACTACCGTTGCTTTCATTGTTTGTAGGTTCTTTTTCGACCTCTTCAATTGCTTTAGATTGCTGTTCGCCACGAGCTGGACGAACAGGTTGTTGAGCTTGATATATTGGTTGAGATGGATTCATAAAACTTTGCTGATTTGGTATATTTGGTCGTGACATAAATGGAGATTGGGGGTAAAATTGATCCATCGTTCTAAAAGGCTTTTTGACGGCACCTGCTCTAAGTAAGCCTGCCACCGCTTCAAATGTATCCGCATTTACTGAATATGATGAAAAATTATTAGTGGCTCCGACAATGCCATTATAAAGATTGGTTGCCATGTCTTTGTCAATCTCTACTTTAAGTGAGGAAATTACTTTGTAAACGAGCTCCGAGGTCGAAGAGGCATTTTTCACAACGAAATTGATAATGCCGTAATTGTTGTTAATCAAATGTCGATCAATATTGATCACATTTTTCGACTGAAATACGCTTTGATTTTTCTGATAAATCTCGCCAAGTGAGTTCAGGTTTGGACTGTCAACAGTGATAATAAAATCTATCTTTCCACCAGAATAATTGAATTCAACATTATTGGATTGCAGTTTTGCCTGCCCCGGACGAGGCACAATGATAACTTGAAAACGGCCATTTTCTACGTCAGGTAGGTAATCAATCTTGTCTATCGCACCATCCTTGTATGGAAAAGAAATAACCAGATTATCGCCTCCTGTAAGCAGTTTTGATTGAATTTTGTCGGCGCCCGCCATATCGGATGAAGGTACAGGAGTTGCTGCAATAGCAACGTTTTTACCAAGTTTGGAAAGAGCAAGATAGAGACTTGTTCCTGCGGCAATCGCATCTGGAGTAGTTTTGGAGGGCAATACAATGACACCTGAATCGTTTTTAGTAATCAGTTCTCTGATCTGTTCAAGATCACGATCATAGTTTTGGTTTAATTGAGGATTCATGTCTATTCGAAAATATTATAGGATAAATTTTATCACATCCCCTACCTTTATGTCAAGCTCCGGAGCAAATTGCATACCGCACTCTTGATCCTTTTTTACCTCGTTGACCGACTTTACCCGTACTTTTAATGATACAAGTTTTGACTTGGCTATTTTCTCATTTTTTCTATACTGCTCCACAGGGTCGCCCAGATTTACTCTACCCTTGGTGATACGACAGCCGAAAACTTTTTCATTTTCAATAATAAATGCGGCCAACACCTTGGCTTCAGCCTTTAGATTTTTATCTCGCTCTTCCTTTTCATGCATCAGGTCTGATACTTCGGCAAGTTCCTCAAGCAGTTCATAAATAATCGAATAAGTTTTGATAAGTACTTTTTCCTGTTTGGCAAGCTGTTTGACCTCATTGTCGATAGGAACAGAAAAACCGATGACAATCGATTTTGTAGTTTTGGCAAGAAAAATATCTGACCTGTGGATTGACCCAACGGCACTAAGCACAACTTCGATATTTTCATTTTGTGAAAGAGCCTGCACTATTGCTTCGAGTGATCCGTGTGAATCTGCCTTAATAATGAGTGAAAGTTTTTTTGCTTCTTCTGGTGCTTGCAACATCTCAAGCACTGATTTTGTTTCAGCTGGTTTTGCCTCTGGCATGTCCTCCGGAGCCTTGGCAGGGGTGGGTTTTTCAGAAGTAATGAGTGTTCCGACCTGGGGAAGTTCGTTAAAACCAAGTATCTGAAATGGAGTTGAGGGAATAACCTGTTTAAGTGAACTACCGGTATCGCTGATCATAGCCCGCACCTTGATCTTCTGATCGGAAGCGTAAACCTCATCGCCGACATTCAAGGTACCGTCTTTGATCACGGCACTGACGACAACGCCTCTTTTATCTTTGTTTGTTTCAATAATGTAAGCTTTAACAGATTTATCAAGATCACAAGTCAATCCCTTATCCGAAGAAAGGAGCAAAATCGATTCTAAGAGTTCGGGCACACCTTTGCCAGTTTTTGCAGAAATGAGTAAAACGATAACATCGCCACCATGCTCTTCTGCAAGCACCTCGTGTTTGAGCAGATCTCTTTTAACTCTCTCGGGTTTTGCATCGGGTAGATCAATTTTGTTAATGACGACAATAAGCGGTATTTTCGCAGCCTTGATGTGTGAAATAGATTCGGCAGTTTGCGGCATGACCGAATCTTTGGCGTCTATGACAAGCACTGCGATGTCGGCGACACTGGCGCCTCGGCTTCGCATCTTGGAAAAAGCCTCATGACCTGGAGTATCAATAAAAGTGATGCGGTCATTTTCATAACCTTTTATACCGGTTTTGATCTCATAAGCACCAATCCGTTGGGTGATACCACCATGCTCCTTTGCCGCTACTTGGCTCTTGCGAATATAGTCAAGTAGAGTAGTTTTGCCGTGATCGACGTGTCCGAGAATAGTAACTACAGGCGGGCGTAACATGATAAATTTCTAAATGTAACTAATAATAATATAACTGGTGAAGATTTATTTTTCCTCTTTTTCCTTTTTTTCAGTTTTTAATTTTTCTTTTTCTTCAGGTTTTTCCTGATTTTCCGAAGTTTTTTCTTTGTCTTCTAACTTCGTCTGGCCGGAGGCTAGCTTCGTCGCGTCGACGGCCGAAACCTTCGATTTGGATGAGGTAGTTGG
>Ga0155151_113_pt1 | contig 43442 bp, 45 predicted proteins | sample RifCSPhighO2_01_FD_106119 | JGI IMG/M metagenome (GOLD analysis project Ga0155151, IMG submission 106119) | Candidatus Roizmanbacteria bacterium RIFCSPHIGHO2_01_FULL_38_15 | reverse complement strand
CGACGGCAACGAGGTAGCCCAAAAAATTGATCCGCCCATGGGTTATGAAACCGATGTCAACGGATCTATCGCCGATTTGACAGCGCTTGAGATACAATCCCGCTATGACAATTCGCAAAATCAGAATCGGCTTTATTACGCTTTTTATCAGGAACCGACCGACGTCAACAATCAGGTGAGCATCGGTGGACAACAGCAGGCAAGACTTACATTTAGCCCGAAAAACTCCGATTGTGAGGGCATAGCGTATGAACCATCAGGTCGGGTTTTTGATACAAAAACACTTGAACCAATCCCGGGAGCAAGGGTTGAAATACAAATGCTTGACACAAGTGGCAACTTCACTGCGCAATTTGCCGCGCAAAAAAATCAGCTGACATTACTGACAAATCCACTTACGACTTCGTCCCGTGGATTTTATTTTTTCTATGGTTCACGCGGTGAGTACAAGATGCTGCCTTCACATTCAAACTACATACACCCCGAAATAACTTCAGCAGAACTAATTAGCTCAAATGCCAATATCACATCAATCTATTCAAATCGTCTTTATCCGGCTCCACCATTTTCATACCTTGAAGGATATGATCCAAGTAAAGAAGTAATTCCGCCAAACAAAGAGGCAAATATCCAATTTCTTGATATTCCAATGGAGCCAAATAATGACGATGGTTACCGCTATCCTCTTGAGATTACCGAATTTAGCGAGCCGACTGTTGACACCACGGGAAAATATATAATCTACAAAGGACTCGTGTCTCATCCGTTTGCAGTTATGAAACTACGAGCCTGTCCTATTGAGGTCAATACCGATACTTGTGCATATAACTCTGCTTACGAAGAATTCGGTACCTATGCTCGCAACTACCGAGATACTCGTGACGTTAAGGTTCATGGAGTTAATAATGAAGGTTCATTTTTTATCAAGATTTTACAGTCAGATATACCTGAAAACATATATTTGGTTCCGGAATTTTATAAAGTTGATCTAACTGATCCTCAATATGCTCTACTTGAAAATCTGCAAGCCTTGATTAAAAAAAATTCGCTCTCATTAATCGGTTCAATTTTAAACAAGCTTGGACTTAACCAAGATGTTTATGCTGCGGAAACTAACCCAAACAGAGCTCGAGGCAAATCATTACATACAATTCCCAGTTATCTTGAAGGCTTTGCATATGACAGCCAGGGCAACATTATACCCAATGCTACGGTCGGCATATATACTCCTCTTGCCCAAAGATCTTTCATCGAAATTAAGACTAATGAAAATGGTTTTTATCGTCTTACATCTGATCAATTACCCAGCATTAACTACACAATTAGCTACTCATTATCAAATGGGGCTTTTGGTAAAACAACTATCACAACTACCCAATTTATGGCGCAAAATCGGGACTTTATTGAAGCTGAAAATATCAATCTTTTTGCTAAAGTAACACAAACAAATAATCCGCGCCGGACCGTTACTCCAACATTTCAGCCAATTCAAAAAATTTCACCTCCGGTCACTGTCCAAGAACAACTCGATTATCAATCTGTTCCTACAAATATTCCGGAAAAAAATCTAAATGAGCCTGCTCCAAACCAGGCCTTTATGATAGCGGGTCTGCTTTTAGCCGCTGGTGTGCTTGGTCTGGGTTTCGGATATCTTATGTATCGACGAAGTAAAAACCAACCCAAGATCTAAGTATTGACATTTGTGTTTCTGATGTTCATAATGAAAATATAATTCAGTTTATTATTTGAAATTACACTTAAACAAATACAAAAATTTATGAAAGTCACTATTTACACAGTTACCGATTGCCAGTTCTCCAAAGCCGAAAAAGAATATTTACAGTCAAAAAATATTCCGTTTGAGGAAAAAAACCTTGAGTCAAACCGTGAATTTCTCACTGAAATGCTCAATGTTTCAGATAACTTTGCTGGTACCCCGGTAACCAAAATAGAAAAGGACGATGGTCAAATGGTTGTAGTTAAGGGTTTTACCAAAGAAGAGTTTGACCAGGCTCTAGGGTTTTCTGGAGATCAGGGAGTTGCTCCGACTTCCGCGCCAGCTGGCCCTTCAACGCCGGCGGAAGAAGTAAGCTTACCACCGTTACCAACCCAGGATCCAGTGCCACAATCAGGAGCCACCATGCCACCCGCATCAAATACATCAGATACCACATCACCAACAACATCCCAAGTTAAGCCACCAGAGATGGATACTGCAGAAGCGTCAAGTGATGCCAGTAATCCACTAATAACAAGTGACACTTCAGCTCCATCAGGTCCAATTCCAGCACAACCCACGCAGGAACCGACGACTTTACCTACTACTCCAAGCACTCCAGAACCTACAACACCGCCGATGACACCAGCTAATCCAAACGAAATGCCTTCCGAAAAACCTGAAGAGAAAAATAATCCCATGAGTTCAGTGATGGATAGCCTTCAGTCAAAAGCCAACTCCTAAATTACTTGTATCTTAATTCACATTGTCATTCCGGGCGAAGACCCGTAATCCAGGGATAATATTTTTTAAGTTGCAAGTTGCGAGCTACAAGTTACAAGCTATAATTTAAAATATGTCCAAATCTGCTCAAAAACGAGCGATTATAGTCCACGGCTGGGACGGTTATCCCCAGGAAGGCTGGTTTCCATGGGCAAAAAAGCAGTTGGAGAAACTCAAATATGAGGTCTCCGTGCCGGCGATGCCGTCAGCCAATGAGCCCAAAATTGAGACCTGGGTGGAAACGCTTTCAGATCTCGTAGGTATACCCAACAAAGAAACACTGTTTATCGGACACTCCATAGGCTGTCAGACGATACTACGATATCTTGAATCGCTTCCCGAAGGAACGCAAGTGAATAAAGTAATTTTAGTCGCCCCCTGGATGCATCTTTCGGAAAAAGCGATGCAAGATGAAGAAACTCGGTCTATCGCCGCCCCCTGGATCGACCGTCCAATTGACTTTACCAGAGTGCGGGAACGAGCTTCTAAATTTGTTTGCATCTTCTCCGATGATGATGACTGGGTTCCCTTGAGTGATGGTGAAATTTTCAGGGAAATGCTTGGCGCTAAAATTATGATTGAGCGCGGTAAGGGTCATTTCAGCGGTGAAGACGGTATCACCGAGCTGCCTGTTTTACTTGATAAAATCATTGAACATTGAGTTTTTGATATCTTGCTCATGATATAATCTTCGCAAGTTTAAATATGACTCACGTTGAACTGAAATCGCAGACGCCAATTGCGCCGGACATCCTTAATATCCCTGATATCCCATTTCTAAAAGAATTATTACGGCAAAGTGACAGTATAGTTCATCCTAGTATGCTTCAGATCAATACCCGTGTTTTGCTGAATGAATTGAGTAAAAAATATGGCCGGCCACTTACGCTTGCTCAATTGCCTGATGATGAACTTGCAAGGATTACTGATGGATTCGACATGATTTGGTTTATGGGCATTTATGAACCAAGTACTGCCGCAAGAAACTCCGCATTAAATTATATTGACGAGTACCGAGGAAAATTTCCCGATCTTGATCCTGATGATGTAGTCGCCTCACCGTTTGCGGTCCACTCCTACAGTCCAAGTCCGGATGTAGCAACATCTTGGCAGGAATGGGATGAAAGGATAGTTCAAAGACTCCACAGTATGAACAAAAAAGTCGTTCTTGACTTTGTACCCAATCACGTAGCTCCCGATCATCAATGGGTAAATGAAAACCCTGAATATGTCGTCACTTTTACTCCTGAAGAAGCTCAAAATTATAACCAGTTCGAGTACGAACTAAGAAACGGTCCTAATGGAGATCAAAAAGCTATTGCCCATGGAAAGGACGGTTTGAGTTTTTGGACCGATACGGTACAACTGAACTATGCAAACCCGGATCTGCAAGAAAGTCAACTGCAACAGGCTTTAGAATTGAGTCGTCACTGTGATGGTGTTCGATGTGATATGGCTCATCTTATGCTATCAAATGCTTTTGAGAGAAACTAGGGATGGCGTCTTTCAGATAATGAAAAAGCCTGGCTGCAATCAAATCCTTTTTGGCATAAGGTCATAAACCGAGTAAGACAATATATAAATGATGATGGCCGTAATGACTTTCGTTTTATCGCCGAAGTATATGATTTTAACGCTATTAAAGAACTAATACTTCAGGGATTTGATAGTGTCTATGATAAAACCGGACTTTATGATACTCTCATTAGCGCTCGCTATCATCCCGACCGGTCAGCGATCTTGACACAAATAAACCGTCTTTTGTCAAATGACAACAATGTTAAACCGATCCTATTTACGGAAAACCATGATGAGCCTCGTGCAGTCGAAGCTTTTGGCGGTAAGGCACCTTCTCAAGCCGCAGCCGTGATGACAGCTCTTGTGCCAAAAAGTGTCTGGATGGTGCATATGGGTCAGGATGAAGGAAGAGAAGTAAAGATTCCAATGCAAGTCAATCGACTACCGACCGATGAGATTGTCGACACAGAATTAGTCCAATGGTACCAAATGTTACTCTCAATTAGAAACTCTACTTTATTTCAAAAAGGTAAAGCCACTACTCTCGACCATTCACAACTTGATGAAGGGATAATTGCGTTACAAGTAGATTTGCAGGGTTCCGGAGCAATCGTATGCACCAATTATTCCGACCATTTAGCTGCAGGCATGATTCCCGTCTCAAACATTCAAGATTTACGTCTTTATGACCTTGCAACAAATACTTGGATGTATGGATCAAAAATCGCAAAACCTGATGATAACGGTATGATGTATATAAAACTTGGCCCTTGGCAAAGTCAAATGGTTTTTTATTCGGGACACGGAGCAAACTCACAATCAGGTTCCTGACGCATCACAAAACTTCCATCAGAGCAGGTCATAATATCTTGTGGACACTGTTTCTCACCTGGACACTTCGCAAACTCACAATCAGGTCCCTCACGTCCGACTACTGTTACTCCATCACGACAAATTTTTGCTTCAAGAGTACAGGCGACCTGTGAACCTTCGGGGGGTGGAGACTGTTCAAGTGAGATTGTCGGAGTAATGTTTTTTTGAATAATCGCACTCGGGCCTGGTATTATATTGTTTGAAATTAAATAGTAAACCAAACCAATAACCGCCAACGTTAAAAAGACCCATACGACATCATTTATTTTAAAAGGCTTATCCATGTTTTTTTTGTAAATAAAATAAGTCGAGTGAAGATGCCCTTTTCTGCCGACTTGAGGAAGAAAGCTGTATTTACCTCACGGAGGCAAAGAAAACGGGTATCGAGCGAGACTTATTTTATTTAATATTCTCTGATAATCTTATTTAATTGTAGCAAATGATTTTTTGCCGAGGTGAGTCTGGCCTTTTTCCAATAGCTTTCAAAAAATATTCTCTGCATCTCCGCTACTTTTTGGTTGTAAATCTCAACTCCAAAAATTTGATCTTCCCAGAAATCATAGATCGCAACTACATTGTCATAGATGGTCATACCATGGGTGATCGGAATTTTTTTGGATTTAATATAGCGTATCTTGACATTTTTCATTTTAAAACATATCTCGTTTGGACAATCCGCATAGCTTTGATCAAAAAGCTCCGTGCGTATTTCCCGTGAGCGAAGGTTGCGTTTGCCAAATTCCGACGCCCAATGATCGAAAAAATCCTGTCCTACAAAAGTATCAAATATTTTATATATAAAACAGAGACTTTCGGTTTTTGCCGAAAGCTCGTTCCAAAGCATCTGTTTTATTCCCTCTCGTCCGCGATAAAACTGCACCGAAGTCGGCATGTCTTTCTGTTTGAGATGATCAATAGTTTGCGAAAATTCAAAAAAAAGATTTGAGAGGTTTTGAGCTCGCCTCAAGTTGTGTTGAACAATATACTCAAGGTTGTTGATATCTGCCGCCTTTAAAAACCGACGTTTATACTCGACTATCTCCTCGATCACTCCCTTTTTTAAAAGCTTATTAAGAATTCGATAAAGCTTTGTTCTTTCAATATCAGCAGTGCGGGAAAGCTCGCTTATTGTACATGGCCCTTTTTCAACCAGCGAAACATAAAGTTTTGCGGAGATCTTATCAAATCCTAGATCGCCAAGATAATCCAAAAGCTCGTTTTTTTTAAAAACAGTTAAATTTTTGTGCATTTTTTGCACAACTATTTTACTACGAAATGAGAGGGCAATACAATAGGAAAATATTCGAAATTAAACTAAGAAAAACGGGATATCGACCGAACTTTTATGAATTTAACTAAAATTGCCAATAATATTTTGAAATCCAATATCTACATGACCCTCGCAACTTCAAGTAAATCAGGCCATCCTTGGGCTTCGCCTGTTTATTATGCTATGGATGACAAACACAACTTTTATTTCATTTCTAAACCAAACACACTACATAGCAGACATATACATGTCAACCCACATATAGCGCTTGCGATTTTTGACTCGCATCAACCAGAAGGAAAAGGAAATGGTATCCAAGAAGATAAAAGGATTGAGGTGAAGATTTAATAAATCTGTTATGTGCTGGCCGCACCTCTTTTGTCCTTATAAATCAGCGGCACTGCTTGTTCCCAGATGAAGTCGAAAATCTGTTTTTGCATTTGTGCAAGTTGCTCGTTATAGATTTCAACGCAGAAAATTTTTTTATCTTTGTAAGTATAAGTTGCGTAAATATCGTTATAAATCAGAACCTCAAAATTGATTTTTAGCTTATCGGGGTTTATATAACGAAATTCCGAATACTTCTCTATCAGCTCTGTTACGTCGGTATATCCTGGAAACTCCTTTTTATTTGTCAAATCCCGAGTGAAAACTTTATTCTCAATTAGCTTTCGTCGCACACTTTCAGAAAAATCAAATGCCAAAAAACTATCAAGATGTTCCATCTCAAACACTCGAAGCAGCCCGTCTGCATGGACAATGTTGTAGCTTACCTGCTCAAGTCCTTCTATTCCCTCGTAATAAAGAACTTTTGATTTCTCTGTAGTTTCTGGCATGATCGAACTCAAATGAGAGATCAAATCAGGCACAGACTTTTTGAGAGCTTGAATACTTTGTTCACGTTCGGTGACTATCTGCTGAAATTTGCTCGGATGTGTTGCAGAAAATTTTGCTCCCCGCTCGTCTACTTTCTGTACAACTAACTTTAATCGTTTGAGTAAATCGATGATGCGATATATCTTTGTTCGACCTATTTTCAAAGCTCGACTCAAGGAAAGAGCTGTCGCAAATCCGTGTTTAAGCAAATATAGATACACTCTACTCTCCTCTTCGGTGAGACCAAAAGGTTCGATGAGTTTGGACAGATTGTCTGTTTGATCGGACATCACTTTGTATTATAGCACAGTCTAAAATACAATAGCGTCTGTATGGATAAACATAAAAATAATCAACTTAGAGGGTCACTCCTTATCGCGATATCTGCGTTATTTTACGCAAGCTATGGCCTGTGGTCAAAGCTCATGATCGGAACTTTTGGCGAGTTTAACCAGGCATGGATCCGCGCTGTCATGTTATTGTCTGTGCTAATACCATTTGGGTTGTTAACTAATAAGTTCAAAAAAATTAGTGCCAACGACTGGAAATGGTTTATCGCAATTTCGATTGTAGGGGGATTAAATCAGGCTCCTTATTTTTGGGGATTTGAAAACCTTCCTGTTGCGACAGCTACAGTGCTTTTTTACTTATCGTTAACTTTGGGGACTTACATTATCGGGGGTTTCTTTTTTAAGGAAAAATTAACGATAATCAAGTATATTTCTTTTCTTTTAGGCTTTGCGGGAGTTGCTGTAATTTACAGTTTTTCACTTTCGCCGTCTCAAACTTTACCTGCAATAAGCACCATAACGGCAGGATTTATGGGCGCTACTTTTGTCGTTTTTTCTAAAAAAATCTCATCAAATTACACAGAAACTCAAATTCTTACTGCACTTGTATTGTGTGTATTTGTCGGCAATGGAATTATTAGTCTGGTTTTAGGTGAACAAACTCCAAGCTTCACATTATCAATCGCTTGGATAGCACAACTGTGTTACGCAGTCAGTTATCTCCTTGCCAATATGGCTGTAATTGCAGGTTTCAAACACCTTGAGCCCAGCATCGGCGGCATCATCGGACTACTTGAGGTGGTTTTCGCCACAGTGCTTGGTGTGATAATTTTTGGCGAAGTCATCACTTCAGAACTTATTATTGGTAGTTTATTGATCCTTGTTGCAGCCGGGCTTGCTGACGGTTATAGGTTGATAAAAAGGAAATATCCAAGAAGAATATGAGACCGATCAGTGTACCGTAGTCTGTCTTCAAAAAAATGATTTGTGTTATCGGTAAAATTTAGTAAGAGTTCACGATCTTTGACAAAACTGAATCAAACTATAACACGTCATCCTGAACTTGCCTGCCTGCGGCAGGCAGGTTTCAGGATCTCATTGTAGAGATGCTGAAATAAATTCAGCATGACGAATTCTCCTGTCAAGACTTATGAACTCTTACAAAATTTAATGGATATTGACAAATTTAATGTAAAATGATAAATTTAATGTATGTCATATATCGTATCAATCACATCACAAGGTCAGATCAGCATACCAATCAAAATTCGAAGAGAGCTCAATCTTGACAAGACCAAAAGAGCCATCGTTTCCGTAGACAAAGGAAACGTCGTAATCCATCCAGTACAGGATCTGATGGAACTTGCCGGATCATTGAAGACTAACAAGAAACCTATTTCACCTCGGAAAATGCGAGAGGCTTTTGGTCAATATCTTGCTGAAGAAGCAATTAATCAGTAAATGAAAACCTACATCATAGATACCAATATTATCCTACAGTTTCTCCTTGCCGATATACCTATCCAATATGAAAAAGTAAAACAAATATTCTTAAAAGCAAAGAATGAGAAGGTGCAATTATTTGTTCCACAAATAGTTATTTTTGAAATTAATTTTGGACTTACAAAGTTTTATCAACTAGAAAAGAGTACAATAATTAAAAAAATAGAATCACTTCTTTCTACAAAATATTTACAAATCGAATCAACGGATGTCTTCAAGCGGGCACTGAACTATTATAAAGATAGCAGTAGTCTAAGCCTCGTCGACTGTTTTCTCCTTGCAAAAGCAGAATCTGAAGATGCAGAGCTTTTTACTTTTGATGAGAAGCTGAAGAAGACAGAAACCTAATTCATCAAAAGGACCTTTAGAGTAACTAAATCGCCTTCACAAAATGTTATATTTTTAGGCCATGACTTGCACAAAAATAACTAAGCGATCGTGTATAATGACCAAATAAATATGCACTTCTTTCCAAAAACTCCGAAATTTTTTGACTTATTTGACAAATTGGCAAAGAAAGTGGAACTATCAGGCAAACTGCTTCACGAAAATCATTTGAATAAATCTTCAATAACACAAGTAACAAAAAGATTGAGAAAACTCGAGCTTGAAGCAGATGAGATCTGCCATCATATTAACCGTGAAGCTAACGCTACCTTCATTCCTCCTATTGACCGTGAGGACATTCATAAGCTTTCCTATGATCTTGACACGATCATAGATTATGTTGAAAATTTTCAGTCACTTGCAAAAATTTTTCAGTTGGGCCAACCGAAAGGTCTTTTTTTAAAATACATTGAGGCTGTGACTAAAGCTACAAAACAAGTATCTTTGCTTGTCCATGAACTTCGCCACGGAAGTAAAAATATTAGCAAAATGAAAAAATACATAATTAGAATCCATTCCCTTGAAAATGATGGCGACGAACTGCTTCGTAAATCATTTACAAAATTATTTTCAAGTCCCAAATCTCCAATCGTGGTTATTAAATGGAAAGATACATACAAGAATCTTGAAGATATTTTGGATCAATGCGAAGCAACGTCAGATACTGTTGAAGAAATTATTATTAAAAATTTTTAATCAATGGTTGCAACCCCATTGCTACTATTTGTATTAATTCTTATTCTTTGGGCTGAATTTGTAAATGGATGGACAGATGCTGCAAACTCCATTGCGACGGTGGTTTCGACAAGGGTACTTTCGCCAAAAATTGCGGTTATTCTGGCAACAACTTTAAATATTGCCGGGACATTTTCCGGACTCGAGGTTGCCAACACAATTGGACAAGGAATTATTAAATCCGATATGGTTTCGATCACTACTGTTGCTGCAGCCATGATCGCAATCATTTCATGGAGCACCCTTGCCTGGAAATACGGATTGCCGACAAGCGAAAGCCACGCTCTTGTTTCAGGTTTAACCGGTGCCGGCCTTGCGGTAGCTGGAATTTCAGCTCTTGAATGGAGTGGATGGCAAAAAGTGTTTATAGGTCTTACTTTTTCGACATTTCTAGGATTTGCGCTTGCCTATCTCATTTTTTTATCTATTGCCTGGATTTTTAAAGATAAACCTATTAGTAGAGTCCGACGATGGTTTGGAAAACTTCAAATTCTCTCTGCGGCATTTATGGCATTTGGTCACGGCAGTAATGATGGACAGAAATTTATTGGAGCATTCGCTCTTGCTCTACTACTTGGTGGCGTGACGCAGGAGTTTGTAATACCTTGGTGGGTAATTATTCTTTGTGCAATTACAATGGGTATCGGAACCTCAATAGGCGGCTGGAGAATTATACGCACAATGGGAACTCGTTTAGCTAAACTGGAGCCGCAACACGGGTTTGCTGCAGAAACTGCCGCGGCATCAGCGATTGAAATTGCATCCCGATTTGGCATTCCCCTATCAACAACGCACACCATAAGCACCGCCATCATGGGTGTTGGCGCGTCTCAAGGTCTACGTAAAATCCGCTGGGGTGTAGCCGGAAACATTGTGTCTGCCTGGATACTGACCTTCCCCATTTGTTTGGTAATATCTTTCATAGTCGCAAAAATATTTATATGGATTTTTTAGATTTCTTAAAGGCCGCTCTTGACAAAAAAACCCAAGTTATAGATAATCATAAGTAATGAATAAAAAAAATACTGAAGAAAATTTTTCTAAAGAACCCGTTGTAAGGATGCATTCATCCTCAAAGACAACCATTGTTTTAGTTGGATTAATCACCTTTCTTCTTGGACTTGGCTTAGGCTGGTATTTCGGTAAAAATGTTAATTTAAGTGTTAGTATGCAAAAAAATAATGAAGAAGTTGATACAGTTAGCCCTACTGTCGTCAAAAAAGATACTGCCCTGGAAGATGAGACTTTGGAACCTGAAGATGGGAAAATAGATCTCACGACAAATCCAGCCAGTAATCCTACATCAGTGCCGACAATTACTTGCACCAGTGCCGGCCTGGGATTTACAATGAAAATTCCGTCCGACTGGACATGTGATGTATCACAGGAACTGCTTATTTTAATCAAATCTGATGTTTTCACTTTACAGATGAGCGTCCTCGGTCGCGGTGGTCCGTGCCCAATGGGAGAGGATGCGGCTGAATGTCTTCAGACCGATTTTTATACACGTGGGTCAATCGACATCGATACCTACACGGCCGGAGAGGATATAAAATCGATATTTGGATCGCTTGATGAGGCGTCTTCTGACAAAGGGTTTACCTGGATCGATATCAGTTATACGAATATGGCTACTCGCGATTTGACCGCATCGGAAAAAACCGAGCTCTTTGGAGTACTTGATAGTATTGAAAAGGTATAATTTATTGATGAAAAAAATCCTCATCCTACATGGCACATCCGGCAATTCTAAATCAAATTGGTTTCTCTGGTTGAAAAGAAATCTTGAAGAGCAAGGCTACTTGGTTTGGGTCCCCGATCTCCCCCACGCTGAAAAACCCAATATTAGCAGATATAACAAGTTTATTTTCGCAAATAAAGACTGGAGTTTTGATGAGGAAACTTACATCGTCGGTCATTCATCTGGAGCTGTTGCAATACTCGGATTACTACAACATCTGCCAAAAGATATAAAAATAAATACATGTGTCCTGGTCGGATCATTTAAAGACGATCTTGGCTGGGAGACACTGAACGAACTGTTTCTGGAAAAGTTTAATTTTGATCTGATCAAATCTCACGCCCGTAAATTTATATTTATACATTCCGACAATGATCCTTACTGTCCACTTGAGCATGCAAAATATTTAGCCAAAAAACTTGACGGCAAACTTATTATCAAAAAGGGGGGCGGCCATTTTAGCGCAAACGATGACCCGAAGTGGAAAAAATTTCCGTTTATACTAGAGTTGTTGAAGAAAATACGTAAGAGTTCACAAATCTTGACAAAACTGTATCATAACATGTCAATTAATATTTTGTGTCATCCCCGTGAAGACGGGGATCCAGTCAATTGATACCTTATAAAAGTATATTTAGTCTGGATTCCCTCCTTCGAGGGAATGACAACCTGTGTCAGAGACCGTGAACTCTCACGAAAATACTTAATACTTGATTTTTTTCTGATTTTCTGATATTCTGAAAATATGTTTAGCATTACTGCAATTGTACGATCTCGCGGTCAACTTACAATACCTGGTAAGGTTCGTGAGGTTTTAGATTGGCCCAAAAGCAATACGGTTGTTCACATAACGGCTACCGCTGATAAAAAAATGATCGTTGAACCTTTTAAAGGACAACTAGGGATTGACTGGGATAAAGTATGGAGAGCTATAAGAAGATCCAGATCATTTAAAGGAAAAAAAGGAAACTTGTCCAAATTTATTATTGAAGATCGTGAAAAACACTAAAAAGAAAATTGTCGTCGACTCATCTGTTGCGGTAAAATGGATAAACAGTCTGGATGAAGATTATCTGGATAAAGCTGATAAACTGATTAAAGATGTTCAGAACTCGAACATTGATTTAATAATGCCAGAACTTGCAAAATATGAGATCGGCAATGCTTTACTCAACAAGCAATTATCTCTAGAACAACTTCAAACCACTTTGGAAGATTTTTATACACTTCCAATCAGCTATTTTTCCGAAGATAAAGAACTTTCCTTATCCACTGCAGAACTAGCGCAGAAATATCAAATTACCTATTATGACGCTTCATTTATTGCTCTTGCTGCGAAGCTTAAAGCAAGTCTCATTACTGACAATCCAAAACATCAAAAGAAGAGTATTAAAGAAATCGAAGTATTTCTTTTAAAAGATTACCGTTAATTTCTTGAAGGCATTAGTGCATGAACTTCGAACTATTTGGCATGAAATCTCCGTAATTGATATTCAAAAAATACAGAATTTTCTCAATCCTGAATCTGTTTATATTCTTGCTATCAATTAGAGTAAAGTAACAGAAGCAGCAATTTGATCAGCAACGGACAAATAATTGTCTTTCTGGTTTGCAGTTCCAGAATATGTGGTCGTTAGATGGCCAGGAATAAAGAAGAAATCATCTTTACTGTCATTTGGTGGTGTGTATCCTATTATCATTGTGTCTTGTACCTGGTCTTTACTCTTGTCTAATGGTCGGTTAGGTTCTGTCATCGCATCTACGTAGTTGTAGTTATTCGATGTGGTTGAGTATCTGACTCGATAACAAGTATGTGCTCCATCATTACCTGCGCAACTTCTTTGGAAAGCAATAACCGCATCGGTAGGCCAACTGGAACTTTTACCAGCCCATCCCTGACAAATGGGTTGTAAAGTTAGCCTTATAGCCTGATCTTTACTTACTATGGTGTAAGTCGAGCAATTTTTGATCATATTATCGGGATTAGAGGCGACTGGGGTAGTTTGAAATGTCCAATCTGATGGCAACTTCAACTCCATGTTGATCGTTTGCTTACCTCTGATAGCAGTTTCTTCCTCAATACTTATCTTTTGCGTTTTCCATGTTAGATTAGCGACTGGGTTCGCTACCGAAGCTTCCGTTTGGGAAGGTTGAGAGATTTCTGTTGTAGGAGTTGTGACAATTGGTGTTGGCTGTTGAGTAATCTGACTCATTGGTTTATTTTGTTGAGTTCCTAAATAATAAGCCCCGCCTCCGACAACCAGCAGAAGTATTATTACCCCTAAAACAATAGGAAAGAATCTTTTTTGATTATTTACATGAGATTGTATAGGCTGAGGTTGAACAGGGATTTCAGAAGGATTTACTTGCTGAGTAGAGATATTCATATCCATATAAAATTAGTATATCAAATGAGGATTGAAATAACGAGAGTTGGTAAAGAGTTCGATGATGGTAAAAAAAAGGTTGCCCTCCTTCGCTTTCAGCTTCGGATGGGCATAAGAATTTCTAATCCTCACGTTCGTTCTGAAAGAAATTCTAATGCAGGCCCGGAGGGAGTCGAACCCCCGTCAAAGGTTTTGGAGACCTCTATTCTGCCATTAAACTACGGGCCCAAATCTATGTATGGCGTTCCCGAGTGGACTCGAACCACCAACCTTCAGATCCGCAATCTGATGCTCTGTCCAATTGAGCTACGGGAACTTCTTATTGTAGGTACTATTTTATCACGAAGAAATGACAAACGGAAGCATACTACCAACTCCCTCCCCCACCGCCTCCGCCTCCACCGCCAGATGAGCCGCCGCTAAATCCAGACGAGAAACCCGAACTTGAAGTGGTTGGGGTTGCGGCAGTTGTGAATGAATTGAATGAAGATCGTAAGCTGTTTGTAAACACGACCGAATTAAAAGCGCCATGAGTTGTACCCTCATACCAGTCAGGCTGCTTCATGTCGATATCCTCAAATCTTTGCGCCCAGATTTTTTCAACTCCGAATGCAACCGCATACGGCAGTAGCTTCTCAAAAAACATTTGGTTCTTGGCCTGAAACTCGAGTTGTCTTTCCTGTGAAACGAGGAAGTTTTTAAGCGAACGTGTAATATTTGCCGCACCAACTCCTTCTAGTGTTTTTTTAGGCATGATCCGGCCAAATATTGCAGAAACAATAAGTAGGAAAAAGTTGAGTGTAAATGCTGCTAAACCAGCTATGATGAAATAATACTTTCTGACTTTATCAGGGTTTTGAGGAAAAAAACCTTCTTTAACAAGGTTTTCATAAATGAGATCCTGAATCGTAGTTACTACACCGTATAACTTTGTGTCTTTTAATCGAACAGTTTTTTTGGTGGTAAATAGTTCGGTCAAAAATATCTTTTCGAATTCCTGAAGGGTAGAATCTGTGGCAAACTCACGCATTTTCACAAACTCAAAATCGTTTTTCTTTTTTTCAACAATTTTCATGTAACCTCGCCTTGCAAGGTCAATGATAAGAGCTGAAATCTCATGCGGTCCGGCTATTTCATCTATAAGTGTTCCTGTTTCTGCAGGAGTGAGCATTCGGCCGTCCTTGGTTTTTGGCGGATCGAACCACGAACGTGCTTCACCTATCATTCCACTCGGGTCACGTCCGTGCATGTACCATTTCAGAGGAAGCCAAATCGGATATAAAATATACCAAAATATTCCGACAATGGCAGCAATAATGATAATAAGAGCCGCTACGAACTTACCAAATGGCGTATCGAAAAAATTTATGACTTCTCTTGGCTCCAAAACAGCAACAATGTTTTTAGGAAATCCGACAACGACAGTCAATCCTTCTCCTCTATTTAAATCTCTGTCGGTTTTGAAAGTCACTGTATTTCCATTTACTTCCTTAGTACAATCTTGCAAGGTCGATCCTGAATGACCTGTATAGCATATCGTATTTGTCATCAATGCGGACTTATTTTCTGAAGGCAAACTGATGACAGCAGAAGAGGACTCCATTGGCACATCCCATTCGTTGCCGGTGACATTCCAATATAGTTCATCATGATCGGAAAAATATGTGATCGCACCGGAGACTGTGTAGGTGATCACATATGTATGTACCCCGGTAATAGTCTTATCAGCATCACCAACTTTGATCTCGATCTCTCGATCAACAAGATTGGTAGTTTTATAGTTGTAATTATTTCCTAGCTCATCCGAGACACTTATGACATCGATGTTCATTCTGAAACGTTTGCCTTCCTTGTTGATTTTGATAAATGGAATCTTGCGGATTATCCCGTGCCTTTGAAGATTGCCAAAATCGTAAACTATTTTTTCTGCAAGCTGAATATTGCCATCCTTTTGTATCTCTATACTAACTACGTAATCGTGTATTTGCTCAATAGGAAGGTTAGATTGGGCAATCGTCGGTGTGGCAAGTAGGAAAAAAAATATTGAAGCAAAAAAAACCGAGATAATCTTTCGCATATACTTCTATTGTAGTCTAATCTAGAAAAAATTTATAGTATGATTAAAGATCTATATGAAATACGAAAAAGCGCCTGAAATCAAAAAACAAATCAAGTACCTTGTCAGCAGTCTAAAAATGGATCACATCAAAGTCAAAAATATCCATTGTATCCGTAGTTTTGATGTGAAAACCAGAGCTATCGCGCGCATCTGGGGCATGCCGAAATTGTTTAACGAAGTTGTCGGTATCGAACCCAACTACATCATCGAGGTAAACGCCAAAAGATATGATAAACAAAACGAACGTGAAAAAATAAAAACTCTTATTCATGAACTAATGCACATCCCTAAAACTTTTTCAGGAGCACTGCTATCTCATCGAGGACCGCATCATCGCATAAACGATCGAGAAGTAGAGAAAATTCTTAAAAACTTAGAGCATTTGTAAAATAATCTGCAGGGTCAAACTAATATGCCAAAGATATTGCATACACAACATATCCAATGTACAGAACTAAAAGTAGAAATCCCGCTCGTCTACTTATCCTGAACTTACGTAGTAATAGTAAAAATAACAACACAATAACAGTAAAAAATAATAGAAGAATTGATGAAATGAGATTCTCTGTAGCTACCACCATATGTTTACCTGTCACAGAAATATAGAAAAACCACGGTATTCCAAGACAGATGAGAATATCAAAAATATTACTCCCCACAGCGTTACTTACGGCCATATCTCCTCTACCCTGACGTGCAACTATAATTGAGCTTAATAAGTCAGGAATTGATGTTCCCGCAGCAAGAATAGTAAGCGCTATAATAACTTCTGGAATACCAAGCGTATGCGCTGTGAGGACGGCAATTTCTACCAAAAACCAGCTCAAAACGATTATGTACAATATCGAAATTCCAAAAGTAACTGGGTAAAGGCTCGGTTTTTTTTTAAGGTCCGGAAATGACGCCCCAAGAGCTTTATCAATAAATAATAAAACGTTTGAAAAAAGACCGTGTCTTTTTTCAAGTACTTCATCTTCTTTTTCGACTGCAGATACAACATCTGCAAGCTTGTCCTTTCTTTCTTTGTAGCTCACAAATCTGGGCCAATATTTAAGAACTATTATGTATCCTGCATAAGAAGATATGTATAACAACGTCTCAATCAAGGTAATCTTTCCGTCTTGAAAAGTAAGAAGCAAAACTATGATTGAGAGTAAATAAAAAACAATGTCTCTTATAACCGGCTGCCAAGTCAGATATGTTCTTGCGATAACCGCTGAAGCACCAATAATTACTAAAATGTTGAAAATTGCTGAACCAACTATGGTACCCGAACCAATCTGCTCGGATCCGACCTTTAGTACCGCTATAAGAGCGGTAAAAAATTCCGGTGCACTACTGCCTATGGCCATAAAAGTTGCACCGGCAACATCCTCGGAGAGATGTAATTTTTTAGCAAAAATATCTAAACTACTTACAAAATACTGTTCACAGATCTTTGCAAGAAGATAAAAAATCAATACTAGTCCTAATATATATAGAATTAGCATTTTTTTAATGATAACACGAAATTTTTTTTTGTTACAAAAATTTAACGTCTGACGTTTAATGTTTAACGGAAAATTTTTCCCAAATCATCATAAAACGTATGGTTTCAAAGAAAGAAAGCTCCTTGTCGTCAATCACTATGGCTACTGGAAAACTATCTTTGTAAGTAATAAATGCCACCTTGTCCCCGTAGATCATATAGTTTGTGTCTGTAGTATAGGTTGCCGGTATAGTAATTATTTTATTTCGCAAAGTCGAATATTCCTTTTGGTACTGCTTATCTTGAGAAGAATCAGAAACTATCTCAAACGTATGAATCATTCTGCTGATAACCCTCTCAAAATAGTGTTCAAGATAATCTCCCATTATCTCCCGAGCAGTCTGACTCATACAATGTACTAGGATTTTTTCTGAAGCTAAGGTGCCTTCATAAATTTTTTTTATCCCATCAATGCCTTCGTAATAAAGGACACGCGGCTTCTTGTGATCTTTGTTGTAGAGTGCTGACAAATATGCAGTCTCCTGCTCCAAGGAAGCTATAGTTTCATTGATCTCCTGTTTTTTCTTCCTAGCCAAGCTCAAAAGCTCCTCCGGTGTAGCAGGAAAATAAATTTTCTTTTTACCTTTTGCACTCTGTTTTAACAGTTTTTTTTCGAGCAAACTTTCAATAATAAGATATACGGTTGTACGTGGTATATATGTAGATCGAGCCAACTGTAGTATAGTACATTTCCCAAGCTCAAGGGCAGTTAAATAAACTTTCACCTCATCTTTTGTCAAACCGAGTTTTGTCAAGTGTTTTCTTAACTCATCCATATATTCACTATACTTTATTGTTATTAATTTTGTCAATATTTATGACAAAATAGTTTTAAACATTTATGACAACCTAATTAAATAACGATTTCTACACTGGAATATTCCTTGCAAAGTTCCTAAAATACTCTTATAATTTATCAAAAGGTATTTTTTTATGGCTGAAAAAACTCATAAACATCAGCTTAATCCGGTTAGACTTGGCAAAGCAATGGGTATTTTGTGGGCTGTGGCTATGCTCATTTACGGTCTGTGTGATCTTTTCATACTGAAAGGCTCGCTTTTATCAAGCATCATGAGTCAGTGGTATATGGGCTACAATCCGACACCGCTTGGGTTGATACTTGGAGTAGTCTGGGGATTTATTGATGGCTTTATCGGAGGATATATCCTGGCTTGGGTTTATAATAAGGTTTAATTGATTATTGCTCCATTCTTCAATCTTTATAAAACTTCTAACCTATACATTTAGTATTTATAACAATCTGATAGAATAGAGAGAAATCCTGAATTTTGTAGATTAAGCCGGAGTGGCGGAATTGGCAGACGCGCACGGTTCAGAACCGTGTTCTCGCAAGAGATTGGAGGTTCAACTCCTCTCTCCGGCACAAGTAAGAGAGGTTTCCCGCACTGCGGGATCCCGCAGGAGGCGGGACAACTCCTCTCTCCGGCACTATATTAGCTTTTAGCTCTTTGCGATTAGCTATTAGAATCTAATAGCTAACAGCTAAAGGCTAATAGCTAAAATAGGAGGGTTGGCAGAGTGGTAATGCAGCGGCATGCTAAGCCGTGTTCCGGTAAAACGGGACCACAGGTTCAAATCCTGTACCCTCCGCATTCACTATTTATACTATAGGAATTTTTTGATTCTATCTTGAAAATCTTCCTGAAAGAGCCATATTTGGCCTAAATGTTCCTTGTATCTGTATCCCGTTTTTTTTAACCACCAAATTTGTATTTTTCTGGCTAATAATTCTACACCGTGTGTATGTATTGATCTTTCCGAAAAGGAGGCATTGTTTTTTATTTTGTCGGTAATTATGTGAACATTTGGAAAAAACTTTTTAATCCATTTATTACTATATAAAAAATCATCATAAATTTTGTCTTTGTCGGTAATGATTTTTAGCTGTAAAATCTCGTGGCCGATATACAGATTTTGCTTGTTTTTAGGAACTGTTAAAAATGGTTGTGAAAAAAATAGGTTGAAACATAACCTGCCGGCAGGATAAATCATCAAATATGATAGAAATTTCTTAAGTACAAGTACTGCAAATCTCGTCATCCAAATATACCGACCTTTTGTAATAACAAAAAGATCAAAATCGTCGTTTTTCTTCAGTTGATTCATGCTCAATGATCCTGAAATGCCAATTAAACGTAATGTAGGAATGAATGAAAAGAGCTTTAATAAGGGTTTTGCCTGTTTTAAAAGTCTATTTGCTCTAAATTCTTGATCCAGGGATCTTTTGATAATCTTGCTTGAAAAGGCAATTCTATTATTTGAAACAATTATTTTTTTCTTTTTGGCAAAACCTTTGATTAATTGTAAGAATTTGGGCTTTGGAATATTGCAATTTAAAAACTTATGAGTTTCTGAAATGCTGGGAGCGTAACCAAAGAATTCGTAATATGTGATGACTTTTGAAATTGAATTAAAATAATCTGATTTAATTTTCACGTTAGGCAATTTTGATACTCAATTATTTGATCTAAATAACATTTTTAACTTTTCTTTGAGAACAGCATATACAAACTGCAGTAGTTTTAGCTGCCTTTTGATTCTCCACGGCTGTACTGTAAGTCTGAACAGCCATTCAAAGCCAATTTTTCTCACCCATTTTGGTGCCCTAGGCACAACACCGGCTACAAACTCAAATGCTCCTCCCACTCCCATACAGATTATGCCGTTGAGCTGTTTTTTATTTTGATAAAACCATAATTCCTGATAAGGCGAACCAAATGCCGCAAATATGATTTGCGGCTTGTAATCACCTACTATAGAAAAAATGCTCTTTATTTCGAGTTCAGACGGATTTGCAATATTTTTTATGCCAGAAATTCCAATTGAACTCAAATTTTTATACTTATTATTATAGCAATTAGAAACTTTGTCTGCTAAATTAGATCGACCACCCAAAAAAAGCACTCGTAAGCGTCTAACAGAATATGTTTTTATTATCTCTTCCATGAAGTCTACACCTGTCAGTCTTTGTCCTGTTGGGACAGAAAAAAATTGCATTGCTAGTTTCACACCGATTCCGTCAATAAGCTGTATATCGCTTTCTGACAATACTTTTCTGAATAACTCATTTTTGGTCGTTATCAGTATATTTTCCGGGTTTAGTGACACGATATGGAAAAAACCTTCCGGTTTGTCGATGAATAATGATATTTTCTCTAGGACTTGTTTTTTAAGTAGTACTTTTACCTGTAAACCAAGAAAATTTTGTTGTTTCATTTTATAGTAATAATTATAAGTTTTAGTAGCTGATAAATAATATATCCACTTTAGTTAAATGTTATAATAATTTTAACAGGCTTAAGGATTGTTATAATATATTAATGTTAATAAAAAGACTATTATGGATAATTAACAATAAAATTTACTATATATAGTCTCTATTTAGTTAGAAAAAATTGGTTTTAACTAAATCCTAACTCAATCATGTTATTATAAGTCAAAATTAACGTATCGCCTTTTTATAGCTATCCAAATTCTCAATCGCCATTCCTATTCCACGTATAACACAAAACAATGGTTCATCAACTACATAGGCAGGAACTCCGGTATAATAAGTAATAAACTTGTCTAGGTTAATGAGAAGGGCAGTTCCACCGGATAAAACAATTCCCTTGTCAACTATGTCTGCGGAAAGTTCGGGAGGACTTTCTCCAAAGACTTCTTTTATACCTTCAATAATCTGTTTTAAAGGCTTTTGCAGTGCCTCGGTGATACTGATTTCTCCAACTTCCATTATTTTGGGCAACCCAGATTGGGTATCTCGCCCGCGTACTTCCATTTTAATTTCTTCGTATTTTTCTGGCTCCAAAATATGAGCATTGCCAACCTTCATTTTGATTTCTTCTGCAGTACGTTCACCAACGTGCATATTATGCTTTTTTCTCATGTGATGAATTATCGCTTCATCGAGCTTTGTTCCTGCGATTCTTACTGTTTTAAATACGACTAACTGCCCAAGCGACAAAATTCCTATTTCAGCCGTGCCTCCTCCGATATTGACGATCATATGACCTGAAGGCTGTGATATTGGTATTTTTGCGCCGATTGCTGCAGCTAGAGGCTCTTCGATAAGATATACATCTGAAGCCCCAGCTTGTTTACAAGCAGCTACGACAGCACGCTTTTCTACCTGGGAAGATCCTCCGGGGATAGATATCATGACTTCGGGCCACAGAATTCTCCCGTTCAAAGCCTTTCTTAAAAAATATGTGACCATGGCTGAAGTTGTTGTGTAGTCTGCAATTACTCCGTCCCGCATCGGCCGTGCAGCGACAATCGTGTTAGGTGTGCGTCCCAGCATTTCACGGGCATCTTCTCCTACAGCAAGGATATCATGATCTTCTTGCGAATAAGCTACGACAGTAGGTTCATTGAGAACAATACCCTTATTTACGACATAGACCAGCGTGTTTGCGGTACCAAGATCGATACCGACTTTCTTTTTAAACCACATATATTAACTAAAATGAATAAGTTGATTACTGATTTCTGATTACTGACTTCAATTGGTTGTTTTATTGTATAATAAGTCGGGTAAGCAGTCTATTTAAGGTAAAAATATATCGATCATAATCTATACTAAATAGATCAAATTATATCTACATATGAAAATAATTCTTAATGTTACGAAAAGTATAGTGCCAAGAATTATCCTGTTTGGGTTTTTTGTTTTAGTATTGATTGCAGTTATCGCTTATGCTCGAGGTTATCGTATAAATTTTGACGAAGGCACAGTAACCTCAACCGGCATTTTATCAGTAAACTCAACACCAAGGCCTGCTAAGGTCTACGTAAACGGCGAACTGAAAGGTGCAACAGATGTAAATCTGACTCTCCCATTTGGCAAATATAATGTTGAGGTAAAGAAAGACGGTTATACTTCATGGCAAAAACAAGTTTCTCTTAAGGGAGAAATAGTAATGAGCCTTGATGCTAGACTGTTCTCAAAAAATCCTTCACTCACTCCTCTGACTAATCTTGGTGTCATGAAGGCAATTCCAATCGGAAACACAGACAAACTCATTCTTATCTCACAGACAGGAGACGTCGAAGCTGATGGTATTTATCTGTTTGAGGTTGGCAATAAGGCTTTGGCTATCTTTCCTCCACTAAAACCTCTACTTATGAAATCGCTACTGCTTGAAACTATTGATATTTCAACGGCGACAGTCGATTTTGCTCCAAATTACCGCCAAGGAATACTTACTTTTATAATAGATCAGGGTGAACTTGCTTATCTAATTTCACTTGAAGATGAGAACACCCAGCTTTTTGAGATCACTGCATCTAAAGAAAATATTATTACCGCTTGGAACGAGGAAAAAAATGTCGAAGCGCTAAAAATAATCGAGACGTTGCCTAAAAAAATTGTGCCCATTGCCCTTTCCTCCTTTCAAATTATCTCCCTATCTCCTGACGAAAAAAAACTTTTATACCTGGCCAAAGAGGATGCCACGATCCCGATCGTTTTGGAACCACAACTTATTGGTGCAAATCAAACTGTCGAGCATCGCGACATCAAAAAAAATTCTCTCTATATTTATGACAAAAAAGAGGATAAGAATTTCCTCTTACCGATAGTTGTCAGTATTGACAACAGTCTATTTGAAATTGATGAAACGCCGAGCCAAACTACTCCGACTCCTGAAACCGCCACCAGCACTGCTCAAATCGCAACTCCGAAGGTATGGAATGAAGAAGTAGTAAAACTCATTACGGAAAAAGTACATTGGTATCCGACATCAGACTATCTTGCTGCCATGGACGTCAACCAGATCAAACTCTTGCAGTATGATGGTACCAACGAAGAAATTGTTTATGCCGGACCTTTTCAGGATGAATTTTTTACCATCTCACCCGACTGGAACGTTCTGGTAATTATTAACCTGAACCCACAACTGAATGATCATGGAGATTTGTACTCTGTGGGAATAAAATGAGAGATTAAAACACTTTCGGTTCGGCGAAAACCAGTAACCTTTTAAAAGTTGTTCCAGGTGGCCAACACGTCTGTAAAGTCAAAAACTCATTTTGGGTTTTTCGCGTGAGGTAATCGACCTCGGTCGGGTCAACAATTTGAGTCGCGGTAACTATGTAAACAAAACGCTGGCCTTTGTAAAAAAGGTTTACTTCGTCACCCACCTCAAGTTTGTACAAAAGATAAAACACGGCATTATATGTACCAACATTCCAGATATAATCTGTCGAGTGGGCAAACATAAATATGTGTCCTCCTTCTCCAGGGAAAGCAGTTCCGTCAGCATGGGCAACACCCTGCTGCAGTGAAGCGAGATATTCGTCTTCGTTACTTGCGTCAACACCGCTTATAACTTTGGCATTGGCGGCAATTTTTGGAATAACTATGCTATATTCGGGATCATTGGGCACAATTACCTCAACTGGCTTGATCTGTAAGGCTTTAGCCAATGCGCCTTTTGGTGCCTGACCTGAAAATTCTCGTCGAATTACCGGAGCTTCTTCCGGTGATGCGACTACATATTTTTTTTGAGCTCGATTTTCGACATAATATTTTACTTCCTCTGCAATAGGTTGATAAAAAGTTTTTGCAATAAAAAAAACAGACGTAAGAATTAAAAAATTACCCACCGTTCGCAGGATCAAAATCAGTATATATTCCCAAGATGGAAGTTTTTTAAAAGACTTCATGTGTCCTCGGGCAGAATCGAACTGCCATCATGCGCTTAGGACGCGCGTGCTCTATCCTTTTAAGCTACGAGGACTAAGGCTGTATCATATTCTATCACGTAAGTCCAAAGCTGGTTATTGTGATCCGAAAATAGCCATCAAAATAAAGGGCTGAAGATTAAATAAAATATGGAAAATAACACAGTACCAAAGATTGTTCCATTTGAGAAAAATATATGAAAGTACCAGACCTACGATAAAACTACTAAAATAAAGACCGGGATGAATATGTGCCAGAGCAAAAATTGCCGAGGCATAAATAACGGCAAATAAACCACGATAGTGTTTTTTTAAATATGCAAATATCACACCTCTGAAAAATAATTCCTCTTGTATAGGTCCATATATTACGAACGAAGCAAAACCCAAGACCGTATCAAGACCTTTGGCACCGTCAAAAACTGACCATTGATATTCGATTCCTGTATTTATCAAATCTTCAAGCTTGTCCCCAAACCAAAAAGACAGTAGAAAAATGCCGCTCACAAGAATTATCAAAAGAGCTATTCGTAATAATACGGAGTAACCTATAAGCGTAAGTACTTTTTTTATTTGTAGCTTTGTTTTAAAAAGTTCCGATTGTATATTTTTCTTATAAAGACTAAAAAACAAAAATACAACAAAAAGACTAACGACATCTGTTAAAAATTCTATTGATATACCAGAAATCTCATTCCCAGTCAAAAACGTTACAATAACGAATATTAGAACAACAATAATACCGGTTAAAAGATAGTAGACTGCAAAATTTCCGACGATCTTAAGCAGGTGCTTTATATGCCAATACATATGGGTTACTTCATCACCTGCTCCTCGACACGCTGATATTTCATGAGCTCTTCTTTTTTGAACCAGAGATCAACTTCAAACTTTGCCTCATCGAGGTTGCCAGACGCATGCAGGAGATTTTTGATTGGTCTCTTGCCGGTGTTGGCACGGTATGAGGAATCGTATGAATAATCACCACGTATAGTGCCCGGAGGAGATAACAAAGGTAAAGTATGGCCGACAATTTTTCTGACAAGTTCGACGGCGTGTGGTGCTTCAAGAACCATGACTATTACCGGTCCATCAGTGATCATATCGACAAGCCATTGTCTGATCTTGAGACCAATTTCGTGTGGATTATCCGATCCAAGCTCACTTTTCACATCAATCCCAAGATCCCGATAGTTTTCCAAAGTTTTCTTTCCCATTCCGTCTATGAATTCTGTACGTTCGGATGGATAGTGCTTATTAGCAAGCTTATGAGACACCATCATCATCTTAAGTGCGACTATTTTTAGGCCAACACGTTCAAAACGAGATGTAATTTCACCAACTAATCCACGTGATACAGAATCGGGTTTGAATATAATCAGGGTCTGTTCCATTAATTTTGATAAGTGTAAATAATAATGTCACTATTATAACAGTAATTGTCATTCTGATCCCGATGAATATCGGGAGAAGAATCTAATTACTGGATTGTTCGTTTCGTTATTACTACACTCAACGATGACAATGATGTCATGCTGGCTTGTCCAGCATCGAGCCTTATTAGATTCTGGAGTCGCTTCGCTCCCCAGAATGACGATGGTCTATTTACTAATTAACCACCCACCAGTTAAATACGACGTCGCTGTCTACCTCTTCTATTATACTGATTTTAAAGTATTCTTGATCTTTCTGGTCTACGACAGAGATAGGGACTCCCAACTCTGTTTTTGGAGTAAGGAATATTTTTGATTTATCAGTCACTGATTTAGTTTTTATCAAAACCTCTTTTTTTCCTTTTGGAATGGTGCCCTGACCAATACTTAATACTTCGCTGTCCGTGGTATCGACATTGTATTTTTTGGCGGTAATCTCCTCTTGTACCATCAAATTGCCTTTTTTGTCAATTTTTACCTTCCCAGCCATAAACTCAATCGGCGCCGTGGCCGCGGACTGGATTTTAAGAGCGGTACCCAAAGAGTCGATTTTACCTTCGATTCCGTCAATAACCAAAAGCCCGGCATTTATCTGACCAATGACACCAACATCATACAAATTTGTCTTGCCGGTTACAGTTAGATCGGTGAGCGTGAGTTTTTCGTCACTCATAGCGATATCCGTGTCCGAAGACTCACCAAGAACAACGCCTTGAAGTGAAGCAATAATAGATTCTACTGTCTCAAGTCTATTGTCGGCATCTTTTTTCCATTGCGCCAAATCTTCAAATGAAGCCGATTCACTCGCTTCTTTAATTTCTTGTTGTTGTTCGTCTTTTAAACTATCTACTTTTTCTTCAAGAGCGATAAGCTTATCGGCAAGTTCAGAGATGCTTGACTCAAGTGGTGTTTTGTAATTTTTCACTAGATCAACTTCCGCTGTAAGGTCAGATATTTCCAGAGGCAAATCGTGTACGGAATTGGAAAGATAATCAATTTTGCTCTCAACATTAAGTGCGATATTAGTTTCAAGATCGGTAAGCCGATTTGTTCTGTCGGTAATTTGAATATTTTGTTGTTGAATTGCTTTGATGAGGAGAGGCGTCAGCGAACCATACGCAATACCTTTGTTTCCATCGGTTCCCGACACTACTTCCGGAATTATCTGCTCGACTTCTTGGGCGATGAGCCCGAAGGAACTTTCTCCGGTTTTGTCAAATGTATATCTACGCGGCTGAAGTGCAAGTATTTCGTCAAGACCGTAATCAATGTCTCGGACATCTGATTTGAAAGCGATGTCTGAAGCATCATTCCAGCAGGTGGTCTGATCGCAGAAGGCTTCGGCGCCTGAGACATAAAGCTTATAAACTCCTGGATCGGTAATACCGATGCCGAAATTACCCGCATTTATCCATGAAGGATTACCACTATCGGTAAAAAGTTTTATGTCTTCGTTTCCGGATGAATCATATAGACTTATTAGCCCATCTCCACTTGAATCTTGTCGAGCCCTAAAAATTTGAGTGAGCGATGAATTTAATCCGCTTATAAAATCGTTGGAATTGCCCGAGCTTACAACACTTAGATTTGCAGCTGGTGCCGTTGTCCCTATGCCGACACGTCCTTGAACTAGGAGGCCGTTAGATGGAGCGGTTAGTCCACTTATGTTCACCCATGTACCGCTTATGATAGTTCCACCTGCGACTTCAAGTTTGTTGTTAAGTGCTGTTGTGCCGATGCCTAAGTTACCGCTTGTGTCAAGTCCGAGGAATAGATTTGTTCCTGGTGTTGTTCCGTCTCCTATCCCAAATATATCATCATCGTCTCCACCAGCGTCTTCCACTATTCCCATCCAAAAATCTGTATCTGTTGCAGTAAGTGTATTGAATATAATGGATGGGTCAGTGTTGCCTATTCCAATATTACCTAGGTTTATGTCGAGTTTGTAGGAAGGATCGGTGGTACCGATGCCGACGTTGCCTGCCGAAGTAATCCTCATATATTCTGTAAGTATATTGTTAAGACTAGTCTGGAAAGCAAGATAACCATCTTTCGTTCCGATTGTTGATGTATATAATTGTTCCTTACCGGCAAAAATTCCTGCGCCTCTGGAATTTGTCCCTGCATTATCGCTGAAATCTAACCGCAATCCGTGTACGCTATTTGCGGATTGATCTTTATTCCAAAAGTTATTTCCACGGGGCACAGCTACATCAGTTGAACTTACCACAAAAAGTGCCGCACCAAGACCAGCCGTTGTTTGTTCCACATGAAAAATAGAAATAGGAGCGGTTGTTCCAATCCCGACAAAATCTCCAATATTTGAAGGAGCTAAATCCGTTCCATTTCTTTGCCAGTAACCCAGTGTCCCTGTTCCTGATGGTGATCCCCATGTCAAGATTCCTGCTCCATCATTTGTGAGTAAACTTCCTGCTCCACCTTGTGATGATGGGAAGGATGTTGTTACGTTATTCAGTTTTACGATGTTACCCAATGAATCTACCTGGAATTGAGAGGATGCACCGACTGAAAGCATTGAGACCGGGGCTGTGGTCCCAATGCCGACGAGGCCTCCATCGGTAATAATCATTCTATCGGTTAAGGAATTTAGAGTTGCTCCCGAGGCACCCGCAGAAGCAGTTTTAAAAAAAATATCTCCTCCGACGGCACTTCCTGTTCCTCGGCCACCTGCAACGCTAATATTTGCTCCGGCTATATTTGTACCCGATCCGCCACTTGCATTAATAGTAGCACTAACTGGCGAAGTATGGACTCTACCGCTTCCTATATACATCTGATTGATATAATCGCTATTATCTGCCCTGCCTATAACGATTATATTATTTTGATCTGCAACGGCAGCATACCCTATGGCAACACTTGTCGTTCCGCTCGCGTTTGCAGCCTTACCTATTGCTATAGCCTGATCTGTTGCTGTGGCATCCGTTCCAAGGGCAACACCCCTATGGCTGGCAGATGCATTTGATCCAATTGCAAGTGCTCGATGACTTGTTGTGTTTGCACCATAGCCTAAAGCCGTACTTTCAATATATGAACCAGTTGAAGCTGATAATCCAAATTTTTCACTCTGTGAGCTATTTGAACTTGATATATTTCCTGCAACAACTAAACTTGCACCCGGCGCCGTCGTCCCAATCCCAATCCGTCCTGTACTTCCATCCATAAACAATAGTTCATCGCCGCTGTCGGAGTTGTAAAATCTGTAGTCAACGTCAGATGTCCCGCTATACAAATTGACAGTTGTTGTTGAGTCGATGGTCATTGCGTCTACAAACTGGGCAAAGTCGAGTGAGTCAGCAGTCACTGATGCCGCCCCAAATGTGCCCCACGAAAGTGTTCCCGAACCATCATTTATAAGAATCTCATCCACATTTCCTTGAGATGAAGGAAATGAATAGCTCACATTGTTAATTTTTGTAATATTTCCCGAGCTATTGATCGTAAACTCATCGTTTTGACCTACATTTATACCATTTGGAAAGGACGACGTACCGTTAAAAGTAAGCGTATCCGACGAACTATCTCCAAATGTAATATCACCATTAAATGTGGCAGTATCATTGACCGTTAAGTCACCACCCACAGATGCATCACCTTGTAACGAGAGGTCGCCATTTTCATTTATTGTTGCCTTGAGAAGATAAAGATCCCGCCAGCGATTGCTTGTTGTGCCAAGAGAGCCAACACCATTCTCTGCCGGGAAAAAAGTACCGTTAACATTTGATAGTATAGATCCGTCCCCATAACTACTCATTACTACACCACCTTTGCCTGCCTGCGCACTGGCGTAGGTCGTCTCGATAGCACCTTCTTCAAGCTGAATGTCGTCAAGATAAACATAACCATTTTTAAGGTTACGTAACTCAATAACCGGATACCAGTTGCTCCAGTCCGTGATGAGTCCGTCGGTAGTTACGGTCGTGGATACTCTATACCAGTCCTTCGTGCCGGAAAGTGCGATTTCCTCCATCGGACCATACTCATTTTTATAATTATTCCAGAAACCAATTCTTACTTTTGTATCAGAATTAACGTTCGTATTTTTTACATAAGCTGACAATACATAAGTCCTCCCTGGGACAGCAATCGTCACGTCTTGTGAAATACCAAGATCATAGCCACTTTCTCCATTTGAAGGAAAAAACTTGAGTCCGTAATTACCACTTCGTATTGCCTCATCAGTCTGTTTGGTATTAGCGGATGTTGAATCAAGAATATATCGCCACTGCCGAGGGGTGACGCCGCTTGCGCTTTCAAAAGATGAGTTGCGGATAATATTTTTAGCGGTTAAAGCAAGTGCTGTTATCTCGTTTGCTGTCTTTGGTTGTATTTGATCATAACCGGCGACTATCTCCTGTAAATTATTTATGACTGTGCCCAGGTTCTCAAGAATATATACTAGCTGGTTTTTGTCAATAGTGTTTCCGCTATCTTTTTCAGAGTTTTGGCTATCTTTATAATAATTTGTCGCCGAAGTATCTTTTTGAAAGAAAAATGAAAACCCATAGATTACACCAAGTGATACTATCAGAGATACAAAAAATAACACAAGAAATATTGTTGCAATAGTTCGCAGACCTTTTGCAAAAGAAAAATTATCCCTATTGTCAGCACTCATAACTAATATGGATATCTATAATACACATATGTAATACATTGGAGTAGATACTTTTATGCTGGCATAAAAAAAATTAAATGTCAATATAAGTTGATCTAAATCGATAATTTAATGCAGAAAAATCAATGTAGCAAAGTAGGTATCAAAATCCATAAATAGAGTTTATAAAGCTATATAGGTCCATTTGAAAAAATAACATAATATAAAATCCGATAATCAGAAATGGTCCAAAAGCAATCTTAGTTTTTAGTTTGGCTTTTTGAAGGATCATCAAAAATAAGGCAATAATACCTCCAATCACAAAACCTATATATAGGGCTATAAGACCTGCTTTTATACCAAGCAAAAAACCGATTATGTAGGCAAATTTTACGTCTCCGAAACCCATTCCTTTTCCTTTTGTAATTAGAAAAATTAAAAGCAATGGCAGCATGACGGCCATTCCTGCAACTAACATCATGCCGAATTTTTGAATCAACATGAAATTCAGTAGGCTAAAAAATAAACTTGTTTGAACAGGACTGTTTAATAGCAAAAATCGTAAAATGCCAACTATGATTAAAGCGATATGAATCTCATCAGGTATGATCTGATATCTCAAATCGGTTAAGATGATCACAAAAATCAGTGATGCAATAGCAATATGTACAAAATGTAACCAGACTGAAGCTGAAGGATAAGCATTTTGAGATAATATCCACGTCAGAGTAAATACCACGCCCGTTGCAATTTCAGAGATAGGATACTGTATTGAGATTGAGGCTTGACAATAGCGACATTTCCCTTTTAGTGAAGTATATGAAATAATTGGAATGAGATCTATCCATGACAACTTGCGTTTACATGTATCACATTTTGAACGTCCACCCAAAGTCTGTTCACAGGCAAGTCTATCGGCGACAACATTTAGAAACGATCCTAAAAAAAGACCAATGATGAAGAGGAATATAGAATATAGAATATAGAATATAGAACTATTTATTTGCAACATATTTATTTTCTACTGTTGATTTAATAAATCCGTTAATTAATCGATGAATATTATTGGTTAATGTGGCCAGTTCATTGAATGCTTTATTATTCAAATAACCTAAATCTCTACAGATAAGAAGTTGGCTTTGTAATTCAATGAGTGATCCTCGTGCAATGATATAGAATTGTTTTTTATCTTTGGTTGTAATTCTTCCAAATCCTTCAGCAATATTTGATGGAATTGATACAGCAGCTCTTCTTATTTGATTCGTTATACCAAATATTTCATTACTTGGAAACTTTTCAGTTGCTTTATAGATTTCGATTGTGAGACGATGACTTTCCTTCCAGACAATAAGGTCAGTAAAACTCTTTATTTTCATAGATAAATGATACCTGATTCTATATTCTATATTCTACATTCCATATTCTATCTTTACCCCTTCCTTTTTGAACGGACCTATGACTGCGAGGTTTAGTTGGCTCGTCAGAAAAATGTCTTTTGCTGTTTCAATAATTTGATCTTTTGTGACTTTATCTAGGGATTGGATTATCATATCAGTATTTATCAATTCTTTTTCAAACAAATATCTGCCGCCGATGAATGATGCGGCATCATGCGAATCTTCAAGTGACAGTAGAAGTCTTCCTTTAAGCATCTCTTTAACACGTTCAATTTCAGCTTTCTCAAGCTTGCCTTGAGAGATATTTTGATGCTCTTTTAATATTAGATTAACAGCCTTTTGTACCTTGTCAAAGTCATTGGTGATGCCGGCTTGAGTCACAATATAACCCGTGTCTTCATAAAGGTCACGAGATGTGGAAATGTAATAACACAGTCCACGACGTTCACGAAGCTCGGTAAAAAGCCGAGACGACATACTGCCACCCAAAATGGCGGCGAGTACGGCAAGTACATAACGTCTTTTATCAGTTTGACTAAACGCGCGAAAACCCAAGGCAATATGTGCCTGTTGGGTTTTTTTGTAATGGATTTTTATTTCCGGTTTTTTTTGTAAATATTCAAATTCCACAAACCTCTTTTTCTTATGCTTGCCCCAGCTTCCTAAGTTTTTTTCAATTTTTGACAAATATTTATCGATTCCTTTGCCGTTATGATCTATGCCTCCTGCAATAACGAGTACTGTATTTGAGCTATGATAATGATCGGTAAGATAATCGGAAAATGTAGACTTTGAAAAAGTACGCACAGTTTTTGCCGTGCCGGCAATGTCAAACCCAAGCGGATGGCCGGGAAACATGATGTCATCAAAAATATCTCCGACTTTTCGCGCCGGCATATCTTCGTACATGTTTATTTCTTCAACTATGACCCCTTTTTCTCGTTCAATTTCGGCAGGTTCAAGTAGAGGGTGCCGTATCATATCGGAAAGCAGATCAATGACGGTATCAAAATGGCTTCTTGGAGCTTTTACCCAGTAACCCGTGTGGTCTTTGGCAGTAAAGGCATTGAAATCCCCACCGATGCCGTCGATTGTTTCGGAGATGATCTTGGCGTTTGGATATTTTTTTGTTCCTTTAAAAGCCATGTGCTCAAAAAAATGAGCAATACCATTATTCTTTTTATCTTCATATCGAGAACCGGCGCCTACTAAAAGCATGGTCGTGAGTGTCGGAAAATCGTGAGACTGGACAAAGATAACAGGCAGACCGTTTGAGAGCTTGACGATTTTGATGTTCATAACTCATATTATAAAGGAAACTAAACTCCAGATTAGTTGTGAAAATGTTCATTGTAGAACTCCATAAGACCCAGTAATGAACTTTGAAAAAACGCCTTACCTCTAAGATCTACATCTTCACCTTTTGGAGTAATTTGATGAAGTAATCCAACAAAAACTACTTCTATGTCGCTATAACTTTCATTAAGTTCAGTATCACTAGCTGTTCCTTCTTCGACCTCACTCCTAATCCGCTCCATTTCTTCCTCATCTTTGAGCAATTCATTTTTAATCTCCTCTAATCCTCCTTGGTTAATCATAGCATCTTCTCCATATTCTTCTATAACCGTAGTTTGTGATTCAACCCTATTTCTTAAATGCAATACGGTTACTTCCCTTTTTTTTAAATTCATAAACATATCAAGTGCTCGCGGTCCCTTTGGACTTTCTAAAGCTTGTCCTACCATGTTATATGCCATATTAAACAATAAATCAGGGCATTTATCCCAGATCATTTGACCTATCCTTTGTTCTGGTCTTGGAGTCTTGCTTTCGGTCATAGGTAGTTTAGGAATTTATTTTATAATTCATTTATCTAATATTTACTTGCTTAATTTCTTTGCAGTAATCTTACTAGACTTCACTGGCATTTCGATTGAAGGTATTATCTCATAGTAATATATTTTCTGTCAATATTGGCTAAAATATCCCGATAAATGTGAGTTCGGGCAGCGTCCACAGTATGTCACCTGTTAAGTAACTTGCTGCTTGTTGTATTGTACCAAATAGTGTATAGATAGGGGTATATGAAAAAAATATTGTTGTCCTCAATGTCAAACCACTAACGCAGTTATCAGAAAAACAAAGCGAGGACAATCACTACTATTTTTCTGCAAAGCTTGCACAAAATACTTTTCTGTTAAAACAGTATGGCTAGACACTAAAGCAATTCTCCGTGATCATTTAGATGGATTATCCTTTCGGAAACTTGCGGAAAAGTACAGTGTTAGTAAATCGTATACTTGGGAGATATGTCAGGAAGAGTTGAAAAAGCTTCCTAACAACAATCAGTTTACTCATAAGTACTGTGATCGATTTTCCTCAACACTTGTTGTTGATGGTAAATATTTTAAGGTCAAAGGAGAAAAATACGGTTATTGCCTGTTGTGGGGAGTAGACTATTTCAAACACGATATCCCTGTTATTACTATCGCACCTTCAGAAAACTATCAAACTTGGGCAAGATACTTTTCATACTTTAGACTACTTTCTCATCATCCCACACTTTTAGTCTGTGACGATCATGTTGCTATTAAAATGGCTGCAAGATCTAGATTCCCTGAAGTTCGTATTCAAACATGCTTTAATCACTTTAAGGAAGGATTAAGACGAAATCTTAGGACACGTTCTGATACCACCTATATTCCATTTATGAAACGTATTGAAACTATCATTAACTCTTCTCACAAGCTCTCACTTGAAAACTACAACTCTTGGCTACAGGCATTATGGAGAGATTATCATCATGATCAAGTGTGTCTTGAAGTAATGGCAACTATACAAAGATATAAACCAGAACTTAGAGCTTATGAAGGTATCAAACAAGCACCACTGATAACAAACATGATTGAAGGCCTGAATGGTCATTTACAAGCAAGATTAACAAGTATTCAGTCGTTTGAAAGTGTAAACTATGCCAGACTTTGGCTTAATGGTTATGTTCTTAAACGTAGATATTCAAAATGGACTGGCTGTACAGGCAAATTTAAAAAATTAAATGGCACGCGAGGGGTGGATCAGACTAAAAAATACGATGTTGTTCTACCAACCTATTTCTAACTCTCAGGTGACAATTTGTGGACGCTACTGTGAGTTCGGAGGGAATCGAACCCTCAACCAACAGCTTAAAAGGCTGCTGCTCTACCGTTGAGCTACGAACCCGGAACCAATCTCGATACGCTTTGCTATCGGGACTGCCCTACCAATTGTCCGCCTACATCGTCGGATCCACTAGGCGGAAGCTACGTGCCCATATAAAAACACTATTTTATCACATATGGACATATAATCCCAGCTTGTAACTATGCTCCAGAATTATAGATTCTATTCCATATATCACTCCTCTTCATTATCTTTTTCAGAATGATTTTCTTCAATGTCACTCCACTTTTGAAATACCTTCAAAAATCAGCTGTTTAATAATGGCCTGGTAAGGAATATCCATTTTATGTGCTCTAATCTTCACTCTATCTATAAGACCCTCCGTAAAGACGAATCGTAATTGGTTTCGTACTAAGCTTTAAATTAGGAAAATTCCAATGTTCAAGACCTTTGCTGTAATCTACATACTCTGTAGAGTCCACATTTTGCCAAAACTCACGTTCTTCCTGTTCTGTTTTAAATTTAGGAATTTTTTTTAGCTTTTTCATATAACCTCTTTCCCGTAAAAAAAAATCCAGTTAAGCCTAATAATGCAGTATTTATTTCTTTAAGACCAAATTCAATATCTTGCCTTTCACATAAATAACTTTGTATTTTTTTCCATCTGTATATTTTTTTACCTTTTCATCCTCAAGAGCTTTTTTCACGACCGTTTTTTCATCAGCTTGTTTTTTATCCATTGTCAAAGTCGCTCGCAGTTTCCCGTTTACCTGGACAGGAATGGTAATCACCTCCATTTTCAGTAGTTTTTTATCAGCAATGGGCCAATCGGCAAGATGAATCGACTCTTTTTCTTCGAATATATCATACCAGATCGACTCGGTCATAAATGGCGCAAACGGCGCCAGAATTTTTAGAAACTCCTTGGCACTTTTGCTGCTTAACGGCATTTTGCTTTTGCCCTTACTGTTCACTATTTGATCCTTCAGTTCATCTTCCCAAAAATTAAGAAACTCCATCATTGCGGCTACTGCAGTATTGTATTTTACGTTTTCAATATCACTACTTACCTTTTCTATGGTTCTATGTAGTTCGTTTAGGACTTCCTGATGGTCTTTTTCTACGGACGTATGGGATTTAATTTGAATACTATATTGTTTGCACATACGCCAGACACGGGTCAAAAAACGGTATGATCCCTGAAGAGTTCGCGTCGACCAGGCAATCTCCTGTGAAAAAGGTGCCATAAACATCTCATAAAGTCTTAAAGAGTCTGCCCCAAACTCATTAACTACATCATCTGGGTTAATGACATTTCCCCACGATTTACTCATTTTGCGGTGGTCTTCGGCAAGTATCATTCCGACATTGCGAAGTCGCATAAATGGCTCGGTCTGTGAGACAAGGCCAATATCATACATTGCTTTCATCCAAAACCTGGCATAAAGCAGGTGTAGAACCGCATGCTCTGCTCCACCGAAATACCAATCAACAGGCATCCATTTATCGGCAGACTTCATCATCTTGTCCCATTCTTTTCTGCTTGGAGATTTTGTCCTCATCCCGGACCCCGATCCGGGATCCCTCTTAGATCCTGAACCAAGTTCAGGATGACGTGGAAAGGCAAACCGTAAAAAATACCAGCAAGACCCGGCCCAATTAGGCATGGTGTCTGTTTCCCGTACAGCTTTGCCGCCACAGTTTGGACATGTAGTATTTATGAAAGTATCTACCGCGGCAAGCGGTGACTCACCTGTAGCCAGTGGTTCGTATTTATCTAGATCAGGTAGTTCAAGCGGTAGCTCTTTTTCCGAAACCGGAAACCAACCATATAGTGAATCCTTAATTTCATTGATGCGACTTTTCACCTCTTTTTTTGTTTTCTGATTACTGATTACTGATTTCTGATTTTTGCTAGTATTGAAGTAGCTTACTTTATTTTTTGCGCAGGATTCGCAATAAATCATCGGTATCGGTTCACCCCAATAACGCTGCCTCGAAAAAATCCAGTCGCGTAAATGATACGTCACTACTCTCTTTCCCCAACCTTTCTTTTCGATGTAATTCATGATTTTTTTCGTCGCCTTATGGATATCCATGCCGTCCAAAAATGAGGAATTTATCATTGTCCCTTCCTCTTCTTGGACCTGTTTTTTTTTGGTGATTGGAGATTTGTCTCCGTCGCTTCCGACCACAACTCGGACAACATCGATGTCAAACTCCGAAGCAAACTCAAAGTCGCGCAGATCATGACCCGGCACTCCAACAACAGCGCCGGTACCAAAATCCTTCAAAACAAAGTCTGATATCCAGATAGGCATCTTGCGGTCATTTAAGTTATTTATTGCGTAAAATCCTGTAAATACACCGGTTTTCTTTTTGCCTTCAGCTTGTCTTTCAAGCTCGGTTTTACTCTTTGCCTTTTCAACATACTTCTTTATGTCTTCGACTTTTGACTTTTGGCTTTTGGCTTTTGACTTAAGGAGCGAAGCGACGAATTTATGTTCCGGAGCGACCACGATAAATGTAGCCCCAAAGTTGGTATCAGGACGTGTTGTGAAACATGTAATCAACTCTTTTGTGCCTTTAACCCTGTAATTTATGTTGATCCCTTCTTTACGGCCGATCCAGTTTTTCTGCATCTCGAGGATGCCGGTTGGCCATTTTAAATCCTTTAGATCTTCAAGCAGGCGATCGGCGTATTCTGTGATGCGAAAAATCCACTGTGGCAGCTCTTTTTTCGTAATCTTTGTACCACATCGCTCGTGAGTACCGTCTGCCAAGACTTCTTCCTCGGCAAGGCCGGTTTTGCAGTTGGGGCAGTAGTTTATGGGCGTCATTTTTTTAGTTAAAAGCCCCATTTTGAAAAACTCTATAAAAAGCCACTGTGTCCACTGATAATAATCTGGGTCAGTGGTCGCAAATTCGAGGTCCCAGTCATAGGAAAAACCCAACATCTGCATCTGACGCCTGAAGTTGTCGATGTTTTTTGGAACCACTTTTTTGGGGTTGGTCTTGTCTTTTATTGCCGCATTTTCTGCTGGTAAACCAAAAGCATCCCAACCCATAGGATGTAGCACAGAATAGCCTTTCATCCTATAATAGCGAGTCAAAATATCTGTGGCCGTATAACCTCGAGGATGACCAACGTGAAGTCCTGCGCCAGAAGGATATGGGAACATGTCCAGTATATACATCTTCTTCTTGCCTTTGGACAATACGGCTTTGTAGACTTTATCTTTGTTCCATTCGGCAATAAGTGTGGGTTCAAATTCACTGGGTTGATAGCGTTTCATAAGGAAAAATGATGTTGTAATTATACGAAACGATTGCCTCAAACTCAAATGTGTTTGATTTTTGGAGTATAATAGTATTTCATGACCAAGCGATATCTACACGCCGGACTAGGTGGAACATTCGATCATCTGCACCGGGGACATGAAGCTATAATTGACAAAGCATTTGAAATCAGTGATAAAGTTTCGATCGGAGTTTCAAATGATACAATGCTATTAAACAAGGAGTTTGACCGCAGTCTTGAGACGTATCAAGAGCGACTGGACGGATTGAAAAAATATCTCCATAAAAAAAATTATCTTTCACGTTCACAGATTTTCGAACTTAAAGATATATATGGTACTTCGGTAAGTGATGCGAAAATGGACTGTCTGGTTGTAAGCAAAGACACTCTATCAAATGCCAAGTTAATAAATAACAAACGTCATGATCTTGGGCTTAAACCTATTGATATAATCGAGGTCGTTCTCATCGAAGGTGCGGACGGTAAGATCATCAGCTCGACACGAATTCGCAAAGGCAGTATCGACAGGCAAGGAGATAAATATCTGGATTTGTTTTCTTCAGATGTAATCAAGCTGCCGACAGAACTCCGACAAAAATTACGTAATCCACTTGCTACACCGATCTTGGGTAAAACTTTGCAGGAAACTGCAGATTTGGTGAAGAAATCTTTGTCAGAAAAAAAACCTCTGCTGACGATTGCGGTCGGCGACATTGTTTCCGAAACCTTGACAGATATCGGTGTTATGCCGGATATAAGCATTATTGATTTCAAAAGCCGGAGAAAGGAACTGTCGCATGCAAAAAAAATCACCAAATATACTAAATATCAAAACGATCCTGGTACCATCAATTTTGAAGTGGTTTCAAAGATCAACAATGCGATTAATGATGCTTTATCCTCACAAAAAAAATCCACAATCGTGATCGCCGGCGAGGAAGATCTGCTCGCGCTTCCTGCTATCCTGCTTGCTCCTCTGAAATCAGTTGTTGTCTACGGTCAAATGGATATGGGGGTAATCCTGGTCGAAGTTACCGAAAAAATTAAAGAAAAAGTAGGAAAGATAGTAAAACAGTTCGTTAGTTAATAGTTTTGAAATAATTTTATACCCATACCCAGTAGTACTATTTTTACATAATATCTTCAAGAAACTAATCAAAACTTGAATAAATGTTTCAACGCCGAACAGGTACCACAAGCCAGAGACCCCGCCATGGCGGGGCGGTAAGCGACACCTGCCTGCCGTAGGCAGGGAATCTGGAACGAAAATCCTGCTGTTTTATATCGTCATAATAATAAAATACCTACATAAATCGAATATTTCGTCTATAATATCGAGTTAAAATGGGTAAAAAAGAGAAAAGCTCTGTGGAATCAAATTCATTCGCTGAAAATGTCTTCCCTCATACACCTGTGGTCTTCGAGCCAAGATCTTTTCAATATATACCCACCTATGTTAGTCCCATCGCTCTACCTGAAACAAATGCTCGTCTACTTGGGATATATAACCAAGGTAATACATCCGGATTCGAACCGTTAGGTCAATTGATTTCTCCCTTAGGAATTTCCCGAGATATACGTCTCCACGATAGTCAAAGTGGTAAAAACTTTTCTGTAGGAGGAATCGGTTTAACTACAGTAAATGATGGACAAATTTCGGTCAAAGATCCGCGTCCAGATTTAACTGTAGAACAATATGTCGGTATGTTCCTTGATGACCCTCACGCAATGACCACTTTAATCATTGATGAAGAAGGAAATTTGATTAGTAAAAAAAATGCAACTCCTGTTGGTGCATACACAATAGAAGGGGCAGAAAAAAAACGACAAAATACTCAAACTGCAGAAAGATTTCTAAGCGGAGTTGCTCTGGTACCTCAAGTAGAATTAATTTGTACCGACGCTACTTTAGGTCTGGCTGGTTTCGTCACCAGCGCACCTTCTCAAGTCTTTCCGGCAGAACTTGTTGAACAGATAGGTTTAAATAGATTAAAAGGTAAAAAAAATCATGAAAAAACCGCTCAGACTGTCTTTACAAGAAGTCTTGCTGACTTATCGCGGGCACTCTGTATTTTACATATACAAGGATTCGTTCACAACCAACCTTCTGGAAATTGGGGAACGGTGATTAGCGGTAGTGAGGTGTCTATTATTTTACGCGACTGGGCAACTATGCAGGATATTAGGAATCATAATAAAACTCCAATGAAGGAGGTTAAGGCCTTTATAATTCCTATAACCGCTCAAGAATTGGCACGTCTTTCTGATGTTGCTCATCTGATTGCAGGTGTAGAAAAATATTTACTTTTTCTTCAAAATATACCGACAGATGAAAAAGGTCGTTTAGCGTTAAAAGATCTTTTTTTTAAATTACGATCTCAAATTCCATGGTTAATTTTAAGAGCTTACAAACAGGAAAAATTAAGTGATAGGGACTTAAGTCCAAAAGGAGAATCTCCTGACATTTTTTTAAACACAACAATTTACAATACACTTCTCGATGGTCTTCATTTAAAAATAAAGAATCTTCCCGTAAATAAGGATTAAATTGCATAAAAAAAAGGGAGGTACCGTGCGGTACCTCCTCAATTTTTTGGTTAATTTCAAGTTTACTCTTCCTTTGGCGACTCTTCTGAAGGCGTTTCAGAAGGTATCTCTGCTGACATATCGATGTCTTGTGGACCCATGTCAGTAACTTCAGGAGCTTCAGGAGCCGGTCGATTTTCACCACGATCATGACCGCGGTCACGATCATAGCCTCTATCAAAATCACCATGACCCCCGCCGCCAAAACGACGATTTCGGTCAAAACGACCGCGACTGTCATTGTTGGTTTTTGGACGAGCTTCATTTACGATGACTTTTCGACCCATGAAGTCGTACTCATTAAACATTTCAATTGCTTTTTGAGCAGCTGCCTCATCGACCATTTCGATGAATGCAAAGCCTTTTGAACGACCACTGTCGGCAAAACGAATCACTTGAGCAGAAACCACCTCGCCGGCTTGTGAGAACAAATCTCGCAGCTGATCTTCGGTAGCTTCATAAAGTAGATTACCTACGTATAATTTCTTATTCATTAACCTCACCCCCTCTCAAAAAAAATGAAAATGACTTAACTAGCATTGAAAAAAGAGCGATTATCATATAAAGTCAAACATACATGAGGTATGGATTATTAGGAAGAACTGAATAAGAAAAATCGAAACCTTTCACATTTAAAAAAAATGTTTTTTCAAAAAACTGGATAGATCCAGCGAAAAACAAACAAGTAAACAGGTTATAAGTATAACAAGTTATTATTTAATTGCAACAAGAAAATTGGGCACTTGTGTCATCTAAACAAGTAGATCTCGTCATCCCGAACTCGTTTCGGGATCTCATAAAGCTTTAAAGATGCTGAAACTAGTTCAGCATGACGTCGAGTTTATACTTGTTGATAAGGTATATGTGCCGAAAATTGTGTCGGCAGGCGGGTTGTAGTTGTAAATTTGGAGAAATAATTTAGCTTTGAAATAAATTCAGAGGCAGTTGAGACTGTTTTATAATACTTCTTAATGTCCCTTTTGGTATCTCTTTATTATGAAAAGATACTGTTGTATGAACGCTAGTTTCGGGATTATAATATTGACGATGACTACTTTTGCTTACATTTGCCTGAAAACCGTTTTGAAGAAGTATTTTTTCTACCTCACGTGGTTTTAGAGGAGCTAATTTAGGCATATTAATAAATAAACGTAGCGTTTTTCGGTGCCTTTACCGAAGCCTGGCTAAAATATACGTCGTCAGAAGCGTCAGGGGAAGGAACTTCAGTGTGAGTTTTTACTAATCCTTCAATATGAATCTCTATAGCTTGTTCTACATTCTTTTTTGCTTCTTCTAAAGTTTTACCAAAATCGGAAATTCCCAAAGAAGGAACATCAGCAATAAAATACTTATCTTCCTTTCGGAACAATACATTGTATTTTAAAATCGAAGTTTTCATATGTGGTTATTTTACTCAAATACAGGAAGAAATACAAGGGTTTTTACTGTACAATAATCCCATGACACTCGAGGAAAAACTTTCTCTCATCAAACAAGTTGGTGAAGAAATCGTGACCGAAGAAGACCTCAAAGAACTTCTTAAGTCTGATGAGCAACTTATAGCCTACGACGGCTTTGAACCTTCGGGACAGATGCATATCGCTCAAGGTATCCTCCGAACGATAAACATAAATAAAATGACCAAAGCCGGAATCAAGTTCAAAATGTGGGTCGCCGACTGGCACGCATTAACGAATAATAAACTAGGCGGCGATCTGAACAAAATCAAAACTGTCGGCAAATACTTTATCGAAGTTTGGAAAGCCTGCGGGATGGATTTAGAAAATGTCGAGTTTCACTGGGCGTCAGACATGGTCAAGAATCCTGACTATTGGCAGCTCGTAATCAATGTTGGACGTACTAATAAACTTGCCAGATTCATAAGAACGGCAGAGTTTATGGGGCGTGAAGAATCGGCGGAAAAACTCACAGCCGCACAGATCATTTATCCTTGTATGCAGATAGCCGATATTTTTATGCTCGGCGCCAAAATTACCCAGCTTGGGATGGATCAGAGAAAAGTGAATATGCTTGCCCGCGAGATCGGTCCGCAGCTTGGCTACTGGAAACCGGTTGTCGTCAGTCATCATATGCTCATGAGTTTAGCAACGCCCCCCAAAAGCGATTCCGATAAAACAAGCCGAATGATCGAGCTTAAAATGTCCAAATCAAATCCGGAATATGCAGTTTTTATGACCGATACGACAGAGTACATTAAACGCAAGATCAATAAAGCCTGGGCTCCCGAAGGTGTGATTGAAGAAAATCCCGTACTTGAATACTGCAAGTACATAATTTTTCCAATACTCGATGATCCTACAAGCTACAAGCTACAAGCTACAAGCTTTGATATTAACAGACCAGCTAAATGGGGCGGTCCGATGAAAATAACATCTTATGATGAGCTTATAAAAAAATATGCAGCAAAAGAAATTCACCCTCAAGATCTGAAAAACACTGTCGCCGATCTTCTAGACAAGCTTATTGAACCGGTGAGAAAACACTTTGAAGAAAAT
>Ga0155151_103_pt1 | contig 45753 bp, 51 predicted proteins | sample RifCSPhighO2_01_FD_106119 | JGI IMG/M metagenome (GOLD analysis project Ga0155151, IMG submission 106119) | Candidatus Roizmanbacteria bacterium RIFCSPHIGHO2_01_FULL_38_15 | reverse complement strand
TTTTATTGATCTTTATATGGTTTTTCATATCCGAACATTCTAATACGACTGTTCGGATTCGATTGAGAACTTAGATCATATTTTTAACATGGTTTTATTGGTTATAATTCAATATCCAAAAATAATTTTTTGTAAAATGATTTGTTAGTATGAAAATCAGAATAAAGAAAATTTTAGTCACCGGTGCCGGTGGATTTATCGGACATCATTTAGTAAATTTTTTGAAGGAAAAAAAGTACTGGGTACGCGGTGCAGATATAAAGTATCCGGACTACGAGAAAACTAAAGCCGATGAATTTATCCTGCTAGACCTGAGAAATTATGAAAATTGCTACAAAGCCGCTAAATCCATTGATGAAGTATATAATCTGGCTGCCAATATGGGAGGCATAGGATTTCTGGAAAAAGTAAGAGCACAGGTTATGCACGATAATCTGCTTATAAATACTCACATGCTCGAAGCCTCACGTCTTAACAATGTAAAGCGTTTTTTCTTTTCATCTTCTGCTTGTATTTATCCAAAATATAAACAAAAAAAAACCAGGAATAAAGGACTGCTGGAGGCAGATGCATATCCTGCAGAATGCGATAATGAATACGGTTGGGAGAAACTTATTACAGAGCGCCAATGTAATAATTATTTTACTGACTATAAAATGGAAACAAGAATTGCCAGATTTCATAATGTATACGGTCCCATGGGCTCGTGGAACGGTGGACGGGAAAAATCGCCTGCAGCTATATGCCGTAAAATTGTCTTATCTGAAGACAAAGGGTCAATAGAAATCTGGGGTGATGGCAGACAAAGCCGTTCATATTGTTATATCGATGATTGTGTAGAAGGTATTTACAGATTAATGAGGTCCCATATACGAGCGCCCATTAATATCGGAAGCGACAGGAGCGTAACTATTAACCAGTTGGTCGAAATTATCGCTAAAATTGCCGGAAAAAAAATTTATAAGAAATACGATCTTACAAAACCGCAAGGGGTAAGAGGTCGGAATTCCGACAATACTTTGGCAAGGAAATTATTGAAATGGGAACCTAAAATATCACTTGAAACAGGATTAAGAAAGACATATAAATGGATATTCTCGGAAATTAAAAGAATAAACTACAAAGATTAAATAAACTCATGTCTACAATTCCAGTTATTATTACCACAATACACAAACCTACTGCTTCAATTAAATCGTTCTCAAAAATAAACAATTTTAAGGTATACATAGTTGGTGATAAAAAGAGCCCTAAAGACGGATTTTTTAAAAAATACAATTTTTTTTCTTTTAAAGAACAAGCAAGAAAATTTCCGGATTTTCATAAATTAATTAGGCCAAATCATTATTCGAGGAAAAATTTCGGTTATCTGGATGCGGTAAAAAGCAATCCCGAGTTTATTTATGAAACAGATGACGATAATTTACCCTATGATTTTTTCCCGAACTTTTTATATAAACAAACAAAAATTAATACAATTAAAGCCGGTACATTTTTTAATATTTATTCTGTTTTCACTAAAAAGAATATTTGGCCTAGAGGCTATCCTTTAAGCAAAATTCAGGAAAAAAAATTTAGTTCTGTAACTTCCAAAAAAATTTTTCCGTACATACAGCAATCACTCGCAGATATTGATCCCGATGTTGACGCTATTTATCGATTGACAGATCCTTCGCCTACCTATTTTAAAAAAAATACAGAAGTTGCCCTTTATAGATTTACATTTTCACCATTCAATTCACAGAATACACTTTGGCACAAAAATGTTTTTAAGTTATTGTATTTACCGACATCTGTAAACAGCAGAGTCTGCGATATTTGGAGAGGTTATATCGCCCAAAGAATCCTTTGGGAACTGAATAGTCTGGTTATTTATACATCACCGTCGGTATACCAGAAAAGGAACGTACACAATCTGATGAAGGATTTTACAGATGAAATTGATCTGTATTTAAAAACAGAAAAGCTAGCGGAATTGCTGAAAGAAATAAAATTAAAAGGCAGTATTGATGAAATGCTTTTAAAAATTTATAAAGTATTTGCAGAAAATGAATTAGTACTCGATTATGAAATCAAGTCGCTGAAAGAATGGTTGAAACTTCTTAATAAGAATATTAAATCTTCTGTCCAATAATAAATACATGAGAGTTTAGATAAGGATTATTTACTCCAAACGGTAATATAAAATGTAAATATTTTGAGATTCTGTAAAAAAAAGGAATAAACGTTTTCTCCCGGTGCCAGATTTTTATAAATCCCGACTTACGAAAGGCCATAACCCATTCTACAGGATAGCGTACATTTACATGAGTTTTATCGACATATAAAGAATGTTTATACGGGTATGGTGTGGAACATATTAGAGTGCCGCCTTTTTTAAGCATATTAAACATATTATTGATGGCTTTTTCAGGATTTTGCAGGTGTTCGATAACTTCAAATGCATAAATAAGATCATAATAATTATTTTCTTTCTGTGTTTTTTCAATGTCAAGTACCTTGAATTTTATATTTGGGAGAAATTTTTTATTTTTTTTAATGGCAAATCGAGATATGTCTGTAGCTGTCACATCAAACCCTCGTTCGTGAAGTATATCGGCGGCTGCACCTATGGCGCACCCTATTTCCAGAACTTTTCTTCCCTTCCCTTTAGTAAAATCGTAATCTTTATTTAAAGACTCGAACCATCCGTAAAACCAGTTTTTGTTTCTTTGAAGTTCCGATGGACCGAAGTTACCTGTAGTCCCGAAATAGTATTTGATAAAATACTCTTTGTCAAAAGTTTTTTTAAAATTGTCGGTGTAGTTTTTTAGCATTTTTAGATTATAGCATTAGGTGATGTTTGAGATAAAAAGTTCTAACGTCGTCCACCAGCCTGGACTCTAAAAAAATGGTAAGCTTTATGCCTTCTATTTTTTTTAGATTTTGCAGTGATGAGAACCGTAAGGTTCGCTCAACTCGCAGTTTCCGATACGAAGTGAGGATTACTGCGAGTTAGTCCCGCCATGGCGGGGAATCCTTCCCCCTGGACCAGGCTTGCCTGGCTTCGCACATACGAAGACCAGACCCGTGCATCTCTTACAGATGCTCAAGGTAATGTCCTCGTTTACAAATGTTTCAATAAAATCTTCCCGACTGCTTTACTACTTTCCAGATATTGGTGCGCTTCAGCAATCTGATTGAATGTAAATGATTTTATTTCAAGTAATGATCTTATTTTTTTTCCTTCATCTCAACTAAACAGATTATTTCTATAGTTTTTTGTCAGGAATAACTATTACCTGAGGATCTGTATAAGCAAAAATAGTTTCTACAAAGCCCTCCTTTCCAAGTCCAGCTCGCCCAAAACCGCCAAAAGACATAAAATCTGAACGATAAGTAGGAATATCATTTATAATAATTCCTCCCCATAAAAGATCTTTAGTTAATAAGTTATCAGGGATTTTTGCAAATGTAAAAATTGAGAGTTGTAGACCAGAACGTACATAATCATTTCTGAATGAATTTATAATTTCTGCATATTCTTTATATGAAGAGTATGTGTATATAAACACGATTGGTCCAGATAAATCATACTCGAGATGGAATCTAATATCTTTTACATTCAAAGAAGGGAACATATAGAGAGAAGGATACATCAAGTCTTTTTTCCTTTTAAAAGGGAGAAGAGATTTATATTCTTTACCTTTTAAAAGATTTTGTATATTTTTATGAGTTTGGTTTACATAATGTTCATTTATTAATGGCCCGATGGACTTCTTTATCGCATTTTTACTATCTTTTTCCAACTCTTCTCGTATCTTAAGAAGTTCATTTCGTAATTTTTCAATAAAAAGGGATTGAGTTTTATGTATAAATAAATGTTTTATAGATACGCATCTTTGTCCATTTTTAGCAATAATGCCGTCTATGATATTATGTAAAAGTTTATCATCAAATTTTTTATAGTCAGGTGCAAAAATAACAGATGAATTTCCTCCAGATAATTCCATATGATATTTCTTAACTCCCCCCAGTTGAATGATCTTCTTACCGGTATCATATCCTCCTGTAAATGAAATAATGCCAATTCTTTCATCGGAAACTATATCCTCAAGATCTTTTTGTATTGAAGTATCTATTAGTTCAATAAAATGTCTTTTTGTTGCTTTTTTTATAATCTCAAAAAGGAGTTTGCCTATTTTTTTACTAAATGCTGATGGTTTAAATAAGATAGAGGTTGAAGCTATGAGTCCACACGCAATTTTATGAGCAGGAGAGCTTAATGGACTGCTGAAAGGGGTTATTACTAGAATAGGACCTCTTGGTCGTCTCCTTTCTAGAATAATTTTTCCTTTATATTCTTTCTTCGTTGTCTGAATGGTATTCGCAAATTGAATGGCCGTATTGAAAGTATCAATCGCTCTCTGTACTTCTTTTTGAGAATCTAATTCTGTTAGCTTAACTTCTTCCTGAATAGTTTTTGATAAGTTTCGTTTATTTGTCTCTAATGATTTTATTATTTTTTTAAATATACTTCTTTTTTCTTCAACCGAGATAAATTGTGCTTTAAAAAACTCAGCGGATATAAAGGATAATTTTCTTTCTAGAGTTGTGTTCATTTTTTCTCTTTCAGATATTTCATAAACTGTTTCTTATTTTCTATTGGAGTAGCAGTAGGACGACCTAAATCCTTTCTTGATCCAGGATGAACCTTTATAACAACTGCACAAGGTTTTTTAAGAACACTAAAATCTAAGCATTCCAACTCTTCTTTTTTCATCACTAACAAAATACTTTTGTATCCTGACCCCTCTAAGATTGGTTTCCAAGATATACGGTTAGATACTGAAGGCTGTGCTCCAGTACTTTCATAGGATTCATTATCAACGATGATATGTATAAGATTTCTAGGCTTATAATGACCAATTGTTGCAAGTATTCCCATCTTCATAAGAATCGACCCATCTCCATCGATAATAAAGACATCTTTGGCAGTATTGAGAGCAATTCCGAGACCTATACTAGCTGTATGACCCATTGATCCTACTGCAAGGAAATCATATTTATGACTCATGTTGTGTTTTTCTCTCAGTTCAAAGAGTTCCCTTGAGGTTTTTCCTGTAGTTGAAACTATGGGATTATTTTGTGTAAGTTTTAAGATTGCCTCTAATACATCTTCGCGACTCATTGGAAATAAAATATTTTTTTCTGTCTTTTTTGAAATATCATTAAATAATGAAGAAGAAAAAATCATAACAGTGGGATGCTTGTGAGACATCGCTTCGTCTTTCAATGCTGATAATTTCATTTTCATTTCATATGGCTTATCGGAAGCAAACTCGTAAGGAATACGTAATGTTTCCAATAACTCAATCATTATTTGACCCATTAGGGCATGTTGTGGTTCGTCTTTTACACCAGGTTTACCTCTCCATGTAAGGAAAATAACGAGAGGTATACTATAAACAAGCTGTGCACAAAGAGAAGTAAGAGCGTTAATGGCATTCCCTAGTCCTGAATTCTGCATATAAACGAGTGGAATATTACCTGTTGCAAGATAATATCCTGTTGCAATAGCAACCGCTTCTCCTTCATTTGTAGCAAAAATATGCTCTATATCTTTTTTATCAGTAATGTCAGACAAGAAAGGTTTTAAAAAACTACAAGGTACACCCGTTATAAACTTGAAGTCAAGTTTTTTTAGAATTAAAGCAAATTGTTCTGGTCCCATATAACTATGAGGGTATTAAATTAAGCACTTCCTGAATGGGCAAACACAGTTTATCTGCTTCAGAAGATCTTTGATGTTTTAAAATAAGTTCAGCTACATTAACCATTGCTGGATAAGCACTTCGAATTAAATGATTAGCATATATGACGACTTTAATTCCTGCCTCCTCAAGTTGATCTTCCGTTATAGTATTGTATGTTGTAGGAACAACTACTAAAGGACGACCTTTTGCAAAAGACTGATAAGAATTAGCAAATGTTAATATCTCTTCTGGTGATCTCATCTTGCTATGAATTAATATTCCGTCTGTTCCTGCTTGAAGATAGGCTTTAGCACGTCTGAGGGCATCGTCTATACCTTTGTTGAATATAAGGCTTTCGATTCTAGCAATTACCATAAAATCCTTTGTAATTTGGCTTTTTTTCCCAGCTTTTATTTTTTCACAAAAATTCTCTACTGAATCTTGGTTTTGATTATTCACATCAAACAAGGAATTTTTTTTAAAGCCAATTTTATCTTCTATAACAACAGCTGATATACCCATACGTTCTAATGAACGTACGGTAAAAGGGAAGTGCTCAATAAGGCCTCCGTTATCTGCATCAAAAACAATTGGTTTTGTTGTCACTTCAAGAATCTCTTGAATAGAAAGAAGGCGAGACGTTGTATCAACAATTGATGTATCCGGCTTGCCTTTAGACGTGGAATCAGTAAGACTACTTTCCCATATACCATCAAACTCTATCTGTTTCCCATGTCTTTTAATATTTGTTTTTTCAACAATTAGGCCGGTTAAACCGTTGTGAGCTTCAAGTATTCGTATAATTCGTCTCTTTTTAAGTAGCTTTCGAAATTTTTTAACTCGAGCCGCCGAAGGTATCATAGAAAATATTATAGTTTAGATTTAATGACTTTAGCAATATTAGATACTTCCGATGGATTCATTGAATCAAATAACGGTAATCCTGGAAGTAGAGCATGTACGCGTTCACGGGTTGTGGTAGGATTCCTTCCTCGAGGCTGAGCCAATAGGATCTCCAAATTGGGAACAAATTTATGCAGATAATCTACCGTGCCCATCATACCCATAACATCACCTGCTACTAGCACTGCGGCTTTTACATATTGCATCAAATTAGAATCTGCCAAAAAGGTTGATACATTTGCTTCAATTGGATCTCCTCCTGCTTCGGCCATAATAACCTCAGGATTACCGCTATTCATAAGATTAAATAATGTATAAATTGCAGGTGTAAATCGAGATGGTGAAGTATAAGTTGTAGCCAAACCGACATCAGGAAAATCGAGCCAAGGCATTGCCCCCGCATCCGCAAGTGATCTAATATCTCTCATCCGTCCTGTTCCAGAAAATTTAGTTGCTCCTACTCCTTTACCATCTTCTATCAAGGCACGAGTAATGGCCATTGATGCAGTTGTTTTCCCAACTTCCGCGCTTGTACCCATAACAAGAATAATAGGAGCTGAAGGTTTTAAATTTTCATCCCAAGGACCAAAAATTTTTTCTAAACTCAATTGTTTATCTTCTTTATTTAAAAGGCCAACTGGTTGAAGTTCCATGAGTCCAGATCTCATACTTGACGGAGCGCCAGATGCTATACCAATTACTCCTCCAGCGGCTAAGAGTTGAAGTTGCGTTTCTGGCTGGATTTCTATGCCTTCAAGAGGGACATCCCCTGATTCAGAAGTTCCACTATGTCTATTTGCGAGGACTCCAATGAGGTAATCTCCAGGATATATTCTACAATCTTTTCCATCCGAATTTTCTATTTGATTTCTTGCGCCATCAGTTAGGGCTTTAACAAGAAGCAAATCACCTTCCATAGCAATCCCTTCTGGTTGAATACGAACAGAGGACCAGACAATCGGAAAACGGACATTGGAAGAAATAGATTTTACAGGAAAACCATCTACTTCCAACAACCTCCCTCTATCTTGTAAGTATGGAAAAACTTCTGATGATCTTGACATAATATCTTGTATTGAATACCTATATTATAGTTATAAAGGACAAGATCCAGCAGCTATTACGGCCATAGAATCTTTTTATATGTTGAAAGCTTATATTGTACAATCCAGAAATGGGTTAAATAAGAAACAGAAATATTTTTTGAGTAAGAAGAAAAAATATCTATTAATTCTTCTTTTGTATAATAATTTTTTAGAATATCAAATTTTTCTCCGCTATCAAGCGTTCTTTCCTTCCATGTATCTTGGCTTCCTTTTTTTTTGATAAGTTTTCCTCCTAATTCTTGTCTGTAAACGGCATCAACGAACATAATAGGCGATCCTAAATTGACTCGACTATGAAACGACAAAAAAAATTTAGTAATTTGTTTTTTTGGAATATGTGAAAACCAAAAATTTGACATTCCTCCAGTAAAACGAGGAACACTGATTGGGGGATTATGGGCATCTCCAACCAAAAATTGGAAAGATTCATCGGGAATTCTTTTTGATGCAATCTCTAGCATTTCTATACTTATATCAGATGCCAACACTTTTTTTGCACTTCCACTTAAATATTTTGTCCAATACCCTGTACCACATGCAAGTTCTAAAACATACTTATCTTTAAAGAGTCTTGCAATCTCTTTTCTTATGTATTCCTGCTCTTTAATACGAACAGGAATATTACGACGGTACACCGCATCATATTCTTTAGCTCGTTTTGAATAATATTCTTTTAGATTAAGATCTAATTTTTTCTGCATACGGAAAGCAGCCTCTTTGCATTAAGTGGGTCGCATACTTTTAATTCAACATTATATACTCGTTCTGCTCTTTCATTGATTTCAGATGGAAGCATACTATCATTCGTTGAACCATTTTTGATAGTTTCATACAGTTCTTCCCAATCTATTGCAGTATTGTGATTGCCAATCATTTCCTCAACAGTAAACAATCCCGATTGCTCAAGTGTTTGCTTTAATGAATCTGGAGTAAAATGTTGGAAATGCTTATCTCTTATAGGTTGGTGTCTACTTGGCACACGAACTACAAATATCCCATCCTTCTCCAATGTTCTATGAATTTCTTGTATTACCTGAAAAATAGTGTCTGGTGGAATATGTTCCAATACTGCGATCATAGTAGCCATTGGCACAGTCCCTGACTCAATTGGAAGTCTTGCGATATCTCCTACAATTGTATTCTTCCGAAGACTTGATGGCATAAGACTTGTGGCTTTTTCTGATAGATCAATACCTACTGATGAAACTCCTCGAGCTGAAAGTTCTTCCATCAGTACCCCTTCTCCACATCCCAGGTCAAGTACCACTCGGGGATTAAATCTTTGAATGACATCAGCTGTCAGCATAAGTTTACCTCGTGACTCAATCCCTAAAGCATTTTGTTGTAAAAGTCGTTCTCTATGATAACCACCCTCAACTACATACTGATCTTCCTGTAGTTTATATTTTATGTCAGGATTCATAGAGATCTGGCTGCATGTGAATATTATATAAATGACGTGGGTTAATAACTACTTGACCAATATCATCAGTTCCGGTCGAAACAAACGTCCTACGCGCATGAGCAACGACCCGATTATCCATAATAATTAGTTCTCCTGGTTGCAGCAGAGTCTCAATATGTGGTGCAGTCTGTAATGCTTCATCGAATCTTTGGACTGCTTCTACATACCGTTCGCCATTTTCAATCGATGGTGCTAACTTTGTTAAAACAGATAGCATATTCTCTTTGTATCGTAATCCCAGCGTTCCATTGCCGTCAACGAAGAAAAGTATTGGCATATGTGCAGTTTCATCCTGTATATGAGTTGCAGTAAATCTAACAGGTGTACTTGTAAGAATTTGAAAATCTTCTTTAAATGTGTCAGGAAATTGTAACCCCATCTCTGCCACTGCATCTTGAGCACGAACAAACCTTGATTCACCATTCATTTCTGCTGGTTGATTCGTCCATCCAGGATTGACCATTAATAGTGCAAAATATCGCGGTCTTTCCAATCCCCATGATTTTGCGGTATGAGGTCTTAATTCTCCATCTTTTTCTGTTGCGAGCCTGTCTTCAAGTTTTATATCGGACCTAAATCTTACATCACCAACATAGTCTGCAGGTGTAGTCCCGGTTGCACGATATTTTGGCATTAGTGGTCCAAATCCACTACAAAACGAAGCAAGTACTTCTTGATCGTGAGGAAAATGGGTCAGCTCGACTATGTGATTTTTATCAAGTGCTTTTCTTGCAAGTTCTGAAGCCTGCAAAGAACCTTGACTATAATCGACAGGTATACCTAGACGAAATTCATCTGGTCTCGGTATTTGCCTTTGTTCTATCGGAATACTCATAATTTTAAGACAAAACTCATCTTAATAATTTTAAAAAATACTACATAGTGATATAAATGTCAAATATGTGGTTTTTAGATGTAATCAATACATATTTTCTCTATAAAGGTAGTGATGGTAATTGAGTAATCATATAAAAAAGTTGAGCATATCCTTTTTTAAAGGAATTTTTTTCTACATATTCCTTTACAGAATGAGTATTATATCCTTTACTTGTTCCAATGGTTACGGTAGGAATTCCCAGGTTAAGTGAAATGTCTCCGTCAGCATTGCCTTCTTTATAGAATGAGGTTATATGTAATTTTTTATGAATATTTTCTGTAAAAGTAATCAGAGGATGATTCTTACCTAATGCTACCGGTAATGAATCTGCAATAATTTTGATCTTTACTATTGATTCAGGATAATGCTTTTTGTATGAACGTATTGTTGTATTAAATAATGTATGTATTTTTTTAAATTTCATCATAGAAAGAGACCGGAATTCATACATAACAGATGCAGATGTTGGGATAACATTAATAGATTGTCCTCCATCAAGAAGGCTGAAGGTATAACTTGTTTCACCTTTTTGAAATAGATCAGATTTCTGAAGATCAGTAATGAGATTTGCGAGTATGCAAACAGCATTAGGATTGCCGAAATCTCGCCAACTATGTCCACCTTTATCACAAATAACTTCAATTTTCGCTCTAAATTGACCAATAGCAGCTGTAGTAATTCTTCCGACATTATGACTTTCAACATTAATAACTGTAGTAATATGTCTATTATGTTTTAAAAAATATTTCATTCCTCGCTTTCCGCCAATACCTTCTTCACCGACAGTAAATAAAAATATAAGGTTATAGGCAGGAGTTATATGACCATCTTCCAAAAATTGTAATAAAGTCAGGAGAGCCACTACTCCTGAAGTATTATCACATACCCCATGTCCATAAATACGATTACCTTTTATAGAAATATTGTTATTTTCTACTTTTAACGCAGTATCCGTATGTGCAACTAAAAGAACATTTTTATTCTGTTTTCCATGTAAAAAAGCTGATAGATTGCCTTCTTTATCAACAGAGATATTTTTTAGAAATTGATATCGAGCAACCTTTTCTTTTAAATACTTTATTTTCTTTTCTTCTTCAAAAGGAGGTGAAGAAATTGATGCAATGGTTTTAATTTCTTTAACTATTGATTCGAAATGATCATCAATAAAATCTAAAGGATTTATTTCCATGGTACCGAATAATTATAACAAACCCTACATTAATGAGGAAACTATGGGTATTTTTTGATAATTGAAATAGTTTTGATGATAAAAAGTTCCAACACCTGCCTTCGCCCTTTGTTAGGCGAATGGCTTCGGTAGGGCAAAGCCAGCCTGAACTTAGAGCTTTCTAGCAATTTATTTTTGTTCTAAATATTTTATTATCAAGTTAGTCGATTTACTATATTCTTCATAAGCATCACCTTGCATATTAAACTCCGATTTTGTCATAAGCATTCGAATACCTGCACGTACTAACATTTGATCAAAATGATTTATCTTTTCAAAATATTTTAATACTTCCATATCACCTGTCCATGGACCAATCCAATAAGCAAATATTGCTAGTGCGAATTCTACTGGTCGATAATAAGGAGCAATATCAATAATACCCGGCTTTAAAGTATCTACTAGAAGGATATTTGCAGGTCCAAGATCGCCATGAATAATCTGATTTTCAATACCTTCAACAGGTTTTCTAAATGCAAATAATTTTTTAACTAATGGTTCTATCTTTGGATTAATTTTATTAGGTAAGTCGCCCCATGCATATCTATCAGATCTTCTATATTCACTATCTTCATCAAAAAAAGAAGGACGAGGTACATTTTTAATGGCTTTATGGAAATCAATAATTGCATTAATAATCAATGGGATATGTCTTTTGTATTCATGATTTCCTTCAAGAAATATCCAGGCACTCCAACCATTATTAGTAATCCATTTTCCATCTAGTGATGCAATCGGTCGTGAAACTCTAAATCCATCTTCATTAATATTGTGAAATAGATCTATTATCCATTTCGTTTGTTCCAGCGAGTCGTTATTAATATGTTTTAGAACTATATTTCCGGATCTATACGTCCTCCCTTCACCACTTTCCATAAGAATGGCATTACGATCAACATTAAATTGTTTTGCAATATCTTCATCAAGAAAAAAATTCTTTTGACCTATCATGATGAAATTATAGACTATAATGACAATCTAAAATACTATAACAACTTCAAACTTTTAAGTTTCTTAATTCAGTGTAATATTTTTGATAGAATATTACTATGTCGATAAACGATATTATCAAAAATAAGCCATACCTAGCTTGGTATATAAAAGATCCGGAAATACTTTCAGATGAGTCGGTTCTGGAACATATATTGAATTATGGAAACTGGATCGATGTGCAACAATTTATCAAAATCAAAGGTAAAGATAAAACATCCAAGTTATTTAATAAAACCATATTGAATAAAAGGACAAACTACTCTCCAGCAATTAAGTCATATTTTTCCCGTTATTTTAATATTAACCATGTATAGAAATATTCTTGTTATCAACCAAGAACAATTGCTTCCTTTTGTAAAATCATTTTCCTCAAATTTTTACCTTGCTGGCGGTACAGCAATTGCTCTTCATCTCGGTCACAGAAGATCTATTGATTTTGATTTATTTACAGATAATACTTTTGATCCAATGCAAATACGAACTAAAATTTCGGCGGGATATAAAATTGATCAAACGTTTTCTCAAGGAGAAGGAGAATTAACAGTACTAATTAATAAAGTTAGAGTTACATTTTTCCATTATCCTTTTGCAATAGAACGATCAACTGATTTTAATAACATCATTAAGATACCGGATCTTATTACACTTGGGGCAATGAAAGCATTCGCGTTAGGAAAAAGAGCTAAATGGAAAGACTATGTTGATCTTTATTTTATTTTCCAAAAATATTCATTTCAAGAACTAATTGATAAAACAAGCAGTATCTTTAAAACAGACTTTAATGAAAAGCTGTTCCGCATTCAACTTGGTTATTTTGACGATATTAATTACTCAGAACAAGTTGATTATATAACTGGATTTGAAAAAAAAGATACTAATATAAAACAATTTCTCGAAAAAATAAGTCTTTCTTAAATACAAGTTTAGCTTACTAAATTTGTATGTAAAAAAGTTTTAACGTCCCTTAGTAGTCTGAACCATAAAAAAAGTCGGGATTTATTCTTGACTTTTTTTATGAATTAAGAAAGGATGAGAACCGTAAGGTTCGCTCAACTCGCAGTTTCCGATACGAAGTGAGGATTACTGCGAGTTAGTCCCGCCATGGCGGGGAATCCTTCCCTCTGGACTTGGAGCTATATAACAGCATTCTTTGTTGATATAATTCTTTATGTCTAATGAAGATCTACGTAATGGGGAAAATTTGCATACAAGAACATATCAATATGGCGACACAACGTTGAATGTAACACGTAATGGATTTTTTAATAACTACCTCCATCTTCAAAGAGGTACACAAAATTTATCTATACCCGATTTACCAGAAGGTGATCCTGCTCTATACGATAATGAACTAAAAAAATTAAAGATCAAAATCTTTCCTTCAGTCTTTAATACTGCTTCATACGATCCAGGTAGCCATAGTTTATTATTTCATCCCCATGTTTTTGCTTCACCGATCTTCCCTTACACTCTTTTTCAAGAACTAAACCATGCAAGATTTTCTAGAGTCGTTAATGAATTTATTATTCAACCTGATCATTCAGGTTTAGATTTACCGGAACTATTCAGAACCCATTTACCAAAAAGAATACAAAAATTAATTATTGGAAAACAAAAAGGTGAACGAGCTAATTATCCCAATTTAAATACCAGATTTTTCGGTAGTTTAGTACACGAATTAATAGCAATAAAATTAGCAGTCCTTGATACTTTACAATGGAATGAAGGAGATGTAACAAATATGGGTCTTTCCGAAGGTGATTTTACAGAAAACATTTTTTTAGAATTATTAGATTGGGCAGTGAGTTATGGATATCCAAAACATTTGTGGATAGATAGACAAGGAGATATACCAAAAGTACGCAGGAAAAATTTAAGAGAAATGGTTGAAAATAAACGAAAATTCTTATTAACCCCTCTAGAGCAGAGATCTGTCTCATACGAAGGACATAATCTTTATCCTGAAGGGACTATAGATAATTTATTAAAAATTTTCGAATAAGTTTATGTAAAGGGTTCCAATATAGTCCACCAGCCTGGACTTAGAGCTTTATAACAAAATAAAATAGCACAATCAACTCCAAATTGTTAAAGATAATTATATTCTATAATACTAAGTATCATGGATAGAAGAAAAGTTATTGCCGCTTTAGGAATAGCAGGAATGGTAGTTCCAATGCTAACAAGTGCTGCTAGGAATGCATTAGAGCCAATTTTGCCTACTGATAAACATATATTTAACACTCAAGGTAGCAAATTTGTATTTATAGGAAGTGACCATCTACAAGATCCAAAAGTTAATATAGAAGAGCCCCTTGATGCCCTTTTTTTAGAAACAGGTATGGAAGGATACCTGAAGCAGGGTTCAACAGAATATCAAGATCCTCATGTAGAAAGAACGTATCAGTGGATTTCTCCTAAAATTAGATCTGAAAATATTCCAATTCTTTATGGGGATATTCCCTTTAGGAATATATTAACTGGATACGGCAATATAGCAATCGCCACAGGAGTTTCTGTAGGAGCTGCAGCATTTTCCGCTGACCAGATAGCTGTCCCCCGTCGAAGTTTTTTTAAACGAGGAGCTACTGCATTACTTGGTCTTTGGGGATATGGAAAGTTAGGAAATACATTATTTGCTGCGATACCAGAAATACTTAGAAGTAACAGACTAAAATATGCAAGAGATTTGGGTATAGCAGCAGAAATAGCACATCCAGAAGATCTTTCTCTTCTTTTCAGAAATGCAGTAATTGCAGACAAATTATTATTCTATGCACAACAGCTAAAGCAACAGGGTATAGAAGAACCTACTATTGCATTGGCTATGGGAGAAGGGCATGAGTTAATTTCTGAATATCTTAAGCATGGTAAAAAATTTTGTTTAGAAATAATTGATAACTATCCTGAACCTTTATTGACTGCTTTTTTTGGAGATAATTACAGTGACTATTTACCTACTTTATATGAAGTAAGAAAAGAAGGTAATGCGACAAACGCAAAAATGTTTCAAGATCCAGATTTGTTAAGAATAACTGGGAAAGAACAAGAAATTACTACTGGTAGTTCAGAAATTTTAGGATAAGCTAGATTGATAAATTTGATTTTTTTTTGCATAAAAGTTCCAACATAGTCCATTTTTTGACTACTCTCAAGAGTAAATAGCTCATCAAGTCAGTCTAAATAACGTTAATATGAGCTTATTTATGGCATATATTAACTGAATATTGACTTTAAAACGTTAATATGGTAGAATACAACTATGAGATTAACTAGATTACAGAGAATATCTGAATTATTTGCCCAATATCAACTAAAAACCAAAGATAAAGAGTCTATTCTTTCCATGGTGGATGACGTGGAAATTGCAGAACGTGTATACAACTCCAATGCAATTGAAAACTCAACTCTTACCCTCCCAGAAACGGAAAAGATCCTTCTTCAGCTTGAAATAAGTAGACATATTTCACTCAGAGAGATTTTTGAAACAAAAAATTTAGCCCAAGTATATGGATATATAAAAAAAACGGCACAACAACAGCCACTAACTATTGACATGATTTTACTTATTCATAAAATGCTTTTGACAAATATTCGTGATGAGGTTGCGGGAAGATTTCGGAAGGAAGGAGAAATGGTGAGAGTAGGTAACCATATCGGCTTACCTTCTGAGTTTATTGATAAACGCATTCAGGAACTATTAATTCGTTACAACTCTGAAATGGCTACACCTTTTATCCATCGAATTGCACATTTACATGCCGAATTTGAAAGTATTCATCCGTTTATTGATGGAAACGGAAGGATAGGAAGAGTTTTGAATAACTATTTACTTACTCGTGAAGGATTTCCCCCTATTATTGTAAGAAACAAAGAAAAAGAAACATATTATTCAGCTCTCCGTTCTTACGATGACTCTCATAATTTCAAACCAATGATACGTATCGTTGAGCTTGCTGTTCTTGAATCTCTACATAAACGTCTTGCGTATTTGGATGGACTAGAAATCATTCCCCTTTCTCAATATGCAGAATCTAGACAAAATTCGTTTCATGCTTTGTTAAATACTGCGCGAAGACAGACAATTCCAGCGTTTAGAGAAAAGGGAGTATGGAAAATAGGAAAGAATTAAATTCGTGCATAAAAGGTTCCAGCATAGTGCACCCTCCTTCGTGCCTACTTCGCCAAAGTAGCTAAGAAGGCCGAGTAAAACTTCAGTAACTAACCCCGCCTGGACTTAGACTTTCATAACAAGATAGTATTTTATCTGAATTATAATAATTTTCTTGCTATCATTATATAAATGAATCGAACTTTACAATTTTTTAAACCTACTTTTAAGAAAATAATAATTGCATTAGCTATTTGGGGAATAATATGGATAATTTACTTCTTTTTTTTTGAACTCTGCGCATATATCGATTGCGCTGGTACAACTACCCATATGGCTTCTTGTTGTAGCAATTTTCAGAATACACTATTACCATTTTTAAATCGACTTCAGCCAATTTTTCCATTTATTGCTTACTTACTATCTTCTTTGTTAACTAATAATTTTTATAAAAAAGTCTAACATCGTCCACGAGCCAAAATCAATATTTTTATGAATGTAGAATCATTTGCAATTCTTCAATTTGTCTTTTTAAAACTGGAAGATCTTCATTAACAGTGTCCCAGACTAATTCTAAATCAACAGCAAAATATTCATGAATTAAGATATTTCTCATTTCTACAATTGCCTCGATAGGAATTTTAACATCCTTTACTGATTTATCTTCTTCTTGCAATGTCTTTTCTAGCCTATTTATTGCTTCTCCGATAATCTCAAACTGGCGAATGACTGCTTAAGTTTTTTCTTTATTTTGAACAAATTCCTCAAAACTTACTCCTTGAGTAAACTCTTCAATAAACCTGATTGCCTCAAATATATGCTTTATATAAGCTTCACTCTTCATAGAGTGTATATGCAGAATTTAATATAGAATCTTTCATGTAAGGACTAATACTTCTATATGTGATTAAATCTACTTTCTTTTGTAGTGCTTTTTCAAGATCCAACTTCATACTAGCAAAACGAATCAAACCTAATTTTGAAGGGGGGTACACTAAAAGATCAATATCGCTACTTTCTTCCCTTGCTGTACCTTTTGCATAGGAACCAAAGACTGCGATCTTTTTACAGTTATATTTTTTACACACAGAAACAACCTGTTGCTTTATTTGATCAATTGTTTGCATATTAATAATTATAACAAACCCTACATTAATGAGGAAACTATGGGTATTTTTTGATAATTGAAATAGTTTTGATGATAAAAAGTTCCAACACCTGCCTGCCGGCAGGCAGGTAGTACACCCTCCTTCGCCACGTCTGACGTGGCTTCGGATTGGCAGAGCCTGGCTGGACATGGAGCTTTGCTACAATCAATATCTCTTTTTTTATCAACATCAATAATTTTGCTCTGGTATAATACTTTTAGATATGAAACATCCGAAAGTCAAATTTTCCTTACCAGTCAGTATTATTCGAGAAGATAAGAGCTTTATTGCTTATACTCCTGCTTTGGATATCTCAACTGTTGGTGATTCACTTGAAGAAGTTAAACAAAGATTTGAAGAACTGGTAGAAATCTTTTTTGAAGAAATTATTGAGAAAGGAACTATAGAACAGGTACTTACTGATCTTGGATGGAAAAAACGGGCAAAAACCTTTATTCCGCCATCGGTAATATCATATACTACAGAAACATTTTCTATTCCAGCTCCTATCAACTGATCTTTTATGCCCAGATTAACACCAGTACCGTGGAGAACATTTGACAAATTTCTTTTATATGTTGGATGTAAATTCACTCGACAGAAAGGTGATCATCGAATATATTGGCGTGTCGGTCTAGAAAGACCTATTGTTGTACCAACTTATAAATCCCTTCCTATTTTTATTATTCGCAATAATCTACGAATACTCAATATGCCTACTGAAGAGTATCTCCAAATTCTAAAAAAAATGTAGCATTAGATCGATAGTGGGTTCCAACACCTGCCGGACGGGCAGGCAGGTAATCCACCCTCCTTCGCCACGTCTGACGTGGCTTCGGAAGGGCAAAGCCTGGATTGAATTATTGCGGTAAAACATTTTTGAATATTTAACCTGTCATAAAATCAGCCCCGCCTATGGCGGGGCTGTGAAGGGAAAAATATACTCTTGTCTTATGGCGAGGCTACTGCAGTACTTCTAAGTACCTGCCCACCACCTACTGCCGATACCCAGTACATTGTCGCACCTGCAATGGCTGAAACTTTCACATTTGCATTGCCGTTGCCTTGACCGTTAGTTGTCAAAGTACCTGTTGCAACTGTTGGACAACCACCTGGATCTTGGTTGACATAGATAGCATACGTAGAATTTGGGGTTGCACCTTTTAGAGCTACCTCTGCTATCACCATTCCATTATTAGTTGTATTGAGAACGGCAAAGCCAAAGGTTGCATCAGCCGGTGCTGGTTGTGCACCTGTCGGACAGGTAAAATTTGCTGGAGCGTTATAAAGAGGTGCTTTTCCTGCTCCTGCAAAAACATTTGAAACTATCGATCCAAATATTGCTGCGCTAGTAGCGCCTGCTATAAGTGCTTTTTTAATATTTATCATAAAATTTCACCTCCTTACTATTGTTAATTTATAATTAGGTATTATGATCTTTATCTATTTAATTTAGGTTAGATTTAAGTAATAATAATGTAAGATAAAACAAAAATGCCTTCAAACACAGTCAACCCTCCTTCGCCTTGAGTTTATCGAAGGGCTTCGGTAGGACAAAGCCAGCCAGTACATAGAGCTTCATAAAAATAAAATATTTCTTCCTTACCCAATTTTGATTGAATAAACTAGTTAGATGTAATAAAATAAGACCATGAAAAAGATAAAAAATGTTTATCAGGAATTGTCTGCTCTTGTATGGAAAGAAGAGGAGTTGTATGTCGCAAAAGCAGTTGAAGTTGAAATTGCAAGCCAAGGATCAACAAAAAAGAAAGCGTTGACAAATCTTCAAGAGGCTTTAGAACTATACTTCGAAAATGAGCCTCAACTGAACATAAGCTCATCTTTTCATGATCTTTCTTTAGAAAAAGTAAATATCCACTATGCCTAAGCTGTATTCAGCACGTAAAGTTTTAAAAGGGTTAAAGAAAGCTGGCTTTGAAGAAGTATCTCAAAAAGGTAGTCATATTAAACTTCGAGGAGTTCGGGAAGGGAAACTGGTTACAGTAATTGTTCCGAATCATAAAACTCTCGCTCGTGGTACATTTGGGAGTATTCTTCGACAAGCAGAAATGACACGAGTAGAATTTGAGAGTTTTTTATAATTCGTTCTATATTTTTTTTAAATGGACACTATTTCAATCTATTCAAACATCATTCTAGAAAGGCGTCCACTTCTTAAAACTATTCTTCAACAATTTGGTGATTTCAGCATTTGGGATGCAACTAATGAGCTTTTAACAAAAGGTAAAAAAAATAAAAATTTATACAATCCTGATTTTATTCAACTTGTGAAAATTGCTTTTCCTTATCTTGATAAAGATTATCTTAAAAAGCTAGATATTTGTTTACGAGAGAATCCCTTAGTATCAACTGCTGATCATCAATGTCCGATCAACCATCCTGTATATATCAATAGTAATATCCAACTTTCTTTATTTACAAAGTCATTTTCACTTAATAAAAAGCCCTATATCATGCCACCGATTCTCTCATTTTCATCATTACCACTAAATAATACGGCTTATATTAGAGGCTTGTTAATGGCATCGCCAAAAGGTGAAAAACGATTTTCTTTTTTTGGCTCCTCGATGAGACATGCAGCTTTGCCTCTTGTCAAAGCATTTTGTTTTGATAAAAAAACCATTAAAAGTTGGTTGAAGGCAAATCAAAATATTTTTTCCAATCATGAATTGGATTTTATTTCTTCACTACTTAAGAAAGTATCAACTGATAGTTCTATTAACAAATGTACAAGCTATTCAGAGCAAATTAGTGTATGGAATAAATGGTTATGGAGTAATTTTTTCCCGGATTATAGAATGGAATTTTTCCCAATAGATATTTTATCTCAAACATTTTTTAGTCATTATTTATTAAATGATCAACAGCTTCCTCTTTATAAATTCTTGTTTGAATGGTCAACCGATAAAATCATTGAGTTGTTTAATGGAATATATGGTTGCTGGAATATTGAAAATAGTAAAGGAACCTTCTTCTTTTGGGGAATTGATGAAAAAAAACGCATGATACCATTGAAATTCGTAAACAATCATCTTATTTCAGATGACACAAAGTTCAGTCCAGTTGAATGGAAACTTTCTTCGATCAATCAAGCATGGAATGATAATCGGATTATTCCGTCTCTTTTAACTAACTATTTAGTCATTGCCGGACATTACGGATTGTTTTGTTCGGGAGCTTTTAATCAAATCGGATATTTACAACCAATGATGAAACAATATGCGCATGGACTAAAAATTATCGGACTCTATAAAGAATCAGAAAGGGTAAAAAAAATAGCTGTTGATGGCATTCATGCATTTCTTTATTTTCTTTTTGGAGTAACTAAAGATGTAGCTATTCCATTATGTGGCTTAAATATACTTCAGGAAAAAAGTAAACTTAAGCGAATTGAAGAAATATTAAAAAAAATTACCGTTAATGAAGGATTTATGATTACTGCTCCGTTAACTTTTTCATATATCGTCAATAAGGCAGACCTACAAAAAGTTCGATTTTCTTTTGAAAAATCTATTCGGGAAATTCGCCCTTACCTACCCTCACAATTTATAATTCAGGACTGGCAAACAAGTTAACTTAGATAATTTTTTTGGTAGTAAATTCCAACATAGTCCACCCTCCTTCGCCACGTCTGACGTGGCTACGGAAGGGCAAAGCCTGCCTAAACAATCTTTCTGTTGACTTTTTAATAATAGTGTATACTGAAAATTAATATGACACAAACAGATACAACCCATGAGGAAATAACAACAATTAATCGTCAATCTCCTCAACAGGTTATTAAGAAAACAACAACACAAGCTGAACCACAAGCAAAAGGAGAAGCCCCTCAAAAAGTGTATGAAAAAAAGAAAACAATTTTCAGATTTAACCAAATTATTTGGTATATTTTAGGTTTCATTGAAGTATTGCTTGCTTTTAGATTTATATTAAAAGCTTTAGGAGCAAATCAATTTGTTGGATTTCCCAATTTAATTTACACGTTAACTGCACCCTTAGCATCGCCATTTCGTGGTATTTTAGGAGAATCTGTTACAGGAAATTCTATGATTGAGTGGTCAACGATAATTGCAGCAATTGTATATCTCTGTGTAGCTTGGGGACTTGTCTATCTCTTGGATATTATTTACCCAATTACACCAAAAGATATGGAAACACAATAATCAATGTTAGTTGCAATAATTGTCATACTTATCATTCTCTGGTTTTTAGGATATATGCCTATAACAGGCATTTCTATCCCGAATCTCGTTCTTTTCACAATCAATAATCATCCGATTACTTTATGGGAAGTTCTAATACTGGCTGTAATTGCCTGGGCAATAGGTATTTTACCCCGACCTTTCCAAGTAATCGCTTCAATACTATTGATTTTATGGATTCTTTCCGTACTTGGTATTTTCGCCATTTCGGGTCTTCCGAATATTATCGTTGTTGCCATTATTTTAGCTCTAATTCTCTCAATATTTCGATAAACAATAATCGACTAAAAATAACAGGATTCATTGTGCTTGGAATACTGAGATAACCTTAAATTAGTTGTTAAATACAAATTAGTATATAAGTATTATGTTAGTAATAATATTGTCTTTAATTGTCGGAACTTTGTTAGTGTATATTTCAAGATATAATTTCCAACCGGTTTCAGTTAATCTTGGATTCACCGTTTTTTCCGGCATTCCACTTTTTTATGTAATTGTGAGCTCATTTGTAATTGGTCTCATACTGTCCTACTTCGTTTCTCTCATTCGATCAGTTTCAACATCGTTTATTCTTCACGGAAAAAATGTTGAAATAAAAAAGAATAAGGAAGAAGTACTGGAGTTAGCAAAACGAGTCCATCAACTTGAGATCAAGAATGAAAAACTCGGAAAAGATTCTGGAATTGAACCAGGAGATAGAAATGCCCTATGAAAACTTTGCTTGGCAAACTTTGGAGAAGGCTTCACTTTTCGAATAAAATACAACTATTTATTATGCGTTTTTTTCAAGATCAATTTTTAGTTGGTGTCACTGGGATCATTTTCAATAATAAAAAGGAAATTCTTCTTTTTAAACATACCTATCGACCACATGCATGGAGTTTACCTGGCGGGTATTTAAAATCTGGAGAACACCCTCGGGAAGCGCTTGAAAGAGAAATTAAAGAAGAATCAGGTTTGGTAGTAAGTGTTGATGAATCACTTAAAACTCGTACCGACCGTGAAACTGCTCGTTTGGACTTGTGTTATACCGGTATTTTAATTGGGGGAGATTTTGTTCCAACACATGAAGTATCGGAATATGGTTTTTTTACTCAAGATAAACTTCCTCTGCTTCGAAAGAACCAAGTATTTTTGATAGATGAGGTTTTAAAATCAAATAATTTACTCCATCCTTTAATACATTAAGATATTGTTTCATGAGTTACCTACTGTATTCAATTTGAGCATAAAAAGTTCAACACCTGCCTCCTTCGCCAAGGATTCGGATGGGCAAAGCCAGTCTGGACTTTGTAGATATAAAGCATAAAAACAATCTAGAGTAAAATATACCCAACATTTAAGCTTAGCTTACTTCCTTTGATATAATTAACTTGTGAAAATCAATCAATTAATACCAGAACTTTTAATCGAGGATATGCAGAAGACCTTAAGATTTTATCATGAGGTTCTCGGATTTCAATCGGAAATTGTTTTCCCTGAAAAAAACCCAATTTTCGCTCAAATTGGCAAAGACGATGCTCACATTATGTTATACAGCAGAAATGATTTTCAAAGAGAAATTCCAAAATTGAAACAGGTGAAAATGGGAGGTTCTATACTTCTTTATTTTAAGGTTGAAAAAATCAAGGATTTTTATAAACAAATAAAAGACAAAGTTAAAATTATTCAAACCATTCATGAAACCGAATATGACAGTATTGAGTTTACTATCGAAGACTGCAATGGTTATTTACTTGCCTTTTCTCAAGATAAGTAAGAGATACTTTTAGATTTTACTAGTTAAATTGATAATACGTTTCAACATAGTGCGCTAGCCTGGACTTAAAGCTTCATAACATTCCATCTTAATATATTGCTATATTTTCACTATGACAAATCAACTTTTGAATTTTGCTAATGAATATATTGATTTCTATATCGATGGAAAAAAAGTCAAAATTCCCTATTGTATAGTTACCCAGAAAAACGATACTAAATCTTCCTATACAATGGCTCGGACAGATAAATATTCTAACTACGCCGGGAAAGGAAATACTGATCAGATTAAAAAAACACTTTTAAATGCTGCTAAAAATAAACATTTTGATCTTATATCCAGAAAGCCCGAGGAAATTACTAAATTTATGATTAGTGAAGGAATTGGTATAGACTGTTCGGGATTTGTTTTTAATATACTTGATAAATTCCTTCGTACAACACACCATATTTCTCTTAATAGATTGATCCTTCGTTATCCCAAGATTCTAGGAAGAATAGAGCTACTTATGTTTGGTATGAACCGAGTGAGACGTTCAAGTGCAGCAATTTTAACAAATGATCTCAACACGATTAAAATCGAGAAAATAAAAGATTTTAAGTTAGCAGACATGATTAGATTAACTCATTTGGATTGGAAAGGAAAGCATGTCGCCATTATTGTGGATATTGATAAAAAATATATTACTTATGCTCATACGAGTGAATTTACGAAAAACCAAAATCCACATTTGGCAAAAATTAAAATAGTTAATGTCGAAGAGGATCTTAAATCCCAAAAATGGTTGGAAATAACTCAAATCGGAACAAATTATGGTGAATATGCTTTTGAGCCGAAAAGAGGAGATTCGGTAAGACGGTTAAAATATTTAACATAACTCTCTTAATAAAAAGTTCAACACCTGCCTCCTTCGCCAAGGCTTAGGTAGGGGAAAGCCAGTCTGGACTATGCTTCTTGAAAATCTAAATTGATATGAAGAGACGGTAAAGGTCGAAACTTTTGATATAATTTAGTCATTACTATTTATATTCAACTTATGAAATGTCCAAAATGTGGTGGTGAAATGGAAGAAGGAATGTTGGGGAAAAAAACTTCAAGGAATGGGTACAATGGCGAATGGCAAAATTATTAAGTCGTACTGTTGTAAATCTTGTGGCTATCTTGAAAATTACGCAAAATAACAATTTTAGACGTAAATCGTTCCAACATAACATATTTTCAATATGAATGACATTGCCGAGACAGATCCAAGCACTTTAAGAAGTCACGTCCTCTCTACCGTACAAAATAAAGGCTGGTATTATAACCAAGATGGCGTTTTTTCATGGTCTGGCAGTGTTAAACAAATTGCACAAACATTGGGTGTTGAACCCGGCCGTGCACAAGATGCGATAGAAAATTCATTTACTCCGGAGGCGCTAACCCAAGTCACTGTCGCTCAAGATGACAAAGAAATTGAGGTTCCGCTTCTTCAAGTTCTGAAAGAGAATGGATATCCTATGTGGATATGGACCGAGGGTGATGAAGCTTGGCAAAGAACAAAATGCGAAAAAACCGGTGTTTGGCAATATGTTGACAAAAAAAATTTCAGCTGTGCACCAAAAGAAAAATCAGATTTATTGGAAAAAATTGTCGCTGAAATTATTCAAAAATATGGAGAAGGCGCTTGCGTTGTCGTCGTTGATGATAAAGCGGCAAATACGGAGAAAAGTCAACAAATTCTTGGTGGAATAAAAGGAATTAATGCTTTTAATTATCATTTAAAACTGAATGATCTTCAGGCCGATCCGACCGCTTTCTTTAATTTTTTACAAAATGACGTGAGAGAGGCAGCTAAAGGTAAGCCGATAATCACTGTGCTTGATTTTGATGGAGTTATTGCAAATACTGACGGCATACTTCTTGGCAAAGCTACAGATGCCCTGACCGCCCTTATGGAGACAAAATAAACATAAACGTGATATAATACTTATAGAGTTTAGATATTGATTTTTGGTTGAGAAATTTTTTTGTAACTTCAACTCCTTCATTATTAAAGCTCCCTAATAATTTTTAATTTAATTCATAATCTTATGTCTCATTATTATCGTAATCGTTTTAACAAAAATTATTCCCGCGCAACACGAAGAATCAAATCTTTTGATCCGAGCTCTCTTGTGCAAAATAATAGTTTTACACAAGATAAAGAAACCGAATATGTCGCAGTTAATTCTTTTACGAATTTAGCTATCAGCGACATCTTAAAAAAAAATATTTTAGTAAAAGGCTACACCAAACCGACGCCCATCCAAGATCAGGTAATACCGCAAATTCTCGAAGGAAAAGACGTTATCGGTATCGCTAACACCGGTACCGGTAAAACAGCGGCATTTCTTATTCCCCTTCTTAACGAAGTCGAAAAGAACCGTAGTAAAAAAGTTCTCATTGTCGCACCAACCCGCGAGCTTGCCGTACAGATAAAAAATGAATTTTTTGCATTTTCCAGAGGCATGAACATCTATAGTTCCCTCTGTATTGGAGGTGTAAGTATTTACGGACAAAAATATGAGTTACGAAGAAACCCAAACTTTGTTATCGGCACACCCGGCCGGATTAAAGATCTGGTAAATCAAAGAGGGTTGAATCTCTCGACTTTCAATATAGTTGTTCTAGACGAAGTAGATCAGATGCTGGACTTTGGTTTTATCGGAGATATCAGATATCTCATATCATTTTTATCGAAAAACCGTCAGTCGCTTTTCTTTTCAGCGACAATTGATGCGAGAACCAAAGAATTACTTGCCGGTTTTGTCAGGAATCCGGTCACGGTTTCTGTAAAAAAACAGGATATTCTAAAAAATATTAAACACGATATAGTGAGAGTTTCTGATCGCAGCAGAAAAATTGAGCAGTTACACGATCTATTGATCAAAAAAGAATTTGAAAAAGTCCTTATTTTCGGCCGGACCAAATGGGGCGTTCAGAGACTGTCTGATGAACTCGTTCAAAGAGGTTTTAATGCAGACGTAATCCACGGAAATAAAAGCCAATCTCAAAGGTTAAGAATTTTAGAAAAATTCAAAGTAAATGCCATCCAGATTCTTTTGGCGACCGATGTCGCCTCAAGGGGTTTGGACATTGACAAGGTAAGTCATGTCATAAACTACGATCCTCCAGAATCTTACGAAACCTACATTCATCGTATAGGCAGAACAGGCCGTGCGGAAAAGCCTGGCACTGCAATCACTTTTGTTTAAATGCTTTACTAGATATTTACGCCTAATATTCTAATCATGAAAATCCATGCTCCGCAATCACATCCCCGTTATCTGTCAAACTATTATCGTGACCTCATGGCCGAGGCGAGGCTTTTGATTATCTCATTGGTGAAAAGACACAGTATTTTGCCGAAAAAGCTATCGAAGCGGCAGCAGAATATGTAAAACTTTCGCAAATAATTCCCGCATACCTGGAAGTAAATCTTTTTCATGCATCAAAGGCAAGGGAAAGAGCTATTTTGAAACTAAAGAATATATCTAAATAATTCTTTTATAATCTCATCAGCATTTTTATTTCCTTTTTTACAAAAAAAAGATAAATTAATGAAGCTAAAGTAAGTGCAGTTATCATGTTGATAAGTGGCGTAAACGGCAAGAACGAAATCCCACTCATCAACACTCCAGCGCCGACTACACAACCAAGCACAGTCCTAATGAGCGTATCATTGACGAGAAGAATTGTCGGCATAATACGATAAAGCAAAAAGAGCAGGATCACCACCTCGACTGTGACGGCAATTGTGTCTGCGATGGCAAGTCCAAAGGCACCCGCCAAAGATGAAAAATAATATGCAATAAGTAAAAATACTGCAGCACGGATAAATGTGGCAAAAAGTGGCAATTTCGCATTCTGTCTTGCATAGAACGCACGGATGACGACCTCCAAAACCGCCTGACTTAATAGACCAAATAAATACCCGCGGGTTACCCAAACAATGAGTTCATTTTCAGCGGCGGTAAAATCAAAAAACAGTTCGACAAATCCTAAAAGAGTAATCGAAAGCAAAACAGTAATTCCAAGAGTACTTGCGAAAAGAAAACGTATAGCGCCATTTACTGCCCGTGCAAACTCTTCATTTTTTTTACCACTTGCCAGTGTAGAAATGGTTGGCAAAAGAGCGGTTGCTATCGCTGTCGCAATCAGGGTTTCGGGAACCTGCTGAATAAAATATCCATATGTCAGCGCGGTGACAGACCCTTGAGGTAAATAAGAAGCGATGTTATCACGGGCAATGAAGATTAACTGAATAAAAAACACCGTTGCCACCCTTGGACCGGTAAGTCGCAGAACTTTTTTTATTCCTTCGTCTCGAAAATCTATGACTGGAGTCCATTTAAACTCATATTTAAGTAAACCCGGAACCTGTATAACAAGATGAAATAATGCTCCCAAAATCGTCCCATACACGAGGCCGTGAACTCCAAGTCCAAGCGCAGGTAGAGTAAATCCCGCAATCACATATCCCGAGCTTGGAGCAAAAAATACTACGCCGATTATGACACCTAGATTATAAAAAATTGGAGCAAGTGCCGTAAGAAAAAAGTGTTTATGAGCCTGCAGTGAGGCTGTGACTAAACCACTTACAGAAAATATCATCAAAGCAATGAAGTTTATCCTCATGAGTGAAATGACCAAGTCCTGTTTGTCTGCAGGAAATCCTGGAGAGATGCCGAATTTACTTTCGACAACCGGCCTGGCTACGATTGAAAAAATTACTGAAACTACGGCCGTTACTACAAACAAAATATTTGCGGTTTTTGAAAAAAGTTTCCAGGAAGGTTTTTTACCGTACTCTTCGAAATATTCGGCAAAAATTGGGATAAAAGCCATAGCCAGTGCCCCTCCTGAAAAAAGCGAAAGCACGAGATCGGGCAAGTTGTTTGCTACATTAAAAGCGTCGATTTCCGCACCAAATCCAAACTGGTTGGCGATAAGAGCCTGACGGACTAAAGCGACTAATTTATTTCCCGCAAAAAAGAAAGTCAATAAAATTGAGGCCTTAAAGATTTTTGACATATTTAATCGATAATTCAAAGTGATTCTAAAATTTCACGGGCACTAACGAGATTTGGAGAATAATAAATGGCCTTCTCTACTTCTTGTTTTGCTTTTTCTGTTTCACCCAAGCCGATATACGATCTGGCTTTTTCGACATGAAGTTCGGCAAATGAATCATTTCCGACAAGACCGATATCAGCTAGCTCAATTGCTTGTCTATATTCACCAAGCTGGTTTAAAGTTTGCACGGGCTGGATCTGATACCACAACATTCTTCGCGGCCATCCCAAAGCGCGCGATTTTTCAAAAGCTTCTCTTGCTTCCTCATATTGGCCAAGTGCGAAGTAACTGGTTCCCAAATTAAAATAAGCATACATATCGCGGTCATTTTCAGCGATCTCGGTTTTTGCGCGCTCAACGGCTTTTCGATACATTGTTTCTTCATCCCCGTCTTCACCCACAATTTCCATTAATAACTTTTCCAGTTCCGCTTTATAAATCGGCAAATATTCTCGGTTAAAAGCTTTCCATTGAGTACTATCAAACTCATCATATTTATAAACGATATTCACGCCGATATACGAATCGTCAGCAATAAACACTCCTTGTTCATCATCAAATCCCCTAAGTATGGTGACATGACCGATGTCTTCGTTTGGGTGGAGCCAGTCTTCAAGCAAAACATAAAACCCATTGACAAGAAGTGTTTTTATGCGATTGACGTCACCGTTATAAAAAAGTTTTGACTCTATGTCGTACTTTGATTTTAGATAATCACGGATTTCATAAGTAAAAACATTCTTGTCATCATCGTTGGTGCGAAGATCTGCTTTTGTAACGTCCTGTCCGACATTGTAACCGAAATATTGAAGTATCATTGAGGTAGTTGCCGGAGCACAGTTGTTGAAAGTCTGCGGTACCCATTTTGCACCAGGCAACAAGGCGCTGTTTCCTGGCTCTCGAACTTCAATTTTTTCAGCATTTTTAATTATTTCGGTGATTTCGATCAGATTAGTTTTTTCTGTAGGTTTGTATGTATCCGGCTTAGCAAGCTTACGCTTTAGATAATACCCTCCCGCGGCAAGAAAAAATACCAGAATAATAAATGAGATAATGACGAATGGGCGAAATTTTCCATTAAAATTAGATTTTTTTGAGTAATGATAAGATTTTTTCTTCATATTTTCTGTCAAAAAATCAATTGGCTTTGGAATAAGAATAATCAATATTTGCTTGAAAAACAAAAGATGTATGTATAATGAATTTTATATGAATAAAAATCATCTTATTTTTTTAGTAATACTTGCGGTTTTTATCAACATCTTCGTTATACCTCAAATCCCGCGTTTTTTATCACGTCAAAACAGTCTTGACTTAGAATATTTAACGGGAAGTTTCAGACCAATTAAAAAGGCTATTTTTAATAATGACCCCGTTCCGGCGCCACAATTGCTAGCTTATGATAACACAAATAATCAGGTATTAGGAGAAAGTAATTCTAATAAAAGAATTGAAATCGATCTCACTAATCAGCGTCTTTATGCCTATGAAGGTGACAACAAAGTCTATGAGTTTTTGGTTTCGACCGGTAAATGGGGTCGGACTCCAACTGGCAAGTTTCACATTTGGATAAAACTGCGATATACCCTGATGAGTGGTGGCTCTCAAGCTCTTGGAACATATTACTATTTGCCAAATGTACCTTATACAATGTATTTTTATAATGACCAGGTTCCACAGTATCGAGGATATGGAATACATGGAACCTATTGGCACAACAATTTTGGACATCCGATGTCACATGGTTGTATAAATATGAAAACCGAAGAGGTCGAACAACTATACAATTGGGCAATGCCGGATACCAAAGGTCTAAACAGCATTCGAGCAACCGCTGATAATCCGGGAACCGAAATAGTCATTTATGGCAATGCTCCAAACGAGTAACAAAATCACGTAAAACGTCAGATCAAAAATACACGCTTTTGGCGGTCAAGAAGATTTTGAACAAGTGTATCTAGGACCACTGATGCAACACATACTACTTTATCTGCTCCACCATAATAGACAAACAAAGTTTCCTTGACCACCACCATGCCGCAAGGAAAGACTACATTATTAACTAGTCCTACTCTTTCATACGACTCTGTTGGTTCAAGTATAGGATAATGCAATCGAGAAATAATTTTGGAAGGATCATTAAGATCAAGAAGCATTGCGCCTACTCGATACTCATGATCCTTTTTACTTACACCATGATACAGTATTAACCAACCATGTTCTGTTTTATACGGCGGCGCGGCTAAGCCCACCTTTTCCTCATCCCACAGGTTAGCTCGAAGAGGAATATAACTTAAGGTACGCAACCAGACATCTTTACCGTTAAATCTTTCTAAGTCGTCGATATAATCAATCACAATATCATTATCAATTCTGTGAAAAAAAATATACTTTCCATCTATCTTTTCAGGAAAAATGCAGGCATCCTTGTCGTCGATTCCAGGTGGTGAGATGAGTACAGGATCTTTCCAGATCCATTTTCTATTTTTAAAATCAGACAAAGTGATCCAAGTCATGGCAACCCTGGGCACATTAACTCCGTCAAATGCTGTGTACAACATATAAAGTTGGTCACCGATCACCGTCACTCTCGGATCTTCACAACCAGACCATACGCCTGTTTTAGCTTTATCTTCAAATGACTGCCTTGGTTGATAGATCGGTTCGATAAGTCGTTCACTGACGTGAACTCCATCCTTTGATACTGCAAGGCCGATGGTTGAGGTATTATCGGTCGAAAATGCGCGATATAAAATGTTGATATTAGTTTCATCATAAAAAGCCGCCGGGTTAAAAACTGCTTGTGACTCCCAAGCGTGTTCTGATTTGGGCCTAAGGATAGGATTTTCTTTAAATTTCATTAGTTTCGGGGGTAAAACGTCACTCGTTTGCACTCTTTGAAGTAACTGTTTATATGGATATGAGGCACGACAACAGGTAGTATCGGCAGCTCCGTAGTAAAGATAAAAAGTATCATCATCAATGATCGCACCTGACGGAAACACCACTTGTGGTACTATACCAACATGCTCATAATTTACTTCGGGTCGCAGCAATGACTCGCGAATCCGCCCGACCAGTTTCATTGGATTGGTTTTATCAAGCAGTACGGCTTCAATAGTAAAATCTCGAAAGCCAGGAGTATAATAATGCCTGATATTTGCATAAACAAATAACCAGCCAAATTCGGTTGCAATTGGTGGCGCACCCACCTCCATCTGATCACTATTCATTCTCTGCATAGGCAAAACATGTTCATCAAGCGATTTATACCAGTCTCGCCAAAATAATGGGTCCCACATTTCAGCAAGATCATCAAACTTGGCAAGCGCAATTTTGGACGGAGGGAGATCCGTGTGTGGTGTAAGTAAAGCTACATATTTTCCGTCAATTTTTTCAGGGAAAAGAGTCATTGCCTTGGCGTTAAACGGCGTCACCAAATGTCGCTCCTTTATGTTTTTCAAATCCTCACTAATCGCAACAGCGACTTTTATACCACCTGGTGTCGGTGGATACTCCGAAAGTGCGGTATAGAAAATAACATATTTCCCATCGATCTTAACTACTCGCGGATCTTCACAACCATACTGCTCCCAATCTTCAAGAGGTGTAATAAAAAGTTGGTTATTACCGAATACCTTTCCGTCTTTACTTTCACAATGTCCTATCACCGAGAGACGAAGCTGTTTTGTATTGCACTCCTGTTCCTTGCCCATCGCTCGGTAAAGAAGATGATATGTCCCATCCTTTTTGAGGATACAACCGTTAAACGTAGCGTAAGATTCCCAGTCATGCTGTGGATTTGGTTTAACTAAAGGGTTTGTTGGGTCTCGATCAAGAACAATCATAAATTACATAACTTTACTTACTATTGCAGGATCAAGTTTAGCGATGTATCCATGCTTTAGCTCGGCTAAAAATTCTTTAAGATTTGCTGTTGCGACACAAACATAGGAGTCAGCACCACCGTAGTATACAAACAAACTCTCGTCTTTAACTATAGCTCCGCACGGATAAACAACTCCGGACTTAAACCCCTCATTTTCGTACTTTTCTATAGGTTCAAGTATTGGGGCGTTTGAACGATACAAAACCTTTGTCGGGTCGTCAATATCTAACAACATTGCCCCGACTTTATATTTACCGCTATCCTGATTACCGACGGCCTGATAAATGAGTAGCCATCCCTCATCTGTTTTTATTGGCGGAGCTCCGGCTCCGATTTTACGACTGTCCCACATGAGTGGGCGCGGTGAAATTTTATACTCACCCTTTAACCATTTCGTTCCGTCAAATTCCAAACTATCAACAAAGTCAATTAGAATATCTGGGTATATTCTATGAAAAATAACATATTTGCCGTGTATTTTTTCCGGAAAAATAACTGCGTTTTTGTCAACTACTCCAGGAGGAGATATGAGTACTGGTCTCTCCCATAGCCACCTTTGATTTAAAAAATCATCAATGGAGATCGAAGTGATGGCAACTCGTGGTGGATTGATAGAGTCAAATGCCACATATGTCATGTATACTCTGTCGCCTATCCGTGTAAGTCGCGGGTCTTCACACCCACCGTAGCCTCCTCCGGAAACATAACAATGTGATACGTAATTTTTTTTCTCTGTTTTTTTCGTTTCAAAGTTGCGAGATGGAATATATGCAGGCTTATCATGACGACTATCTACATGAAAGCCATCACTGCTTGATGCATAACCGAGTACAGAAATATAATCGTGCCCTTGGGCTCTGTACAACAAGTGTACTTTACCATTTTCGTACAATGCCGCCGGATTAAATGTGTTAAAAGACTCCCAGTGATTTTCACTTTTTGGCGAAATAATTGGATTATTTTTTGATTTTGTTAAACGTAGTGAAACATTTTTTGACCGTAAACCATCCCAAATTTTGTAAGTTGAGTAACAAACCGCATAAATACCTTCATTTTTGACACCCCAGTATGATATAAATTTTCCATTGTGAAATACTACGCCTGCGGGATACACTTCGTGATCGTTCCAAACACTCGCTTGCTCCCACACTGGCGCTGACGATCTCCAAAGCAGCTTTTCCGGATTGTTTCCGTCAAAAATTGCCGCGCCGACACGATATGTGTATTGATCGCCATGTTTTGACTTACTATGGTAAAAAAGTAAAACACCTTCACTTATCTTCATTACATATTCAATTTCTAGTGGACCATCGTCAAAATGAGAATCTCGTTTAGAAAGTAAATTCTTATTGATGATGTTCCATTTTTTTAGATCATCCGACGATGAAATTGAAATGCCCTCGTTTCCACCATAAGCAATATATTTTTGTTTATAATGCAAACTATCTAAAATAAACCTTCGTTCTTGAACGTTAGGTGAGTAATAATTGTATTCAAAACGCAAAAGATCTGATGATGTTGCCGTGCCAAAAATGTTTTTTCCGTTTGACTTTTTTCGGTATTGAAGCAAACAGTAATTATCAATTTGGCTAAAATGCCAATCACTCGTAAGATCGATTTTTTCGTTGAACTTAAAATCGGTGATACGAAGATTTCTACGAAAAACCGAAAAATCGTATCCATCACTACTTTTTGCAACATTGAAGCTGTCTTCAAAATTATTGGACGAAGTAAAATAAAGAAATATCGAGTCTCCGTTATCGACTGCACCCAAAGCACGGAGCCTCCGCGATCTAAAAGTAATACGTTTTTTAATCGCGTTAATGATGTTTGTTAGTTTTTTGTTCACAAGAAAAAAAACACTTCAATAAATGAATAATTTCACTATAATTGAATTAAAAATCCATTGCAACACAAAATTATCAATATTTTGCTTTGGATATAGGGTGTATGAGTGAACAAAATAAAGGAGACAAATTAGTCGACCCACTGGAAAATCTAAAAAAGTTTCTGACTGGAATTGTCGAAGTTTTGCTGACGGCATTCCCGAACATCTTGATAGTTTTAGTTAGTGCATTTCTATTTATTTTGCTTTTCTTGTTTTACTTTTTGCAAGGCACACCTTCTTTACCGTAAAAAACCCAAGTTAATACATTCCTCCCATGCCACCCATGCCTGGAGGAGTCGGTGTCTCTTCTTTTTTCTCGGGAATATCGGCGATTAGTGCCTCGGTAGTAAGTATGGCCGACGCAATAGAGGCAGCATTTTGAAGTGCCGTACGCACAACCTTTGCCGGATCGACTATGCCTTTTTTGAACATAGATCCAAAATCCTGATTGATTGCATCAAATCCATAGTCCGGGTTTTTTTTCTCTTCTATCTGATACATAACACGACCAGGATCAACCCCACTGTTTTGGGCAATCATTTTGATAGGTTCGGCAAGAGCTTGATAGACAACATCGATACCGACTTTTTCTTCGACAAAGTCTACCTTGTCTTTAAGCGCCTTTAATGCCTTTCGTGCCTGTAGGTATGTTGTTCCACCTCCTGATACAATTCCTTCTTCCAAGGCTGCTTTGGTTGCGGCAACGGCGTCATTAACGCGCTCCTTTTTTTCTTTCATCTCAACTTCGGTAGCCGCACCCACCTTTATAACGACAACGCCGCCTGAAAGTTTGGCGAGTCGCTCCTGCAGTTTTTCCCGATCAAAATCAGATGTCGTCTCCGCTGTTTCGCGGCGGATCTGGGCGATACGTGCTTTTATAGCACTCTTGTCTCCCTTGCCGCCGACTATGCGGGTATTTTCCTTGTCTGCCCAGACTTTGTCGGCTCTACCTAAATCTTCGACCTCGACGTTTTCAAGTTTTTTCCCAAGGTCTTCTGAAATCACGGTTCCCCCCGTCAAAATGGCGATATCTTCAAGCATCGCTTTTCTGCGATCACCAAAGCCTGGAGCTTTGACGACTATTGCGTTGAAGGTGCCGCGAAGTTTGTTGACAACCAGAGTTGCCAATGCCTCGCCTTCGACTTCTTCTGCAATGATAACAATGTTTTTTGTGACTTTCACAATTTTCTCAAGCATCGGAAGCAAATCTGAAACTGCAGTAATTTTTTTATCAGTTATAAGAATATATGGATCCTCGATTTCCGCTTCCATACGATCCGGGTTGGTGACAAAGTAGGCCGAAGCATAGCCACGGTCAAACTCCATACCTTCTTTGTGTTCACTCTCCATCTGAAGACCTTTTCCTTCCTCGACAGTGACGACACCATCCTTGCCAACCTGCTTTATGGCTTGTGCAATCATCGTGCCAATCTGTTCGTCAGCTGCTGAAATGGTTGCAACCTGTGTAATTTGACCGATATCATTTGCAGGAATTTTTTTTGCCAGTTTTTGTACTTCTTCTACTATTGCTTCAACGGCACGGTCTATTCCTCTTTTCAAGATCATGGGGTTTGAACCTGCAGTAATATTTTTCATACCCATATTGACTAAAGCTTGTGTAAGCAAAGACGACGTTGTAGTTCCGTCACCTGCGACATCGTTGGTTTTTGAAGCCGCTTCCTTGACCATCTGGGCTCCCATATTCTCAAACGGATCCTCCAGTTCGATCTCTTTTGCTACGGTAACGCCATCGTGAACAACTGATGGAGCTCCCCATTTGCGCTCAAGTCCGATATTTCGTCCTCGAGGTCCAAGAGTGGTAACAACAGCGCGGGCCAATTTGTTTACACCGCCTGAAAGTTTTTGTCTTGCCTTGTCACCGTATATTATTTGTTTTGCCATATTATTAGTAATTCGTAATTTGTAATTTGTAATTGATAATTATTTAACTATCGCCATGACGTCTTTTTGTTCGATAAGTAGCCACTCTTCGTGACCTACCTTAATCTCATTGCCGCCCCATTTTTTGTAGACTACTTTTTGACCGACTTTGACGATCATCTTGTTTTCGCGACCGTCATCACTGCCAAATCCTGTTCCAACTGCCATGACTTCGCCCATCTGGGGTTTTTCTTTAACGGTATCGGGGAGAACTATTCCTGACGCAGTGACCTCTTCTTGTTTGAGAGGTTTAATTAACACATAATCAAACAAAGGTACGATGTTTTGTTTGGATGCCATATTTTTGTTATAGTTAAACTTATAAAGTTAATTGACAAAAATTCTATACGTCATTCCGGACTTGATCCGGAATCTCATTTTTAAGAAAAGATCCTGAAACTAGTTCAGGATGACGAAGTATTTTATATTTATAACTAACGAACTCGTTTTTGTCAAGTGGATAATTCATCTGCTAATTTTATGGAAGAGACAACGGCTCTATCAGAACTAAATAAGTTAAAAGCCAAATTGCAATCTGTTAAGTTGCCTGCTAACCTTATGCAAAAGGCGCTTGAACAAATCGAGCGTGTGAATTTGTCTTTGAAGTACGGAACCGGTGGTTTTACCCACCTAGATATAATAGAAAAATACATAGATTGGATTGTTAGTTTGCCCTGGTATACAGAGACTCAAGATGTAGTCGACCTTCAAAAAACCAAGCAGATTTTGGATAAAAATCATTATGGTCTGGATAAAATCAAACAACGCATTCTCGAATATTTATCAATCTTCAAACTTCAAAAAGAAAAACTACATGCTCATGAACTTCAAGTCAGACCGCTTTTTTTTGTTGGGCTTGCCGGCACTGGTAAAACTACATTTGCTATTTCGCTCGCGCAATCTCTGGGTCGTAAGCTGGTAAGAATCCCTTTTGGTGGGCTATCATCTGCGCAAGACCTGCGAGGTCAATCCAAAACTGCACCGGAGTCACAACCTGGTGTAATCATCAAAGCACTGCGCACTTCACAAGTAAAAAACCCTGTAATACTGCTTGACGAGCTTGATCGTGTGACACCCGAGGCAAGATCGGCAGTCATGGGTGTACTTCTCGAGCTTCTTGATCCAGCCCAAAACATAAATTACAACGATTATTTTATCGACTATCCTTTTGATTTATCAAACGTACTTTTTGTCTCAACTGCAAATAATACCGGAAATATTGCTCCACCTGTTCTCGATCGACTCGAGCTTATCCAGATGCCATCATACTCCGATGAAGAAAAAATAATGATCGGTAAAAACTATATCCTGCCAAAATACATCAAACTCGCCGGACTTGAACCTAATCAGCTGACTATGGATGAAGCTCTTTGGGCCCAACTTGTGAGACCACTTGGATTTGAACCGGGGATAAGAGGCTTGGAAAGATTGATCGAGACAATTGTCAGGAAAGTGGCTTTCAAGATCGTGAGCGGTCAAAGCCAGAGCTACTTCATAAACGCGAATAATGTAAAGGAGTTTATATAGATACTTTAAAATCGAAATTCTTGCAAAAACTTGAAAGTGAAGTGATAATTACTCTATGCGAAAAGGAAGGTTGACTGGACTTGACGGACTGCGAGGTCTTGCGGCACTTTCTGTAGTATTATCACACATAGGTTTTGGGATAGCTTCAATATTAAATATACCTATTGTAATTCTTGCTTATAAAACTCTGGCAGTTGGTCCAAACTCTGTACAGATCTTTTTTGTCCTTTCGGGTTTTTTAATGGCATTTTTATATTCTAAAATAACTAGTGTCCAAACTTTCTTAAAAAAAAGATATGCACGCATAATACCTATTTATGCTGTCGTGGTGATTTTTCTTGGAATACTTAGGATAATGGAGTTGCAAGCTTGGTATCAACAATTTTTCGTACTGATTTCACTGGCTGTCTTTTTTTATATATCCTGGAAAATTATCTCTCGATTTGACAAAAAAGGAATAATTGGTAATCTGATTTTTTACAGTTTTATCGTTCTTCAGATCAGTCTTCTCATCTTTAACTTTTTTATTACACCGAAGCTTGTTGAAAATCACCACTTCTTGATCTCCGATTTACAAAAAGAAATCATATTCCTGTTGTCAAATCTTACTCTGACAACTCAAATTGTTCGCGACGTTGGAGGATATAGTACAGTATTTTGGACTCTGGCTGCAGAACTTTATTTTTATCTTCTATATCCATTTATAGCGATTCCTCTCATCAACTTAGGTAAACGCTACGGTTTTATGGTAGGCGCTATCATTGTTATTGCTACAACAAAAATCATATTTGATCTTGACGATGTAATGCGTGGACTTTTTGCGATGAGCAGCATTAATATCGCTCGGACCTGTGGATTTATAGTTGGAGTTCTGATCGGCACTATTTACGAGTCAAAATCTACATTATGGAAAAAACTTGAAGGGATCTTTTCAAAATTCTGGATCAACATTCTGATCTTAATTGCATTTATTTTGATACAAGCCGGAGACTGGTCAGTCCGTGACGGACAAAGTATCTGGTTTATGAATAGATATTATTTGCTTTCAAGTTGGATTTTTGGACTGACCATCATTGCCGTAATAATTCCAAATACACTCATTCAAAAAATATTTTCACATAAAATTCTTGTTTTTTTTGGACTGATTAGCTATTCACTGTACTTAACCCATATAAACGTAAGCTCCTGGGTTCATCCGATTACCGGTTTCTTCTCTCCTTTTATTCCGAATCAGAGGCTTTATTACTTATTTGAATTCAGCGCATTCATAATGATTAATGTCTTGATATCTTATATACTTTATACACTTGTTGAGGCTCTCTATTTTCAAAGCAAAGCCAAATCCGTTGGCAAAAATAATGCGAGAAATCAAAATGAAAAATTTTCTCCAGTTTCAAAAAACTTTCGTCTATGGACGATAGCTCATGTCGGAGGACTGATAATTCTCATAATGTGGTTATATACTGGCAACTATACTCCGACATTGTTTGTAGCTCACCATAATTTTCAAAACACAAGCATATCCGATTATTTTGTAAGTAAAAAATTTTCGCTTCTTGAGACCGGACCCATACGGACTACAATAAATGCTAAATATGACAATTTAAGTGTAGTTACGATGCGACTGTGGTATTACAAAAATGCACAAGTGACAAGGACAAAAAATAAAAATCCAGCAATCTTGTATTTTCGACTTTATGAGAAAAATTCTTCTAAACCGATCTTCGAATCAAGTCGTTCTGCTTTTGAAATAGAAGGCGAACCCAACTTTCCGTTTGGTTTAAATACTTTGACTGATTCTGTAAATAAAAAATATTCAATTGAATTGCAACTTGTTGGTGGTTCAAAGGAAGATGATATTCTTGTTAATCTTTCACCCGCTTCAATAGTAACAACATATACTAATGAAAAAAGTGAGATATTAAAAAAACCTTATAAACTCGTATTCAATAGACTGGGTTTTATGTTGACACGCGCGGACGCATTATTTTTGCTTGGGTTTATAGCAGTGATTTTAATAGCACAAAAAAGGCGGAAGCCAAATGAGTAAAATCTAGTAAAAGACCATCAGATTTTTCCAGTCTTCATTTTTATATATGGCTTGATCAGCCACAAAAGCAATGCTCCGATTACTGACAATATTACTACTGTAATAATAAGCGCAGGAAAGCCGGCAGAAACGGCCAAATAGCCACCGACCATCGCCAAAGCGGCGCTTGTTATGTCGGTAAGCGTAAAGTAAATACTCCACTCTATGCCTTCTTTATCTTTATCAATATGTCGCGTAAATATTGCCATATAAGCAGGATAAGTAAATGCGGTAAAAAATCCAAGAACGAATTGAACCAAATAAAGTTGCAACGGTGTGCTGATCGTCAAATAAAGAAGAGGTATCAAAGCGGTTAAGATAGAAAATATAAACATCAACCAAAAATCATCACGTTCTCCACGGATTTTATCCAAAAAATGTGCGATCGGAATCTGGAGAATACTTCTTGAAAAAAGATATACTCCTGCGGCAATACCGGCAACCGCTTCGTTTCCTCCTTGAATAAACTCTTCGATAAACAGAGCGAAAATGGGCCCGAGTAGTCCTGCGGCTCCAATAAGTACCGTGTCGGAAATTATCAAAAAGCGGACAACCGGATTTATATCCTGAAGAAAATAATGATGAAGCCTAACCGATCTTCTTCTCATGTGTTAAATAGATAATACTTGAAATTTATCCAAATATCTTTATTCAAATATTCTATTTAAATAGAACATAAGTTGTAAGGTTTGACTTTTCCTGAAATTTTAACCCGGTTCGGAATTTTTAAATCATTGAAAGAAAATTTTAAAACTGACATGCAGATACATTTGAGTTTGGAACCTGGGGAATATTGACCAGATAATTATTTGAATCTTTGTTTAGAGTAACAGTTTGTGAAGAATAATTGGGATTACCTTTATATCCTTCTGGAGAAACTGGAACCGCCTGAAGCGAAATAGATTCACCGTCGTTTATAGTATGGTTATAACTAAATGAATTAAAAGTACCGTCATTTCCTGATTGAACTGTACCTAAGATGTAGAACTCTGGCATTTTAAAAATATTTACAGTTGAAGAACCGTTTACATTTCCTTCTCCGCTATCCCATGACCCGTTGCAGTTATCATCCGAATACAGTCTCCCGTTTAAAGTGACGGTTATCGGTTGCTGTTTATGAAAAGTAAAATTACGGTTATATTGAGTTGATTCATCACCTGAATTATTTTTATACTGAAGGATCATGCTGTTTTGCCCTTCATTAGGAGTAAAACAAAGAGTTGTTATAGAAGCATATTCTGACCAACCACTATTATTGATATTTTGTCTCCGTTGTAAACCGTTTTGATCCCCTCCTGCAGGAGTATCAACTACGCAAAATTGTTGGGATGAGGTTAGAGTAATACTCTGATTTTCACTGGGAAAACTGATATTCATAACCGGAGGATTTGAAGTTCTTTTCGTGGGAGCTATAGTATTTGTAATCTTTATAGTTATTTTTGGCGTTGCGGTTGGATTTTTCAAAATATTGCCACTTTGGTTAGATCCCACATTCTTGCTGTTTTCAGGTTTCTTAGAAATTGATGCATTGGTTTGATTGACTTTAATTGATGCATCGTCTAACTTATTATCTTTTGCAAGAAATTTATATTTGGAAAAAGTAATGATTATTACAAGCAGGAATAAAAACGCAAAAAAAATAACCCGAAATTTTAGGTTTTTTAGGTTTTTATAGAAAGGATTTTTCTGAAGAGTTCTAAAAAAATTTGTCTTCTTTTGCACTTCCGTGGTCCGAGTTATATTTATCATTGATGATTTATATTATACTGTAGTTGTTGCAATAATCAAAACTGCATTTGTATTACTTTTAAGTCTTAACGGAAAAAAAGTCGAATAAAGGGTATTTGTCTTAAAATGCAAAAGATGTTTTAGTCGACGTTCTAAATCTTCTTTACATTTGATATCAGGCTTATTATCCTTACATATAAGAAAGTGGACATTGTTCGATGGCGGTCTTTATCTCGCCGAAGGTGTCCTTTAACTGAAAGATTACCAGTAAACGGCATAGTCACTTTATTGAGGTCTCCTTCGCCAAAAGGCTACGGCGACCGAAGGCGGAGAGGGCGAGATTCGAACTCGCGGTCCCTTGCGGAACATCGGTTTTCAAGACCGACGCACTAGGCCACTATGCGACCTCTCCTATATTTCCGCCAAAGGCGGATCGGCCTTTGGCCGAAGCTTTTAGCGATTAGCTGTTAGCTATTAGACGCTTAATTTTACTTTTTTGATAAGTCCGTTCAATAGCTTTCCGACTTCATTTATCTTTTCTTCGATTGTTTTATCTTCTTTCTTATAAAGCAATTTAATAATCTTTAAACACGCTAATGTTTCAAATAAAGATTTTCTTGATATATATAAATATCTTTTAAATTCTTTATCTTTTTCTGCTCCAGATCCTTCTGCAATATTTATTGGGACTGAAGTTGCCGCTCTTCTTAATTGATCCTTCAATGCAAAGTCATTAAGTTTTTCTGAAAATAAATAAATTTTTTTTACAACTTCCAGTGATTTATTCCAAACGATCAAATTTTCAAATCTATACATATTGCTAATCGCTAATAGCTATAAGCTAACAGCTAATACATGAGGCACGGAGGGGAATCGAACCCCTGCAATAGCTGTTTTGCAGACAGCCGCGTTACCACTTCGCCACCGCGCCACGTCTAACGTGGCTGGCACGTTTGACGTGCCGCCTTTTCAATGACCTATTTTACCTTATATAGACATGTATTGCATCTCATCAGGGCTTATTTTATACTGAAACTATGTCTGTTTGGTCAAAATATAAATCAATATTCATAGTTATTGTTTTAATATTTTTTGTAAGTATTGGATACAATCTAATTGGTAAGGTTAGAGCCGATATTGGTTTTAAATATCTAGCTTCAGGGCCAGCTATTTCTCCAACAACATTTAAATACAATGTGCACGGTGCAAAAAAAGTAATATTTAATGTGTATGTCCAATTCGAAAACGATTATTATAACTATGCATATCAAGTAGATCAGAACGACCAGTTAAGAGGTGATCTTGCTTTGCCAATAGCCGCAGAGAATGTTGAGGTAATAATAACAGCGATTTCAGAAAAAGGTAAAAAGAGTAATACGCTTGGTTTATCGACTCAATGGTATCGTCTACTTCCATTTATTCTTTATCACAATGTCATACCGTACAGTTTTAATATTAAAGAGTAACATTTAAATTTTTATTTTCTTATAAACAACTTTCATATATATTAGACTTTAATAAACCCTATGAAATTTTGGCGTCATTATCATTATAAAAATTTGACTTATCTTACAGTAAGTATCATCATTGCTATTTTCCTTCTGCAAAACAAAGATTTTCAAACTATGCTACACGGTTTGGGTGAATGGGGTTATGTTGGTGCGCTACTTGGAGGCATGTTATTTTCTTCTACTTTTACTGTTTCGATAGGTTCGGTAATTTTATTTGTTCTTGCAAATAATCACCTTTCGTCAATAGAAATTGCTATCTTTGGAGCAATTGGTAGCGTCTTATGCGATTTCATCATTTTCCAAGCCATTCGCAGTCACGGACTAATAGATGAAATAAAACACGTATTTGAGTTCATGGGTGGAGAAAAACTACATCACCTTCTCAATACAAAATACTTTACCTGGACCCTGCCTGTTGCTGGGGCAATCATCATCGCCTCTCCTCTCCCGGATGAAGTTGGAGTGAGCTTGATGGGAATTTCGCATATGCGACCGTCTCGGTTTCTGTTGTTATCTTTCGGTCTAAATTTCACCGGAATTTTGATCATAATCACTGCTGCAAGAATCATCTAAAAAATAGATGATAAGAGCTTTATCATCGACTATAATATAGTCATGAAAAAAATCACTGTCAAATCGCCGGCAAATATTGCTTTCATAAAATACTGGGGACAGACAAAACTTAATCTTTATATTCCGCGAAACAATAACATTTCGATGACTTTGAGCAATTGTCAAACGATTACGACTATAGTTAGAGATCCTAAACTTAAAGAAGATATCATCGAGATACAAAAGGGTGATAAATATTCTCCGCTTCTCAAAGACACTCACAAAGGTAAAAATGCCTATGACCAAATAAACCGCATCCGTAAAATGTCCAAATCTAAAGACAAAGTACATATCCGATCGAAAAATTCTTTTCCATCTGATGCAGGTATCGCCTCATCGGCGTCAGGATTTTCCGCACTCACGGGAGCTTTACTGCTCGCCTTTGATCAAAAAAAAATATTTGATGACAAAAAAGAGTTTTCCAAAGAGGTGCGACTTTGCGGCTCGGCATCTGCTGCAAGAAGTATATATGGCGGTTTTGTCGAACTTAAAACAGGAAATTCGCATGATGAAAGTTACGCGATACAAATAGGTGATGAAAAACATTGGGATTTGGTAGATATTGTCGCGATTGTAAGCCAAGAAAAGAAAAAAACTTCAACCTCACAAGGTCATGCCGCAGTTGACAGCAGTCCATATTACAAAATGAGGCTGATTGAAATGCAACCGAGGATAAAGACGACACGTGAAGCAATCCGCAAAAAAAATATTCGCAAACTTGGTGCAGCTACTGAAGAAGATACGATCTCACTACACATTGTTATGATGACTTCAAAACCTCCGGCATATTACTGGGAACCGGGAACAATCGCTGTTATGAAATCTGTGATCGATTGTCGTGAACAAGAAGGATTACAATCATATTTCTCAATCGATGCCGGTGCGAATGTTCATGTGATTTGTGAAAAAAAAGATGCAAAAGAAATAGAAAAAAAACTAAAAAAAATACCTTTAGTCAAATCAACAATTTATAACGAACCTTGTGAAGGAACACATGAAATAACAAAACATTTGTTTTAATTATGAACGTCACACTTTTCAAACTCGGCGGATCACTCATCACCGATAAGTCCAAACCCTACACCGCCAGACCTCAAATAATTCACAGAGTTCTTTTGGAAATCAAGTCTGCTTTACAAAAAAAGCCTGATATTAATCTGGTTCTTGGCCACGGCGCGGGATCATTTGCTCATCAATCGGCAAAAAAATTTGGTACTATCGACGGTTTTAACAATGACAAAGGCAAATTCGGTGCCTGTTTTGTCCATGCTGACGCAATGAAATTGCATGAGATTGTTCTGGAGGAATGTATGAAGCTTAAGTTGCCAATTTTTTCGCTCCAACCCGCATCCTTCCTGTTAACGAAAAATAAAAAAGTATATTTTGCAAATTTTGAGATACTGGAGGCTGTTCTAAAAAAGAAGATGATACCGCTCATCTTCGGAGACGTCATCATTGATACTCAAATTGGAGCAACTATTTACTCAACCGATAAACTTTTTTCCATGCTGGCGAATTATTTACAAGATAAAAATTATGCAGTAAATCAGATCATCCATTCAGGTCACTACAAGGGGATCTATGATCAGAATGGCAAAGTGATTAAAAAAATTACAAAACAAAATTATTTACAAGTATTAAATACTATCAAACCCTCAATACACGCTGATGTAACTGGAGCAATGGAAGGAAAAATAAAAGAAGCTATCAAAGTGGCTGAAAGAGGGATAAAAACATTGATAACTGATGGTTCTAAAACAGGACAAATCGCCGATGTTCTCCTAGGTAAAAGGGCTGCAGGTACGACAATCTCGAAAGATTAATTACGATTGTTCTGTCAAACCCAAATGAAAATGTCATACCCTCTAAACTTGTAATTTCTCCTCCGACTCGGAGGATTCATGCGTAATTATACTGTCTCCA